>SXGR01394549.1_pt1 | contig 20123 bp, 21 predicted proteins | sample 3174711 | NCBI WGS metagenome assembly SXGR01 (sample SAMN11356860, study PRJNA531348) | freshwater metagenome | isolation source: freshwater sample F1-60 | place: China: Fuxian Lake, Yuxi | collected 2017-12-25
AGGGAGAGGCCAGGGTGAGGGGTCGGTCGATCTGTCGTCGTCGATACGTCAGCTGCCACGCTTCGACCGGCGTCCGCCCTTCCTGGGAGCAGCAGGCAATGCTTCGCTCCGGCCGTACTCGTCGAACTGAATACCGCCGACGTTCTTCGCAGAGACGCCCAACACTCGCAAAAAGCCCTCGGCGTGCTCGTGGCCGTACGAGCCCAGCTGCTCCATCGAAGAGTCGTCGGTAAACAGCGAGTGCGGGATGTCGCCGTTGCGCGCCAAGGCATCCGCCGATTCAAAATAAACCGCGCCCTTGTAAAGCCGCACGTTGATCGTGCCGGTCATCAGCTTCGACACAGGCTCCAGCGCAGCCAGAGCGGAGGTCGTCGCTAGGTCCAGCCAGTAGCCCTGGTATATCTGGACGCCGATCTTAGCCGAGATGGCGTTGAACCATTCGCGCGCACGGCGATCGAGCACGAATTGCAGGAGGTACTCGTAGGTTTTGGTCAGGAGTTCCATGCCGGGGGCTTCGTATATGCCGCGCGACTTCACCCCGACGAACCGGTTCTCAACAACGTGCGTCCCGATACCGACGCCGTGCCTTCCTGCCACGCTGTTCGCTTCCTTGAATGCAGCGACGATGTCCAGGCGTTTGCCGTTTATTGCGACAGGTCGTCCCGCCTCCCAGCGGACCGACACGCTCTCGGGCTTCGACGGCGCGTCCCATGCCCAGACGCCCATGCCGGGCTCGACGAAGAACGGCGGCTGCGACAGGTCTTCGAGGTCACCCGCCTCGTGGGTAAGGCCCAGGAAATTGGCGTCGGTCGAGTACCGCGACTCCTTGCGGGGCCGGATGGGCAGGCCGTTCTTTTCACAGTATTCGATCATCTGCGCACGGCCCGGGAACTCTTTCACAAACTCCGGGTCTCGCCACGGCGCGTAGACGTCCAGGTCCGGTGCGAGCATGTTCGCTGCAAGCTGGAAGCGGACCTGGTCGTTGCCGCGCCCCGTCGCGCCATGAAAGAGGACCGGTATACCCCGCTCCTGCATCGCCGGCAGCATGGCGCGCACCGTGATGGGCCGGGCGATGCCGGTCGTGTTCCAGTAGCCGCCTTCGTAACCCGCTAGCGCCTGGACGACCTTGAGTCCGGCCTCGGCAAGCATCTCCTGACCGGGCACGATGCTGGCCTGTGTCGCGCCACAAGCGGTCATCCGGTCGGCAACCGCCTCGAGGTTCTCCTCGTCGGGCTGTCCGAGGTCCACGGTAAAAGAGTGGACATCGAAGCCCTTGCTGGCGAGCCAGTGCGTCGTAGTGCACGAGTCGAGGCCGCCCGAAACCGCGCCGCCGAGGACCTTGACCTTCTTCGACTTGAGTTCTCGCCAGTTCATTGAGCCGCCTCTCGTTCCCTCTGTCCCTGCGGGATAGGGCCAGGGTGAGGGGTTCGTTAGCTTCTCGGGTGGACTCCGGGAGATGCCATCGCCGCCGAATCAGACAAGGTTAGCGTCGCGCGACGGAATCCGCCAATCATCGTCCTCGCATCAGCCTCTATAATCGCTGAACTCATTTCCAGCGCATCTCGCGCATATTCCCGCGACCACCAGCAGCCACGGAGTCACGTTAATGGCCCTTCTACTCTCCCGTTCCGATGTTATGAGGCTCCTGCCCATGTCGAAGGCCATCGAAGTGGTCGAAAAGGCGTTCGGTGAACTCGCCGCGGGCACTGCAGAAATGCCACAACGCACGGTCTTCATCGACCCCAGCGTCGGCGGCTGGATCGCCTACATGCCCGCCTACCTGAAGTCGGGTGGTGCACTGGGCGTCAAGGCGGTTACCGTCTACAAGAACAACCCGTCGAAGTTCAACCTGCCCACCACGCTCGGCACCATCCTCGTGCAGGACCAGAAGACGGGACAGGTGCTAGCCATCATGGACGGCGGCTACCTGACCGCAGTGCGCACGGGCGCGGTGACTGGCGTTGCCACTAAGCAACTAGCGCGCAAGGGAGCGAAGGTCGCCGGCATCATCGGGACAGGCGTACAGGGCAGGACGCAGGTGCTGGGCATGTGCGCGGCGAGGAAGTTCGACTCTGTCCTCGCCTATTCGATCGACGCTGACGACAAGAAAAAGACGTTCGCAGAGGGGATAAAGAGGGACACCGGCGTGGACCTGCGGTGGGCGAAGTCCGTCGAAGAGGTCGTGCGCGAGTCCGACGTTGTTTCGCTCGCTACGACAGCCTCGAAACCGATAGTCGAGGGCGGCTGGTGGAAGGCCGGAGCGCACATCAATTCGATCGGTTCCCACGCGCCGGGCGTACGCGAGATGGACACGCCGACGATCGTGAAGGCGAAGGTCGTCTGCGACCAGCGTGCGGCCTGTCTTGCCGAAGCAGGCGACCTCCAGATTCCTATAGAGGAGAAGGCCTGGTCGCCGGACAAGATAAGAGCCGACCTGGGCGATGTGATCCTCGGCAAGGTCAAGGGCCGTCAGTCCGAGGACGAGCTAACGCTATTCAAAAGCGTAGGTCTCGCCATACAGGACATCTCATGCGCCGCACTCGTGTATGAGCAGGCTAAGGCGCAGGGCGTGGGCCAGCAATTTGCGTTTTCGTAGTCAGGTTTCCAGATAGTCGTCCGTATCCATATCGCCGTTTAGCTGGTAATGTTGTATGTATCTGGTAATGCACTATGTGAATGGAGCACGATATGCCTGCCCCTGAGATCACGGTCGATAGCCTCGGGCGTATCGTCATTCCGATCGAACAAAGGCGCGAGCTCGGTCTGAAGCCCGGGGATAAGCTGCAGTCGGTGATTGAAAACGGGGAGCTCCGGATACTAACGACGAGAGCCTCAATCCGACGCATTCAGGCAGCATTCAAGCCGTATCGTCCCAAAGAGGGCGAGCCTCTGCTGTCGGATGAATTGATCCGGGAGAGGCGTGCAGAAGCGGCCAGTGAGTAAGGTCGTCCTCGATTCCTCTGCTCTGATAGCTCTCGTGAACCAGGAGCCCGGATTTGAGCAGGTCGAAGCCGTACTTCAGGACGCGGTGATCAGCGCGGTCAATTTTGCCGAGGTCGTGGCGAAGTATACGAAGCGCGGATTGCCGCCCGACATCGTACGTTCCGAAGTAGACGCCTTCAGAATTGAGGTCGTGCCATTTGACCGCGCCCAGGCCACAATGGCAGGGTTATTGCGTTTCTCGACGTCACGCTTGGGTTTGGGTATTGGCGACAGGTCGTGCCTGGCATTGGGTTTGGTCATGGCGCTGCCTGTCATGACGGCCGACAGGGTATGGGCCCGGCTAAAAGCGGGCGTAGAGGTCATACTGATCCGGTAGCGGCGGGTTCATGGCGCTTGGACTGCCGGGAATTGTATCTGCCGATCTCTGATAAACTGTCAAGGTAGGAGAAATTGACATATGAGCTCGGTTATGGCGCGATTTGGAAGCGGCGGCAGGTTACTCATACCTGCCGATATTCGCCGTGAGATGGGTGTCAAAGACGGCGATGCCGTGAACCTTCAACTTCAAGATGGGGTCCTGCAGGTCATCACTTTTCAGGCCGGTGTACGCCGTGCTCAGGCCGTGCTCGCCCCGTACATGCCCAAGGACCGCTCACTAGCCGACGAGCTGATCAAGGAACGGCGCTCGGAGGCCAGGCGTGAACGGACTGGTTCTTGACGCCTCCGTCATCCTTTCTCTCATAAAACGCGAGCCGCGCGCCGAGCGACTCCTTGCCGCCATGGAGCCGGGTGTCGTCCCGGCAGTCAGCGCGGTCAACATGGCCGAGGTCGTCGGCAAGCTAGCCCTGACCGGCGCGCCAGAGGCCCGTATCCGTGAAGCGATCAGATTAATTCCAATGGAGGTTGTGCCTTTCGGCGATGAGCAGGCATACGTCGCGGGACTTATGCGACCTTTGACGGAAACACTCGGGCTTTCGGCCGGTGACAGAGCCTGCCTGGCACTGGCGCAGTCACTCGGAGCGGTCGCAGTTACCACAGACCGCCCGATGGGTCAGGCAAGTGTGGGCGTGGAGATCAGGGTCATCAGGTAGCTGCAAGATTCTCAGCAAGTCATCAGGCAATTGCGAGGCGCGTTCATGAAGATTACGGGCATCAAGGCGTATGAAGTCGGCGTCCCTATGCAGGGCACACTGCTTTGGGCCTACTCGTTCTCAGACCACGGCTACACCGACCACCTCGCCATCGCAACGCCCCGCACGATCATAGAGGTAAAGACTGACGAGGGCATTACAGGCATAGGCGAAGTCTGGGCGTCGAAGGCCCACATGGAGGGCCCCGTCGCCACTGCCATGAAGGGCAAGGACCCGTTCAACTGGAAGAGGATCATTGCCGAGGCGCCACTCGACGAAGACGTCTACCGGTCGGGCGACCCACAGAACCGCGCCGGAGTAGAGTTCGCACTCTGGGACATCATCGGCAAGAAGCTCGGCAAGCCAGTGGCCGCTCTCGTAAACGGCGGACAGTACTCCCCTACCGTCGAATTTGCCGCGTACATGTTTTTTCGCGCGCCCGGCGTCGCTGAATACGGCCCGTCGAAAGGCGGCGGCCCCGGCGAAGTCAACATGGATAACTACGCTCAGCACGTAGCAGGAGTCGTGAAACAGTACGGATTCAGGTCTGTAAAACTTAAGATCGGCGTGTACGACCCCAAACAAGAGATCGCGGCCGTCAGGCGCGTTCGAGAGGCGCTCGGCCCTTCGCCGCGGCTCCGCATCGACCCCAACTCCGGCTGGGACATCGAGACCGCGATTTGGGCCGCGGACCAGGTCAAGGACCTCGGTGTCGAATACCTCGAAGACGTGGCCCGCGGCCTCGACGCGCAGGCTCGGCTCCGCAAGGCGACCAACCTGCCCGTGTGCGTCGACGGTTCGTACTCGATCGAACGGCTATCTAACGTCATCGAGCAGAAAGCCGGCGAGGTCGTCATGTGCGACATCTACGGCTCTGGTGGCATTGCTGGCGTACGCGACTGGATGACTATCGCGCGGACGTTCGGCCTGAAGACCTCGATGCACTCTGGCCGCTACCTGGGCGTATCCCATATGGCGAAGGTCCACGCCGCGGCCGCCGCGGGCCCGTTCGACTTCCCGATAGACGCGCATTACCACCAGCAGGCTGACGACATCCTCAAGGGTGGACTGCTGCCCTACGGCCCGAACGGCACGATGCAGGTCCCCGACAAGCCCGGGCTGGGCATCGAACTCGACTACGACCGGCTGGAGAAGTACCGCTACACCGATGAGCGCAAGAAACAATACGCTGATTTCCACCGCTCGCTCAGGGCGAAGTTCGGGACCGGCAAAGGCCGCCTTGGCTACGGCGACTATGCGCTATTCCAGTCGGAACACGTCCAAAAAGGCGGCAAGCACTAGCAGGGATTCGTTGCGCCGCACTAGTCACTCCAAATCAATGTGAAAAGCCCTCATACTTGGTAGCGGCAAGTGGGCACTGTAGGTATTACTGCCATGGCTTTGTTATACTATGTACCTGAGGTATAACAATGACTTACACGGTTGGACCTAAGGGCCAGGTAGTCATCGCCAAAGAGATCCGGGACAGGCTGGGAGTCGGTCCGGGCTGGGTGGCATTGCAGCGGATCGTCGCTGACCACGTTGAAGTTTCATTCGCACCGCCATCGCACACGAGGTCGCTCAAAGGCAGCCTAGCCCGCCATATCAAGACCCGTGTTCTGGACGGCGACTATTGGCGGGCTGCAAAGGAATCTGCCTGGTCGACCGCTGCCAGAAAACGCGACAAATCGAAAGCGGCGAATTCTGATTGACTGCTTTGTTGGACTCGAGCGTCGTTGTGCGGTATTTGACTGGTGATCCGCCTGACCTCGCAGCACAAGCAGCGCGTGTGATAGACAATGAAACGGGCTTGCTCGTGAGCGACGTTGTTATCGTGGAAACTGCCTATGTGCTCACTGAGGTCTATCGCATCAACCGTCAGGTAGTCGTTGATCACATGGTCGATTTCCTTCAAAAATCCAACATCAATACGGTCGGGATCGATAAGGGAACTGCCTTGGTGGCGCTGCTGATGTGTCGGCCGTCGGGGCGTATCTCATTCGCCGATGCGATGACCTGGGCGCTCGTCCGTTCGTTGGACGGAGGCACCGTGTATTCGTTTGACCAGCGGTTCCCGTCAGAGCAGATCAATGTCCGAGTCCCCGGCAAACGGGAATAGAATCCAGGCAAATCCGTTTCGGCTCAGTGCGAGTCTGCGCGGTCCGTGGCACAATTGTTAATTCCGATGGTCTCGCTCGGCGTGATGAGCGACCAGCAAACGAAGAGGACAGTTACGACATGCCGCTATTTGTAATTAAGCACGGACACGACGCCGCAACATGCCCCGCAGGACACCCACAGTATGGCCCGATGCTGCTGAAGCACCTCGCCGGAGCAAAGGCCGCAGGAGTCACCGTTAACGGCGAGGCGGTGGTGAACGGTGGGCACCAGTTGTTCCTGATCGCCAGTGCGAAGGACGCCAGCACAGTCAAGACGTTCATGCAGCCGTTCGCGCAGATGGGCAGTGTCGAAGTGCTGGAGTCCAGCCACTGCGAGGCCGTCGTCGCCCGCGGGAAGTGCTAGGAGCCGACTTCTCTGTCGGCCCGTTCGTCGGGGTGAAGATCAGAGCTGGCGGTGTCAGGCTAGCGACGAAGTGCCTTACACCGCCACGCGGATTGTTCCGTCGGCACCAGCGACCCAGAGCGGTGTGAACCGCAGCCCGCGGCGGCGTAACTCGTCCGAGCCACCCTGCTGACGGTCGAGTACGCTTATCGTCACGACGACTTTGCACCCGAACTCCTGAATGGCATCGAGGGCTTGGAGTAGGCTGCCGCCTGTCGAGACGGTGTCGTCGAAGACAGCCACAGCCATGCCCGGCTTCACCGGGCCTTCAATCTGCTTGCCTGCGCCGTGCTTCTTGGCTTCTGAACGCACAAAAAAGCCGGTCAGCGGGTGGCCTTCCAAGCGACTGCGTAGGACGAGCGCTCCTGTTATGGGCACAGCGGCCACAGCAGGCCCGCCGACAGCCTGAGCTCCCGAGTTACGGGCAATTTCCAGGAACGCGGCAGATATCAGGTCTGCGCCTTCAGGGTCGAGCGACAACAACCGGCCATCGAAGTAATACGTGCTCTTCTGCCCCGACGACAGCGTGAAATCGCCGAACCGCAGGGCGTCCAACTCTTTCGCCCGTTCGAGCAGTCGTGTTGCAGTCATGTTCAATGTCATAGCATCACCGTATGGGCACGCGTACCTGGCATCCTGTAGGCGACATCTGCTCCGACGACGCCGAATGGCGCACGCATAGTTCGGAGCATCTTACGCCACCTTCACAGAGTCAAGGAACTTCCTGAGGTGAGGCAGGACGAGGTCACTGCGGCGGAATCCTGCGCGGTGATCCAAGCCGGGGAGCGCTACGAACCGCGCGCCCGGCGCCTGTCGTGATGCTCGTTCGACTTCGTCGAATATCGGGTCGGCCGTACCGGCCAGGAACAGGGTCGGCTTGGTCATAGTCGACAGCACCTCCGACATGTCCATCCTGTCGCGCGTCAGGGCAATCAGCGCGGTCATGTCGTTGCTAAGCGCGCGCGCCCGGGCCTCGGGCGAGAGTTTCTCGCCTGACATGCGCTCACCATCTGCCACCCACGCCTCGACTCCCTTCGCGAAGCCCTCGCGGAGAGGCGCCATGCTCCTTTCGTACGGGTGCGAAGCTCCGATGACGAAAGACGTGAATCGCGACGGCGCGTACTTTGCGGCACCCAGGCCTATCCAGCCGCCCATCGAGTACCCGAAGTAGTGAGCGCGCTTGACGCCCAGGCTGTCCAACACTGCGAGGATGTCGCCCACGCGAAGGCCGAGGTAGTAGGCAAGAGGTTCGTGCGGCTTGTCGCTCAAGCCGTGTCCGCGGGCGTCGATGATGATGCAACGGTAGCGGTCCTTGAGAGCCGCGACGTACCCTTGGTCGCGCCACGCCTGCCCGTCCGAGCTTGTGCCGTGCTGCAGGACGAGCGGGGCCCCATCGCCTTCGACGTCAAAGTGGATGCGGACGCTGTCGCTTGCTACGAATGCCAAGTGTTACTCCGTAAGTCAGAATCACACGCAGGATACTGGCGCGTATCGAAACACTGTCATCCAGAACTCGTTTCAGGATCCGTGTAGCAATTGGCCGGACGTATTCCCGGATAAGCCCTAAATCAGGCCAGCCTTGCGGACCTCTCTGAACGCGGCTTCGTATTTTTCGAGGGCCTGGTCTACGTCCTTATCCGTGTGCGTCGCCGACAGGATAGGCCATGTCGGGTAGGCCCAGAGTCCCTCGTTGACCATGGCGAGTTGCAGTAGGTCAAAGACCGTCTTGCCCGCCTGCTGCCGACCGTCCGACTCCTTCGGCGTCGCATACGGGTCCGTGACATCGACATCCTGACCGATACTCATGACGACTATCGACGATACGCCGTAGGCTCCACCCGGTATCTCCATGGTCTTGAAGATCCTGTTCAGTCCCTCGCGTAGCCGGCGGGCTGCCGCATCGGCACGCTCGCCTATCGGCTCTCGTTCAACGATGCCAAGCGCGGTTACCCCCGCAGCGGCTGAGACAGGGTTCGCGTTAAACGTGCCCGGGTGCGCGATTCCGTGCTCACCGATCATGTCCATGATGTCGCCCCGGCCGCCTAGACAGCCTCCGGGGAGGCCGCCCGCAAGTATCTTTCCGAACGTCGATATGTCAGGCTTCACGCCGTAGTGTCCCTGAGACCCGGCGCGCGACCACCTGAAACCGCTAACGACCTCGTCCATGAAGAACAGAACCGCGTGGCTGCGGCAGAGATGCTCGACTCCCTTCACGTACTCAGGCCTGTTGATGTCATCGCCCTGCAAGATCACCGCGGCAATGTCGCTGCGGCCGGACAGCGTCTTGTCCAATGCATTCAAGTCGTGCGCGTCGACCAGGACCATCGCGTCGCTTGTACCTCTGGGAATGCCGTACCTGCGGTCCGTGACCGGGTCCGTCACAAACTCGTCGTCCGACCAGCCATGGAACGCGCCTTTGAACTTGACGATCTTCTCCTTGCCTGTGAACCGCCGCGCGATACGGAAGGCCATCATGTTGGCCTCGGTACCAGAACTGACGAAGCGCAGCTTCTCTACCGACGGAACCAGCCGCTTGACCGTCTGCGCCCACTTGATCTCCAGCTCGGTCCCAGCCGACAGGTGGGTGCCCTTCGCGACCTGGTCCTGGACGGCCTTCACGACCGCCGGATTGGCCTGTCCCAGGATCATCGAGCCGTGGCCAGTCCGAAAGTCGATGTACTCAATGCCATCGACATCCCACTTGCGGGGCCCCTTACCGTGGTCCATATGTACGGCGAACGGGCCCTGCTTGCGCGAGGCGTGCGTGACGCCGTCCGGGAAGAGGCTGGCCGCCTGCAGAGCTAGAACCTTCGATTTGGGGTGGAGCTTTTCGTAACGCTGCTCGATCGTTGAAGTAGTGCTCATCATTTCCCCCTGCTGATCTACCTACCTGCCGAAACGCCGCCGAGAGAGCGAACTGAGGGCAAGCCGATCTCCGAGTCTTCTACACCCGTCCGGCGAGTCGCGCAAATATGCAGGGTTCTCACCGTAGTGACGCCCGGTGCTGCGTCACAAGTCACCTCCCTCTCTCGCCGGGCAAGGGCATTGGGGCGCCTCCGTTCGGTCGCGCTCTTCGCCGTATACTTGCCCTCTTGGAACTTTGACACCTGACCACGCAAGCAAAGACCGGACCGTGAACCCTACGACCCGCCATCAACAGCGCCCGCAATTCGCTCTGGCGATCGCAGCGCGTCCATGCCACACATGGCCGACGTAAGGCCATTCCGCGGCATCCGGTACAACGCGTCGAAATCGGGCGACCTCACGCTGAACGTCTGCCCGCCCTTCGACATGATCACCCCGCAGCTCCAGCGCGCCCTCTACGAACGCTCTCAATACAACATCGTCCGCCTGGAGCTTGGCCGGCGCGCTATCGGCGCGGACCCCTATGCAGCGTCGGCGGCCACTCACAAGAGCTGGCTCGCCTCGGGCGTCCTCGCGCAGGACGAACAGCCCTCGATGTACGTGACGGAGGAGCAGTTCGAGCACCGCGGCCAGGTCCACACACGGCGAGGCCTCATCGCCGCGATCCGAGTCGAGGAGTACGACCGCAACATCGTGCTGCCGCATGAGAACACACGCGTCGAATGGGTTAATGACCGCGTGCGCCTCATGGACGCGGCGCGCGCCAACTACAGCACGCTGCTGCTGCTGTTCCGGGATAACTTGCGCTCGACCGTCAACGGCATCATGCGCGCCGTGGCAGGCGGCCCGCCCACGGCCGTCGCGTCGCCAGCCGATATGCACTCGCTCAAGATGTGGCGCGTCACCGACGCGGGCACGCTTGAAGTCATCACCAACGCACTCGCAGGTTCACAGCTCTTCATCGCCGACGGCCACCACCGTTACGAGGCCGCGCTGCGGTACCGCAGCAGGATCAGGTCGGAACGCGAAGTCGGCCCACAGGAGTCGGTGAACTTCCGCATGACCATGCTCGTATCCCTCGACGAAGATGGCCTGATGACCCTGGGCTACCACCGTGTCATCGCGCGGGCCACTTTCGAAGAGCTGGAGGCGGTGCGCGACGCGATCACGTCGGCGTGCGACCTCACCGTGTGGCAACCGCCCGCGGGTTTGCCGACCGGCCTGCCGCCTGCCCAGGCCGCGGCGCAGGCTATTCAGGACGCACTGGGCGAACGCCAGGACGACGAGGTTGTCTTCGGGCTTTACGGCTTCGAATCGGGCAAGTTCCACATCGCCAGAATGCGCGACGTTCCGCCCGCCGCAAATGAACTCGAAAACGCCGAGTACTCGCGCCTGCACACACTTGTGTTCAAGAAGGCCTTCGACCCCGAGCACGAGAACGAAGCGCTCATGTTCTTCGCGCACCCCGAGCGCGTCGTGGCCGCCGTAGACGAACAGGGCGGGCAGATCGCGTTCATCATGCGCCCGGTGCCACTGCGCGAGTTCACGGCCATCGTCAGCCGGGGCTGGCGGCTGCCCCCCAAAGCGACGAACTTCTACCCCAAACCCCCTGCCGGGACCGTCCTGCAGAGCCTCGAAGGCGAGCTGTAGCGCTCATGTCATTCCGCGGCCGCAGCCGCGGAATCTAGCTCACACCGCCACGCGCCGACATGTCATCCCCCCAGCGATCGGCGAGATGCCCTCTCCCGCCGGGAGAGGGTTCGGGTGAGGGACGCGTGTCCGCCGCGTGCCTGTTCGCCCAGAGCCGTGTCGATGGGTCGAGGGGCATCTGTCATTCCGTGCCACTGACACGGAATCCACGTCGCAATGGCCGACGACGACTCACCATGGATTCCAGCGTCCGCTGGAATGGCGCAACGCGCCGCTATGTCATTCCGAGCAGCCGCGAGGAATCCCGTCGCGTATGACACACCAAGGTGTACGAACGGGATTCTTCGGCTGCGGCCTCAGAATGACATTACGGCGCGTGTCCACTGAAGCTAGATTCTGCGCCTGCGGGCGCAGAATGACATATGCCCCGCACAGATTTCTTTCTGATTGTCATCAGGAGAAGCTATGCGGCGACTCGCCCGGAATGACGGGAACGTTTACGCGCGCGGCCTGGTCCACGACTCCGACCACGCCAGACAGCAGCTAGAGGCTGACTTCCCGAACCGGTCCTGCAAGAACACCTTGCCCTGCGCGGCCTCGCCGCTCACCATCAGCTGCGCCCCGCGGGCCGGCAGGAACGTGCTGTATACCCCGAGCGGACGGTCCCCTGCGCCCGGCGGCATCGTCAGGATGAACGGCGCCATCAGGTCCCAGTAGCTCAGGATCACCTCGTCCTCTGCCGACATCACCCGTTCCTCGACCGAACTTAGCGAGTCGCCCGTGCGCTCGAAGTCGGCGTCGAGTATGGGCAGCGACTCGTCGGCGAACGGCTTGTAGAGCATCGACTCGATCGTGCGCTGGAGGAAGCGGGCCATGCCTGCGTTGTCGGAGTAGACCCGCGGCGTCTTGCCGAGCAGCGGGCTTTCGATGAACAGTGCGTGGCCCATGCCGGCGGGTGACCAGAGGACGCGCCAGTGGCTGGCGCGGTCGGTGACCGTCTTGCCGCCGTCGTTGCTTAGGCGTATGAACGAGTTCTCGCCGGTCATGACTACGTCGTGAGGGTCAACCATCTGCTGTCCGGGCATGTGCGGCTCCTGGGGGGCTATCGAATGCGGCGAATTAGCGTCCTAGACTGTCGGTCAACCGGCTCGACTGTGTCAAGAGCAGAGGCGATGTGATCGAGCATCTGCCTAAGGCTGACCGAATCGTCACGCCGCGACGTAGAGATTTTCTGCTTCTGCCAGCACCTGCTCACGGAAGTACTTGCTGAGGAAACCCGGCGTGTTCAGGTCTACCTTGCGGCCCAGCGCAGCGGACAATTCGTCCTGAAGGGTGAAACACTCGAGGCCTGGCGTGTGACCGTGTTCGAACTCAACCAGGACATCGATATCGCTCGCCGCGGCGAAGTCGTCGCGTAGCACCGACCCGAACAACGCAAGCCGCGAGACGTGGTACCGCTTGCAGAGAGCGCGAACCTTCTGCTTTGAGATTGGTAGCTGTGACTTAGGCACAGCCTAAGTGTAGCGGAGGGGGTCAGTCGCGGCGAAGGAGCTGGTGTTGGCATAGGACTCGCCGGATTCCGAAACAAGTTCGGAATGACATGACGCGTCCGTCCGCCTACCCCACCCCCAGGCCCTTCTCTAGCTCGGTCAGGCTCTCGTCCAGGGCGGTGGTCAGGTGCTCGACCTCGTCTGCCGTAATGATCAGCGGCGGCGCGACTGGCAGGATGTAGGCCGGCACGCGCAGCCAGATGCCTCGCTTCTTCAGGCTGGCCGTCAGGCGCGTGTTGACCCCGACCTTCGCATCGAAGTGCTCCTTGGTCTTGCGGTCCTTGACGATCTCCAGCCCCTGGATCAGGCCCGCGCCACGGGCGTCGCCCACGACCGGGTGCTTCTCCTTCATCTCCTGCATCCGGTCCTTGAGTTGCACGCCCCGCGCCCGGGCGTTCTCAATGACACCCTCGCGCTCGATGATCTCCAGGTTTTTCAGTCCCGCTGCCGCCCCCGCAGGGTGGCCGGTGTAGGTAAACATGTGCTTGAACGTCTTGTCCGCGCCGCCCGAAAAGACATCGGCGACCTCCTTCGTCGCTATCGACCCGCCGTACGGGAAGTAGCCCGACGTGACGCCCTTGGCGAAGGACATTATGTCTGGCGTGACACCCACGAAGTCGGCCCCGAACCACGTGCCGAGCCGACCAAAGCCCGTGATCACCTCGTCGAAGATCAGGACGACGCCATACTTGTTGCAGATCTCGCGGACGCGCGGCCAGTAGCCGGGCCCTGCAACGACGCCTCCGAGCGGCTGCGACACAGGCTCGGCGAGGAACGCAGAGACGGAGTCGGGGCCTTCAAACAGGATGGCGTCTTCGAGCGCCTGAGCGCACTTCTGTGCGCACTCTTCGGGCGTGCGGCCGCCGTACTCGCAGCGATACGGGTTCGGCTGGCCGATGTGGACGGTGGCGTGCGCCGGGACCGGCTGGTAGTCGGTGCGCGGGAAGCCGGGGTGAGCGCCGAGCCACTGCGTGCCGATCGTGCCGCCGTGGTACGACCCGCGCCGCGAGATGACTTTGTAGCGACCTCGCTGACCCATGCGGACGTGGTAGGCCTGCGCCATCTTGAGCGACGTCTCGTTGGCCTCGGAGCCGCCCTGGACGAAGAACGTGCGCGAGAGCGAGCCGGGCGTAATCTGCGCGAGTTTCGCCGCGAGCTGGATCGTCGCGGGTGCGGCCGATGCATAGGCGTGCATGTTGACTTCGCGGAGCTGGTCGTAGACGGCGCGGGCGATCTCATCGCGGCCAAAGCCAACGTTGCGGAAGTACATGCCGGAAATGGCGTCAACGAACTCATGGCCCTCGATGTCGCGGAACTTGATGCCCTTGCCGCCGACCACGATGGCGGGGCCGCCCTCTTCGGCCAGTTGCGCGGCGTTGTTCATGCCGACGAACAGGTGCGCGTTTGCGGAGTCGTGCAGAGCGCGGGAGTCGGTAGCCGACGGGACGGTGGTTTTGGTGGCGGGCATGTCGTGACTCCGGTAGCTGAGAATGGTTCGGGTGAGTATAGCCTGTGAGCGAGGTGGAGCGAGAGCGGCGAACAACCTGCGCCGCTCTGCCCATGTCATTCTGAGGCCGAAGCCGAAGAATCCCGTTCATTCGCGTCGACGTGATGCCAGGGCGGGATTATTCGCTGCGGCTCAGAATGACAAATCGCTGCGCGGCGATTGCACCACTCCTCTCCCGCCGGGAGAGGGTCGGGACGCGTGAAGGATTTCCCGATAAGAATAAATGTTTGCTTTCGCTGACCGATGGGAATCTTCGGCCGAAACAGATGAATTGGCAAAGCTCGCTCAGGACAAGCGACCGGACGTGTGACTAGGTGACCATCGGCCGCGTCAATCGAAGTCGCCGTCCGGGACGCGGAATCGGTGTCACGACGAGGATTGACTTAGCGTCCGCACCTGATCCATTGGGTACCACTGCTAAGAGGTGACGCGTCGGCTCAGACGTTTCCAGCGAATTGTGATCACCCCCCCCAAAGGCCGAAAAAGGCGGGGAGCCAAGCAGCCAAAATTGCAGCATGCATCATTAGAACGTGGCTGGGCCCATCGTGATGCGAGGAGAGCGATTCTGCCAATCCCTAATCCGGCCGGACCGCCGCCAAGGTCGGAATCCGCCCGCCAATGTAATTTGAGTCGTGGCGACGTGGAATCAGGGCATGCCCCGACGGTATTGGCATGCGTAGTCAATCTGCCGTCCTGTGGGAACCGAATTCGCTTATAGCATTTACGAGCAGCCAAAGCCTTGTCACACCGATCGGTGCAAAGAGAATAACCGGGTCCGGAGCCTGATGAGACACGCTCATACGGCTTGCCGAAAGAACGCGGCGCCGGGGCGTTAGCACCGGTCTATGCGACCGATACCGCTCGAGGCGATGCTCGCGAAGCAGGACGCGCAGGGCCGGTGGAAGCGCGAGCACGCGCCGAGGAGCCCAGTCGGGTTCAACCCGGGCAGGGTCGGCCAGCCCAATAAGTGGATCACACTACGTGCTCTGCGTGTAATCAAAGCATGGGCCTCCTAGTGCGCTGCCGTACATACGGGGGATGCCCGTCGGGCGTCTGGGGTGGTGCGCCTGCCGCTGGGCCAATGACGGTGTTCAGAAGTCGGGGACGTAGCGCACGGTCAATATTGTTACCGCCGACTCAGCGCCGCCTGACCGGCTGTCGCAAAATCGTCCTGATCCGCTCCGGTGCAGTGCGACGCGGATCAGAAAGGTAGATCTCGTGGTGGGCCCCTGCATGCTCTAGCCCGTGTTCACCAATGTACTGAGACATCCGGGCGATCGTGGTGTGCTCGGTAGCATAGGGGCCGACATGAAGCACCTGGACGCACAAGCCTTCTGCCAGCCGCAGGAAGTGGACCGTCCGATAGCCATCGTCATCTTTCTTGCGCGTAATCTCCTCGACTGCCCCGCGGTAATCTGCCTCCGTGATGAATTCGGGTATGCGGATCAGTAGCCTCCACCGCCACGACTCACGGGGCTGATCACCAAACGAATTGAGCGATTCAGATTCGTCGCCCACCCACCAGAGGCCTTCCATGGGCGCCACGGCAAAGTCGGGCCTGCCCAACTTCTTTCCGGCGAACTTCAATGTGTAGGCGACCCCGTACATCAACCGGAATGCATCCTGGAACCCAGTGCTCTCCGGCGACCCCTGTCCGGTAATTGAGATAAACGGGTGACCAGCCACCGTCAACAGCAACGGTTCGCGCGAAGTTGAATAGTAGTCAGGGTCCTCTTTGACCAGGTTGACCTTTTCAACTGCCGCGGTGTGGACCATTGGGATTCCTTGCAGTTTCAGGGCCATGACTCGTGTACGCCGTGACGTTGACGCTTTTTGTACTTCGATCAGGTACTGAGTATGCGTGCGGTACGTGAAGGGGCTATGTATCGTGGTGCTTTCGGCGCGCGAATTTCGTGAGGGACTTCGACGCTGACACGCCACTATGTCAGGCACTCCAGAATCTGCGTCACATCCGACCGCTGCGACGAGTCTTATAAGACGTGGGCATCGCGCGGCTGGCCGCCTGGGCAGCTAGTCGGCAGAAACAGCTTCGCAACTGTCCGACTGGGCAGGCCTCCAGGAACACCCACCTGGAGGTGCTGTCCCAGTACGAAGGCAGTTGGCGTGGACCGGAACATTAGTGACCGCGACAACCGGCTCGTCGCGTCGACGCAACCGGGTAATGCCACCCGTTTGCACACATCAATACAAAGCTGACAACCGCGTTGACTTGTAGGTTCGAACTAGTGAAGCCTGCTGCCGAGTATGACTCGGCGTTGGGTGTGCTCGCTTCTATCGGCTGCCGGGGTTGTTAATCCTCGAAACTGCGACGAGGACAGAGACGGAAGCTCTGTCTAGCGCAGCCTGTCTCGTGGAGAAGCGCCGCGGGTGCAGACCGCGAGGTCAAACGGGCCCTACGTAAGAACGGTGGCCCGGCGCAGCTTGATAGTCCGCTATTCCAATAGTTGAATTGACGGAGGAGAGCAGTGTCCCGAGGCCTAGCTATTCTGACCAGCTCCGTCGTTACCGGGCTTGCCCTGGCCATCACGTTTGCGTTCACCTACGGTTTGCCTGGCATGACAGCCCAGGAAGTCGCACCAGAAGATCAACCCGCGACCGGCAACGAACAAGCGCCAGTACCAGTCGATGACGCTACAGCGACGCCTGATTTCGTCCCGGCGGCCGCATCCGAACGTTTGTCGACGCACAATGCAGTATTCACCCCATCGCCCGTAGCGATGGGGACCACAGCGACCGGCAACTCAGGCGTCTCGGCGCACTCCGAGGCTCAGCAGGCCGGGCTTGCAGACATGCAAGACACGCTCGCAGAGGTCAGGGCGCTCAACGAGGCGCTTCTGAAGCGCGAGGACATATATCGAGCACGCCTCGTGCAGGCCATCGAACAGTTGCAGGCGATTGAAAGTTCCAGCCATGCGGCAGCGGCTACGCCTACGCCCTCATCTACCGCTACCAGTTCACGATCAGTGCTCTCGGCCCCGGTAGCGCCGCCAACGGCAGTTGCAACGGCGACCGCAAAAGCGTCGTCGACCGCTGCTGCACTCTCGACACCGATAGCCAGCCAGCAAACGCCGGTCCCCGCAACCGCGGTGGCAACGCCCATCCCGGTTGCAATGACACTGGAAATTGACCCCGGGCCTGGCATTGACGGTAGAGCAGGCACCGCAGTCCAAATACCGGGAGCATCCGTCAAGACCAGCAGGTTTTCTTTCGAGAAAGGGATGATCGTCGACTGGGGTGACGGATCACCGGTTGAGAACGTAGTTGTTATCCAGGATACGGGCGAAGTCCTTGGCTTTCATGTCTTCAGGGAACCTGGCATCTACGTAGTTCAAATGAAGGCTCTGGCGGAGTCGGTAGTTGCCGACAATTGGACGTACGCCTTGATCTCGGCCGCTTCGACACCTACCCCGATGCCGACGGCCACGTCCAGTCCTACGCCCTCGTCGACTGCAACATCCACTGCGCAACCCACCGCCACATCAACTACGACGCCCATCGCAACCGCAACGCCCGGCCCGTTACCGCCGCCGGTCGCACAGCCCACCGGTGTCACGTTCGAGGATGCTGCTTATGTTGGCCGCGCGATGACCGGCATCAGTTCGGTCAGGAGTATCGCAATCAAGTCTGAAGACACTTACGAGGCATTCGAAGTGAACTTCGCGGACGCAAAGGTTTTTGTCGACACCACGACCGGCGTTGTCCTGATGGGCGAAAACATGCGGACGGTACCGGTAATACCGCCGCCCGAGCCCCCCGCCAGCATGCTCACGTTTGATGACGCGTACAGCATTGCAGTGACCAGTCGTAGCGGAAACGTAAGCCGAATCAGTCTCGCTTCGAACACGTACTCGGTAACGGTTTCAGGCGTTATCGTCCGAATCGACGCTTTTACAGGGGCCATCAAGTAGCCGCACGCCGCGCCAGACATTCAGTGCGATAAGGAATTACCAATGGCAAGTGGCAAAAACAAGCCGACGGCAAACGTCATTAGCGGCGGGCTTGCCGTCGTTGTGGCATCGACGATGATCGCGTCGTGGGCAGCCATCGCTGCTGCAGCGGCCCACGACGCAGACCAATACGAGCGCGTCGAAGCTGTGCCTGAAGACGTAACCATTGCCGAAATGGACGCAACAGCCACGGTTGAGGTGCCTCCGCCCACATCTGCTCACGATGTCACCCCGGCCACACAGCCAACGCTGTCCGCCTCGGTTGTGAAGGACCTCAGTCCGATCGTGCTCAACATGCCTGTCGAGCCACAGGACGAAGAAGACCCTGAATACCTGGAACTCGAGGGCATCGAGCAGGAGGACGTGATTCCAGGGACAACTGAAGTCCCGGAACCCTATCCTGGCGAACGACTTGGGATGCTGCCGATTCCTGAGGTCCGGCCGATCGCACTCGCATCTCGCGGAATTAACGAGCCGGCGTCCGGCGGACCGGCCGAGGTTGGCGTACTGACGGCCACGTCGACACAAGATCCCACGCTGACAGATGCGCCTATCCAAGACGCATCAGCAACGCTAGGTCCCGATTACACGGCTACTGCGACCCCGGACGCGCCCACGGCTATCGTCAACTCGATAGCTTCGCCGTTATCGTCGAGCGCGACCGCCACATTCGCCGTCCCCGTTTCCGCCACAAGTACTGTTCAATCCCAGACCCCACCAACGCGAGTTCCTCCAACTGCCACGCGTGTCCCGCCAACTCCAACATCTGTCCCCCCTCCGCCAACCAACGTGCCCGCGACACCGCAGCCGATACCACCTTCGCCTACATCGCCGCCACCTACTCCGACTGCTACAACTGCGGCGGCAGCCCCAACTCCCAAACCGAAGCCAACTATCGTGACGAAGTCATCCTGAGTAGTTAACCGCGAAGGACAGGACAATCAGCTCGGTGCCGACGGAATACGAAATTGCCCACAGTCAGAAATACGACGGGCTGTTCCAGGCGACATTTCGCTCGATGGGCTGCGATATCGAGATGTGGGTCGCTGCGCACGATGGCATCGCAGCAGTGGGCGCATTGGAACAGGCCACCGCATTCATTCTGGCTGCTGACCAGCTAATGAGTCGGTTCAGACCAGACAGCGAGCTGGCCAGGCTGAATGCTCGCGCCGGTCAGCGGACGAGTGTGTCGTCCCAGTTATACGAGGTCATCGTGGCCGCGCTGGCCGCCGCCAGAGATTCGGATGGCCTATGCGACCCGACCCTCCTGAATTCGCTCGTAGCCGCTGGCTACGACCGCACCTTCGCCGACGTCCAGCGAGCGCAGCACCAGTCCAGTGAGTTGGCTGTCCCGTACCCCGGCAGATGGCGTGAAGTATCCATTGAGCCTGCGACAAGCTCGATCACAATTCCGGAAGGAGTTGGTCTCGATCTCGGCGGTATCGGCAAAGCATGGGCGGCACAGAAGGCCTCGGAGACTCTTTCGCTTGTCGGCCCTTGCGTGGTCAACGCCGGTGGCGACATAGCGGTGTCCGGCGAGCTGCATCCCGGAGAAGGCTGGCCCGTTGCAATAAGGGACCCGCACCATCCGGAAAGACATCTCATGACGTTTGAGATCAAAGGCGGCGGGATCGCGACTTCCGGTACTGACGGCCGGAGGTGGATGAGAGCTGGATTTCCACAACACCACATTATCGACCCGCGGTCAGGGTTCGTGGCCGACACTGACGTGCTAACGGCGACGGTAATTTCGCGAGATATCCTCACTTCTGAGCGACTGGCTCTGGCTGCCGTTGTGCTCGGGTCGGTTGAGGGTTTTGCTTACCTCACTCGTCACCGGGGATCAGCTGGCGTCATTGTTACGCGAGACGCCAGAGTGATAACGACTCCGTAGATACGGTCACACAAACTCGTCGGGGACGCGGCGACGTGACTAACTCTCGTAGGC
>SXGR01535111.1_pt1 | contig 20122 bp, 15 predicted proteins | sample 3174711 | NCBI WGS metagenome assembly SXGR01 (sample SAMN11356860, study PRJNA531348) | freshwater metagenome | isolation source: freshwater sample F1-60 | place: China: Fuxian Lake, Yuxi | collected 2017-12-25
CATGCCGGAGCTCAGGTGGAAGTTTGGCTACCTCGCCGTCTGGGTTCTCATGATTCTTGTCTCAGTGGGGCTCCTTGCCTTCTTTTGGCGCCGGGGCTGGCTGCGCAGCAACGCGAAGCCAGACTCGGACGCCAGGCGTTAGGCCGAGCGAGTTTACCAGCCCGTCGAGTGGAGCTCTGGCACCCGGTTCGGTTTCAGAGATCGCAGCCACAGCCGTTGCAGCGATACCCGACCATCACGGTATCGTGGTAACCGCAGCGGATCTCGATGGTCCGGTAGATGGGTCGCCCGCAGACGTCGCGGGCGACGATCACTCTTTCGTGAACCGGTGGGACCCACACTTGCCTGTAGACCGGAATCCTGACATGCACGTGTCTCCGAGCCGGGCGGCGGTGCGAGTATTCCACCCCAAAATGAGGGCCGTAGCTGCCGAATCCGAACTCGAAGCCCCACCTGGGCCGACGGTGATCCGCCCAGGCCGTCCCGGGAAGTGAGAAGAGACCCAAGAGGGTGAGGATACCGATGGTGAGCGAGCGTTTCATTCTGGGATCCTTTCTTTTCCTTGATCCTTCTTGCCCCACGCGTGCAACTGACGCGGTACCTGGTGACAGTATTCATCCGCCCGTCGACCTGGCCCGCGCACTGCCAGGTACGGGAATTGCCGTCCGCTTTCGTTTTTTCGGCTGCCGTGCCTGAATGCCTCGGCGATCCACTGGATTCAACAGATACCGTGTGTTGCAAGGGTGGTGGGGCCTTCTCGAGGATTTCTGGGACCTCTTCGGCCTCGACGCCTTGACGGGATTGCGGCTGTCTCGCCATGCTATCGACCGGAGGTGTACATGGCCCTTGAGACTCCTTGTTGGTTGCCATCTCGAACGGTGGCGTTCGGGCTTGTGATTCTGCTGTCGGCTTGTCGGTCCACGCCGCGGCCGGGTGATCAACTCGCGAGGTCCGGCGATGAGATCAGCGTTTGCGGCAGTCTCTTCCACACAGGCACGAAAGTCATCCTCTGGAACGACCAGGGCGGGTACGACGCCTACCGGCCGCACCGGCGTTTCGAGCCCGACAAGGCCGGCCCGAGCGAAGCTCCCGATCGGATCGCGCGATTCGGGTCGTTTCGTGGGGGCATCCCGGAGGCGATGTCCCGCCGAGTGAGAGAAGGGGGCTGGTCGATGGAGGACCTCAGGCAGGTGGTGACCAAGGTTGTGATCCACTTCGACGCCTGCGGTACTTCTAGAAGGTGTTTTGAGGTGCTTCACGACGTGCGCGGTCTCTCGAGCCATTTCATGCTCGACCTTGACGGCACGATTTACCAGACACTCGACCTGAAGGAGCGTGCCTGGCACGCGGGGCAGGCGAACGACTCATCGGTCGGGATCGAGATCGCGAACGTGGGTGCTCATGGCGATCTTGAAGCGCTGGGCAAGTGGTATACGACCGACTCCAGGGGCACCCGTATCTCGCTGCCGATGGCGGCTGATAGCGGGAACCTGTCCCATGATTTCGTGGGCCGTCCTGCCCGAGCAGAGCCGGTGGAGGGGCGGATCAACTCGAGGAATCTGATTCAATACGACTTCACGGTGGAGCAGTATGAGGCACTGGGAAAGCTCCTGGTGACACTTCGGCGCATCTTTCCCCAGATCGCGGCGGAACTGCCCCGGGCTCCCAACGGAGAGGTGCTCGATCGAGCCCTTGGCTCGGACGAGGAGCTCTTGCGCTTCCGCGGGATTCTGGGCCACTACCATGTGACCCGCGAGAAAGTGGATCCGGGTCCGGCTTTTCAGTGGGAAAGGGTTCTCAAGGCCGCTCGAGGTGCCGAGTAAGACGTCATTTTGAGTCACTCCTCGGGCCGCAGCCGGCCTCGGGGGCAGCGGGCGGTTACACTTTAACAGGCTGTCAGGCCCGACGCGGCTCGATTGGGAAGGAGGAGCCTGGCGAGTCAATGTCGACACGAGCCAACCCCCGGACTGCCGGTGGCGTGCGGGTCCACTTGCCCCGGGCTTCAGCGGAACCAGAGATAGACTTTCTCCTTCTCGGCGGCTCGAAAGACCGCCAGCGTGAAGTCGATCACCTCATCGGCCCACACGAGGCAGTACTTTCCGGTACTTGAGCTTGCCTCACCGCGGAAGATGCCCTTGGCCCAGGCAAGGGCTTTCTCATAAGCTTTCCAGGCCGTCTCAACGTCCACCTCGAGGCCGTCTCCTGCGCCGCTCGGGCCGGCGTCAAGGTGCCACGCCTTGTAGGCGCCGTAAAGATCCAGGCCGGTCTTGGAAAGGCGTCGCGGCCCGGACATTCCCATCTCCAGCGCCGCAACGCATTGCTCGCTGAGGTTGTGAGCTGTGATCAAGTGGCTCATACGGGTCCTTCGACGCATGGAGCCCAAGGGTCTATTCACCACCTCACTGAAACACGCCGCCACCGGTTGCCTGTACTCCTCGCGGCCATGATGGGTACATCTTGGCCAGCGGCTCCCCCGCGAAGAGTGTAACAACACACGAACATCCGCTGTCTGGCAGCACTTCTGTAATCATCCAAACTTTGCGTCACACTTTTCCGCGGAACGGGCCCTGTCATGATGAACGGCGCGTCAATGGGACGCGCCTGGAAAAGGTTCTCAGGCCAAAGGAGTCCTGCCGTGAAAAAGCCCATGACCACTCAGCGCCTCGTTGTCGGTATCTTCACCTGGATCGTGTTCGTCACCTGGCTCTCTCCGCCCCCGGTCCGGGCGCAGGAAAATGTAAGGAACGGTGACATTGACGGCAGCGGGATTATTGACATCTCCGATCCCCTGGCACTCCTTGGCTACCTGTTCCTCGGTGGGCCTCCTCCGACGCCGCTCGTGTGCCCGACACCAGGTGATTGTGGCATCGACGAGCCACCCGCTTCCTTCGAGAGCCAGTATTATGGAAGCCTCGATCTCGAAAAAGCCGCAAGGGAACAGTACGGGTTCCTGGCGAGGTTGGTGTCGACTGGCGAGCACCTTTACGACTGGAAAGCGCGCGTGGGCAGGGAGGACAAGCCCCTCGACATCCGTCGCGCGGTGACGAATCAGTACGGGGCGGGCTGGAGCGTTGTCTCAACGGGCGTCCACCGTTTCGACTGGAAGGCGTTTCGGCTCTCGGATCCTGATTTTGTCGTTCTTCCGGTAATGCTGGTGGCGTCGGACAAATTCTGGGACATCGCAGGTGTTGCCCGGGCAGTCATTCGCTACCGCTCTGTGCTGGCGCGAGTTCAGGGCTGGTACCAGAACCGTGTCGAGGGCCGCCTGCGCTTTCTTCAGCCGCTGGTGCTATCCACGAGTCTCACGAGCGCCCAGTGGAATGAGCTTTCGGCCATGACCGCTCAGGAGTCAACACGTTACGTGCTTCTCAACCAGTGCATCCAGTCCCACGAAAATCTGCTTCCCGCACCGGGGAACAATTTACGGGTCGCGCTTTCGGTCTACACCGGCGACAGCGCCGATGTGTGGCTCGGCGCCGCCTCAACCGGAAGGTACGCGATGGCTCCGCCTCGTGCCACGAGCCTTGACTGCCCGGCACTAGGACCGCTTGATTCATTCTGCGCCGACGCCGCCTACGCGATTGGCCACGAGCTAGGCCACACCTTTGGACTCGGCCACACCTGCGACGAGTATCCTGGTCACCCGCGCTGCTCCAATTCGATCATGCAGACTGGCCGCCCGCCAGAGGCGATCCTCCTTCAGCGGGAAATCTGTATTCTGCTCGCCTCACCCTTCTTCCACCCCCTCACCGGAGCGGGAGGCGGTGTAGCCATGGAATCGCCAGTTGCAGCGCTGCTCGGAGACCGAAGGTAAAAAGCAGCAGTCTCGAGGAAAGATTCGCCCTCGCATCCCTGGACTTGGCCATGCTACCGCGCGCTGCGAGTAGGTGTCGGAACTCTCGGGTGAGCGCGCGGTACTTTGGAGTGTCATGGGCGGTGTCGAGTCTCGCCTTTTTCACGAGGCCAGCTACCCGTCCCAGGACTTTCCGTCCCAGCGTAGGACTCGTTCAAGCAGCGACACGGTGCCCTCCGTGAAGAGTTCGAAGAGGGCCGCGCCCTTCTCCGGGGTGGCGAGATGAGGGTGGCCGATGTGCCCAGGGGTCGTGCGGTCCTTCGTGATCCAACCGCGAGACGCTGGCTCAAAGGCGTTTCCCGGCTCCACGGGTGGCAGGTTCCTGTACTCGCCCACGAGCCTGGGGGCCAAGTGGAGCATCATGGACGTTTCACACTCGCAAGCATGGCCCATGGCCTTCTGTGACAAGTTCAGGGAGGCGGGCGGTAGATCGACGATGTGCCAGTAGGAAGCCAGGATTAGCAGGAGATCCTTTCGGCTGCGATGCCGCTGCCGGACCTCAAAGACGACCTGCTTGCCAGGAACATCGTTCCCTCCATGACCATTCAGGAGGACCAGGCGCTTGAATCCATACTGGAGGAAGTTCTCGAGCAAGCTCGAGAGCATGTCGAGATAGGTACGCGGCTGTGCCGAGAGTGTCCCGGGGTAGTCGATGTGGTGATCTGAATTTCCCAACCACATCACCGGCGCCCAGAGGATCCGGTCGCCCAGCCGGCCCGCCGCCCGTTTCACGATCTCGCCGAGGAGCAAGCTATCGGTGAAGAGCGGCAAGTGATGGCTGTGCTGCTCGAGAGATGCGATGGGAAAAACAACTGGCGTGTCAGCACTCAGTGCCTTCACTTGGGGCCAGGCCATGTCGGTGAGTTGCATGAAGTCTCCTTTTGAAGATCGTATCAGGTCATTGACGTGCAATTGCACGCGCTGTTTTCGGTGCCAGCTCCTACTTTATACCGCACGCGGGCAGTGATGAGACCTGTTGCAGCCTGCGAAAGGTTGCGGCTGCTCGCGCCAGAGGCGCCCGGCGCCCATCAAGCGCCGAGGAGGGGGTTTGCGGCGAGCTGGCGGAGCCGCAAACGGCTCGGAGGGAGCCGGCGCCAGCGAGAGCTGGCGGCTCCCGAGAGCCTGGCCCGGAGGCGCACGCGCAGCGTGCGACCGGAGGGGCCGCGTGGCGTTGTTGCCTCCACCCTCGCTCCACCCTCGCTCCGCTCGGAGGCGAGCCGACGTGAGGGAGGGTCCGACTCCCCCACCAGCAGAAACGAGCAGCAGACTTGAGATGGTCCTCCTCTGCCCATTCGGAATGTCTCACGTGTGGGCGTGCGAGGAATAACGCGACCGGGGGTGTCGTCGCGAGCGCCCCACGAACGACTTTGAGCACTCCGCTACGCTTGCCCCTTGCGCGCTGGCTCGAGCATGGCATGATTGGGGCCAGGAAAGGGTGACCTGAGGTCGGCGCCGTCAAGTGCCAGACGCGCATGATGGCCACATGCCAGCTCGAAGTCCCCACTTCCCGGCCCCCGAAGTTTGGCAGGCCAGGAAATCCCAAGCCACGCCTTCAGGAGGTCTCATGCGGCCCATCCCTGCGCGCTCCGTCCGTGCCACGCGTCCCCTGGTGCTTGCGGCTGCCGCCGCCCTTGTCATGGGTCAGGGCCGCACGATGGCGCAGTGTTTCCTTCCCGAGCCCGTTTCGGGATTCTCCCAGGAGCCGATCGGCGGCGACGGCCTGGGCGCCGCACGGGTCACTGGGGGCGGGATCGAGCTCTGCAGCACGAGCCTGGGTTACGGCAGCACGTCGGACTCGCTATTCGGCCTCGTCCACGACGCAGCGAACGAGTTCGAGCTGAGGGTCGAGGTGGTGGCTGTCGATGGCGTCGGCCAGGCGGGTGTGGAGGCCCGCGTCTTTCGCGGCACCGGCAGCGATCCGGCGCAGGCGGTCGTGCGCATGACGGTACAGAGGGATGCCAGAGGCGCCGGGTTCCTGCTCACGTCGGGAGCGCGCCACAGCCGAGCTTCCGCAATGGAGCTGCTCGGCACGGTTCCCGTCCCGGTGGTCCTCCCGATCCGCATCGGAGTCGAGCGCCGCGCGGATCAAATCAAAACGTTTTATTTCGATGGCGACGCTCGCGTGGATCACTTGCTCCTCGCCGTGGAGCCGGACTCGAGCCTCGACGCCTCGACGTACCGCGTCGGGATGGTCCATGGCGCCGGAGATGCGAGACAAGGGAACCCGCGGAGCGGAGCTGGCCGATTCAACAATCCCCACCTGGAGAGCCAGCAGTCGATTCGCCCGCCGGAGCTCGACAAGCTGGTCGTGAACCGCCAGGCCACGGTGGATCAACCCACGGTGCTCACGATTACCGGCGTCGGGCTTGCGGATACAGAGGAAGTAACGGTCGCAGGTCGTCGAGCCACGATTCTCGAGCAGTCCGCGAAGCTGCTCCGCGTTGAAGTGCCCGCCACTCGGACGCCGACACGCGGCGACATCGTTGTCCGCACCCCCGGCGGCACGTCGGAGCTGCCCGACACTTATTTTTCGCTCGGCAAGAGCTTCATCCGCTGCGACTGCAATGGCGACGGAGCCTTCGACTTGAGCGACGCCATCGGCATGCTCGGCACTCTCTTTCTCGGCGCCGCCGCCTGCGCTTGCGGCGAAGCCGGAGACTGCAACGGCGACGACCAGCTTGACGTCAGCGATCCGATTTTCGGTCTCATCTACCGCTTTCTCTCGAGCCATTCGGCGCCGCCGGCCCCATTTCCGCTGCCGGGAACCGACCCGTCAGCGCCACTTTGCGGTCTCGCGGATCAGACACCGGCTGTCATCGGCATCTCGGCGACCGAAATCCGAGAAGGGGATCAGTTCACGATTATTGGATCCGGGTTCTCGCCGGGCACCCGTGTCGTCATCCCCGGCGCCAAGCTCGAAGTCATCCGCAGCACTCCGACGGAGATCACTCTGCGAGCAGGAGTCGTGGCGACGTCGGGCACAGCTCGTCCGTTCGTGATCGAGGACTTCAAGCCAGCGCCATTCCCGCTGTGCCGGCCGGAGAAGTGTGCCTCGACCTCCATCGGGCCCGTGTCCAAGCTCGATGCAACTGTGGAGCTCGTGCCCTCCGGCGGGCCCGTGCCGGCAGCCTCGCTGCAAACCGATGAGTCGGCGCCGATCATTGTGGAGCTCAACCGCCAGCACCTGGATCCGACCCAGCCGCTCGAGGTGAGTGCCTGCGTCAGCGCACCCTCGATTGCCGGCGTCAGCCCCGGGGGCCGAGCGGTGACGTTTCACTGGCGCCCGGAGAGCACGTTCGAGGAGAGCGTCGTCAGCCTTGCCGACCGCCTGCGCCTGGAGCTTTCCGGCGGCGCCCATCTCGAGGAGCTGCTCATCCTTCCCAAGAAGGAGCTTGGGCAAGTTTGGTTGCTGCCGACCGCGTCCTTGCCGCGATCGTTTCCGCTCACCGGGGCGGTCTTTGCCATTGCGCTGGATGCGACTCGCTGCGACCCCGAAGGGACACATCCCATCGACGACGAACGAGCGCACGGCTGGTGCCGATTCCGCCAGCTTGTTGAGCCGTGCGGCGGCTTGCCGCACTTCGAGTGGTTCATCCCTCTGAGCTTCGTGAGATCCACAAGCGGCTCGCTCGCGGGGCTTCCTCAGCCCTTGGACCGACCGCCCCACGAGAAGGAGATCCTCTACAACTGGGAGGCTTACTGCCATGTGCGCAGGTACAGGCTGTGGAATCTCTGCACGCTCCAATCGCTGACCGATCTGGGCCGCAAGGACATCCCGGAGTTTCCGCCCGGCGCCTGGGTGACCAAGACGATCTGGAGAAGTGCTGACGAGATCCCGCCGGGGATCGACACGTCGAAGTTGTACAGCTACGTCTACTCGGGCGACGGCAAGACGTACTACTTGACGGCGATCCATCACATCACCAAGGACATCGGCCACTGGTTTTGGTACGACCTATATCCAGCCAAGCAGGTCCTGGATGGCGGTTACAAGGATTTCGTCCGCGGCATCGGCGGCTGCGGCGGCACCAACGTGGACGCGCCGAGCTGGACGGCGGACACAGTGTGGAAGGACTATTTCCTCTGCACCAACGTCACGCGGGAGCAACCCATCACGACAAGCGGCGTCGGCGGCGTGGGCCCGACCGCGGGTGAACACTCCGCGTGGTGTGGCAACTTCGAGTTCGCCCCGGAGTGCCCCGATGTGATCGACGCCGCGAATCTCGATCCCGCGGACGACGGCTACACGTTGGCCGATGCCACTTGCCTCAAGTGCCACCAGGATGGCGGCCATGCGGCTGTCGGCAACAAGCTTATCGGTGTCGATTTCCTTCACTCGCTCAAGACCGGACCGAGCGTACCGTTTCCGTGCGACGGCGGTGGTGGTCCGGTGACGTTCAACGCTCACGTTCGGCCGATCTTGCACAATCACTGCGGTTGCCATCACTGGATGACCTTCGAGAACTTGTACGAGGCTCCGAGCGGATCCGACTTGTTGCAAGTGGCCCCCGGCGACCTGAACAACAGCTTTCTCTGGCGCAAGCTGACCAACACGCACTTGACAGCCCCCGGCGGCTACGGCTGCGCCATGCCGTACGATTGCTCCAGTCCGCCGACTCCGCTCTCGGCGTGGGCGTTGAACGCCATCAAAGCATGGATCGAGAGCGGGGCGCCGGAGGACTGATCGGAGCCGCTTCCGAGCGCTCGAGGCGTGAAGTCCATTGAGCCAAGCGCAGGGTGGAAGATGTGCTCCCCGCCGAGCCCAGAATCTTGACGCGAGGGTGTGCTTGACGAGTTAGTATACCTCGCGCGCCCACACGTGAGACATTCCGAATGGGCAGAGGAGGACCATCTCAAGTCTGCTGCTCGTTTCTGCTGGTGGGGGAGGCGGACCCTCCCCCACGACGGTTCGCCTCCGAGTGGAGCGAGGGCGGAGGCAACAACGACACGCGGCCCCTCCGGTCGTACGCTGCGCGTGCGCCTCCAGGCCAGGCTCTCGGGAGCCGCCAGCTCTTGCTGGCGCCGGCTCCCTCCGAGCCGTTTGCGGCTTCGCCAGCTCGCCGCAAACCCCCTCCTCGGCGCCTGTGGCGCGAGCAGCCGCAACCTTTCGCAGGCTGCAAAAGGTCTCATCACTGCCCGCGTGCGGTATAATTTACGAGTTGCATTCGATCAGAATGATGGAAGTACGCCGCCACGTCACCGAGGCCGGCCGGGATGTCGTCGGCGAGTGGCTGGCGGACCTGAGCGACCCACGAGCGCGAGCCAGGATCGCGGCTCGGATGGCTCGGCTGACGGCCGGAAACTTTGGGGACTGCAAACCCCTGCGGAAAGGCGTATGGGAGCTGCGGGGCGATTGGGGCCCGGGCTAACTTGAGTACCACGCCAGCGCGGGCAAGACGGTGGTCTTGCTCCTCAGCAGCGGCGACAAACGGAAGCAGTCGGCGGACATCGAACGCGCGGTCGAATATTGGAACGATTGCAAGCGAGGGACGAACAGGCCATGAAAGTCAAGTCCGGACCGACGTGGCGGCACGCAAGAGGGGGCAGTCCAAAGCCATTTCCCTTCCAGGCCATCCCCCTCTGGATTTTGCTCGCCGCTCGTGACATACTTCTCGCTTGTTTTCTGGGACTGATCAGCATTCGGAGGTGGCTTTGTTCCGGCTTGACGGACGTGTCGCGGTGGTCACAGGCGCTTACGGCAAACTCGGCCCGGTCTGGGTGGGAGCGTTGCTCGATGCCGGCGCTCGTGTCGCCGCCCTGGACCTGGAAGGCGCGAAGCCGTCTCCGCCCCTGAGAGACCTCCAGGCCCGGCGGGAAGGGAGCCTCCAGCTCTTCGCCTGCGACGTGACGAGCCGCGCCTCGCTGAATGCCGCTCGCGCTGCGGTTGAAGATGCGTTCGGTCCCCCAAGCGTGCTGGTGAACAACGCGGGAATCGACCAACCGCCGGGCCCGGCTCAGACCTACCGGATCGACGAGATCCCGCTGGAAGCCTGCCGGCGCATCCTCGAGGTCAACGTGCTCGGGCTTTTTCAGGCAACGCAGGCCTTTCTGCCCGCCTTTCGCAGCGCTGGAGGCGGAAGCATTGTGAATATTGGCTCCTTGTACGCCGGCGTGTCACCGGACGCCCGGCTGTATGAGCACTTGCCCCTGGAGCCACCCTTTTTGAAGCCACCCATGTACGGCGCGTCGAAGTCGGCCGTCTCGAGTCTCACTCGCTACCTTGCCACGCATCTCGCCAGTGACAGGGTGCGGGTCAACACGCTCATCCCCGGTGGCGTGCTCGGAGCCCAGGACGAGGAATTCAAGCGGAAGTTCTCGGACCGCGTTCCACTGGGCCGCCTGGCAACGCTGAGCGACCTGGTTGGACCACTCGTGTTCCTGGCATCAGACGCCTCGTCCTACGTGACCGGCCACGATCTTCTGGTCGACGGAGGATTCACCGCATGGTAATGACACCCGGTCCCACCCTACCCCGCTTTGTCCCCCACTGGATCAATGGCGCCGAGACACCTTCCGATTCGGGAGAAACGATCGAGAAGTTTGATCCGACCACGGGCCTTCTCCAGAGCCGGCTCGCCCGTGGACGCAAGCTCGATGCCGCTCGTGCGATCACCGCCGCGCGAAACGCCTTCGAGCCGTGGGCCCAGACGACCGTTGTTCACCGAGGGGAGATTCTCCGCACGCTCTCGAAGCTCCTTGAAGTCCGACGGGAGGAGGTCGCGAGCGTGGTCGCCCGCGAGACGGGCAAGAGCTTCAAGGATGCGTTCGGCGAAGCCGGGGCCGCGATCGAGATGGGCTATTTCGTCGCCGGCGAGGGACGCAGGTTCTACGGCAAGACGACCACCAGCGCGACGCCAGGCAGAATGGCGCTGATCACACGACAACCACTCGGCGTGGCCGGGTTGATCATTGCCGCCAACACGCCAATAGCGAACGTGGCCTGGAAGTCCTTTCCGGCCCTCCTCTGCGGCAACACGGCCATCTTGAAGGCTTCGGAAGATACGCCCGAGACAGCCCACTTCTTCGCGAGACTTGCAGCCGAGGCCGGAGTGCCGCCGGGTGTTTTCAACGTGCTCCAGGGGCTCGGCGAGGAGGCCGGCGCACCACTTGTCGAATCTTGCGACGTCGACCTTGTGAGCTTCACCGGAAGCTGCGCCGTCGGGCGTTGGATCGCGGAAACAGCAGGCCGGCGCATGGCGAAGATCTGTCTCGAGCTGGGTGGCAAGAACCCCCTGATCATCGCCGACGATGCGGACCTCACCCGGGCCGTCGAGGGGGCCACGCTCGCCGCCTTCTCCAATGCCGGCCAACGCTGCGCGTCCGGAAGCCGGGTGATCGTCTTCGACGCCGTCTACGACGAGTTCATCCGCCGTTTCGTCGAACGAGCGAAATCGCTCAAGGTCGGCCCCGCCGACTCCGACGATTTCGGCCCAGTGATCCATGAGGGGCAGCTCCTTGATCTGCTCAAGGCGATCGAAAGAGCGACGAGTGAGGGCGCCCGCATTCTCGCCGGGGGGCACCGGCTGGACGACCCCGCCCATCGGGGAGGCTACTACCTGGCCCCGACGATTCTCGACAACGTCGAACCACTCGCCGAGATCTCCCGCCGAGAGCTCTTCGGCCCCGTCACGTGTGTTTACCGCGTCAAGAGTTTCGAGGCAGCCGTTAGCGTTGCAAATGACTCACCCTTCGGACTCACCGCGGCCCTCTACACGCAAAACATCGATCGGGCGATGGTCTTCCTGCAGCGCATCCGTGCCGGGGTGGCCGTGGTGAACGGCCCGACCTACGGAAGCGAGCCCCACATGCCCTTTGGGGGCCTCGGGGACTCGGGCAACGGCACACGAGAGGCGGGCACGGAAGCCCTGGACGTTTACTCCGATTTGAAAACGGTGTACATCAACTCTTCACCGGCCCTGGCCCGGTGAGTTGACCCCCGTGATTCCACGAAATGCTTTAGGAGATAGAGTGCCATGCCGCGCGAGCTTAGGATTAACGGAACGCTGATCAACGACGAGAGCGACTGCTACGTGATCGCCGAGGTGGGCCACAACCACCAGGGCGACATGGAGAAGTGCCTGGAGCTTTTTCGCGCGGCGAAACTCGCAGGCGCCAACGCGGTGAAGCTTCAGAAGCGCGACAACCGCTCGCTCTACACACGTGCGCTCTACGAGAAGCCCTACGATCACGAGAACAGCTTCGGCAAGACTTACGGCGAGCACCGTGAGTTCCTCGAATTTGATCGCAGCCAGTACCAGGCGCTGGTCAAGTTCGCTCACGAGATCAAGATCGACTTCTTCTCGACGGCGTTTGACCATCGGAGCGCCGATTTCCTCGTCGAATTCGACCTGCCGGCTATCAAGATCGCGTCGGGCGATATCCGAAATATCCCGCTCTTGAAACACGTCGCCAGATTCGGAAAACCCATGATCGTCTCGACGGGCGCCTCGACGCTCGAGGACGTGCGAAGGGCGCACGACGCGATCGCCCCGATCAACGCGCAGGTCTGTTTCCTCCAGTGCACGGCGGGCTATCCCGCGCGCTTTGAGGACCTCGACCTGCGCGTGATCACAACCTTCCGGGAGACCTTCCCGGACAAGGTGATCGGGCTCAGCGCCCACGACAACGGCATCTCCATGCCAGTGGCCGCCTACGTCCTGGGCTGCCGAGTCATCGAGAAACACTTCACGATCAATCGAGCCAGTAAGGGAACCGACCACGCCTTCTCACTCGAGCCCCTGGGCATGCAAAAACTGGTGCGGGACCTGCGCCGCGTCCGCGTTGCCCTTGGCACCGGGGAAAAGAGAGTCTATCCCAGCGAGGAGCCCGCCCTCGTCAAGATGGGCAAGCAGCTCGTCGCGGCGCGATCGCTCGAGCCCGGGCACGTGCTCTCGGCCGAGGACATTGCCATCAAGAGCCCAGGCGGCGAGGGCTTCTTCCCCTACGAGCTTGACCGCCTGATCGGCCGTAAGGTTGTGAAACACCTGAGCCCCGACGAGCCGATCAAGCCGAGTGTCCTGTGGAGCTGACCCCGAGTGGCGTCCAGTGAAGTCAGCACGGCAGGAAGCCCGACGGCCGTGGCGCTCGTGCCGGCCAGGAGCGGATCGAAACGGGTGAAGCAGAAGAACATCCGTGCTCTACGAGGCCACCCGCTCCTCGCCTACACCATCGCCGCCGCACGAGCCAGCGGCGTATTCCGCGAGGTCATTGTCTCCACGGACTCGGAAGAGATCGCGAGAATCGCCCGGCACTACGGTGCCGAGGTTCCGTTCCTGCGCCCAACCGAATACGCCGGAGATCACTCGCCCGACATCGAGTGGCTCGAGCACCTCCTTCGCGAGCTCGATAGAGGCGGCCGTAAGCCCGACTCCTTCAGCCTTCTACGCCCCACCAGCCCGTTCCGGCTGCCTTCGACGATCGTACGCGCCTGGCGCACGTTCGTCTCGGAACCGGTCGACTCGCTGAGGGCTGTGGAGAAGTGCTCGCAGCACCCGGGCAAGATGTGGGTGATTCGGGGGAGGCGCCTGTTGCCCCTCCTGCCCTTCAGCACCGGGGAGCTGCCGTGGCACTCGACGCCCACGCAGGCGCTGCCGCTCGTGTACGCTCAAAACGCGAGCCTGGAGATCGCGTGGACCCGCGTCGTGCTCGATAACCGCACCATCGCCGGCGAGACGGTCGTACCCTTCGTGACCGAGGGCCTCGAGGGCTTCGACATCAACCAACCGGAAGACTGGGACCTGGCCGAGCTCTATCTCGAGCGCGGCGAGGCGACGCTGCCCGAGGTACCGCAAGCGAAGTGGGCGGGGTAAGGCACCGGCCTCGCACGGTCTGCGCAACCCTCAAGGCAAGCCTCCTCGAGCAGGATGCCAGAGGAGCGCCCCCTTCCTTTCGGGTCCGCAAGATGCTAAAGGGAGCCACTTGCGCAGAGGAGATCCCGACCGCAGAGACATACCAGAGAAAAAACTCAGCTCATGACCGAACCATCCCTCATTTATGCCCCCAAAAGCGAGTTCGACCGCGTGCTTGCGCTTCCCATCGACCGTGTCGCGAAGACACTCCTCTTTGCGACCATGGCTCGTCTCAACACGCTCTACATGATCAAGAAGGCTGGCTCGGGCCACATCGGGTCCAGCTTCTCGAGCCTCGAGATTGTGTCCTGGATCCTCTTGAATGGATTGCGCCGCGAACCCGGCGGGCGCTCCTTTCAAGACATCTACTTCTCTTCCAAGGGACACGACGTCCCCGGGCTCTACAGCGCACTGATCGGGCTCGGAATGCTCGAGTTCACGCTACTCCACAGCCTCCGCAAGCTCGACGGCCTCCCCGGCCACCCCGACGTCGGCACGCCGCACATTCCCACGAACACGGGCTCGCTCGGCATGGGGATCTCGAAGGCCCGCGGGATGATCCTCGCTGACCGCCTCCGCGGGGTCGACCGCCGCGCCTACGTGCTCACGGGAGACGGCGAGCTGCAGGAGGGCCAGTTCTGGGAGTCACTCCAGCCGAGCGTGAACCGCGATCTACGCGAGCTCACCGTCGTCGTCGACCACAACAAGCTGCAATCCGACACATGGGTCGAGAAAGTGAGCCACCTGGGCGAGCTTGAGCGAAAGCTTGAGGCGTTCGGCTGGGAAGTCGCGCGTATCGACGGGCATGACCTTTCGAGCATCGATGCGGAGCTATCGCCTCGGGGGGAGCAGCGAGGCCCGCGCATTGTCATCGCCGACACCCTGAAGGGACACGGGGTGAGCTTCATGGAAGAGTTCGGCAAGGACGAAAAGTTCTACAAGTTCCACAGCGGAGCGCCGTCGGATGAGAATTATCTCCGCGGCGCCGAGGAGCTGCTCGGGACGGTCAACCACCTGCTCACCCGAGCGAGTGGAGCCCCCTTGAGGCTCGAGCGAGTCCCCCTCGAAGCACCACCAAAACCCGCGCTCACGCAGCGGATGGTTGGGGCCTACTCACGCGCGCTCCTGCGAGAAGCCGAACGCAACCAGCGCATCGTCGCGCTCGACGCCGACCTCGTCCTCGACACGGGCCTTGGCCCCTTCGCCGAGAAGTTCCCTGACCGTTTCTTCGAGTGCGGCATCGCGGAGATGGACATGGTCTCGCAAGCGGGCGGCATGGCCCTCTCGGGCCTGCTCCCGATCGTCCACTCCTTCGCCTGTTTCCTTTCGACCCGCCCGAACGAGCAGATCTACAACAACTCGACCGAACGCACCAAGGTGATCTACGTGGGGTCGTTGGCGGGGATTGTTCCGGGTGGACCGGGGCACTCCCACCAGTGCGTGCGCGACATCTCCGCCCTTGGCGCAATGCCAGGCATGGTGCTCGTTGAGCCCTCCTGCGAGAGCGAGGTGGAGGCGCTCGTCGATTTTTGCATCAACCGGACACAGGAAAGCGCGTACCTGCGCCTCGTGACACCCCCGTGCCTGATTCCCTACGAGCTGCCCGTGGGCTACCGCCCCACCGAGGGACAGGGGGTCACGCTGCTGGAGGGCAAGGACGCCATCCTCTTCGGGTACGGACCCGTTCTCCTCCCCGAGGCGTTTCGGGCCGCGAAGCTGCTCGAGGAGGATGGGATTCACCTGCGCGTCGTCAACTTCCCGTGGCTCAATCGGGTCGACAAGCGCTGGCTGCGCGAGTCGGTGCAGGGTCTCCGCCGCATTTTCACGCTCGACAACCATTACCTCGCAGGCGGACAGGGGCAAATGCTGGCCGCGGCGATCAGTGAAATCGCCCCGATGGGCCTCGAGGGCGTGACGCTCCTTGGGGTCGAGGAAATTCCGCGTTGCGGCCGCAACGACGAGGTCGTCCGGGCCCACAGGCTCGACGCGGAAAACCTGCGAAGACGCATTCGCGAAGCGCTGGGACGCCCCCCCGTGGCGGGCGGTGCCCGGTCATGAGAGCGGCTGCCGGGAACTGGCAGCCTGATCGAGACGCGACTGCGACGCTCCAACCATCTGTGCCTTCAGGAGCGAAAGGTCGTGATCGACCATCATCCGCACCAGCGTGTGGAAGTCGACGGAAGGCTCCCAGCCGAGCTCGTCGCGGGCTTTCGTGGCATCGCCAACGAGGTACTCGACCTCGGCCGGCCGAACAAACTTCGGGTCGATTTCAACGTAACGCTCCCACTCCAGGTTCACATGCGCGAACGCCGACTTGACGAGGTCGCGCACTGAGTGCGCCACGCCTGTCGCCACGACATAGTCGCAAGGCTGGTCGGCCTGAACCATGCGCCACATGGCCTCGACGTAGTCGCCCGCGAAGCCCCAATCGCGCCGCGCGTCGAGGTTGCCAAGCGCAAGCTTTTCATCCAGCCCCAGCGCGATCCGTGCGACTCCATGCGAGACCTTGCGAGTCACGAACTCGAGCCCACGCCTTGGTGACTCGTGGTTGAAGAGGATCCCGGAGGAGGCATGGAGGCCGTACGACTCACGGTAATTGACCGTGATCCAGTGTCCATAGAGCTTCGCGACCCCGTAGGGTGAACGCGGGTAAAACGCGGTACGTTCCGTCTGCGGAACCTCCTGCGCCTTGCCAAACATCTCGCTCGAGGAGGCCTGGTAAAAGCGAATCCTCTTGTTGACGAACCGGATCGCCTCGAGCATGTTCGTGACACCCAGGGCTGTCGCCTGACCCGTCAAGATCGGCTGCTGCCACGAAGCAGGCACAAAGGACTGCGCGGCCAAGTTGTAGACCTCGTGCGGCTGGATCTCCTCGACAAGGCGGATCATGGAGCTGAGATCGGTGATGTCGCCCTGCGCGACCTTCACACGGTCGAGCAAGTGCTGGATTCGCGCCACTGGCGAAGTGCTCGATCGACGCACGACCCCCCAGACCTCATAGCCGTTCTCAAGGAGAAGCTCGGCCAAATACGACCCGTCCTGCCCCGTGATGCCAGTGAGCAGCGCTTTTTTTCTTTCCTCCGCCTTCAGTCGCTTCACCGGATGCTCTCTCATGCTGCCGAGGAGTGTAACTCACGGGCGCAGGTTCCGAAATGGCGGTCCGCTGAAGATCTCATCAAGGATCCGTAGCATCTGGACAGCCGCTGACTCCCAGGTGAACCGCAGGGCGCGCCGGAGGCCAGCGGAGCGAAGCCGGCTTCGCTCCTCGCTGCTTTCCAGGAGCGCCTGGATGCGCCCGGCGAGATCCCCGGGATCACGAGGCTCAAAGTACGCAGCCGCATCTCCGAGAACCTCGGGCAGGCTCGAAGCGCGGGAGGCAAGAACGCACGTTCCAGAAGCCATCGCCTCGAGCGGCGGCAAGCCGAACCCCTCGTATCGAGACGGGTAGACGAAGAGGTCGCTTGCGGCATAAAGACCCGGCAGATCAGCCTCGCGCACCCGCCCGAGGAGCTCCACACCCTCGGGCAACGGCTCGAGCGCCTCGCCAGCGAAGACATTTCCCCCACCCCCCGCAACGAGGAGCTTGCGCCGGCCACGAATCGATTCTGGCAGGAGCCTCCAGGCAGAGAGGAGCGTTGCCAAATCCTTGCGTGGATCGCGAGAGCCGACAGTGAGCACGTACGGCTGCTTCTCGCACCACGGCCCGGCATCGCAGCCGGCATGAAACGCTCGGGAGACTCCGCAAGAAACTATATCGATCCGACTGGGCCGTGCCATGCCGAAGCGCAGGAGCTCGCAACGCGAGAACTCGCTGACCGTCACCACCCGCAGGGCGCGGCGGCCCAGGCGCGGAAGGAGGAGGCGGTAGTAGGCTCGAAATGCAAACGAAAAAGCTTCGGGGCAAGCAAACACAGAGGCGTCAAAGATCGTGATGATCTGCCGGCGTACCGCCAGCGGGCCGATGTTCGTCGGAGACCAGAGCAGATCCGCCCCCACGCGGCGAGCCAGAAAGGGAAGACGGACCTGTGTCCAGAGCGGGGAAGGTAGCCGCGTCTCATCGAGCACGACCTCGACATCGGGCGGAATGTCGGCGGCACCGCGGCGCGGGGAAATGAGCACCAGGCGATACCTTGCCGGGGCAGCCTGCGCCAGGTGAACACACAACTCCCGAGCGTAACGCTGAACTCCAGTGACGCGCTGCGTGAGAAAGAGGCCATTGACCGCGATGGTGCGGCGTTCGAACAGGTGCGGTAGAGAGACCTCAGCGGGCCGGCTCAAGGGCACCCGTCAGGCTCGCCGTGAGCTTTCGGGGCATCTCCTCGGCGGGATAGATGAAGGGCGAGCCCCTCAGGATTCCATCGCAGATCACGTCAAGACCGCGCTGGCGGCCGGGCTCGAGCTCCCGCAGCCGCTCGACGCGAACGGTGTAGGGTGGGTCGCCGCCCGTGGGCTCCATGCACTCGAGCGGGATCATGCGGCGGAAGAAGAAGTGATAGGCGTATTTTCGCGCTCGCTCGACGGCGGAGGGAAGCATTCGATCCTTCAGCGGCAAGCACTCGAGCCAACGCACGTAATCCCCCCGCGATCTCGCGTCAAGCGTGAAGCCCTTTCCTCGCACCCAGGCCTCGCCTGCGACAATTACCGGGATCCCAATCGCGGCCAGCTCGACGCCCGTCTTTGTGCCGTAGATCAAGGCCGCGTTGGCACGCTCCATGAGGGCATAGGTGCTCAACCGGCTCTCCGGTGGAATGACCACGACATTGCGAGGCAGCTCGGGAAATGACCTGGCCAGCTCATCAGCTGTTTTCTGACGGGATGGCAGCGTGCCCCGCACCTCGGCCGGGTGGATGCGGATGACGAGCTGAAGATCGCTCCGTGCAGCGAAGTAACGCACGGTCTCGAGAATCCATTCCATGTGGCCCCCAAAGGCACTGCGGGGATAGTGAAGCTGCGCGTCCCAGATGACGTTGGTGAGAAGCCCCACGTAGGGTCTCGCGAGGTCGAGCCCGATCTCCTCCGCCTGCGCCTCGATATTTTCGAGAGGATTCTTGTGGAACCAGATCCAATCCTCAGTGCCCTGAGAGCGGCTCTTGAGGTAACCGAGTAGCTGCGATTCCTGCCCCTCGTCCCAGCTCAGGGCTTCCCAGGCCGACGTCGGCTCGTCAAGGAGCGTGTGATGGTACGTGTCGCCGTGGCTAAACACGAAGCATCGCTTGCGATAGGCAGGATTCCAGTTCACGACGCGAGTCGCCAAACTGCGAGCCACCTCACCCATCAAGCCTTGCGGCACGTAGATTCCATGATGAAATGCCGCGCACTCAAAGCTTCCGCCAGCAAGGATCCTGCGAGCGGCATAGGTCGTCAGCATGGCCGCCTTCAAGTAACGACGGAGGACGGGATCGGCGAGCTGCTCGCCGGTAAGGTCGCCGCGGGCAAAGAAACGGAGCGCTCCAGCGAGCGCGTGTTCGCCGACCTTGACCCGGTCGAGTGTGTACGCGGCGATGTCCTCGAAGCGGATCTGCTCGGCCAGACGGGAAGCCAACTCGGCCTCTTCCGGCGTGAGGAACGAGGTATAGCGGTGGACCTTCAGGCCCAGACCCTCGAAGATTCGCCGGCCTGGCTCGAAGCAGTTGCCGCAGAGGTCCGCCTGAGGCCCCCGTCGAGCAAATCGTTCGAGGCTCCTGTAGGCTCGAGCTTCACAGGCCTGACAGGCCGGGAGGACTCCATCGCACAGGAGCACCTCCACGTTCGCGCCTCGCAGCGTCAGCGACAGGGCCAGCAAGCTCTCCAGTGTCGTCCCGGCCCAGTAGCCGCCGAGGCTTGTCGCCAGGAGCACCTTCGGACCATTTCGAGCCTTCTCAAGGGCACTTTGCCACTCCTGCGCGTCGCGCTGAAGGACCTTCCGCCAGCCGGGATCGGCTACCGTCTTCGATCGGTACCACTTCACCGCCCGGCGGAGGGCTCTCGACTTCCTGAGGACTTCGCGCACACGAAGATCTTATGCAGGCGAGGCAAGAGCCGCCAGTGGATATACTCCCCGCGGCCATGATTGGGGGATCCTGACCAACGCTCACCGATATATCGGCGCCGGAGGCGCCCGGTGCGGGGGAGGTCTCCCTTCCCCTCGAGGAGTCCCACGTATCGCCTCACGCTCCGCGGGCCTCCGCCACGCTCTCGGCAGCCCACCCCGGAGGGTCCCACGCGGCGGCGTTGCGAGCGTGGTTCACCTGGCAAAGCTGAACAGCGGGATGCTCCACTGGTCCTCGCGCAGAAGCTGGGCCCAGCGATGGGCGCCCTTCGCGACAAGCATCTTCGAGTCGGCGGCCTTGCGGACTCGAGCCAGCTCGAATCCGTCGGCCCGGAGCTCCTCCTCGACACGCGCGACGAGGCCGGGCATCTCCGCACATCCACCCGCCAGGAC
>SXGR01181318.1_pt1 | contig 20106 bp, 17 predicted proteins | sample 3174711 | NCBI WGS metagenome assembly SXGR01 (sample SAMN11356860, study PRJNA531348) | freshwater metagenome | isolation source: freshwater sample F1-60 | place: China: Fuxian Lake, Yuxi | collected 2017-12-25
AACTTGTCGCCATTGCCATCGAAGGCGACTTCCTTCGGCATGCGCTGTTCCAGGTAGTATTCGTCACGGTAGACGAACATGACCGCGTCGGCGTCCTGCTCGATCGTGCCTGATTCACGCAGATCGGAAAGCTGCGGACGCTTGTCATCGCGGTTCTCCACCTGGCGCGAAAGCTGGGAGAGCGCGATCACGGGCACCTTCAGCTCGCGCGCCAGCTCCTTCAGCGAGCGCGAGATCTGACTGATTTCCTGCTGACGGCTCTCCGCCTTGGGGTGCGTCATCAGCTGCAGGTAGTCGACCACGATCATGTCGAGGCCGTGGCGGGCCTGGATGCGGCGCGCGCGGCTGCGCAGCGACATGACCGAGATGCCGGGCGTGTCGTCGATGAAGATCTTCGAAGCGGAGAGCTCGCCGGCAGCGCGCGTCAGCTCGCTGTAGTCTTCGGTCGGAATACGACCGGTGCGCAGCCGGTGAGCATCCACGCGCGCGCGCGAACACAGCATGCGGCTCACGATCGACTGCTGCCCCATTTCCAGCGAGTAGAACAGCACGACCGGCTGGTGGTCGACGCTGTCGCCTGGGTTGAGTGCGGCGTTCTCGATCAGGTTGAGCACGAAGGCGGTCTTGCCCATCGAGGGGCGCGCGGCGACGACGATCAGCTCTTCCTTGTTGAATCCGCACAGCATCTCGTCGAGCTCGTGATAGCCGCTCGCCAGTCCGGTGAGCCCTGTGCGGTGGCTAGCGGAGTCGATGCGCTTGAAGGCTTCCTGAATCGCGCTCTCGATCGGGGATGCTCCGCTGGCATCGCGCTCGCTGTTGAGCTGGAAGATGCGGTGCTCGGCGAGATCGACGAGCTTCTGCACGCTCTCGCCGTCAGGACGCGTCTCAAAGGCTTCGCTGACGATGTCGCCGGCTTCCTGGATCAGACGCCGCAGCATGGCGGTCTCGGCGACGATGCGCGCATGGTGCGCGACGTGAGCTCCGGAGGTGACCGAGGTCGAGAGTTCGATCAAGTAGGCCTTGCCGCCGATCTTCTGGAACTGGCCGGCGGCCGTCAGGGCCTCCCCGATCGAGACCAGATCGATTGCCATGCGACGTTCGGTGAGGCTCACCAGCGACGAGAAGATCTGGTTGTGGCGCGGATCGAAGAAATCGCCTTCGCGCACACGCTCCGCCGCATCGGGAATGCGTTGAGGTTCCAGCAACAGCGCCCCCAGCAGCGTGCGCTCGGCATCGGCATTGTGAGGCGGAATCCGCCCGTGAGGCGTGGGGTCAGCCATGTGGGGCCGTTGAGGATATCGGCGCGCAGCGGATGAGGGTAGTGCCGATGGGAATCGGCCACGGAGTGCATTGCGGCCGCCCCCCGCAAAAGCGGAGGGCGGCCGCAGCGTGAGTGCCGGATGCCTCAGGAGGCGGGAGCGGCCTCGGCTTCGACGACGACGGTGATTTCCGCATCGTGCTCGCCGTGGACGTGGATCTTGACCGCGTGCGTTCCCACCAGCTTGATGGGAGCCGCGAGCTTGACCGCCTTCTCCTCGACCTTGTGGCCCGCGGCCGCGAGCAGCTCGACGATCTGACCGGCGTTGACCGAGCCATACAGGTGGCCCGTGTCGTCGGCCTTGGCGATCGTCTTGACGCTCGTGCCCTGGATCGCGGCCACTTGGGCCATGATCTCGGCAGTGCGCTTGGCCTCTTCTTCGTCGAGCTTTGCTCGACGCTTGGCCATTGCCTTCTTGTTCTCCGCAGTGGCCTCGAGGGCCAGCTTGCGCGGGAACAGGTAGTTGCGGGCGTAGCCCGGAGTGACCATGACGACATCGCCGCACTTGCCGAGCGGCTTGATGTTGTCACGCAGGAGAACTTCGACCTTGCTTGCCATGGTTTCTTGTCTTCCTTTCCGGATCAGCCAACGTAGGGCAGCAGGCCCAGAAAACGTGCGCGCTTGATCGATTGCTTGAGGATCTTCTGGCACTGAGCGCAGTAGCCCGTGCGCTTGCGCGAGAGGAGTTGGCCTTGCGAGGAGAGGAACTTGCGGAGCATCTCAACATCCTTGTAGTTGGGCGTTGATTGCTCGCAGTTCTTGTCCTTGCCCACGATGGTGCCCTTGGGGCGCCGTTCCATGCTTGAGAAGCTCATCGGCCCATGTCCTCGTCAATGGCGTTGAACTCGGGGATTTCAATGCCCAGATCGTCGCGACGCTCTTCCTCGCGCCTGGGCTCCGGAGTGTCATCCGGCGGCGGCGGCGGGACGGAGAAGCCCTCGGCGAGTTCGGCCTGGGCCAGCTCATTCTCCTGCTCCGGCAACGACTCGCAGGCCAGCATCAGGTGGCGCAGCACCTTTTCGCTGAGCTCCAGGTCGCGGCGCAGGGCCGGGATCGAGCCGCTCTCGATGTCGAAGTACGCCAGGAAATACGTGGCGCGCTTCTGGTTCTTGATCGGGTAAGCCAGACGGCGCTCGTCCCAACGGCGCAGGGTGCGGATCTTCGCACCGTGCTTGCCGAGCAGATCCGAGACAGCCGACTTGGCCGCCTTCCAATCCTCCCGCACCAGCTGGTTGTCGAGGAGGAACATGCCTTCGTACAAACGTGTCAAACCGTGTTTTCCTTTGTTTCGAGTCTCGTGCAGGGGACAAGGCGCTAGTTGCGCCCGGACCCGGGGTCTTGGCGGCTGTGGAACCGCGTCATGAGCCTCGGCAGGTCCTCCCCTCCGAGCCAGGCGTCGATCGCATCGGCGGCGTGAGCCGCGCTGATCTCGATCTCCACCTGTTCATCGGGACGGAACCGATCGAGCACATGCCGCGCCGCATCGGTGCCTGAGGATCCGACTCCTTTTCCGATCCCGACGCGCAGGCGCGGAAACTGTTCGGAACCCAGGCTGTCCAGTATCGAACGCATGCCGTTGTGCGTGCCGGGGCCACCCTGCGCGCGCAGTCGCAGGGCACCGAGCGGCAAATCGAAGTCGTCGTAGACGACCAAGATGTCCGCCGGAGGCACCGCGAGCTGCCGCGCCAGTGCGGCAACGGCCTGCCCGGAGCGGTTCATGTAGGTCAGCGGCTTGATCAGCAGCGCACCACTCGGGTGCACGGCGTACTCAAACGGCGCCGGTCCTTGAAAACCGTCCAGCTTGCGTCCGGATTGAAAGAGCAGTCGATGGCGCCGCGCGAGCAGGTTGAGCACCTCAAACCCGACGTTGTGCCGGGTCCACTCGTACTCGGAGCCGGGGTTGCCGAGTCCAACGACGAGTTTCATGAGGGGCTGTTCCTGCCAGGCTGAGCGCCGGGCCTCCCCCATCCGAAGGGTTCCGGATGGGAAGGAGGGCGAAGTATCCTACCGATCCGGGCCGCCAGCGCAAGCGCCAGCACCTCCCGGACCGCCAGCGGAGGCCGAAATCAGCCTTCCTTCTTGGCCGGAGCCGCAGCGCCAGCCGCCGGAGCCGCCGGAGTGGCACCCGCGGCGGGAGCGGCCTCGGCAGCCGGAGCGGCCTCGACCTTCTGGACGACCACGTTGCAGATCATCTGGTTGGGGTTGCCGGCGAGCTTCACGCCCGCAGGCAGCTTGATCTCCTTGGCCGTGATCGACTGACCCTGCTCGAGGTGGCCGACCGTGACTTCGATGGAATCGGGGATGTCCATCGGGAGGCAGCGCACCTTGATGTGCGTGACGAGGTGGTTGAGCATGCCGCCCTTGGGGTGACCCGCGAACTCCAGCTCGACATCGGCATCGGTCTCGACATCCTTGCGGACGCGCTTGAAGTCGATGTGCGTGACGTACTCGCCCATCGCGTCCCACTGCAGCTCGCGAACCACCGCCGACTCGACTCCGCCGGACAGCTGGAGGTCGTAGAGGTGAACGTGGCGACGACGGGTCGCGAGGAAATCGTGCTCGTTGATCGCGAAGTGGGCGAAGCCGCCAGCGCCGACATGGTCGATGCTGCAGGGGATCAGGCCCTCCGCGCGGAGTTGCTTGGAGTAACGGGTGCCGAGCTTGGCGCGCGGCGACGTCTTGAGGATTTCGGACTTGCTCATGGTTGGTTTCCTGGTTGGTTCGTTAGCCCGCGTCCCGGCTCATGCCGGGAAGCGCGCAGGCTACACAGGTGCTTCTTCGAACAGGCTGGAGACCGATTCGTTCCGGTGGATGTTGGCGATCGCGCGCGCGATCAGCGGCGCGATCGAGATCACTTCCGCGCAGCGCGGCATGCGCTCGCGCGGCGGGATCGAGTCGGTCATCAGGACGCGGTCGATCGGCAAGTTGTCGATCTTGTCGACGGCGCCTCCGACCAGCACGGCGTGGGTCACGGCGAGCACGATCTGCTTCGCACCGTGGGCGCGCACGATGCGCGCGGCTTCCGTGATCGAACCGCCCGTGGAGATCATGTCGTCGACGATCACCACGTTGCGGCCCTCGACATCGCCGATCACGTGTTCGACGGCGACCTGCGATCCGGAGATGCGGCGCTTGTCGACGATGGCGAGATCACAGTTATCGAGGCCCTTGGCGTAGGAGCGGGCCATCTTGATGCCCCCCACGTCCGGGCTGACGATCATGGGGTTGTCGATGTTGAGGCGCTTGATGGCCGAGAGCAGCACCGGCTTGGCGTAGAGGTGATCCACCGGCACATCGAAGAAGCCCTGGATCTGCGCGGCGTGCATGTCCAGCGCCAGCACCCGGTCTGCGCCGCAGCCCACCAGCGTATTGGCGACGACCTTGGCGCTGATCGGCACGCGCCCTTCGTCCTTGCGATCCTTGCGTGCGTAGCCGTAGTACGGCAGCACGGCCGTGATCCGCCCGGCGCTGGCGCGGCGCAGGCAGTCGAGCAGCAGCAGCAGCTCGACCCAGTTTTCCTGCACGGGCGGGCAGGTCGGCTGGATCACGAAGCAGTCGGTGCCGCGGATGTCCTCGTTGACCTTGATGTCGATCTCACCGTCGGGGAAGCGGCCGATGTGCGCCGAGGCCAGCGGGATCGACAGGTGGCGCGAGATGGCTCCCGCGAGGTCGCGGTGCGCGTTGCCGGCGATGAGCGTGATCTTCTCGCTGTGCGTGGACATGTCTAGCTCTTCCTCCGGGGCTTGACGGTCTTGCGGGTGCTTCGGGCGGTGTTCTTCGAGGCGGGCTTGCGCGCAGAAGCCGACTTCGGCTTGCGCGGCAGGGCTGCGCGGGCTGCGCGGGCTGCGCGGGCTGCGCGGGCTGCGGGTGCTGCGGGTGCTGCGGGTGCTGCGGGTGCTGCGGGTGCTGCGGGTGCTGCAGGTGCTGCGGGTGCTGCGGGTGCGGCGGCGGCAGCCGGCTTGGCCTTCGGCGCCTTGCGCTCGAGCCTGCGGGCCGGAACCCCGACCCAGACCTCGCCCGCGCCGACGTTCGCGTTGCGCGTCACCACGGCGCCCGCACCGGTCGTCGCCTTGGCGCCGATCGTGTTGGGAGCCACCACCACCGTGCCGCTGCCGAGGAAGGCACCGTCATGGATCGTGGTCTTGTGCTTCTTCACGCCGTCGTAGTTGGCGATGATCGTGCCCGCGCCGACGTTGGCGCCCGCGCCGATCGTCACATCGCCGAGGTACGCCAGATGCTTGGCCTTCGTGTGGCCGCCGATGCGCGCGTTCTTGCACTCCGTGAAGTTGCCGATCTCCGCGCCGTCCTCGAGCACGGTGCCCGGACGCAGCTGCGTGAACGGCCCGACTTCGCAGCCCGCGCCGATCTTCACGCCGCCGCGGATCACCGTGCAGGGCAGGATCTTCGTGCCGACGCCGATCGTGACGCCATGGTCGATGTAGGTCGTGGCGGGATCCTCGATGCGCACGCCGTTCATCAGGTGCTGCTCGAGAATCCGCATCTGCACGGCCCAGCGCGCCTCGGCGAGGTGCTTGAGGTTGTTGACCCCGATGATCTCGTCGAGTTCAGCGGTTTCCAGCGGAAAAACGGGCCTTCCCGCGGCCTGGAAGTGCCCGATGCAATCGGTCAGATAGTACTCGCCCTGCGCGTTGTCCGTGGAGAGTTTCGGCAGGGCTTCCAGCAGCCCTTGCGCATCGAAGCAGTAGACACCCGTGTTGACCTCGCGCATGGCGCGGATCTCGGGGCTCGCATCGCGCTCCTCGACCACCTTTTCGACCTGTCCCGCGCGCGCTCCTTCGCTGAAGCGCAGGACCCGGCCGAAGCCGCGCGCATCCTCAGGCGATGCGGTCAGGATCGCGGCCCCTCCCGAGGCTTGGGCCGCCTGCGTGTCGCACAGCTCTTTCAGCGTCTGGGCGCGCAACAGCGGCATGTCGCCGTAGAGAATCACGACGCGCCCGCGCGCTCCCTTGAGCGAGGGCATGCACATCTGGACCGCATGTCCGGTGCCGCGCTGCTCGGCCTGTGTCACCAGTTCCACCCCCTCGCGCAGGCCGTGCTCGGCGAGCGCAGCCTCGACCAGCTCGCGGCCATGGCCGACCACCAGCAGGATGCGCTCGGGCTTGAGCGCGCGTGCCTCGTCGACCACCCAGGCCACCATCGGCCGGCCGCAGATCGGCGCTAGAACCTTGGGCAGGCTGCTCTTCATCCGCTTGCCGAGACCGGCGGCGAGGATGATGACGGTCAGCCGTTGTTCGGGAGCAGCCATGCGGCGTGAGGGGGACGAAGGGTGCGGAGTCGGGTCAGGGGACAGGCCCGCAAAGGGGCGAAACATTCAAAAGCATCCCGCGAAGGGTGTCAACGGTGGAGCCCTCAAGCCCGCCGGATCAAAAAAAAAGCGTCGGTTCCCCCCCCGGGGTCCCGACGCTCATGGACGGTTAAGGCGCCCGTCAGCCAGCACGGAGTTGCGGACTCACCCTAGGATCTGGGAGCCCGAACCCGGCGGATTCCCAAGAATACACTAAGAATCAGCAGGCTGGAGGCCAGAATCACCCGATGGGATCCCGATTCCGGCTCGGCCGGCTCTGCAGGGGCCTGCGCAGGGGTTTCCAGCACGAGGCTGTTCTTCTTCTGGCAGCAGGAAGGCCGGCCATCCCCCTCCGACTCCGCGACCTGGGGGTCTTCGGACTGGCCGTGGGCCCAGTCGGCCGCCGCCAGCTGCTGCTCGGCCATGAAGCGATCCGACTCCTCCTGCATGTAGGCCATCAGGTCTCCGACCGCTTTGGCATCCAGTCGCAGGTTGGGCATCGGCACTCGACCCCAGGCCTCGAACAGCTCCATCGCCAACGGGTCCTTCTCGGCGAGCATCGCATCCGGCTGCGATCCAGCGCGCCAGCCAGACCGGATCGCGGCGCTGATGGACACCCAGGAGGTTGGGCCCCGAGCGCGGAATGCCATCGTCGGCGCCGACCAGGTGACACGCTCCGCAGCGGGTGCGGAACAACTCCTCTCCCGGCGACATGTTGCGCAGCTTCAGCGGCGCATCCTTGAAGTCGATCAGGTAGTCGGAGGAGATCTTCCAGTCGTGCAGCCAGCTGCCGAGCTGCGTCGCGAGCATGTACGGATTCTCCGTCGGGGAGCGCTTCATCCAGCGCCCTGTGGCCTGATTGCCGATCATCAGGCTCAAGGTGTGATCGGCGAGCGACTGCTCCTCCGCGCGGATCATGCCGAGCTTTTCGCGAACGAGGCGGATATCCGCCTTGGTACCGGTCAGGAACTTCCAGCCGGGGCCGACGTGGAAGCGCTGCGCATATTCGGCCAAGACCTGCGGCGTATCCACCTCGGGATCGACCGAGATGGAATAGAAGTGCACGTCCTTGCCGACACGGTCCTTGAGCAGGTCGTACACCTCGGCGATGCGTGCCGTCTCCAGCGGACAGGCATCCGGACAGCTGGTGTAGATGAAGTTGATCAGCACGACCTTGCCCTTCAGCAGGTCGTCGAAGAAGCGCACGTGCTGGCCCTCATGCGTCGTGAGTTCGACGTTCGGGAAGTAGTCAGCGCCCCAGATCTGGCCCGCGTCGATCGCGTGCGCAGTCCTTTGAGCATCAGCCTGTGGAGCGTGCGACGGGTTGGCCTCCTGTGCGATGGAAAGGCCGGGCAGACAGAGTGAGAACGCGAGAGCAAGCAGCGGTTTCATGGTGAGGAATGCGGATTTCCCGGTGAGCGATTTCGATGCGGGTCGAAGCGTGAGAGCAGGGCCGTGAGGAGCGGAATGCGCCGCTCCCCACGACCTCGAATGTCAGGGCAGCATCTGCACCGGCACGGCGGTCATCGTCGCGCCGTTGCTAGCCTGGAAGCTGACCATCTGGCTTGGGTTGGGGTTGGGACCGGGTGATACCCGGATGAACCACTGCCCATTGGCGGCGACGGTGACGGTGCCCACCAGCGGACCGTTCGTGGTCGGACCCACGTACGCGCTGATGTGCTCGGTGCCGGTGGCATTCGCCAGCCGCCCGCGCAGGCGCCAGCCCTGCGTGGCCGAGTACTGGGCATGCGTCGTCGTCAGACCCGCATTGTTGTTGTTGTTGCCCTGACCCTGGTTGTTGCCACCAGGACCGTTCTGGCCGTTGGGACCGAATCCGTCCCCGATGCGGGCCAGAGGGAGCGAGAAGGAAGGCACGCAGGTGCAGCCATCCCAGGTCGGCACGGGAGCGGGCATGAGCGCCACTTGTCCGGGCTTCTCGATATCCCAGCGCAGCAGCATGGCCGTGTCTTCGTGCTGGGTGTTGTGGCAGTGCTCAACGTACGAGCCGGCGAACTCACGGAAGCGCAGCGCGACTTCCAACTCGCCCGTGCTGCCCGGACCGCCGCCGATGCGGTAGACGTCCTTGCGGGCCCACTTTTCCCAGACCGGGGGCGGTTGACCGTCCCGCGAAAGGATGATGCCTTCCTCAAAGTGGATGTGGACCGGGTGCGCCCACGATCCGGAGCTCCGGAGCTTCCAGATCTCGAGGTGGCCCATGCCGTCGGCGCTGAGCTCGCCGAGGTTGGGAGCCGCCGAAACGCGACGCGGATCCATGTTGTAGCCCGGGCCTCCGTCCGTACGGATGGTCCAGGGGTGCGCATCGGTGCCGCCGCTCTTGGCGAATTCGAAGGTGTGGTGGCGGGCCTGCGCCAGCTCGTTGCCCGAAGCACGCGGCAGCGGGAGCATCTTGGCCTTGCCTTCCACGAAGTCGGCAGGATTCATCGAAAGGTCCGTGCCGGTGTAGGGCTGAACGCGGAACTCCATGATCTTCGTGACACAGGGATCGCCGTTGATCCAGCGGTCCTGGATGCCATCCCCGTCATCGTCCACGGTGATCGGGTTGTAGCCGCCGTAGAAAACCTGCGAGAGCGGGATCTCCGCGTCCGGGATCTGGCCGTTCTTGTGCTGGAGCACGTTGACCAGATACAGCCGCTCGCCCGGCCAGTAGTTCTTGAAGTCGACGACGATGTCGTAGCGCTCGGCGATGCCCTGCACGGGCAGGATGCCGGCCGTGGTGCCGTTGGTGCCGTCGAAGGCCACCGCATGCTCCATGATGTTGCCGTCGTTGGCGATCATGTGGAACGGAACGGGTTGGCCGTTCTGGTTGACCAGCGCAAGCTTCACGTAGCGCGACACGGAGCCGTTGAGGATCCGGAAGCGGTAGCGGCGTGCACGGACATCCATGTACGGCGCGAACTGCCAGTTGACCGTCATGCAGTCGCCGAGGAAACCGTCCGTGTTGAACTGGTTGAACCACAGCTGACCGTTCTGGCCCCAGGCCTTGTCCGCCACGACGAGGTTGACGTCGTAGTCGCGGTTGCCCCAGTCCAGCGCGGTGCCGCTGGGGAAACGCAGGTTGACGCCGTCGTTGACAGCCTCGTTGCCGCGATCCAGCGCGCTGTAGTAGTTCATCATCGCGGCGTTGCCCTTGTAGACGTTCTGCGCCGTGTAATCGAGCATGTGGTCGTGGAACCAGTGCGTGCTCATCGTCTCGCGATAGTCGCCGCGCAGCTTGGTGATGCCGCCGTTGCCATCGGGAGTTCCCGCGCGCACGTCGAGTGCGCTGGTATTGATGGTGTCATGCCCGGCGATGACCATCGGCCAGCGGTAGTCGTAGTACTGACCCGGGAAGGAGTACGCGTGCGTGTAGCCGTCGCTCTCCGCGGGGTTGTGGCCGTTGTGCTCGTGCGTCGCGATGTTGTGCGACCCGAAACCCATGTTCGCCGCCGGATCGATCGGCAGCGCGTTGTGGTGGCGGAACAGCACCGGTTTGCCGTAGCGCGCCATCAGCAGCTTGGGCGGCAGCGTGCCGTCGAAGGTCCATACGGCGCGCGGATCCTGAACGGGCATGTTCGGGTGGATCCGAACCTGAATGCCCGCCGTGGTGCCATCCGCGATGCCGGCCGGGTTGTGGTACAGGCCGCCCGGACCGAACTCGCCCACGGAGTAGTGGTGACGCTGCCTGGCGTCGCGCACACCGTTGTTGGCGCGCGCGCCCGTCTGTGCGCTCTGGAAGTACTCGACAGGCGGAAACTCGTCCCAGCGCTGATGCGCCCAACCCTCACCGGGCGGACGCGCATCGGCCGGCGGCGTGTCGAGTGTGCGCCCAAGATGCTGCTGGATGGGAGCACACCAGGGGTTGGCCGGCGCCTCGTTGCACAGACGTTAGGCACAGGGCCACAGGGGCTGCTTCAGGAAGTTGTCCAGCGCGAGCGAGTCCGGGCAGGACTGTGCGTTGGGCGGACAGGGCAGCGAAGGCTGCTGCGTGTACGTCGTGGGCATCGGGTCCGTGCCGAACTCCTCGAACAGCAGCAGCTTCTGCGAGAAGGGCTGCGCGTTGAAGCGCGGGCTGGGCCGGGATCCCGTTGGAATGGCGTTGTTCGCGCCGGGGATGAAGTTCTGCGTCTGAGACTGCGCACCCTGGGCGAGCAGCGAGAGGCAGAACGCAAGGGCGCACAGGCGCCATGCGGTGGCTGGAGTGCCGGACGAAGACGGTTGGAGCGTCTTGTCCGTACGACCATCCTAGAGGTCGACGGTATTCATGGAGCGGTCCGAGTTGCTTGGAGTGGAGTGACAAGGTCACAGCGGGACCCAATGGGCCCCGCCGAACCATCCAAGCCTGCACCGCGATCACGGTCGCCGTGGGAATTTCTCGCGATTTCGCCCGCACAGAAAGTGCGTACGAAACCGCTTTCGAGTCAACGGCGGATGCGCAGGATGCCGAGCAGGAAAACAAGTCCTGCTCCGGCGATCGCCGAGGCGATCGTCAGCGTCGAACGCGAAGAACCTTCCTCTTCTTCGGGCTGCGTCATCGCCGGCGGTTGCTCGTGTTCCACCACGAGTTCATTGCGCTTCTGGCAGCAGGAAGGCTTTTCCTCCTCCGCTGCCTCGGCCTTCGCGGCGGCGGCTTCCGCCGCCTTGCGGCGCTCCTCGAAGAAGCGTGCGCTTTCCTCGCTCATGTACTTCACGATTTCGTCAACCTCCGACTCATCGAGCCTGAGATTGGGCATCGGAACGCGACCGTGAGCCTCGTAGAGTTCCTGGGCGAGCGCATCGCCTTCGGCCAGCATCTTGTCCGGCTCGCGGATCCAGCGCTTGAGCCAGCTTTCCTCGCGCCGCTCCACCACACCGAGCAGGTTGGGGCCGACCCGGGGAAGCCCGTCGTCCGAACCGATCAGGTGACAGGCAGTGCAGCGCGAACGATAGAGCTGTTCGCCCCGCCCCATTTCGCGCAGGCGCACCGGGGCATCCGCGTAGTCCTGCATCGGCGTCACCGGCACGACGGACTTCTTGATCCAGCTGCCCAGCGTGTTCGCCAGCATGTACGGGTTGTCCATCGGCGTGCGCTTGAGCCAGCGGCCGATCGGCTGGTTCCCGATCATCAGACTCAGCGTGTGATCGGAGAGCTCGGTCTCGTCCGGACGGATCATGCCGAGCTTCTGGCGCACGAGCTTGATGTCCTCCTTGCTGCCCGTGAGGAACTTCCAGCCCTTTCCGGTCCGAAAGCGCTTGGTGTACTCGTTCAGCACCTCAGGGGTGTCCACCTCCGGGTCGACGGAAATCGAGTAGAAGTGGATCTCCGTGCCCACGTAGTCCTTGAGCAGGTTGTAGACCTCGGTCAGGCGCGCGGTCTCGAGCGGGCAGGCGTCCGGGCAGCTGGTGTAGATGAAGTTGATCAACACCACCTTGTCCTTGAGCATGTCGTCGAAGAAGCGCAGGCGCTCGCCTTCGTGAGACACGAGTTCCACATTGGGGAAGTAATCGGCACCCCAGCGCTGTCCCGCATTGGCGGGTGTCGCCGGAGGTCGAACAGGAGCGATGGCCGGCGCCTGAACCTCCGAGCCATCGGTGGTGGATGCGGCCTGAAGCGGCGCGCTCGTGAGCAGCGCCAAAGTGATCATCGGAAGAAATTTCATGGTGATTCCTGGATTCATGAAGGGAGGGTGCGCCACTGCTTGGACAGCGTCGCACCCTCCTGCGGTCAGCATTTCGCGTCTGTCAGTTGCCGGTCGAGAAATTGCGGTTGAGCAGCACCGCACCGCTGGTCGCGTCGAAGCTCACCTTCGTGACCCCCGCCGGAGCAGGTCCCGTGGCGATGATCTCGTAGCGACCCTGGCTGTCCGTGACCGCGCTGCCGATGGCAGGACCGGCCAGCGTCGCACCCAGGTAGGCCCGCACCGACACCGCTCCGCCCGTCGAGCCGACGAGTCGACCCTTGATGCGCCACTGGTTCGAGCCGGTGCGGTACTCCGCCGAGCTGACCTGCAGCGTGCCCACCGGCGGCACCGCGCCGTTGTTCACCACGCCGTCCTCGGCTCCCAGCCCCACTCCCTGACGCGCGAGCGGCAGCGAGTTCGAGGGGACGGCCATGCAGCCTTCCCAGTCCGGAATCGGAGCGGGCAGAGGTGCCAGCTGACCCGGGCGCTCGATGTCCCAGCGCAGCAGCATCGCGAGGTCCTCGTGCGTCGTGTTGTGGCAGTGCTCAACGTACGAGCCTGCGAACTCACGGAAGCGGATGGCGATTTCTATCTCGGAAGTCGTATCCGGACCAGCGCCGATGCGGAACACGTCCTTGCGTGCCCAGCGTTCCCACTCCGGAGGCATCTGGCCGCCGCGCGAGAGCACCATGGCCTCTTCGAAGTGCACGTGAACCGGGTGCGCCCAGCCGCCGCCGCTCGTGAACTTCCAGATCTGGAGTTCGCCGAGCTGCGGAGCGATCGCGACCGTGTGGTAGTCGGCGTTGAGGCCCTCGCCACCGTTGGTCTTGATCGTCCAGGGATGCGCATCCGTGCCGCCCGACTTGCCAAAGACCATGTCGTGACGACGCGCAGAAGCCAGTTCCTGAGCCGTGGGACGCGGCAGCGGGACCATCTTCTGACGGCCGGCCACGTAGTCCTTGGGGTTCATGGAGAGGTCCGTGCCGCTGTACGGCACCACGCGCAGCTCCATGAACTTGCCCACGCACGGGTCGCCACCGTTCCAGCGATCCATGACACCGTCGCCGTTGTCATCGACCTGAACCGGATTGTAGGTGCCGTTGACCACTTCCGAGAGCGGCACGGCACGGTTGGGCTTGGCGCCGTCGGTGTGCTCCATCAGGTTGACGAAGTAGAGCTTCTCGCCCGGCTGGAATTGGGCGAAGTCGACGACGATGTCGTAACGCTCGGCGATGGACTGAGCCGGCAGAACGCCGCGCTCGGTGCCCAGCGTGCCGTCGATCGCCACAGAGTGCTCCATGATGTTGCCGTCGTTGGCGATCATGTGGAACACGACCGGCGTGCCGTTCTGCTTGACGAGACCCAGCTTGAAGTAGCGGGCCACGCAGCCGTTCAGCAGACGGAAGCGGTAGCGGCGGGCGCGGACCTCGAAGTACGGCGAGTACTGGAGGTTCACCGTCATGGTGTCACCCAGGAAGCCCGCGTTCTCGAAAGTGTTGAACCACAGCTGGCCGTCCTGATCCCAGGCCTTGTCCGCGACCACGAGGTTGACGTCGTAGTCCCGGTTGCCCCAGTCGAGCGCCGAGCCGGAGGGCAGACGCAGGTTGACGCCGTCATTGACCGCCTCGTTGCCCCGGTCGACGGAGCTGTAGACGTTCATCACGGCCGCGTTGCCCTTGTAGACGTTCTGCGAGGTGTAATCGAGCATGTGGTCGTGGAACCACAGCGAGCTCTGCATTTCGCGCCAGTCGCCGCGCACCTTTGCGATGCCGCCGTTGCCATCGGGAGCACCCGCGCGCGGATCCGTGGCACCGGTGTTGATGGTGTCATGGCCGGCGAGGATCATCGGCCAGCGGAAATCGTAGTACTGGCCCGGGAAGAAGTAGGCGTGCATGTAGCCATCGCTCTCCGCGGGGTTGTGGCCGTTGTGCAGGTGCGTCGTGATCGTGTGGCTGCCAAAGCCCATGTTCGCGGCCGGGTCGACCGGCAGCGCGTTGTGGTGGCGGAACAGGATCGCCTCGCCGTAGCGGGCCTGCAGCAGCTTCACGGGGAAGGTGCCGTCGAACGTCCACAGAGCCAGCGGGCTCTGCGCGGGGAAGTTCGGGTGCAGCTTCGGTGCGATGCCGGCCGTCGAACCGTTGTTGTGGTATAGACCACCGGGTCCGAACTCGCCCACCGAGTAGTGGTGGCGCTGAAGGCCGTCACGCAGACCGCTGTTGGTGCGGGCGCCCGTCTGGGCACTCTGGAAGTACACCTGGGGCGGGAATTCTTCGAAGCGCTGGTGCGCCCAGCCCTCACCCGGGGGACGGCCATCGCGCGGCAGCGTCGTGGCAGCGCGGCCGAGCAATTCCTCGATGCGCGGACGGAAGGGGTTGCTGTCCGAGGTGCCGATCAGCTGGGACTGTTGCGCTTCGGGCGCGTGCAGTCGCGTAGGGGCGGGGCTGAGCGGGCCCGCCAGCACCCCGTCGAGACCCTGGGGGGCCGGACACTCCTGACAGGTCGCCGGCACCGGGAAGAGTGCCGGAGCGAGCGCGGACGCGGTCTCGTTGATCGGCGAGGTGCCGAACTCCTCCGCGAGGAGCAGCTTCTGGGAGTACGGCAGGGCTCCGAAACGCGGGCTGGGCTTGCCGCCGCTGGGGATCACCTGCGCGGTGCTCAGACTGGCGAGCAGCGCAAGGGCGAAGAGGGAGCCGGGGACGGGGACAACGGAGGTGCGGGTGTGCGCGCGCTGCTGCGTGGGAACGCAGTCAAGCGACGTACTACCCGACAGACCCTCCTGGAGGTCTCTCGAGGTCATGTTGCAATCCTGGGGTGCTTGGGGGGGGGAACGGGGTAAGGACTAAGGAGGTCTGCGCCCGTTGACGTAACAAGGATGCACCAGAATCCACAATCAGTGTTGCGGTTTTCTAGGAATCCGTATTTTTTATCGTTTTTCGCTGCTGTTTTCTGGCGCTGTTTTCTGGCGCTGTTTTCTGGCGCTGTTTTCTGGCGCTGTTTTCTGGCGCTGTTTTCTGGCGCTGTTTTCTGGCGCTGTTTTCTGGCGTCGTTCAGCCGCCCGCTGGCTCGCACGACTCGCCCATCTGGCCGGTGCTCTCCAGATAACGTAAGAGCACCGCGCGTGCCATGACCCGCTCACGAGCCGCATGGAAGAACTCCCGCACGCGCGCCTGCCCCGCCTCGAGGATGCGTTCCGCAGTCCGGACATCCCGGGAGTACCGCTCGATGAGCTCCTCCAGGTTGGCGCCGTCCGGCTGCAGCTCGAGATAGTGCACGCCCGGCTCGAGCAAGCCTTCGAGAAACCAGCTCTCGCGCGTGGGCCTTGGCATCAGACAGACCGAGTTGGAGGCGAGCAGCCACTTGAGGTTGGTGGCCACGTCATTGCCCTCGATGGAGATGATGAACTTGTGGCTCAGCTGTTCGGCAAAGCCGGCGTAGGGCTTGCGATACGGTGCGTTCTCGGGCCGCTCGTCGATGCAGCCGATGTCGACATGGTGCTTGTGAAAGTTCGCGCGGAGAAACTGCTGTCGCCAGGGCTGCAGGGCCTTGCCGCGCCAGACGGCGCTGTCACGCTTGCCGCCGAAGCTTTGCGGATCGCGCACACGAAAGAAGTGGCGCACCTTGTTGAGCGGAAACAGGACCGAATTTCCGCTGAGCTCCCCCACCTTGCGCGCCTTCACGAGCGTCGGCACGCCTGGATCCTCCGTGCTGTCGCCGAAGCGCCAGCGATAGCGCAGGCCCGCAGGCAGTGCGCGCGTGTGCTCCAGCAGGTCGAAGGCGTAGTTTCGCTGCCTGCTCAGCAGCTCCGTCCCCGGAACGCGGGCATCGGCCGGGAGCACGTGGCGGTGCGGAAAGCGGCAGATGTATTGCAGACGCTGCTCGATGGCCTCGCGGCCGAGCGCATCGATCGCCTGCTCAAGCTCCGTACGCGACTGCTGCAGCAACGCCCGGGGCGTGCTCAGTCGAAGCAGGTTCGTCAGGTAGTAGCCCAGACGTGACGGCATGCGGGCGCCACAACGTAGCAAAGCCCGCTCCAGTCGGAAGCATCAGGGCCGTCCGTCAGTGCCCGTTTCGGAGCACATCGCGCGCGATCACCATGCGCTGGATCTCGCTGGTGCCCTCGTAGATGCGTGTCACGCGCGCATCGCGGTACAGCTTCTCGACCACGAACTCGGCTGAATAGCCCATTCCGCCGTGGATCTGCACGGCGCGATCGACGATGCGATCGAGTGCTTCCGAGCAGTAGAGCTTGACCATCGCCGACTCGCGGCTGAAGGGCTGGTGCGTGTCGCACAGATGCGCCGTGCGGTAGATCAGGCTCTCCATCGCGTAGATCTCCAGCGCGGAGTCCGCCAGCATCCACTGGATGGCTTGATGCTCGCCCAGCGGCTTGCCGAAGGCGACGCGCTGCTGCGCATACGCAACCGAAAGCGAGTGTGCTTCGCGAGCGCAGCCCAGACAGTTGGCTCCGAGCGCCAGACGCCCGCGATCGAGCGTTCCCATGGCGATCCGGAAGCCCTGCCCCACCTCGCCAAGGCGGTATTCATCGCCCAGACGCACGTCCTCGAAGGCGAGCGTGACGGTGCTGGAACCGCGCTGGCCCATCTTCTCCTCGCGCTTGCCCACGCTGAATCCGGCGGAATCGCGCGGCACCAGAAAGGCCGTCACGCCGCCCTTCGCACCGAGCCTGGCGTCGGTGATCGCATAGACGGTGATCAGGTCCGCCATGTCGCCGTTGGTGATCCAGACTTTTTCGCCGTTCAGCACCCAACCCGAGCCATCGCGTACCGCTGTGGTGCGCATCGCCGCCGGATCGGAGCCAGCCGAGGCCTCGGAGAGCGCGTAGGCACCCAGCAGCCTGCCGGAGGCCATGTCGGGCAGGAAACGGCGCTTCTGCTCCTCGGTGCCGCCGACGACGACGGACATGGCGCCGATCGAAGCGTGGGCTCCGTAGGTCACGGCCGTGGCGAAATCGCCGCGGGTGAGCTCCTCCATCACCAGACACAGGCCGGTCTCGCCCATGCCCGCGCCACCGTACTCGGCAGGGATCGCCACCCCCATCAGGCCAGCCTCGGCAAGGGCGTCGATCAGCTCGCGCGGGACGCGGTGCTCGGCCTCGATGCGCGCTGCCTGAGGGCGAATCAGGCGCTCGGTGAGGTCGCGGGCGAGGTCCCGCAACAGGGTCTGCTCTTCGCTGAGACGGAAGTCCATGGCACGTTTTTCGGCGCTGGAGCGCGCGGGTGCGAGAGATTTTTGCCCTTGGGGCGAACCTGACGGAGAAGTTCTGGGTTCTGGGAAGCGTCTGGGTAGGCTGTTGCAGCGCATCCGCGCGAGGCTCTCCTCGGACCCCTTACCGGATCTTACTTTTCGCAAACAGATGAAACCGCTTCCGCTCTTCGTGATTCTGCTGGCCTCCGTGGGCACCGGCACGGCTGGTGGCTACCTCGGCGCCCGATTGGGAACGCCGGCCCCGACCTCCAGCAGCAGCCCGGCGGAGCTGGCTCCGACACCCGCAGGCGATGCTGGTGCTGCCGAGCGCGAGGCAACCCTGCGCGCGGAGCTGAGCTCGCTGCAGGTGCGTTTCGATGAGCTGTCCACGCGTGTTGCCGAAATGCGCGCCGGCAGCGAGCGCGTCGCCGCAGCGCCGACCAAGCTTGAGACGGAGCCAGTGCTCGACAGCGCCAACGCGATCGCGGCGCTCAACAAGAACGCCATCAAGGCCGTGATCGAGGAAGATCGCGCCGAGCAGGCCAAGAATCGCGAAGACGAGCGCAAGCAGCGCCAGAACGAGCAACTGCAGAACCGCGCCGATCAGGTCGCCGAGAAGGTGGGCCTCAATGCCGTTCAGAAGCAGCAATTGGCGGCCTTCTACGAGCAGGAGTCGGCGCGCATGGAAGAGTTCCGCTCGCAGATGCGCGATGGCGGCGGTCCGGGCGATCGCGAGTCCATGCGCCAGACCTTCCAGGACTTCCGCACGTGGCGCGAGACCGAGCTGACCAAGACCTTCGGCGCCGAGACGGCGGCCAAGATTCAGGAGAATGACCGCATGGGGGGGCGCGGCTTCGGCGGCGACATGGGCGGCGGCGGCAACCGCGGCAACCGCGGCGGCGGCGGTGGTGGCCGGGGCGGCGGCGGCTGACCGACCGACAGCACGACACAAGCAACTCACGAGCGGGATCCTTGAGGGTCCCGCTCGCGTTTCTAGAATGCCGGCTCTCCGGATGCCCACTCCCCTCCGCACTGCATTGTCGCGAACCGTTGGCTGGCTGGCGGATCGCAGGGTCCCGCGCCCACTGCGCGCACCGCTGTACCGCGGCTATGCACGGGCCACCGGAGCGGATCTCTCCGAAGTGCGCCTGCCCCTGCAGGAGCATCCCAGCCTGGGTGCTTTCTTCGTTCGTCGGCTCAAGGAAGGTGCGCGGCCCATCGATCCTGATCCGCAGACGCTGGTCTGTCCGGTCGATGGCCGTGTGCAGAGCCTGTGCGCGATCGAACGCGGCACGCTGCTGCAGGCCAAGGGCCGCAGCTACTCCGTGCGCGACCTGATCGGCGGGCTCGATGTGCCCGAGCTTGAGGGCGGGATCAGCTGGACGGTTTACCTTTCACCCCGCGATTACCACCGCATTCACACGCCGGAACGCTGCCAGCTCGTGCGCGCGCAGTGGCTCGATGGCTCGCTCTATTCCGTGGCGCCCAAGGTGCTGGCGCGTCGGCGCGTGCTCGATGTCAACGAGAGGGTGGCGCTGGAGCTGCGGACCGAGCGCGGATCCATGTGGCTGGTGCTCGTCGGAGCGACGAATGTCGGACGCATGTGCGTGCTGGGACTTCCGCAGGGCAGCAACGGCGCATTGCGCACGCCGCTGCCGTTTGAGCGCGGGGCCGAGCTCGCACGCTTTGAGATGGGCTCAACGATCGTGCTGCTCGCACCGCGCGGCTTCGCGACTTTTCAACCCGGTCTGCAGGAAACGCAGGCCGTGCGCTTGGGCCAGCCGATCGGCCGCTACGCATGAGTCTCAGCTCCTGCGAACGCAGGCTGTGCGCGCTGTTCGGTGCGGCCGTGGTGGGCAACTGGGCGCGGCTCAAGCAGCTGCGCGCTTCGCTGCCGGAACCGGAGGTCAATCGGGGCCTGCGTGAGGCGATTCTGCAGGTCCATCTGTTTGCCGGCATCCCGCGCGGAGTCGAGGCCTGGAATGCGCTGCAGGAGGCCGGTGGAATCGGCGTTGTCGACCCGGACGAAAGGAATAACCCTGCACCCGCCTCGGGCGCGGAGCTTTTCGAGCGCATCTATGCGCACGATGCCGAAGCGGTGAAGGCGCATCTGGAGCGCCAGCATCCCGTGCACGCGCAGTGGATCCTGCAGCATGCGTATGGCTCCGTGCTTTCGCGTGAAGGACTGACGCCGCGGATGCGCGAGATACTGGCGTGTGTCGCGTTGGCGCTGACGGGTCAGGAGCGGCAGTTGATCAGTCACATCCGCGGAGCGCTGCGCTGCGGGGCTGGCAAGGCGGAACTGCTGGAGGCGCTGGAGTGCGTGCATGGGCTCGACGAAAGCGGCCATGTGCCGATGGCGGAGGAGCAGGTGGCCCGGCTTAGCCTCTGAACTGCTCCAGATCCGTGGTCACGCCGCGAGACAGATGCGGCCGCGGATGGTCAGCAGCTCTTCCGGCTCCAGGGGTCGGGGCATGATGCCCAGCGCCGAAGCACTCGAATGGGTCCGGCAGTCTCGGGTGATCTCCCGCACGTAGTTGCGGTAGGCGACGTAGATCCAGACATGCTGGCCGAGCATCTCGCGCTTCTTCGCGTGAGCCCAGTTCGGTCGTACCAGACAG
>SXGR01267217.1_pt1 | contig 20096 bp, 22 predicted proteins | sample 3174711 | NCBI WGS metagenome assembly SXGR01 (sample SAMN11356860, study PRJNA531348) | freshwater metagenome | isolation source: freshwater sample F1-60 | place: China: Fuxian Lake, Yuxi | collected 2017-12-25
GCGCGACGGTGTGGAATCCCCCCGCAGCGACTTCCTCGCACCAGCCCAGTGTCGGCGGCGGGTAACTCTGCCCGTACTGGTTGGAGCCCCACGCGACGACGGTTCCGTCGAGCGTGAGTGCGGCGGTGTGGCTCACGCCAGTGCTCACTTGTGAACACGAGCCGAGTGCGACAGGGACGCGGCACTGACCGGCGCTGTTGGATCCCCACGCGACGACCCGCCCGTCGAGGTTGACGGCCGCGGTGTGGTACATGCCTGCGGAAACCTCGGCGAAGGGACCGAGCGTCGCGGGCACCGTGCATTGCAGTTGCGCGTTGCCGCCCCAGGCGATGGCGTGCGGAGCAACTTGCGGCGCGGCGGTGGCGGTTGCGGCGACGATCGCGAGTGCGAGCGAGCAAACGGTGATTGTGCGTGTCAAGGGCACCGACTCACGGTACTCCCGGAATCGCCCCCGCACCCTCGGTTACGGGCAGATTGTGTGCGCTAGGAAGCACAATCTGCCCGTAACTGGGGGGGGAACGGGGATCGGTGGTTCACGACGCCGCAGCGACACTGCGCCGACTTCGGTTCAGGCACGCCACGACCGCATCGGCGTACGCGCGCATGGCTGCCTCGTCGACTGTGTGGTGACAGAGAAAGGTCAGTGATGTCTCGCCCAGTCGTCGTGCCACCGGCAGGCGTCCATCGCCATCGATCGGACCGCGTCTCAGGGCACCGGGTGTGAAGCCGCGGTCAACAAACAGCGACTCCCGGTACATCTCGGCGCAGGAGCCATACATTCCGGGAAGGCCGCGCTCGCGGAGTGCACGCAGCAACTGATCCCGCGCAGCAGGCGCGGCCTCGCCTTCCACGAATGCGACGCACCGATAGTGCGCGTGACCCGGCGGGGTCTCAGGTACGCGCAGCAGCGGCACCGTTCGCAGGGCGTCCTGCATGATCAGACTGTTGCGCCGGCGCGCGGCCACCCATCGCGGCAACTTCGCCAGTTGCACGAGGCCGATCGCCGCCTGCATCTCGGTCATGCGAAGGTTTGTTCCTACATGGCGGACGAGCCAGCGAAAGTGGCCGTTGTCGTCGGGCGAACTCCCCGCCATCGCCTCGTCGAAGTCCTTTCCGTGTTGCGCGTAGGACCAACATTGCTTGGCGAGCGCCTCGTCGCGGGTCGACAGCATGCCGCCTTCTCCGCCGGTCGTCATGATCTTGTCCTGGCAGAAACTCCAACTCGCGAGTTGACCGAAGGTGCCCACCGGCTGCGCGCCGATGGTGGCACCATGCGCCTGCGCGCAGTCTTCTACGACGCAGATCCCGTGGCGATCGGCCCACGCACATATCGCGGGCATGTCGCACGGCCAGCCGCCGATATGCACTGGAATCACCGCGCGTGTGCGTGCGCTTCGAACGGCCTCTGCACTCGCTGCCGTAATGCAGCCACTCTCGGGATCGACATCGGCGAAGACGGGCGTGGCGCCGGTCAACGCCACACACATGGCACGGGCGACCTAACTGCGCGGGGAGCCGAGGACTTCGTCGCCCGCGCCGATTCCGAGCGCGTGCAAGGCGGCGTCCATCGTGAGCGAGCCGTTCGCCATGCTCACGCAGTGCACGCCCGCGTGCGCCGTCGACCACGCGGCCTCGAAGTCGCGGCATGCATTGCCCGTCCAGTAGTTGACGCGTCCCGAGCGCAGCACCGCCTCGACGGCCGCAAGTTCGTCGGATTCGAAGATGGGCCAGGGGGGCAAACTCACTGCGCCAGCCATGGTGGATTCGATCGTAGCACTCGGGCTGGATTTCCTACGACGACGGCGTTGTCGGCGACATCCTTCACGACGATGGACCCCATACCGATAGTGGCGCCGGGGCCGATGGCGATGCGCTGACGAATCAGGCAGCCGCTTCCAAGTTCGGTTCCCGAAGCGATTGACACATTGCCGGCAACGCTAGCACTGGGATTGAGTGAGCAGAAGTCTCCCAGAGTGCAATCGTGACTGATGTGCGCGCCGCGGTTCACGATGCAGTGGTCGCCGACGCGGATGTTCGTTGTCAGTTGACAGCCACCAAGCAGAGAGCAGCCAGCGCCAAGGCTCACGGAGGCGTGCAGTCGAATCTCGGGATGGATCACGCTGCCCCAGCGCGTGACGCCGAGTGCGTGCAGTCGCGCGACAAGAGCGCGGCGCGCGCGCGGATCGTTGACGGCGACGACGAATCGCGCGGCAGAGTGCTTCGGTGCGTCGCCCACTCTGCCGAGTATCGGCCAACCCTCTGGAGTTGTGCCAGAGGAAATGTCGTCAAGAAATCCGAGAAAACAAGAAGCGTGCGCTTCACGCAGGAATGCGTACGCGGTCTCGCGACCATGCCCCCCGGCCCCAACGATGATCAGAGGTTCGCTCACGGCGTGGGCAGTCTAGAGCGATCTGCATCGGCGACGGATCCGGTGAACGCCGGCATCGTCGCGTGGCCCTCGGCAGAAACGCCTCGGCGAGCAAGTACTTGCCACAGCGTCATCCAAAGAATCCGAAGGTCGAGCCAGAGCGAGCGATTGTCGACATACCACACATCAAGGCGAAACTTCTCTTCCCACGAGATCGCGTTGCGTCCGTTGATTTGCGCCCAACCTGTGATGCCTGGCTTCACCGAATGCCGGCGCATCTGCTCGGGCGTGTAGAGCGACAGATACTCGGGCAGCAAGGGTCGCGGGCCCACGAGCGCCATATCGCCGCGAAGCACATTCCACAATGATGGCAGCTCGTCGAGACTTGTTGCGCGGAGGAATCGACCGAACCGTGTGATGCGCAGCGCGTCGGTGGCGAACGCGTCCTCACCCGCGCGCAGGTCGCGCATCGTCTTGAACTTGTAGAGCGTGAACGGCTTGCCGTTGAGCCCGATGCGGAGTTGGGGGAAGAGGAGGGACACTGATACGGCGCCATCAAGGCGATTCGAACCGAGGCTTACGCCGCTCCAGAAATGCTCTCAGACCTTCTGCGCGATCGAGACTGCCAAATGAGTCCATGAACTGTGCGGATTCGGCATGCAGGGCTGAATCCAACGGCAGATCCGCCGCGGCAGCAAGCGCCCTCTTGGCGGCGCGAAGGGCGGGCAACGAAGACTTCGCGTACCGCGCGGCCAGTGCCATCGCTGCAGGCCGAACCTCGGCCGCAGGCACCACTCGGTAAACGAGTCCCCACTCAAGAGCAACTTCGGCGCTGATCAAATCGCCGCTGAGCACCATCGACCGCGCGCGCGAGAATCCAACACGGTGAACGAGTCGCGGGATCCCCCCAAATCCTGGAATGATTCCGAGCGTCACCTCGGGCAATCCAAGCGATGCGGTCGACGAGGCGACAATCAGGTCGCAGGCCATTGCGAGTTCAAGACCTCCGCCAAACGCGTGGCCGTGCACAGCAGCGATGGTTCTTAAGCGGCAAGAATTCGATCGCGCATGCACACCTTTGCCCAAGCTCGATGTGGGCGCGACCCTCAGCCTCCGACATCGTCGCCATCTCACGGATGCCACCGCTGGCGCAGAAAACGCCGTCTCCGGCCGAGGTCAGCACGAGGGCGCGAGCACCGGCGTCCCGCTGTACCTGTTGCACCACTCTACAAAGTTGGACCAAGAGTTTCGTCGAAAGGGCGTGACGCAGCTCTGCTCGAGTGATCTCAACACAGACCGCGTCACCCTCACGAAAAGTGCGTACGAGTTGTGGCTCCATCACACGAATACTAAGGCGTCCCGCGCGTCCTTGTTTCACTCCGCAGCGCCGCTTCGAGAGCCAGCAGATCGCGCATTCGATCGCCAACTCTACGCGCCAGGCACCCCACATACACGCCGAACGCTCGCAGGTCGCCCTTCACGAGGCTCATCGCACCGACCGCCGCCCCCTCACTCAACGACGACCCAGGAAGTACAACCGAACCAGCGCCGATGATCACATGATGTCCGATGGCGACGGGAGCGCTCGTAACCCCCAAGTACTGACTCGGCACGGTTGGACCGGTGAGGTGCTCGCCGCTGAAATCATCGGTACTGGAGTAATCGAGACCCGGCATGAAATCCCGCTGAAATCCACAAGCGAGATCGCTGCGTTCCGAACAGGTTCGCGAACGCAGCGATGTGGACATGGTCCCCGATTGAAACACCTCCCTCGCCCGATGAGAGGATGGCGAAGTCATCGATCCGGACGCGGCTGCCGATGCGAATGCGAGAAGCTCCGTAGAACCTCGCGAAGCGCGAGATCAAGACGCCCGTTCCGATCGCCTCGAACCCTTGCGTCACGAGTTCGGCATCGGTCATAAGGGATGTCACACGCGCAATCGCAGGGACTCCTAGTTCAGCAATCGCTCTGAGAACTGGCGCGGAGCGCGGAAGCGACACGACCCCGACGCGCTGGATCTCGAGCGAACTGCGCCGAGTATGCCCCGTCGGGAGGATGTGTCCGCCTACTCGTTGCTCCGCAAGATCGCGCGCTGTAGGAAATCCGTAAATGCTTCAGTCAGTCGTGTGGTCTCGAACCGCTCGATGGCTCGCCGCCTAGCAGCGCTGCCGAGCGCCTCGACGAGCCTTCGATTGTTGGCGAACCGCCGCATGGCATCGGCGAGCGCAACCGGATCCTTGACGGGGACGAGCACACCAGTCACGCCATTCAACACTGCGTCGCAGAGTCCATAGATGTCTGACGCGACAGCCGGTACGCAGCAGGCGGCAGCCTCGATGACGGTCGTTCCGAATCCCTCGCGCCAGCTCGGAAGGACTAGTGCGTCGGCGGCCGCGAGGAACCCCTCGGGTTCCCGAACCATTCCGATAAGATGGACACGATGTGCGAACCCACGGCACTGGTCGGTGAGGCGTGAACTCTCCACCCCCTCATCCGGACCCACGACCAAGAGGTGGACTTCTGGCCTGTCCCTAGCGACCAGCGCGAACGCCGCTGCGAGTTCGCGCACACCCTTTTCGAGTGTCAGGCGACCAAGGAAGATGAATACAAACGCATCCTCGGGGATGCCGAGTGACGAGCGAACGGCGGATCGTCCGGCAGGATCCGGTCTGAATCGCGTAGTGCTGACACCGGAGATCGATCCGTCGCCCAGCACTTCAACGCCGCCAGACCTTGCGACTCGCTCCCTGACCAAGAAGTCCCGTTGTGAGCGGCTATCCGCGAGCGCGTGTGTGGCTAGAGCGCATGTAAGAGTGTCCATCGCCTTGAGGAATCGCCTCGGCAGGCCGGTGCTGGTGGCCCACACCTGGCCGGTGAACCAATGGATCCGCACCCGCACGTTGGCGAGCCGCGCCGCCGACATTCCGAGCAGCCCGGCTTTGGGTGTGACCGTCTGCACAGCGTCAAACCCACCATCGTTGAAGACTCTCACGAGCGCTCGAAGCGCTCGAATGTCAACGAGGGGGTTCGGTCTGCGCTCGATCGGCACCGTGACCGTGGTGACGCCGAGCTGCTTGAGTTCGTCGCAAATCTCGTCGGCTGCGCCGTTGCAGGCAACGGTCACATCCATTTCCTTCACGAGGACTCGGATGTGCGGAAGGAGAAACGCGCGAATGGTGATAGGGCTCGATGCAATCAGGCAGACTCTTGGGCGATGCGCGCGTCCATCCGAGGGTTGAGTACCAATGCCGTGGCTCATCGATCTCCTTCACTGCGAATCAGTGCCATTGCAGGAGCACCTGATCGGTGATTTCATCAAACCCTTGGGGCATCGGTCGTGAGGGCCGGAAGCCAATGAGCTCTTGCGCAAGATCTGTGGGAAAGCCGCCTCTACGAGAAAGCGAGTCTACTCGGGACCCCGTCAGCGGAACGCCTGGCAAACGCCCAATCACTCGTGCCAAGGGACGCGCGAGTCCAACGGGCATTCGAAGCCGCGGCGGTTTCCGCCGAGCTCGCTCGCAGATCCGAGTCACGAGCGCCGTCCATGCACAGTCACTCGACAGATTCACCATCGTCCCGCGCGGTGCCGCAGAAGCCGCCATCAGCGCGCGAACTACATCATCAACGTGAATGAAGGTGCAGACTGCGTCAGGGGCGCCAATGTAGAAGAACCGTCGCCCAATCACGGCCCGCGCGAGCGATCGCGCGGACTGGGTGCGCATGTCTGCTCCAATCACAGTCGACGGTCGGACGATGCACCACCGCGCGCCCATCCCCGAGCAGACCCGCGCCACCAGTTGATCAGCGGCGAGCTTGCTCCTCTCGTAGGCACTGGCGGGCGCTGGCTGGGTTGACTCGGTGATGGGTACACCAGGCATCCCTGGCCCATAGACGCCGACACTGCTGAGCTGGACCCATGCGCCGAAGCGTCCAGCTGCGGCGGCGAGGAGGCGTCCGGTCCCGACGACATTGACCGCGTGCATGGCAGTGGGCTCGCGCAATTCGGCGGCGAGGTGGTAGACGATGTCCGCACCGTCGATGAAGTCAACAGGAGGGATCGTGGAGAGGTTGCCCAAGAAGGGAATCGAACCCGGCGGTTCGGATCCAGGCCGTCTCGTTAGAACCCGCACCCGGTCCCCGCGCAGGAGATGCGCGCTCACGAGCGCGCGGCCGATGAATCCCGTACCGCCGGTGATGGCTATCGTCGACATGTTTCCGTAATGGATACCACGCGTCGCTTCTCGTGGCTGCCCATCACTCGTCACCACGCACCCAGGTACGGGTGCTCGTCGCATTGGGTGCGGCCCCGCAATCGCGCCTCGCTAGTCGGCCATCCCGTCGACGCGTAGAGTGTGAATCATCGGCGTTGGCTCAGGGTCGGGCGCGCCGAGGCTCGAAGCCACGACGCAAGTTTGGGTGTCGCTGAGTCCAACGAGTATCTCTGCTCGACAACCGCTCGGCCTGCTGCACCGAGCCGCGCCCTGAGCGCTGGGTCTGCTGCCAGGAGACAGATGCGAGCACTCCAATCCTCCGGTGTCGCACAGAGGAAGCCGTTTAGGCCGTCCGTGACGACTTCAGTGTTTGCACCAACCGGGGATGCGAGGACCGGCAGTCCACACGCCATGTACTGGATCAGTTTGTACCCGCACTTACCCCGCTCCCAAGGGGCGTCGGGTAACGGCATGATGCCAATGTGCGCGCCAGCGATCAATTCGGCTTCGGACTCCTCGCTCCACGCGCATCGCTCGACATGCACTCCCGGAATATCCACATCACTGGCACCGATCACGCGAAGCCCAAGGGGGATCCGTCGGGCGGCATGTTGGATCGCAGCAGCCACTGCCGAGAGATAGCGGACACTCGTGGGTTGCCCGCACCACACAAGCAGGATGCGCTCGAGGCCGCGTGCGAATCGTTGAGCGGACCCTTTGTACCGCACAACGTCGACAACGGTCGGGAGAATCTCTACGCGCCGTGCGCCGGATGCAAGCGCCCGCGTCGCGATGTATCCGTTCCCGGCGATCACCAATTCCGCGCTGCGCATCATTACATCGATGCGGTGCCCGAGAAGGGCGCGAACCACCGACGACCGATGAGTGTCATACGTATGAAACGTCGCGTCGTCGTAGTCGACAACGAACGGCTTCCCGGCGAGGAGGATCCGCTCGACCCAGGCGGGCAGCCACGGGAGCGCCTCGCTCTGAATCATGACGAGGTCGAAGGCACCCTTCTGAAGCAACTGACACACTCGCGCTCCATATCGGACGATCAAGTCTCTCGTCCGATAGCGACCCATCCGATAGCGGCCGTCCAGCATTGCGCTCGTCACGAGGGGTGCCGTCGTGAGCTCAATCCCGCGGCTCGACAGTCGTTCGACGAACTGCAGAGTACGCAGTCGTGACGATGAACCGTTCCGACAGTAGCGCGTCAAGGCAAGCACGCGCAGCGGGGCTGGCGATCTCGGCGACGGAACTGGTGCATCGCAAGAGTTGGACATGACTCAGCGCCGACGCTCCGAGCACTCCCGAGCACACGGCGGGATCCGGAGATTGGCTCTGCGCGACGACCTTGAATCGCATGGTGTGCGCGCCGAGCCCTGAGCCGGCAGCTGATGTTCAGTCATGATCAATTCTCGTGCGACTAACTCGCAGAGGCGAGAAGTACCAGTGAGCGAGAAAAGCGTACGCCCCGATGGTGTGACTGGCGGTGCGGAACGACCCCTTGGAGATCGCCCAGAGCAGCCGGGATCCGGGTTCAACCAGTAGCGTTGCGGCGAGAACCAGAAGGTGATCCATGTATCCGAAGTGTTTCTGTGAGTACAGCAGGCGGCTGCGGAGCAAGTAGAAGAGCCGCTTACCAATCACCCGCGAGGACGAGCCGCCGCCCATGTGGAACGCGCGTGCGCCCGCGAAGTACACGGTGCGCCAACCACAGCGACTCGCCCTAAGCGAGAAATCAAGGTCTTCGAAGTAGACAAAAAATCTAGCATCGAAACCCGCCAACCCCTCAAAGACTCTCCGGCGCACGAGGTAGAACGCACCGATCACATTGTCAACTGTGCGGGTTGACGCGTGATCCCAATCCAACATGAAGAGCACGGAACCCTTGAAAACGCGATCAAGCCCGAACGCACGAGCGACGAACTCTCTGGGTCGCGGAAAGCGGGCGCAGCAGCGCGACACGGTGCCATCCGAGTCAACCAGTTTAACTCCCGCGATGCCGACATCACTCTGCTCCGGATGCGAAAGGAACTCGACGAGCGCTGGGAGTGTCTCGCTCATGATCTTGGCATCGGGGTTTAGGAAGAGGAGATAGTCGGTAGAGGCAGCGTCCGCGCCGAGATTGCAGGCCTTGGCAAATCCGAGGTTTGCCGCACTCTGGATGAACTGGACATCGGCTGGGTGGGCGCGGCGGGCAATCGGAATCGAGTCGTCGCTTGAAGCATTATCCACTACGATGGTGGCACCCACCATGCCTGAGCCGTAGGCGCGGATCGACTCCAGACACTCCGCCAACAGGGATCCGGTGTTCCAGTTCACAATGATGATGGATATCGCCGGAGTGGCAACTGACGCGTCTCCTCGGTCGCGCTCGCGCTGACGAACTTGTTCGGTAGGGACGAGGTGCTCTTTCATTCGGATACTCGGTGAGTTCCCAATCGTCGGAATGCCCGGATCGACTGGGGAACAGTGCGCGCCGCTGAGATCCGACGGCGCATATGCTAGCGAACACTGCGACGCGAAATGAAAATCGCAATGCAGCGGCGTCAGAGCCTTCCTCCACTCATTTCCCGTTTTAGCCCTGTGTCCAACCCATGCTGCGAAGTGATCCCAGTGCAGAGCGGATTGACAAGCAGGCCTGTGTCACTCGGTGGGTCGCGGACGCAAGGCGCGTTGATCCTGGCTCCATTCGCGGGCGACATCGGGCATCTCGGGTGTAGGCGGGTCGCGCGATTCTGCCGTTGGCTGACAGCGTCCGGGTTCTCCGTTTGTGTGATGACCTCAGGTGACTGCGCGATCGATGCACCTGTGGAAACCCTCTCTGTGGCGGATCCGCTGCGTGTTCACTGCTCCGGTGTATCTACGCCGATGGCGCAGAAGCGATCGAAGACACTCGCGCGCCGAGTCGCAAGGCGCGTGGTTGTGCCCGACTCGACGATCGCATGGGCGCTGATGGTTTGTGGCAGCGCGCGCGCGTACCGCGCGGCTCGGCGAGCATCGGTGGTCATCACGACCGGTCCCCCGGAGGCCCCTCACCTAGCGGGCACCTGGCTCTCGAGACTGACCGGGACCCCTCACCTCGTCGACTACCGCGACGGTTGGACTGACGAACCGCTCAAGAGAGAGATGCAGGACTCGGGGGTACGGCGCTGGGTCGAGTCGTTCCTTGAGGCGGCGGTTCTCCGTCACGCCGCGGCGGTGACGCTCACATCGGAGGAGTGGAGCCATGCGGTGTCCTCGCGGCATCCTGAAATGGCTCGGCGACTTCATGTGCTGACGAATTGTGTTCCCGCAGGTTTGCGCCCCAATGCTTCGCTATCCCACAATCCTCGCATGCGGCGTCTCGTCTATGCCGGACGACTCAGTGGGTCCCACTTCTCGCGCCGTCCTGATCCGCTCCTTGAGTACCTACAGACAGAAGCCCAACTGCTCGGAAGTGCGCTCGAGGTAGTGTTCATCGGGGAACTCGCGGCTGAGGAAGTGGCAAGAATCCAGGCCTTCGCTGATCGGGTCTCTGGCTTTGGTTGGTTCGTCCGGCAACTGGGAAACTTGCCCTACGAGCGAGTTCTGGAGGAACTCAGTCGTTCAGATGGGTTCCTCCTTCTGTCCGCGTCCCAACACGCGCTTCCGAGCAAGTTGTTCGACTACCTCGGTCTTGGGCGGCCGATTCTGTGCATGGCAGACCCGATGAGTGCTGCGTGGCGCGTTTGTTCGCGACTCCCGCAGGCATGGATGGTGGACATCGCTGCGCCAACATCTAGACCAGGATTCTGCCGGAGCGTCGAGTCCGCAGAGTCGACATCGGTCCCCTTCGAGTTCACGGAAGACGCGGTTCGGGAGCGCTTTCTCGAGATCGTTCGAGAGGTCGCGAAGAGTCGGCCCTTCCAAGGATCACGCGATCAATCGCTCCCGTGACGCCCCACACGACCGCGTCCGTCTTCCAGTCGGCGTGTCGGAATTGCAGGACGCGAGGAATGCGATCGCAATGATGAATGGACTTCTAGTCAAGAGGTCGATGTTGAGCGACGCCACGACTCCTATCCAAAGGATCGTCACCGCGTGTGCGCCCCCAGCGGACGCGTCGGCGCGCTTCAGTCTTCCGTGGACTCCAAGTACGAGCGCAAGCAGGCCGATGGGACCCGCCACTCCCAGCGTGAGCCAAATCGATACGAATGAAATGTCCGTGGTGTAGGAGTCTGGAATGTCCGCCGACGCCGATATGGCAGTAGGAACTCCAAGCCCTTGACCAAACACCCAATGCTCGCGCAGGCGCTCACCGTACTCGATGTACAAGGGAACTCGACCGCTGGTGAACGCGTGGTCAAACTCGCGTTCTCCCCCAGCGACACGCAACCAGAACACCTGAACTGCTCGTTCGTCACTGGCGAGTAGTACCGCGGTGACAATGGCCGCGACGCCAATGATGGTGACAACTATGGTTCGGATTCGGGTCAAGGTGGAGTGACTCAGGAGTACGCACCCCATTGCGGTGGCTGCGGGGAAGGCAACCATGATGGTCCGATTCATCGTCATGACGACGCCCGCGAAGTTGAGTGCGATCGCCCCCCACGCAATTCCACGACGGCAGGGGGTGAAGAGTATGAGGGGCACGCAGAGGCACGCACCGCACCCATACCAGTACATCCGTCCCGACGCCTCAGCTTGCTGGGTCTGCGGGAGATCTCCCGCCATACGCAACACCACCTCAGGGCCGCACATGTGCATTGCGATGGCAATGGCGCCTGACGTCGACACGGCTGAGACCACTAGGACGGTTGCGCGCTCTCGTGAGATCCGAATCGTTGTAACAGAGAGCGCAGCGCCTGTTGCAAGTGGCAAGTGCCACGACAGTATGGAGAGGGCACGAGGCCAAGCCTCGGTGTCGAATGCGCGGATCAATTGCAAGATCACCGCAAACGAGAGCGTGGCGATCCCGATGATCAATTGTGGCGACGAGCGACTGCGAACGGACAGTGCAACTAGGACACCGATCAGCGACAACTGAAGCCCGTGCCCGACATGTGTGCCAAGGTGCGCCGGGAGGAGCAACGGATACGGTTGTGCTAGGATCAGGAACAACAACGAGATCGCAATCGAATCGAGAACTTGTGGCGGCTCCGTGACCTCAGTGCCCTCTAGCCTCCCGATCTGCCGCACGCCGCGCGAAGTCCCGCGCTGACCAATCTCAGGTGTCGTGGATTGAATCGAGGGCGGCATGACCGGGAGCGCTTGCCGACCGGGTGATCCTGGCCGTTCCCATGGCAAGAACCGATCGTCGCGCGCAAGTCTAGACCCGTTTCCGCACCGCGACCCTCATCGCGACGCATGACCTAGGTCCCGGCCCGCGACTCGCGGTCCCAACCCGGCGCACGACGAACCACCGGCAACGCGAACAGATCAGGTGAGGGGTGCCTCAGGTCTGCGCTGCGCACCCTTCGCCGCGAGCACCAGATCCCTCACCGAGTGAGCCCACTGTGGGTTGAAAGCGCAACTGAGCAACACATAACCCGGCGCGAAGAGTGACAGGCCCACCATAAGCCGCACAACCGGCTCTGAGAAGTAGGCGGAGACCGCGTACCCAGGAACCACCGCGAGTATTGCCAAGACATACGGACGGGCTACTGCAGCAGACCACTCGGCGAGTCCACATTGGCTAGGCGGGTGGATCAAGAACCTCCATGCGGGGACCGCGAGTACCACCACGGAAACGAAAAGCGCATACGCAAGTCCAATCACGCCGAACTGACAGCCGATCCATGCGGCCGCGGGCAGCACGAGCAGCAGTGCGAGATTCCACGCGAGCGCGCGGTCGGCGCGTCCTACGCCCAGTAGCAGCGCGCCCACCGGGCTGATCGCCGCCCGCACAGCTCCGTAACTACACAAGAGCGCAAGTAACGGACCTGCCTCCGCCCAGGGTCTCCCAAGCACGACCCCGCAGAGGTCCGATGCGAACAGGACACCAAAGAGATGCAGTGGCCCGTTCACGGAACAGGTCATGTTGGTCATGCCAAGAAAAACCCTGCGGGTGCGCGCGCGGTCGGCCTGGGTCAGGGCCATGACCGGGAACGCGACTCGCGTGATGATCGGATTCGAAATGTACTGAATCGACATCGCGAGCTGTCTAGGCGGGGCGTAGATCCCGAGTTGAGACAGTCCAAGGAGTCGTCCACCGATGAGCAGGTCGATGTTGGAATTGAATTGATTGATCGCATTGGAGGCCATCCACGCACCTCCGAAACGACAAAACGGAATCGCCTCTTGCCAGCGAAAACGAAGGGTCGGTCGCCAGCCGCGAGACAGGAGTCGGAATGCGAGCAGCGATCGTAGTGCCATCGACAAGAGAAACGCCCATGCAAGTGACGCTGCGCCGAGACCCGCTAAGGCACCGGCAACCGCCGCAACGCCTCCCACGAGAACAGTGGCCGACTCGACTAACACGAGCGCCCTGAATTCGAGGGCCTTCTCCGAATCGACCTCGAATTGACGGGCCGCCGCCGCTAGAACAATTGCTGGCGCGCAAATGAAGACCAACGACGCGAGCGCTGGGTCGCCGTAGTACCAGGCGACCGGCTGGGCGAGTGCGGCGGCACAGGTGGCGACAATTGCGGCGATCGCTAGGTTCCCCCAGAAGATGCTCGTGCGCTCGTTCGCAGTGGACTCCGACCGCTGAATGACCGCACTTCCCAGGCCGGCCTCCGAAAACAGCCCGGCGAACCCGATGACCACCCACATTACCGACACGAGGCCGAGCGCCGTCGGATCGAGAATGCGTGTGAGGAGAGCGATTTGGGCGTACTGAATCAACGCCCTGAGACCGGCCCCGGTGGCGGTCCACCTCACTGCGTGAAGTGCACGCTCTCTCAGCATTCGCTTCCGCTCGCGAGGATGAAGTAGCCAATCGCTTCTCCAACCCAGTTTCGATCGAAGCGGGCAATGATCGGGGCGACCGACGGGCCCACAGGCCCGCACGGCCAGAGGGCGCACATGATCAGTGCCCCGAGGGCTGATCGACCTCGGATCAGGCGCGAGCAAACTCCTGGGCGCGAACGGTGTGTAGCGCAAGCGGTCGCGTGGGGTCTCATGCACATGCCCTTGTCACGAATCCTGAAGGTAGAGGCAGTTCCTTGGTCGAAGTACGCGGGCCAATTCCGTCAGCACAAGCTGCGCCGGGTGGCGGCGTTCGAAGCCCGAGACGCAGATCGCAGAAGACGGCGTCAACCGACCGGTTGCCACAACGAGTCTCGGCATGCAGGTCAGCACCGAGCTCGGGCCTCGAGCCGCGTTGCGTCGAACTCCAACACGTGGCTCTGCAAAGGGCGCGTCCTCACGAAACAAGCCGCAAGAAGGATCGGGCGTTGTTCTCGACTTGCTCGCGACCCCAGCACTGATTGAGCGCTCGCGTATTCGCCGCGGCGCGAGACCTCAAGGATGAGTCGCTCATGGTCGGGAATCTGTCGCTGTTACCGGCACTCGACTCGACCGATGCGCCCAGACCGCGTAGGAAGCCGAACGCCGGGTTTACGGGATCGAGAAAGACTCTGGCCCCTCGGCAGAGTGCCGCTCCAATGTTTCCGAGCGCGTGCTGACGCTTGGCGTTGAAAATGGCAGTGCCACACCGGCCGGTCACAGCGTTGTAATCGGGAAGCGGCAGAAATCGACTCAATATGTCAATCCGCTTGAATCCGAGTCCTTGAAGCATCGGTTCGATGGTCTCCGCGTAGTCCACACGACCGTATGACAGCGGCACCAGCATCGTGAGCGCACCTCGTGCTCCTTCCGGAATGGCCGACGCAGCCTCGAGGTGGTTCCCAATCGGATGGGATGAGTTCCCGAGGAGGATGTGAGTCGGTTCATTCGCGAGAGCCTGTGTGGGAGAGAAGGTGTCTTCGACCGATCCGTAGTTTAGTTGACAGAAGCCTGCGCGAAAGCGTGTCCCGAGTCCCGTGCGCAACAACTCATACTCGGGCTGAATCGGCGACGAGAACAGATCCACGCGAGAGATGACTCGATTCCACTCCATCCGGCGAATCGCGCGCACCGCCGGTGCTGCCCCGTAGCGCAACGCCCATCGCCGGAAGCGCGACCGGCGTGCGGTGGCGGCCTTGCCGTCGAGTTCGCGCACGATCTGGCGTGTCACCGAGCCGTAGAGCACCTCTTCGCCCCCGGGCAACAGGTGGTAGTAATCCGCGCCCCACCCGCTCCAGAACACCGTCACACTCGTCGGCGCAGCCAACGCGAGTTCGCGTGCGCGACCGCACATGAAGTGAATCACCAGGGTCTCGCAACGGCGCACGAGGTCGATTGTCTGGGGGAGGATCGCTGAGGTGGGATCAAGAACAGTCGACGCGCCCTCGCGTGTCGCGTGTCGCAGTGCACCGCACGAACCCGACGGGTCGATCACGAAGTGGTGGTCATCGCCGCCGCACGACCGAATCAGTCTCACGAAGAAGTCTGTGAACTTCTCGTCTGGAAGGTAGTGAACGACACGCGTGTTTCCCGTCATGCGCATTTCACCACCGAGCACGCCTCAATCTCATCGCAGACGCGCGAGGCATCTCGCGCGCTCATCTCCGATGAGAGGGGTAGGCAGAGCACGCGCCGTGAGAGCGTGGACGCAATCGGCAATCGGCCTGGGTCAGCGCTATGGAGGCCGCGATACATCGGAAAGTCGGAAATCAGGGGGTAAAAGTAGCGTCTCGCGTAGATCTCGTGTACGCCGAGGTGGCGATAGACATCGTCTCTTGACATCGGGAAATGCGGCCCAATAAGAATAGGGAAGTACGAGTGATTCTCTCTCGTGCCCGAAGTCTTGGAAATGCAACGGATCCCTGCGACAGCAGCAAGTCGTTGTCGATACTCCGCGGCGATTCCAGCTCGGATCCGGATGTCCTGATCCACTCGGGGCAATTGGCAGAGCCCGACGGCCGCGTGCAGTTCGCTCATCTTGCCATTGATGCCGGCTTCGGTGACGGTGACTTCGTCTTCAAATCCGAAGTTTCGGAGCTTGTCGACGCGGGCCTTCATTGCTCCAGACGGTGAGATGATCGCGCCTCCCTAGAAGGTGTTGAACACTTTCGTAGCGTGGAAACTCAGCACCGAGAGGTCGCCGTGGCGCAGGATAGATCCACCGCTGTCCGAAACGCCAAAAGCGTGGGCCGCGTCATAGATCACTTTGACGCCATGACGCGCAGCAATCGCGTGGATCGCCCCAGTATCACACGGATGTCCGTAGCAGTGTACGGCCAAGACAGCGGAGGTGCGGGGGGTTATCAGCCTTTCAAGCATTGCCGGGTCAAGGTTTAGCGTTACGGGGTCGATGTCGCAAAAAACAGGTGTGAGACCGTTCCACAGGATCGCATGACTCGTCGCGACAAATGAAAATGGTGTCGTGATTACTTCGCCGTGGCACTCGATTGCTCGGAGTGCGGTGAGGAGGGCAATGGTTCCATTGGTAAAGAGCGAGAGATGGTCGACACCAAGGTGCCGAGACAACTCCCTCTCCAACTGCTGATGGAGCGGACCTCCGTTGGTGAGGATCCGTCGAGACCAGATGCCCTCCAGCAGTTGACCGAGAGCCTCCAGCGGCGGCAGACTTGGGCATGTGACATACAACGGCCTGCGAGTGCCCGCGCTGTCAGAGCCGGACTCGGAGGTCATGAGTCCCCTTTGAGGTGGGCGTCAAGTCCATCGCTAGTGTCGTCCGTGCGGAAAGTTCTGTGCATGAAGACCCGCACAGCGTATCGAGCAGCCGCGGGGCTGGTGCTCACTGGCCCATGCTACGATCGCCTCGCATGGCTCTGCTCGTCACCGGCGGATCCGGCTTCATCGGAAGCAACTTCATTCGCGATTGGTTCGAGTCGGGCGGCGGTGCGCTTGTCAACCTCGACAAACTCACCTACGCCGGCAATCCGAGCAATCTTGAGGGATTGCCGCGCGATGCCGACTACCGATTCGTCCGTGGGGATATCGCCGACAGTGCCCTCGTGGATGGTCTGCTGGCGACCCATCAACCGACCGCGATCGTCAACTTCGCCGCTGAGAGCCATGTCGACCGTTCAATTCACGGTCCGGAGGAGTTCATTCAGACGAACATCGTGGGGACTTTCCGCCTGCTTGAGTGCGCCCGTGCATACTGGGCCGGCCTCTCGATAGAGCGCAAGTCAGCGTTCCGGTTCTTGCATGTCAGCACTGACGAGGTGTATGGGTCACTCGGCTCTTCCGACCCCCCCTTCACCGAATTGAACCGCTACGAACCGAACAGCCCGTACTCGGCCAGCAAGGCGGCTTCGGATCACTTGGTGCGCGCATACCACCACACGTATGGATTGCCGGTCCTTACCACGAATTGCTCCAACAACTACGGCCCGTTCCAGTTCCCCGAAAAGTTGATTCCACTCTGCATCCACAACGCACTCGGCGGGAAGCCGCTGCCGATCTACGGTGATGGTCAGCAGATTCGTGATTGGCTGTATGTGGGCGACCACTGCGCTGCAATCCGACGGGTGCTCGAAGCGGGGCGCGTTGGCGAGGTCTACAACATCGGCGGGTTGAACGAGAAGCCGAACCTCGATGTCGTCCGCACTCTGTGCTCGGTGCTCGACCGCGAGAGTCCGCGCGCGGACGGGCGCTCATACTCCGAGCAAGTCACTTTCGTGAAGGATCGCCCCGGGCACGATCGGCGGTATGCCATCGATGCACGCAAGATTGGCACCGAACTTGGTTGGCGGCCAGCCGAGACCTTTGAGTCCGGCATTCGGAAGACGGTGCGCTGGTATCTCGACAATCAAGAGTGGGTCCGTCAGGTCACCAGCGGTGGCTATCGAACCTGGATCACCGCCCAATACACCTCATGAAGATCCTCTTGCTTGGCCCATCGGGACAGGTCGGGCATGAACTCTGTCGCGCGCTAGAGCCACTCGGCGAGATTTCGGCGTTCGACTATCCAGAGGTTGACCTCGCTCGCCCTAACTCGCTCAGCGCCCTCGTGAGAAGCATTGCGCCGCAGGTCATCGTGAACGCGGCGGCCTACACAGCGGTTGATCGAGCGGAGAGCGAGCCAGAGGTTGCGGAGCTCATCAACGCCCGTGCCGTAGGCGTACTCGCCGCCGAAGCAGCGTCGATCGGAGCGTGGCTCGTGCACTACTCCACCGACTATGTCTTCGCAGGCACTGGCTGTACGCCATGGGTTGAATCGGACGAGGCTGTGCCCGTTAACGCATATGGGCGATCCAAACTGGGTGGTGACGAACTCATCATGCGAAGCGGTTGTCGCCATTTGATTTTGAGGACGAGCTGGGTGTTCGCCGCGCGCGGCAAGAATTTCGTCCGCACAATTCTCCGCCTCGCGGCGGAGCGGGACGAACTTCGAGTGGTCAATGATCAGTATGGTGTTCCAACGTCGGCCGATTTTCTTGCCGATGCCACAGCGCATACTCTGACTCATGCACTACGACGGGGCGATGAGTGCTCTGGACTCTTCCATGCTGCTCCCGCTGGAGAGGCCACATGGCAAAGCGTGGCCTGCGCTGTCGTCGAGTCAGCGCTACGAATGGGCGCATCACTGACGGTTGATCCGTCCCGCGTGAAAGGCATTCCATCGACTGAGTACAACTTTTCCGCAAAGCGTCCACTGAACTCTCGCCTCAACACATCACGGCTCCAGTCGACCTTCGGACTTCACTGCCCTGACTGGCGGTTCTCGCTCGATCGAGTGGTTGGCGAATTGGTACAACTCGGATCATGCTAAATCGACGCGGAATCATTCTTGCCGGCGGAGCGGGGACCCGGTTGCACCCGGCAACTCTCGCCGTGTCGAAACAACTCCTTCCTGTGTTCGACAAACCGATGATTTACTACCCGCTGACAACCTTGATGCTAGCGGGAGTCCGTGAGGTCTTAGTTATCTCAACACCGCAGGACACGCCAAGGTTCGAGCAGCTGCTCGGATCTGGAGAGCAATGGGGGCTCTCGATTCAGTACGCGGTGCAGCCATCGCCAGACGGTCTCGCCCAAGCGTTCATCATTGGCGAACGGTTTATCGACGACCATCCTTCCGCGCTCGTGCTTGGCGACAACATTTTCTACGGTCACGACTTCTCCCAGTTTTTGGTCCGAGCAACGAGTCGCACGGAGGGAGCGACGGTCTTCGCGTTCCATGTTCATGATCCTGAACGCTACGGAGTTGTTGCGTTTGACGCCGAGGGCCGCGCTGTCAGCCTGGAGGAGAAGCCGAAAGAGCCAAAGTCGAACTACGCGGTCACAGGCTTGTATTTCTACGACAACACGGTGGTGAGTCGGGCCAAATCGCTCAAACCATCAGCGCGCGGCGAACTCGAGATCACCGACTTGAATCGCCTCTACCTCGACAAGAAGGAACTGCATGTCGAGATGATGGGAAGGGGATTTGCGTGGCTCGATACGGGGACACATGAGTCGCTCCTCGAGGCTAGTCAGTTCATAGCCACGCTCGAGCATCGACAGGGGCTCAAGGTTGCGTGCCCCGAGGAAATCGCGTTTCGAAACGGATGGATTGACGGTCCCCGATTGCAAGAACTGGCTCAGGCTCTGGCCAAGAATGAGTACGGACAATATCTGCTGCGACTCGGCGAAGGGAAGGCACGTTGATGCGGATTGAGCGGCTAGGGATCCCTGACATCGTGCGAATGACACCGAGGGTCTTTGCCGATGACCGTGGTTGGTTTCATGAGTGCTACAACGAGGCCGCTGTGAACGAGGCCGTCGGATATCCGATCAGCTTCGTGCAGGACAATCACTCGTGTTCAGCGAAGGGTGTTCTAAGGGGCCTGCACTACCAATTGCCGCCACACGCTCAGGGCAAGTTGATTCGTGTACTGCGCGGTGCGATCTTCGATGTTGCCGTGGACATTCGACGCGGGTCCCGAACATTTGGTTCGTGGGTATCGACCGAGTTGAACGATGAGAATTGGGGCCAACTATGGATTCCGCCCGGATTCGCTCACGGATTCCTTGCGCTGGCGGACGGGACTGAAGTGCTCTACAAGACCACAGATCGGTGGGAGAAGGATTGTGAGAGATCGATCGTGTGGAATGACCGAACTCTGAGGGTGGAGTGGCCCGCAGGCAGCACGCCAATCCTGAGTAGCAAGGACGCCGAAGCGCCAACTTTCGCCGACGCGCAGGTGTTCGACTAGCCCCCTCACCTCCTCCTCCTCACCCCTTCGCGGTCAACCGTCCAGATGCCGTCGTCCGCGATCCACAGCGCGTCGAGCGGGGCACTCGACACGCGCAGCGTGAGCCGCTCTTCGAGCGTGCTGGCATCGACAAGCCGCAGCACTCCATCAGATCCAGCAACCACCGCGCAGGATCCGTCAGGTGTGAAATCAAGTCGTTGCGGGCGCGTGCGCTGGTGTCTCGCCGACGCTCGGACCGTGCCATCGCGCTCATCGAGAAGCACGAGCAGTCCGTCGCGGCTGGCAGCGATGATCGAGCCATCCACCCCCGACACCCCCGCGCACGCGCACTGGCC
>SXGR01431293.1_pt1 | contig 20086 bp, 14 predicted proteins | sample 3174711 | NCBI WGS metagenome assembly SXGR01 (sample SAMN11356860, study PRJNA531348) | freshwater metagenome | isolation source: freshwater sample F1-60 | place: China: Fuxian Lake, Yuxi | collected 2017-12-25
CGTCGCTCCAGATGATTTGGTCGCTCCAGATGATTTGGTCGCTCCAGATGATTTGGTCGCTCCAGATGATTTGGTCGCTCCAGATGATCTGGTCGCTCCAGATGATCTGGTCACTCCAGATGATCTGGTCACTCCAGATGATCTGGTCGCTCCAAATGATCTGGCCCCCGCCGACCTTCTGGTTTCTAAGCAGTCCTCCCCGCTGATAGACGGGTGCGCCGCTTAATGCAGTGCTGCGGAATACCACGCTGCTACCGACGACTTCCTCGCCCGCGATCACTGACGTCGCCGGGAACGACTTGCTTTCAGGTCCCGTCACCGCCGCCAAAACGTTGATGCTGCCGGCGCCGCTCGCGAGGATCGGCGTGTCAGGCAACAACGTCGCCGTCGCCTGCAACAGCAGCCGCACCCCCATCGGCGCCAGCCGCGGCTTCCAGTCCAGCAGCAGCGCCGCGGCGCCCGACGCGGCCGCCGCCGCCATGCTCGTGCCCGATAGCTCCAGCCGCTTCCCCTCGGTCGTGTCGCGCACCAGCTCCGGATGCTCGCGTGCGATTGTCGAACCGGGGGCCAGCAGCCCCAGCACCTTGTTCCCGGGCGCCGAGATGTCCGGCTTGATCAGCCGGTCCTTCAGCGTCGGTCCCTTCGAGCTGTACGTCGCCATCACGTCGTCGGAGCGGAACGCCGTGCCCTTCGCGTTCACCGCGCCGACGGTCAGCGCATGCGGGCAATGCCCGGGCGTCGTGACGGCGCCGAAGAGCGGCGTGCCGTCTTCGGTCTTGCCGAAATTCCCCGCGGAGGCGACGACCAGCAGCCCCGCGTCGTGCGCGCGCTCCACCGCCTGGCACAGCGGATCCTCGCGCCACCCTTCCTCGACCGCGCCGCCGAGCGAGAGATTGATCACCCGCAGGCGATACCGCTCCGCGTTGTCCACCGCCCAGTCGAGCGCCTCGATGACTTCCGATTCGTAGCCGACGCCGTCGGCGTCCAGCACCTTCAGGCTGACGATGTGCGCACCGGGCGCCATGCCACGGGTCTCGTCGTGCCGCCGGCCGCCGTTGGCGGCGATGATCCCCGCAACGTGCGTGCCGTGACCGTGCTCATCGAGTCCCCGCCGCGCATCCGCCTGCCCCGAGCGTAGCCGCGGGGTGAAATCCAACCGCAGGACGACGCGCTCCTGGAACTCCGCCATCTTGGCGACACCGCTGTCGATCACCACCACGCCGACGCCGCGCCCGACGATCCGCCCCAGCCCGAAATCCGGCAGCCCCGCCTGCACCTGGTCGGCGCCCGTTGTCGCCAGCGTGATCGCCGAGTGCGTGCGCATCACGTGGTTCTCGTGCACGCCGCCGTCGCGCTTCAGCGCGTCGAGCTCCGCCGCCGACACGTCGATCACCGCGCCCGTGCGCAGGCGCTTCCGGATGGCCACCCCGTGGCGCGCCGCTAGTCCGTCCACCCGCGACTGGCTGCCGGTGACAATGACGCTGCGGCGCGGCTGCGCGGCGGCATCGGTGGCAAGCGGGAGCACGAGCGCGAGAGACACGAGCGCCGTACGCAGCCACGGTTGCCAAACCGCTGCTCGTATCCGCTGTGGGGTCGCCATGGGAATCCTCGCGAGAGTGGGGTTCGTTAAGTGCGCGTCGCCGGTCGAACGGTGAAAGTCGCCGCCGATGCCGACGTCGGAAACGCCTGCGGCCGGAACCCGAGCTCGTACAGCGACTCGACGAGCACGCGCTGAGAACCGCCCAGCGTGCGAATCGTGTGCAACCGCCCGTCGCGGATCCGGTTGTAGATAGTGCGGCGCGAGACGCTTAGCAGCGCCGCTGCCTGGTCAATGGAGACGCTGCGGCCCAGCCGCGGTTCAGGATTCAGATCGTGTGTTTCGATTGACACCTGGGACACCCTCCGCCTGCCGAGCAATGGCAGAGTCAGTGCCAGCGGCAGAGCGCCGGAGCAGTGGGCGTCTAACGTCATCAGCATCAAGGAGTTGCGCGCGGAGCTGGGGGGCAGCTCAGCGGGAGCCGATTATAGGGGAAGTCAGCGCGTTAGCCGCGCCAAACACGCCGGCGGGCTTGCGTACAGTGCAGGGCTGTGCAGGCATGGTGCTCCATGCTGTGCAATTTGCACGGTGATGTGCTGAGATCTGCACGATTCGTTGTCGACCGGAACGCCTTCACGGCGTTCCTCGGTCGCGGCCAAGAACTTGGCCGGGGTGGCCAAAATTGAGCGTCAAATCATCGCGGATCGCCGGCGCGCTCGTCACCGGAGCCCTGCTCCTGGGCCTCGTCCTCTACCTGCGCCCGGGCGGCGGGGACACGCCGGAGGTGCCGGAGGCGCGCCGCGGCGGGCAGGTTGTCGGCTCGATCCGCGGCGAGCCGCGCACGTTCAACCGGCTGGTCGATCGTAACCAGACGACCGATCTCCTGAGCATGCTGCAGCACGGCCGCCTCGTGCGCGTGAACCGGGAGACGTTCGAGCTCGAGCCCTGGCTCGCGGAACGGTGGGACGCGGCTGACGAGGGGCGCACCTACACGATTCACCTGCGGCAGGGCGTGACGTGGTCCGACGGTACGCCCTTCACGTCGGCGGACGTCCTGTTCTCGCTGCGGGCGGTGTACGACCCGAAAGTCGCCAGCGTGATCGCCGGCCCGCTCACGGTGGGCGGGCAGCCGATCGCCGCCAGCGCGCCCGATGCCAACACCGTCGTCCTCCGGTTTGCCGCGCCGTCGGGCCCGGGCATGCGCCTGCTCGACGCGCTGGTGATCCTGCCGCGGCACAAGCTCGAGGCACGCCTGGCCGACGGCACGCTCGCCCAGGCGTGGGACACCAAAACGCCGCCGGCGGATCTCGTTGGCCTCGGCCCGTTCGTGCTGCGCGAGTACCAGCCAGGGCAACGCCTGGTGTTCGATCGCAACCCGCGCTACTGGCGGCAGGCGGCCGACGGCGCCGCGCTCCCGTACCTCGATCGCGTCGTGCTGGAGATCGTCCCCGATCAGAACGCGGAGCTGCTGCGGCTGCAGTCGGGCGACATCGACGTCACGCAGAGCGAGCTGCGGTCCGAGGACTACGTGCCGGCGCGCCGCTCGGAGCAGGAAGGGCGGCTGCGCGTCATCGAGCTCGGCGTCGGCCCCGACTCCGATGCGTTCTGGTTCTGCCTGAAGCCCGAGGTGAAGAAAGCGGATCCGCGCTTCGCCTTCGTGCAGCGCCCGGAGTTCCGGCAGGCGATCTCGCACGCCGTGGATCGCGAGGCGTTCGCGGAGACGGTGTACCTCGGTGCCGCGGTGCCGATCTGGGGCCCGATCACGCCAGGTAACTCGCTCTGGTTCTCGCCCGACCTCCCGCGTTACCCGCACAACGACGACCGCGCGCGCGAGCTGCTGCGCGGCATCGGCATCGAGGACCGCAACGGCAACGGCACGTCCGAGGACGCGCGTGGCACCGAGGCGCGGTTCACGGTGATCACGCAGCAGGGCATCGGCACCTACGAGCGCGGCCTGATGGTGCTGCGCGAGGAGCTGGGCCGGATCGGCATCACGATCGACGTGGCGCCGCTCGAGATCGGCGCGATGATCCAGCGGATGCTCAAGTGCGACTACGACGCGATCTACATGCGCCCGCTGTTCACGGATCTCGACCCGGCGGTGAACATGGACTTCTGGCTCAGCGCCGGCGACGCGCACTTCTGGAACCTCGCGCAGCGGTCGCCCGCCACCGAGTGGGAGCGGCGGATCGACACGATCATGCTGGAGCAGGCGGCGTCGGTGGACCAGAATCGCCGCCGGATGCTGTTCCGCGACGTCCAGCGCGTGGTCGCCGAGAACCTGCCGGTGCTGTACTTCGTCGCGCCGCGGCTCTACTACGCGCACAGCACGCGGGTGAACGGCGTCCGGCCGTCGGTCCTGCGGCCGCCGGCGCTGTGGAACGCTGATAGTCTCAGCGTCGCGAATTGATCCACTTCCTCGCCCGTCGACTGCTCTTCGCCATCGTCCTCGTCGTCGCCGTCTCCTCAGCCGCGCTGTTCCTCACGCGGCTGGCGCCGGGCGACGTCACCGCGCAGCTCGGACCGTTTGCCAGCCCGGCGGAGATCGCACGCACGCGAGCCCAGTACGACCTCGATCGCCCGGCCGCGGCGCAGTGGGCGCTCTGGGCGGCGCGCGCGGCGCGGTTCGACTTCGGCGACTCCTTTCTCTACAACCGGCCGGTCCGCGGACTGATCGGCCGTGCCGCCGCCAACACCGCCGCGCTCGCCGTGGTGGCGCTGGCGGCCGCCACGCTGATCGGGATCCCGCTCGGCGTCTTCACGGGCAGCCGTCGCGGCGCCGCCGCGGCACTCGTGCGCGGGGTGTCGCTGGTGTGCATTTCGATCCCGCCGCTGCTCACATCGCTCCTGCTGGTGTTCATCGCGTCGCGCACGCGCTGGTTTCCGACCGGCGGCATGACGTCGGTGGACGCGCTCGATCTGCAGTGGTCCGCGTGGATCGCCGACGTCGCCAGCCACCTGCCGCTGCCGGCGCTCGCACTGGCGCTGCCGATTGCCGCCACGTTCGAGCGCCTGCAGTCGCAGTCGATGAACGAGGCGCTCCGTCAGCCGTTCCTGATCGCGGCAATCGCCAGAGGAGTCGCGCCGGCGGACCTGATCATGCGGCACGCCTGGCCGGTGTCCGTGCGGCCGATCTGCGCCGTCTACGGCATCGCCATCGGCGCGCTGCTGTCCGGATCCTTTGTCGTGGAGTACGTGACCGCCTGGCCGGGCCTCGGGCGCCTGATGTTCGAGGCGTTGCGCGCGCGCGACATCTACCTCGTCGCCGGCTGCGCGGCGACCGGCGGGTTGTTTCTCGCCTTCGGGAGCTTGGTCGGCGACCTGCTGCTGGCCGCGGCGGACCCACGCGCACGCGAGGCACAGGCGGTATGAGGAGAGCCGGCCTCGCGCTGTTCACGCTGGTCCTGTTCGTCGCGCTGGCCGCCCCGTGGCTGGCGCCGAATGCGCCCGATCGGAGCTTCGCCGATCTGTTGTACGCGCCGCCGACACCAGTCCGGGTCGGTACGAGCGGCCCCTATATCTATCCGCAGCGGCTGGTCAGCCGGCTCGAGCGCCGCTTCGAAGCCGACTCGTCGCGCCCGGCGGCGCTTCAGTGGTTCACCGGCGGACGCCTGGTCACCGTGGACGAGCGCAGAGGCGGCCCGCTGCTGGTGCTTGGCGCGGATGACTTTGGCCGCGACACCTTTGCGCGCCTGCTGTTCGGCGCGCGCACGTCGCTCTCGCTTGCCGTCCTGGCCACCGCCGGCGCACTGCTCATTGGCGCGCTGGTCGGTGGCATCGCGGGGTACGCGGGCGGGCGCGTCGACGAGCTGCTCTCGCGCTTCTCGGAGTTCATCCTGGTGCTGCCGGCGATTTACGTGGCGCTGGCGCTGCGCGCGGTGATGCCGCTGGTGCTGCCGCCGGAGACGGTGTTCGTCGCGCTGACGATCATCTTCGCGCTGCTGGGCTGGCCGATCGTCGCCCGCGGCGTGCGCGCCATCGTCGCGTCCGAACGCGACCGCGATTATGCGGCGGCCGCGCTCGCCGCCGGCGCCGGTCCGGTGCGTACGCTCGTGCGTCACCTGCTGCCGGCGGCGGGGAGCTACCTCGCCGTCCAGGCCACGCTCCTGCTGCCGGCATTCATTCTCGCGGAAGCCACACTGTCGTATGTCGGGCTCGGGTTTCCCGACACGGTGCCGACGTGGGGCACGATGCTGCAGGACGCGGCGAACGTGTCGCTGGTGGCGGAAGCACCATGGATGCTCGCGCCGGCCGCGGCGATCTTCGTGTTCGTCCTCGCCGTCAACCTGACGATCCAGTCCACCGGCCGCGCGCCTGTACAATTGGAGCCATGACGGCGCGATCGCCTGAGCTCGTCCTCCCGTTCGTCGTCATCGCCCTGCTCACCGCCTGCGCCACCAACCCGGTCACGGGAAAACGCGAGCTCAACTTCATGAGCGAGGCGCAGGAGATCGCGATCGGCCGCGAGTCGGACCCCCAGATCAAGCAGGAGATGGGGCTCTATAACGACCCCGAGCTGCAGCGCTACGTCAACGACATCGGGCAGCGGATCGCGAAGACGTCCGAGCGGCCCAATCTGCCGTGGACGTTCCAGGTTGTCGACCAGCCGGCGGTCAACGCGTTCGCGGTGCCGGGCGGTTTCATCTACATCACGCGCGGCATCCTGCCGTTTCTCGACAACGAGGCCGAGCTCGCCGGCGTCATCGGCCACGAGATCGGCCACGTTACCGCGCGCCACTCCGCGCAGCAGTACACCAGGCAGATCAGCGGCACCGTCGGCCTGCTGGCGCTGAGCGTCTTCGTGCCCGCGGCACGTCCGTTGGGCGAGCTTGGCGGACAGGCGCTCGGCGTCCTGTTCCTGAAGTACGGTCGAGGCGACGAGCTGCAGGCCGACGAGCTGGGCGCGCGCTACGAGGCCACGCACGGGTGGGATCCGGCAGCGGTGCCGGGATTCCTGTCCACGCTCGGCCGCCTGGACGAAGCGGCCGGCGAGCGCCGCGGCGTGCCGAACTGGCTCTCGACGCATCCCGACCCGCTTTCGCGCGTCAAGGACATCCAGCCGACGGTGGCGATGCTGAAGGCCGGACGGACCGATTTCTCGACCAACCGCGACGAGCTGATGCGGCGCGTCGACGGCATCATCTTCGGCGACAACCCCGAGCAAGGCATCACGCGCGGCAGCGCCTTCCTCCACCCGGTGCTCCGGTTCCGCCTCGAGTTCCCCGAGATGTGGGAGATTCAGAACACGCCGCAGCAGGTCGCGGCGAAGGCGCCTGGCGCCGACATCTTCATGGTGCTGCAGCTGGTCGAGATGCCGCAGGGGCGCAACCTCCAGGAGATCGCCGTCAACAGCATGCGCGGCGCAGGCTTTACCGCGGTCGAGGGCGCTCCGGCGAAAATCAACGGTCTCGACGCGTTCGTCGGCGTCTACCAGGGGCAGGCGGAAGGGCTCGGCGCCGTCGGTGCGCGCGCGGCCCACATCGCCTACGACCAGAAGGTCTACGTGCTCGTCGGCCTCGCGCCGGCGGACGCGTTCCGCCAGGCCGACAGCGCCTTCTCCTCGACCATCAGGACGTTCCGCAGCCTCTCCGCGGCGGAAGCGGAGGACATTCATCCGAACCGCGTCGATCTCTACGTCGTCCGCGCGGGCGACACCTGGGCGTCCATTGCCGGGCGCAGCGGCGGCGCCGTGAAGCCGGCGACGCTCGCCGTCATGAACAACGCCGCTCCGGGCTCGCAGCCGCAGCCGGGGACGCGCATCAAGATTGTGGTCAGTGGCTAAGTTACGGGTAGGGCGCCCGGGGCGCCAGGTCGGCAGGGCACTGGCCGCGCTCGCCGCGGTCGGCTTCGCCGTGCTCGCCTACGTGTATCTCACGCTGCCCGATGTACGCATGCTCGAGAAGACCAACCCGAAGACGACCGCATGGATGGAGATGCGCGCGCGCGAAGCGGCGCGCGATGGTAAGACGCTGCGGCACCAGCACGTCTGGGTGCCGTACTCACGCATCTCGCAGAGCCTCAAGCGCGCGGTGCTCGTGGCCGAGGACAGCGCGTTCTGGGAGCACGAGGGCGTGGACGTCGAGCAAATCCGCGAGTCGATCCAGGTGAACTGGGAACAGGGACGGGCGATCCGCGGCGCCAGCACCATCACGCAGCAGCTCGCGAAGAACCTGTACCTCTCGCCCTCGCGCGATCCGCTGCGCAAGCTGCGCGAGCTGATCATCGCCCGCCGGATGGAAGCGGCGCTGCCGAAAGCGCGCATCTTCGAGATCTATCTGAACGTGATCGAGTGGGGCGACGGGATCTGGGGCGCCGAGGCAGCCGCGCGCACGTACTTCGGCGTGCCGGCGTCGGCGCTGGGCCCGTCGCAGGCGGCAATGCTGGCGGGCGCGATCATCAACCCGCGCGTGCTCAACCCCGCGCGCCCGACGCGTCGTCTGCTGAGCCGGCAGCGGATCATCCTGGGCCGCATGGGCGCGGTCACACCGCCAACCGCGGTCCCCGTACTCACCACCGCGCCGGAAGACGCGACGGAAGAACCAGCTGAACCGTTGATCGAATTTACCGGCGACCCGCCGTCAACCGAATCGCCCGCGGGAGAGCCTCCGCCCGACGGCGCGACGACGCCGCCGGCTGATGCGGCGGCTCCGCCACCTCAACCGTTGCCCTCCGCCCCAGCGGATCCGCAATAAATTGTTACGGCTCAGTGCAGGCCGAATCAGCGTCTGCCGATGATCGTTTCAGAAGCGTGCAGAGGGACAGCATCCGCGGCGAGCTCTTCCTTGACACTCTTCGAAGCGACGGCCGATAATCGTCGCGGCTCGACCATTTCGAAAAACTGAAAACGGGAAATGCTTTCCGGGGATACGTCCGACGTGTCCGCTGGTGCGCCTGGATGATCAATTATACCGAGCGTCTTGCTGTGCTTATGGAAGACATCGTGGCCCGGGTGCCAACGCTGTCGTTCATCGACATGAGCAAGGTTGTCGTCTTCGCACGGGGCGGCCGCAGCAACGCCGAAGGCGCCTACGCCACCTGCCACTGCATCTGCCTGCCGGCGAGCGAGCCCGGCTATTACTTCTGGCGGGAGCGGGGCACCGGCAAGATGACGCGGCGCTCGGAATGGTTCGTTACCAAGTCGCCCGAGGTGAAGGTCGGGACGCGCGCCATCGACTACATGATCTCGTTCGCGCTGCCGCGCTTCTCCGACCAGATGCTGTCGCGCTCCCGCAAGTCGGTCCACTACAAGGGGCAGCCGAACTGGGTGGCGAAGCTCGACACGATCGTCCACGAGCTCTACCACATCGATCCCGCGCAGCCCGGCATCCGCCGGATCGAGCGCGCCGACGGCACCTACTCGGCCAACTGCCACGGCGAGCGCTTCTTCGCCGACGTGGTGGCGATGGTCAACCAGTACATCGAGAGCAAGCCCGACCCGGCCGTCTACGACTTCCTGCCGTACTCGTTCGACGAGCTGGCCGCGCGCCACGGCGGCGTGGTGGGGACGGCGTTCCGCGGCTTCCCGTCCTATCCGCAGCGCTACACCGAGGTGCTCAATCCGCAGCCCGAGGCGCCGGCCGACGTGACCTGCCGCGTGGAGCCGCTCAAGGTGCCGCGCGTCATCACGCGCTACACCGAAGACGACCTCGTGATGCGCGAGTTCCTGCGCGACACCTCGCGCCGCGTAATCCGCACCGGACGATCCGTCGCCGCCTGACGTCGTAATCCCTTCTAAGTAGTGTCCGGCTTCCTCGCCCGCCATAGCCGCACAGCGGCGAAGGCGGGAGCCGGACTACACCCGTCAATCGCGCGGGAGCAGCGCCCTCCAATTGACGGTCACGTTGACCACCATCGAATCCGTCTCTTCAAATGTGTTGACCAGAAACCGTTGCCCGTCCGTGGTGACATCGTACGCCCAGTTCCCGCGCGCCTTCGTCTCGAACAGCGACGTGACGGCGCCCACTGTGAACGACGCGCCCCGTGGGTCGACGTCGGCTGCCATCAAGCGATTGTCTGCGCCGATGAAGAAAATTTCGCGACCGTCGCGGCGCCATCGTGGAAATGAGCCGCCGTCGGCGGAAATGCGCCACTTGTCCGTCCTGTCGGGAAATGATGTGACGTAGATCTCATAGCGGCCCGATTCGTTCGACTGGTAGGCGATCCAACGGCCATCAGGAGAGAAAAGACCCAGGTAATCGTGGAATCGTGTACGCAGAAACGCTATCGGCTTGCGATCGCCAGCGAGGGGAGCCAGCCAGAGGTCCGCTCCGGTGTCGGGCGTTGTGGTATTTGACCCGTACATCAGAAAACGCTGGTCCGGAGACCAGCTGCCGGGGAACTTGCTGAACGTGCCTTCGCTTACCAGCAGTTCCTCGCTTCCCGTGCCGCCCGGTGTGGTGAGATACAGGCCGAACACGTTTCCGCGATTCGCCCCGTACACCAGCCGGCGGCTGTCTGGCGACCATGCCACGAGCTGATCGTTGGACGGGTCCGTCGTAAGACGCGTCCGCAGCCCTCTTCGCGTGTCGTACAGCCAGATGTCAGCACTTCCCTGGGCCTCGTCATAGATGCTCACGGCGGCGATTGCCCCGTCAGGGCTGAGGCTCACGTACCCCTGATCGAGTTGTTCTCCCAGCACACCCAGCTGGGTACCTTCGCGGTCGAACCACACGAGCTGCGACTTTGAACGCGCCGCGCCTGTCCCGTACGCCAGTACAGAATCAGAGGCGGATAGAGCCGCGCGTCGCGGGCCTGTGGACCAGGGCACATTCTCGGCAATTGCCGCGGCCGTTCCGGTCAGGATCAGCGCGCGATCGTCGAATGGCTGTGCCAGGAGCGTTCCACCGCGTAGAAAAAACAGGTGGCCGTCGGCGTACCATGCGTTGCCGGTACTCGACGTGAGAAAACGGGTTTCGCCGGAACTCAGAGAGCTGACGTTGATTCTCCCCTCCCCCTGGCCGCCCGTTTCGATCGAATCGACGTACAGAAACCGGTCGCCGTCAGGGAGAAATACCGGCAGGGCAAGACGGCCGTCACCCGTTGCAGCGGTGACGATCGAGAGGGGAGTGGCAACGCCTCCGCCCGCCGCAACGCGATGCAGCCGATCGGCGCTGCTGAACACGATGACGTCATCGCGGTTCCATGCTCCGCCGGCGGGCCTCAGTGCATCCGTCACCACGACGACGGGACCGCCGTCCGCAGCGATTGTTTTCAGCTTTCCGTCTGCGAAGAACCCGATGCGCCCTCCATCGGCAGACCAGAACGGATAGATCGCCCCCTCGGTACCCTGTAGGACCCGTGGGTCAGCGCCATCCAACGCCCGCACCCAAACTCGGCCGCGGTTATCGGCGACGTATCCTACGAAGGCAATCTGTCTCCCGTCGGGCGAAACCCTGATCATCGGCCCGATGGCGCTAACACCGGGAGGAGCCGTGACCGTGAAGCGCACGGGCAGGCTTTCGCCGGCATTGCCAGCGCGGTACAAGAGGGTCCCGAGGGTTACACACACAGCCAGGGCAGCCGCACTGAGCGCAATCCAGAGGCGCTCCCTCCCTCGTGGGGGCTCAAGGACTACGAACGGCTCATGGTGAGCGAGAGACTCCCCAAGCTCCAGCCTGGCGTCCGCAATGTCGGCCAGTCGTCCTCTACGATCCTTTTCGACGCAGCGCCGCAGCAGCCTGAGGATCGCGGGCGGCGTCGCCGGCGGCAGCGCGCTCCAGTCCACGTCCTTCGTGATGATGAACGCCAGCGTGTCGGTGATCTCGTCGCCCGCGAATGCGCGGCGGCCGGTCAGCATCTCGTAGAGCACGCAGCCAAACGCCCAGATGTCGGTCCGCTTGTCCACGGGCTTGCCGCGCGCCTGTTCGGGGCTCATGTAGGCGGCGGTGCCGAGGATCATCCCCATGCGCGTCGCGGCGGGACTGGTGATCGTGGGTGACGCGGTGACGTCGATCCGGCTGGCGCTGACTCCGGAGCTCTCCGGGTCCATCGCCTTCGCGAGGCCGAAGTCGAGCACTTTCACGGTGCCGTCGGGCCGCAGCTTGATGTTGGCGGGCTTGAGGTCGCGATGGATGACGCCGTGCTCGTGCGCGGCCTCGATCGCGTCAACGATCTGCCGCGCGATGGGCAGCGCTTCGTCGAGCGGCAACGGTCCTTCGGCGATGCGATCCGCCAGCGTCGGTCCCTCGACGAGTTCGAGGACGAGCGCGCCTTCCTCGAACCCATAGATCGCGGCGATGTTGTGGTGGTTGAGCGAGGCCAGCACCTGCGCCTCGCGCTTGAAGCGCGCCAGGCGATCCGGATCGAGGGCGAGCGCCTCGGGCAGGACTTTCAGCGCGACGTCGCGATTGAGCCGTGGATCGCGCGCGCGATACACCTCGCCCATCCCGCCCGCGCCGATGAGGGCGGCGATTTCGTACACGCCAAGCCGGGTCCCGGGGAAGAGGGCCATGGTCAGTCCGGCAGGCCGGCCGTCCAGTCGAGAACTATTGTGGTGGGTGCCGTATCGACCTGGTCGGGAGTGGTGTTCACGACGAATCGCTGGCCGTCCGGAGACACGTCGTACACGAAATTCCGTCCCGTCGCGGCGCGGAGAGGGAACAGCCGTCGGGCCGTCTCAAGCTGAATCGACTCGCCATGCCCATCAACCTCGAGCGCCATCAGGTAGTTGTCTGGCGCTATGTAATACAGCTCGCGTCCATCGCGCCGCCAACGGTGCCACTGCCCGCCCGCGGTTGAGGCCTGCCACTTCCCCTCGGCCTTTGGAAACGACGTGATGTAGATCTCCGCACGTCCCGACTCCTGCGACCCGTACGCCACCCACCGTCCGTCCGGAGAGAACTTCGGTCGAATCGTATTGAATGGTACCTGCACGAGCGGGAATGGCTTTGCGCCGCTGGTTCGAGGCAACGTCCAGACCTCGATCGGCGATCCGGTTTCATAGAGCACGTACTGCCCGTCCTGGGACCAACTGAAGGGCCGCGTTACCCCTTTGCCGGAGAGCAGCAGCCTTTCTGTTCCTCCGCCGTTGGCGAGCCTCTCGTACAGCGCCTCATCTCCGCGATCTGAAGCAAACAGGATCCGGAGGCCGTCGGGCGACCAGACGGGAAAAAAGTCCCGCGCAGCATCGAATGTCAAACGAACTCGCACGCGGCGTTCGTTGTCGAACACCCACAAATCGCTGCCGCCAGCCGCGTCCCTGACAGACACCGCCAGACGCGAGCCATTCGGAGACAGCTCCAGGTCCCCATAGTCGGCCGGTTCGCCGAATGCTTCGAGCAGCCTGCCGGCGCGATCGAACCACGCGAGCTGGGTCAGAGTCCGTGGTCCGGTCTGGTATGCGAGCACCCCCGTCTGTGATGCGGAGAAGACGCCGACACTGGGTGAACCCGTAGTTCGAATTTGTTCGGCGATCGGGAACGCGTCGCCGATCGTCTGCAGCCGGCCGAGGTCGAACCGCTGCGCCATGAGCGTCGTCTCGCGCAGGAAGAGGAGGTGTCCGCTGGCGAACAGGACATTGGAATTGTCGGCGTTAATCGCGAGCGTCCGTTCCGAAGAGTCAAGCGACGCGACGTATACCGGTCCGCTGACGGCGTTTATATTCGCGCGGTAAAGGAAATGCCGGCCATCGGGGAGGAAGAACGGCCGCGTATGTGCACCGTCGCCGTCGAGCACGCGCGTGGCGGGCCGAGGCGTACCGCCCGCGGCGGGAATGCTCTGCAGACCGGAAGTCGAGGTGGGCGCGAATACGATGACGTTGTCTCGACTCCAGCTGCCGCCGCGGGTACTAGGCGCGTCTGCCAACGAGACCGGCGGTCCGCCGGACACGCTGACTTTCTTTAACTTCCGATCGGCAAAGAAGCCGAGGAACGCTCCGTCCGGCGCCCAGAACGGCAATTCGGCTCCGTCCGTTCCAGCGAGTGAGTGCGGTTCGATCCTGTCGAAATCCCGGATCCAGATGAGTTGCCGGCCGTCATCGCTTCGCGCGGTGAACGCTAATCGGCGGCCGTCTGGTGAGAGCGCCACCGGAGCCGGCGAGGCACCGGAACTTTGAAGTTGTTGCCACGCCCATCCGTCCGGGGGCGAGACCAGAAAACGGACGTTCGGCAGCTCCGCGCGCTCTCGCAACGCGACGAACGCCGATATCGCACCAGCCGTGAGTACTATCGCCGCCGTGACCGACCACGCCACCCGAGCGCTTCGGATGCCTGAAGAGTTCGGGATGTTCGCTGGCTCCGCGACGGCGGTTGCGTCATCGATTTCCAGTCGCGCATCGGCCGCGTCTGCAAGCCGCCGCTTCCGCTCTTTCTCGAGACTGCGTCGGAGTAAACGCCGAAGGCCGGCCGGCACCGCGGCGGGCAGTGCGCCCCAATCAGGTTCCTTGGTGATAACGAAGGCCAGGGTGTCGGTGATGTCGTCGCCGGCGAACGCTCGCGTCCCGGTCAGCATCTCGTAGAGCACGCAGCAGGTGAACGTGAAATTCGATACGAAGGTCGCGGACATCCATGCGGTTCTGAAGGACCACGCGCGCCGGCTGCTTCGCCTCGAGGGCCGGACGATCACAAGACGGCCGCGGAAGCGCTGACGCGAAGACAGACAGCCTCAGAATCGCGCGGCACAAACGGCCGCCGGCCGTGAAACCGGAATGGCAGAATCTGCCACCTTACGGCGCCCGGAACGCGGATTCGGCCCCAAACCTGGGTAGCAGGCTTCTCGCTCCCGGTAAACAGCCGGAGCGACGATGCTACGATTGACGACGCGACAGAGGACGCTGTTTCAGTAGCCGGTTCGATCCCTCAATGCAGTTGCGTGCGTTTGGTGGCCTTGTTGCGCTGGTCCTCCTGGCGCAGGTCGCGTTCGCCGATGTCGTCCGGGTGGAGATCCGGCGGCGCGACGACGCGGGGACGCACCAGCGGCTGATCGGCCGCGTGTTCTTCGAAGTCGATCCGGCCCTTCCCGCGAACCAGCAGATCGCCGACCTTGCGCTCGCGCCGCGCAACGCGCGCGGCCGCGTCGAGTTCTCGAGCGACCTCCTGTTCTTTCTGCCCAAGCGGCCCGACCGCGCCCGCGGCACGGTCTTCCTCGAAGTCGTCAATCGCGGCCGCGATCAGGCGCTCGGGCTGATGAGCGGTGCGCGCCAATCCGACCTCGCGCCCGAGTCCTGGAATCTGGGCGACCGCTTCCTGCTCGAGCAGGGATTCACGGTCGCGTTTCTCGGCTGGCAGTTCGACGTCTCCGAGGGGCTTACGTTCCAGGCGCCGGTCGCGCCGGTCAGCGGCCTCGTCCGAGGCAGCTTCATCGTCACGGCGCCGTCGCCGCGCGTTACCGCCGGCCGGCTGCCGTACTGCGCCGCCGAAGCCGCAGTGGACCGCGCGAGCATGACGTTCCGCACACGGATGGAGGATGTGCCACGTGCGCTGCCGCGGGAGACGTGGCGGTTCGACGCCGACCGCTGCGTCGTGCAGTTCACCACCGCAGGCGCCGGCCTGCACGAGGCGATCTACGAGGCCACCGGATCGCCGGTCGCGGGACTTGGTCTCGCGGCGGTGCGCGACTTCGCGTCGTATCTGAAGCACGGCGCGAATGGCGCGCCGCTGCGGGAGAACGCAGGACTGGTGCGCCGCGTGGTCGGCTTCGGCTACTCGCAGAGCGGCCGCTTGCTCCGCGAGTTCGTCCGCGACGGGTTCAACGCCGACGAACAGGGCCGCGCCGCATTCGACGGGCTGATGGTGGCCTCGGCCGGCGCCGGCGGCGGGAGCTTCAATCACCGCTTCGCCATGCCGGGGCAGGCGGGCAATTCGGTCCTGTCGATCCTGCGTCCCGTGGACCTGCCGCCATTCACCGACGAGGAGCTGCTGGCGAGGGCACGGGCGGCGAAGACCGTCCCGAAGATCTTCTACACGTTTTCATCCACCGAGTACTGGGCGCGGGCGGGATCGCTGACGCACACGACCGACGACGGGGCCGCGGACGCGCCGCTGGCGCCGACCTCGCGGCTGTACTTCATCGCCGGAACGCCGCATGCGTCCGGACCGCTGGCGCTGACGCGCTCCGGAGACGACTATCGCCAGTACCTCAATTTCGCGGAGCAGCGCTGGACGATGCGCGCGCTGTTGCTGGCGCTGGACGACTGGGTCGGCTCGGACACGGCGCCGCCGCCGTCGGTGTATCCGAGCATCGCGGCAGGGACGCTCGTGCCGCGCGACACCGTGACATTTCCTTCCGTCACGTCCTTTCCATTCGCGACGTACATGCCGCAGGTGTGGCGGATGGAGCATGGGCCCGGCTTCAGCGTCACGCGCGTCATCACGCGCGAGCCGCCGGCGCTCGGCGCCCCATTCCGCGTGCTGGTGCCGCAGGTCGATGCCGACGGCAACGATCGCGGCGGTATTGCGATTCCCGAGATCGCGGTGCCGCTCGGCACGCACACCGGCTGGAACGTGACGAACCCGCCGCTGGCCGACCTCCGCTACCTGGCCGGTCTCGTCGGGTCGTTCGAGCCGTTCGCGCAGACCCTCTCCGATCGCGAAGCCGCCGGCGATCTGCGGCGATCGATCGCCGAGCGGTATCCCAATCGTGAGACTTACCTGGGCCGAGTGACTGTGGCCGCGAAGGCACTCGTCGCGCAGCGATTCATGCTGGACGGTGACGTGGCCGCCGTCGTCCGCCGCGCCGACGAGATGTGGAGGATGGTTACCGCTTCAGCCAGGCGGTAGACCGGGGCCGGGGCCCGGCCGGCGCCACGCGCCGCGCGCCGACGAAGCGGCTTGCCCAGTACTGCCCGGTGTACCGTTCGACGCGGACGACGCCGCGGGAGCTGGGGGCGTGGACGAACTGGCCGGGGCCGATCGCCATGCCGACGTGCGAGGCGCCGCGGCTCACGGTCTGGAAGAACAGCAGGTCGCCCGCCTTCACCTCGTCGAGGCTGACGTCCTCTCCCACCCGATACTGATCGCGCACCTCGCGCGGCAGCGCGACGCCCAGCGCGTTGAACACGTACTGAATGAAGCCGCTGCAGTCGAACCCGGACGGATCGCTCCCGCCGTTGCGATAGGGAACTCCGAGAAACTTGAGCGCGGTGTTGATCACCGAATCGGTGGGCGCCGGCTCGGCTTGCTCCGGCTCCGGCAGTGGCGCCGGGACGCGCGGTTCGGCTTTCGCCACGGGAGGCACCGGCGCACCGGGGAAGGGACGGGGCGTCGGCACGCTGCCGCCGCCGCTTCTCGCGGCACAGGCGCCGGTCGAAATCGCCACCGTCAGGACCACTGCCATCTGTAACACCCGCACGACGGTCGTATCGGCGTAACTCGCTGACATCACTAGTCTTGAGGCCGTGCCCGTCTGGACAGCTCAGGTTTCGAGCGGTTATCATGATGGCACCTATGGAGCAGGCGCTCCTCCTCAACGCCTCGTACGAGCCTCTGAAGGTCGTTCACTGGCAGAAGGCGATCACGCTCTGGTGCCAGGGAAAGGTAGAGGTGATCGCGGTTCATGACCGCGAGATAAGGGCAGTGTCCGTCAGCTTCAAGCTGCCCTCGGTGATCCGCCTCCTCCGCTTCGTCAAGATCAAACGCCGCTTCGATTACGTGCCGTTCTCCCGGGCGAACATCTACGCGCGCGACAATCACACCTGCCAGTACTGCAGCGAGGCGCTTCCGACGGCGGAGCTGACGTTCGACCACGTCGTCCCGGTGGCCCACGGCGGCCGCAAGGACTGGGAGAACATCGTCACCTGCTGCGTGACCTGCAACCGCAGGAAGGGCGGACGCACGCCGGCCGAGGCGGGGATGAGGCTGCTGCGGTCGCCGCGGCGCCCCGATTCGGCGCCGGCGATCCGTATCACCATCGGGCTGCGCAACGCGCCGGAGAGCTGGCGCGATTATCTGTACTGGAACGCGGAGCTCGAGGACACATAGGTAAGTCAAAAGTTAAAAGTCAAAGGTCAAAAGCATCACGTGTACGCTTTGTCTTTTGCCTTTTGACTTTTGCCCTTTGACTTACGGATGTCCCGGTCCACCATCACCGCCGTCCAACCGTTGCGCGCGGTCGAGGGCGGCCGCGTCACGATTCACGGTTCGGGTTTTCCTCCCGACGATCTGTCCAGCGTCACCGTTGGCGATCAGCAGGCGCGCACCTCGTTCGCCTCGGCGCGCCGCCTCATCGTCATCATTCCTGACGGGATTGAGGGCGGCCGCGTCCCGGTCAAGGTGGCCGGCGCCGCGGGCGAGACCGCGTACGTGCAGGTCGGCACCGAATGGGCGACGGGGCTCCACCAGGTGGACAACCCGGTGTTCGACGACGAGGGGAACCTGTTCGTCACCTACAGCGGATCGCGCGGGCAGGAAGCGCCCGTCTCAATCTTCCGCGTGACCCCCGGCGGCACGCGCGAGCCGTTCGCGTCGGGGATCGTGAACCCGACGTCGATGGCCATCGGACCCGATCGGCGGCTGTACGTGTCGAGCCGGTTCGAAGGCGCGGTCTACCGCGTGAACGCGGACGGGTCGCATGAGCAGGTCGCGAGCGACCTTGGCGTCGCCTGCGGCATCGCGTTCGATCCTGACGGCTCGATGTATGTGGGCGATCGATCGGGCACGATCTTCCGCGTCCACGACTCGCGCGCCGCGGCCTTTGCCACGCTGCCCGCCAGTGTCGCAGCCTTTCACCTCGCGATGAGCCCGTCGGGCGAGCTCTTCGCCACAGCGCCCACGCTCGACTCCTACGACTATGTGTATCGCATCGATCGCGACGGCCACGTCCGCACGATGCCGGCGCCGCTCGGGCGTCCCCAGGGACTCGCGTTCGCGCCCGACGGCACGCTCCACGTGGTGGACGCGCTGGCCGGCGCCAGCGGCGTGTACCGCTTTGCGAGCGAGGATGCGCCGCCGGAGCTCGTCGTGTCAGGCCCGTCGCTCATCGGGCTGGCGTTCGGCCCCAGGGGCGAGCTGGCTGTGACCTCCAACGAGACGGCCTACCGGTTCGACCAGCCGGTAGCTGGTAGCTGGTAGCTGGTAGCAAAACGGTGTCTCAGCTGTTCGCTCGCAAACCCATCGAGGATCTGCAGCCGGCCGAAGGCGGCGCGCAGTCGCTGCGCCGCGTGCTTGGCGCCGGCGACCTGGTCATGCTGGCGATTGGCGCGGTCATCGGCGCCGGGATTTTCGGGGCGATCGGCACCGCCGCGGCTGGACAGATTGGGCCCAACGGCGAGGTGATCCGGTACGCGGCGGGTCCGGCGCTGATCTTTTCGTTCATCCTGCTCGGCGGCGCGTGCGCGCTCGCGGCGCTCTGCTACGCGGAGCTGGCGGCGAGGATCCCGCAGGCGGGCAGCGCCTACGCGTACTCCTACGCGACGCTCGGTGAGCTGGTCGCGTGGATCATCGGCTGGGACCTGATCCTCGAGTACGCGGTCGGCAACGTCGCCGTCGCCATCTCCTGGGGCGACTACTTCACGACGCTGCTGCGCGGCGTCGGCCTGGCGCTGCCGGTCTGGCTGACGACCGGCTATCGCACGGCGCTTCTGAGCTCGAACCCCGACGTCAGCGGACTGCTCCAGACGGCGCCGCAGCTTGGCGGCATCCCGATCCTGGTGAACCTGCCGGCCTTCGGCATCGTGATGCTGGTCACATGGCTGCTGCTGCGCGGCGCGCGCGAGAGCTCGACGGCCAACAACGTCATGGTCGTCATCAAGCTGCTGGTGCTCGGCCTGTTCCTCGCCGTCGGCGCGACGGCGATCAATCCTGACAACTACACGCCGTTCGCGCCCAACGGGTTCACCGGCATCCACCAGGGCGCGGCGATCGTGTTCTTCGCCTACATCGGCTTCGACGCCATCTCGACGGCCGCGGAGGAAACGAAGAACCCGCAGCGCAACCTGCCGATCGGAATTCTCGGCGGGCTGGCCATCTGCACCGTCATCTACGTCATGGTCGGCGCCGTGCTCACCGGCATGGTGCCGTACACCGAGCTGGCGGTCGCGGATCCGCTGGCGCGCGCGCTGGAGCTGGCGGGCTACACCGGCGTCGGCTGGGTGGTGGCGCTGGGCGCCGTGGTGTCGATGGCCGCCGTGCTGCTTGTCTTCCAGTACGGGCAGCCGCGCATCTTCTTTGCGATGGCGCGTGACGGCCTGCTGCCGCAGTGGGCGGCGCGCGTGGATCCGAAGAGGGGCATCCCGTACAGGACGACGCTGGTCACCGGCATTGCGGTGGCGGTGGCGTCGCTCGTGGGCGATGCGGCTGAGACGTACGACCTCACCAATATCGGGACGCTCTTCGCCTTCGCGCTCGTCTGCGCGGGCGTGCTCGTCCTGCGTGTGACGGAGCCGGCCCGTCCGCGGCCGTTCCGGGTGCCCTTCGTCTGGATCCTCGCGCCGCTCGGCGTGGCCGCATGCCTCTTCATCATGGTCGGCCTTCCGCCTCAAGCATGGGAGCGCTTCGGCATCTGGCTCGTCATTGGCGCCGTCATCTACCTCGCCTACGGCTATCGCCACAGCCGCCTCAGGCGGACCTGACCGGTCCGCCTCTACGAGCGGATTAAGCGCCGGGACGCGTGCCGGAC
>SXGR01637107.1_pt1 | contig 20086 bp, 19 predicted proteins | sample 3174711 | NCBI WGS metagenome assembly SXGR01 (sample SAMN11356860, study PRJNA531348) | freshwater metagenome | isolation source: freshwater sample F1-60 | place: China: Fuxian Lake, Yuxi | collected 2017-12-25
ATAATCGTCGGCATCGCTGGCGTAGGCCGAGGGGAAATCCAACACCAACAACCCCAGATTGGCCCGCATACCCGCTTGACTGGCTGCCGCCGCGGTCGCTTGCGGAAAGAAATACATGTCGTTAAAACAAGTGATGCCGCCACTAAGCATTTCGGCACAGGCCAACAAACTGCCGTCTTGCACGAATTGCGGTGAGACCAAGGCTTGCTCGGCCGGCCAGATGCGTTGCTCTAGCCATGTCATTAAAGGTAAGTCATCGGCCATGCCGCGCAGCAAACTCATGGCGGCATGCGTGTGCGCATTGATCAAGCCGGGTAGCAGTGCCTGCTCACCTAAATTGACCAGTTCAGCAGCGCGGAAAGCTTGTTTGGCCGCTTCGCTTGGCAGCACGGCCACAATCAACCCGTCATGCACCACCACGGCGTGATCTTCTAGCACGGCAAAATCGGCTGCCATGGTCGCAATCCAGTGGGCTTCTATAATGAGATCAACGTCAGCGACTGCAGGGGTTAAGTATTTGCTATTAGCCATAGCACTTATTCTACCAATAAAAAAGCCCCGTCATGACGGGGCTTAAACTTAAACAGCGCAAATTTAGCTTAGCGGCAAGGCATTTCACGCTGTTTTTCGGCGGAAATGACCACGCGACGATTAGGCTGCAAGCACTCTATGAGTTTCTTGTTGGGTTTATCACCCTTGCATGCCACCACCGGCTCAGACTCACCTTTGCCAGAAGCTTGCAAACGTTTAGCCGACACGCCTTGCGTCATTAGGTAGGCTTTCACTTGATTGGCACGCCGCTCGGATAATTTTTGATTGTAACTTTCGCTGCCCAACCTATCGGTATGGCCGGTTACCATCACCAACTCGACATCGGCATTGGCTTTAATTTTATTGGCCACTTCGTCCAAAGTCGGCTTGGAACTGTCTTGCAGTTTATCTTGATCAAAGGCAAACAATTTTTCAGCCATTATGGTCACGGTTTCAAAGCTGGGCTTGCAAGCTGGCAATGCTGCAGCGGCAGGCGCATCTGGGGTAGCAGCGGCCTGCACTGGCGCGGCGGCCGGCGCCAATTCGGCTACTGGCATGGCAGTTGGGGCAGGAAAGCGGAACACACCGCCCAAATTAAGCAAGGTGTTGCCGACGGTGCCGCTTGAATCAAATACACCGGTTGATTTAGCCGTTGAACGCGACCATTGTTGACGCACATCGGCTTGCACACCGAAGCTGTCATTGAATAAATACTGCGCACCCAAGCCTATATTGGCCAGCCATGAGGTTTTGCTTTTATCTTGAACTACGGTCGGTGAATAATCCAGCTTGTTATTCGCCACACCCAAGCCGGTTAGCAGGAAGGGACGGAAACTGTCTCGGCCTAACATATACAGGGCATCCATGCCCAAACTGGTTTGTTTATACCGGCCATTACCACCTAAATCATCGTTAGCGCGCGCGTAGCTGAGACCAGACTGTATGTCCCAATGCGGACTGAGCTCTTTGCCCAAGCGTATGGACGCACCGCCGCCATTTTTGGCAGCCAAGTCTTTATCGGTATCCATCAAGCTCACGCCCGGCACGGCATACCACGCACCGCTGTAAGCTTCTTCTGCGCTGGCATGGCCTGCCAACAAACCCAATGCTGAAAGCATGGCTGCTATAAACTGACGATTATTTTTCATGATTTACTCCTTAGCTGAAAACGAAAGGCCTTAAAACCACCTTAGCTATCAACCGCACTATCAATATAGCGCCATATTAACAAAATTTCACAGCATCTTACGAATTACTTTGACCTTCTCGGCATCCAGCGTGGATTGGCGTTGATTCCCGACGCACACCCCGCCCCTAAAACCGATGTAGTGTGGCTGCAGGTTTTTTGCCGCCGCCAGGTGGCTATCCCTTAATGAGCCAGCCAAACCCAATAGCAAGCCTTGCGCTGCGACCTGCTTAGCAAATTCGTTGGCTTGCTTGGCACTGTAGTGGTCAAACAAGCTCAGGCCATTTTTAGTTTGCGTGTCCAGCATCACACCGAGAAAACCGGCTTGCTTAATGTCGGCAAGCAAACTGTCTGGGTAGGCGGTTTCCGCAAACAGCACCGCAATCAGTTGTTGGCCAGCCTGCGTATAAGGTAACAGGGCTTGCAAGCAGCCTCGATAATCCTCGGTGGCAAAAAAGCCAATTTTAACGATGGCCACACCGGTGGCGATGACTTGATCCAGTTGCGGCAGCCACTGCTCAGCTTGCATGGGCAAATCGCCTAAGGTCGCGCTGGTCAAGCTTTTTTGGCTCATGGGTTGCTGGTTTAGGTAGGCGACGATACCGCGGATGTCGGCTAGCGGCAAGGCCCCCAAGGCACCGCTATGCGGATTTTTAAGGTCTATGATATCGGCACCCAGTTCTAGCGCCATCTTCGCCTCATCCAGCGTGCAAACGCTGATCAACAATTGCGGGCTAGCTTGGCTGCTCAGCAGAGCGGCATTCATGCGAGATTGCTCCCGTCTTGCGCGGCATAGTAGTTATCTATTTTATCGGTCAGCCAAGCCCATGCCTGCAGTTCACGTTCACCCGCAGTTTTGTCTATGGCAATTTGCAAATACTGCCTTTCTGATTGCACTTTTTCTTTGGATAACCTAGTTAAACGGCTGACCAACACCGCCAGTTCTATCACCGCGGCTTGGGCGCGGTTAAAGCCGGCAAATGCTTGATGCTGCACGCTATGCTGCACCTGCATATGCAAGCGCGGACGCTCGGCATCGTCCTCCACTTGCAACAAGGTCAATTCCTCATGCGCTAAGCAATCCGCCAACCGATAGCCCATGAGCTGCTCGGCTGGCAACAGCGACCAAGCTTGCCTATTGGTCAGCGCCCCAGCAAACACCCGCACGTCATCGCATAGGCTGAGCACGGCGCGTTGAGTGGTCATGATATTGCTTAAGGTCAAAGACGGCTTATACGGAGAAATAATGACCGTCTTGCCTAGCCTTTGTATGCCAAAAGGGGCCACGTGCACCTCGCCTTGCTCATTCATGCTGCTAACGATGGTTTCAAATCTCATGATTTGATTTTTTCGCGGCTAATTTACGTGCAGTCATGGCAGCCTCACGATGGGCTATTTTAGCCTCAGGCTGAGTTGGCGCCGCGCTCAAACCCCACTCCAAGGATTGATCTTGCACGTAACGTTTTTTCAGTTGCCAGGCAATTTGCGCTCTAGCCAATTCCACGCCCAAATAAAAAGCATGCGAGGCATCGTCATGCACGTCTAGCAAAGGGTATAGCGCAAACGGATCGGTCGCTTGGTGTAGCCCATCCCTGTTGTATACGTGCACACCTTGCTCGCTAACCTGGATACGAAAGTTAGGGTCTTTGATCATGCTGGCAATCTCTTTAATTTCATTCACGCTATAGCTGAATGGCCGCCTATCATGTAGGCCCAGCAAGCCATTGCTGTAGCCACGCGGTAGCCTGTCATCGGTCTTGGCAGCGTGCATAACTCGCCTAGCTAAATCGGCTTCGGCGATGGCATTCACCGCGTGTGGGCTGACCGAGGTTGCCAGCACGGCATTGATGTTCAATTCGCTGATGATGCCAAACAACAATGCGTTAATGCCGGTGGTGTCGGCATCGGTCAATTCGGTCAGATTGCCTATGCCCATCATGATGGCGATGTCCGGGTATTTTTTGCGCAGGGCTTGATAGCGCACGATGGATTGCGTCAAACCAAAATGGATGGGGTCCAATATGGCATCGGCGATAAAAGGCTTGCCGGCTTTTTGGCAAGCTTCAATGGCCCGGTATAAAGACGGCAGGCTGTGTGGTTTAGCCGGAATCAACACCGGCGTGGCCGCTACTTCGTGGGCTATCCATAGGGTTTTTTCAGTTAGGCTCAGCAAGAAATCGGCACCGGCATGCCCGGCGGTCAACAAATCGTCTACGCTAAGCGAATCAACGCTGACAGCAAAACCCAGTGCTTTAAGTGCCTGCACGGACTCTTTTAAATGCGGGAAAGGCACGCCAGGCAAGCAACCCAAATCGATAACGTTCGCCCCTTGCGCTTGATACGCTTGCGCTTTAGCTACGATGCCAGCCACGCTTAACATGGGGGCATCGACGATTTCAGCAAAAATCTTCACGCGGTAATCGCTCAAATCCGGGGTCAGACCCACTTGACCAAAATACTGCGGCAAATCTTTTAAATCCGCTGGTCCACGTTCAACCGGCACGCCATATTGATCAGCCAAGGGTGCAATATCGCCCAAACACAGACCAGGCACGATCACCTTGTCGGCATCACCGCTGTCTTTAAGTCGCCTGGCAATTAACTGCGGCGTCATGAGTGCGGCCACCGACACACCTATTTGCTCTATGCGGTATTTGAATGGCGGGGTATTTGGGTCTTGTTTGGATTGCACTTGCGCCAACACCTTAGCCAAGCTTTTTTCAGCCAATTTACCCGTTAAGAAAAGTAAATTTTTCGCTACCATGCTGTTGCACTAAGCGCCCAATGCATGCAAACGCTGATTAATCGCGGTGGCCAATGCGGGAATGTCTGAAAATACTGAGGTGGCTTCAAATTCAGCCAACTTAGCAACGTTGGCTAAATCAATTTGCCTGGGGTAAACCTGCACGGTTTTTTGCCGCGGCGCTTCCGATTCAATGGCACCAGCGCTTTCTTCTGGCACCGTGTCACAAGCAAACACCAAGCTGGGCACTAGCGTTTTGCCAGCTTGCGCGTAGAGGTTGGTTACCAAGGAATCGGAAAAACCGTAAGCCATTTTCGCTATGGTGTTGGAGGTGGCCGGGGCGATCACCAATGTGTGATAGTGGCCACTGTAGAGCAAACCGACGGGCACACTGCTGGCGGTTTTATCGTAATAGACCCGATGCTGGCTGGCTTCTAACTTAGCCTGAAAGCCGTACTGTTGAATAATTTCAGCAGCGGCTTTACTTAAAAACACATCGACGTCTGGCAAAGTGGCCAGCAAATCCAGCGCCTCCCTTAGGTAATGCCCAGAACCGGAGATGGCCCAAGCTAAGCGCTGCTTTTGCATGAGAAATTAAGAAAAGGGGTGTTCGATGACGATGGTTTCATCGCGCTCAGGGCCAGTGGAAACAATGGCCACCGGCACACCACACAAGGCTTCCAAGCGCTTCAGGTAATGTTGCGCATTCTTAGGGAGCCCAGCCCATGTTTTAACGCCAAAGGTGCTTTCCGTCCAACCTGGCACGGTTTCGTAGATAGGCTGACAGCCGGCCACGTCATCCGCGCCTATCGGCAATAGGTCTATCTTCTTGCCGTCCAACTCGTAGCCTATGCATATCTTCAGTTCCGCGATGCCATCTAAGACGTCCAATTTGGTGATGCACAAGCCGGTTAAACCGTTAATCATGGCAGAGCGACGCAAAGCCGCCGCATCAAACCAGCCACAACGACGCTTGCGTTTGGTGACCGTGCCTATCTCCTGCCCTTTAGTCGACATTTGGTAGCCAGGCACGCCGGCCGTTTCAATGTCCAATTCGCTAGGAAATGGGCCGCCGCCGACACGGGTGGTGTAGGCTTTGGTAATGCCTAAAACATAATGCAGCATATTGGCGCCCACACCGGTCCCAGCAGAAGCTTGACCGGCGATGCAATTGCTAGAAGTCACATAGGGGTAAGTACCGTGATCGATGTCTAACAAGGTGCCTTGTGCGCCTTCAAACAATAGGTTGTCGCCACGGCCATTGGCCGCATAAAGCTCGGCTGAAATGTCGCTGATCATAGGCTTCAAAGCCACAGCATGGGCCATACTGGCATCGTATTGCTGATTAAAATCGACGGTTTTAGCATCCAAATAATGGCTTAATACAAAGTTATGGTAGTCCATGACCTCGCGTAATTTATCTGCAAAACGTTCAGGATAAAATAAATCGTAAACCCGCAGCGCACGACGCGCCACTTTGTCCTCGTAGGTAGGGCCTATGCCTTTGCCGGTTGTACCTATCTTTTTGTCGGCACTGCGTTTGGCCTCACGGGCCACGTCTACTGCCACGTGGTGGCTTAAAATAAGCGGGCAACCTGAGCTAACTTTCAAACGGCTTTTGACTTCCAACCCGTCTTTTTCCAAAGCAGCAATTTCACCTAATAAGTGACCTGCATCCAACACCACGCCGTTACCGATGTAGCAGTTAATACCTGAACGAACGATGCCAGACGGCACTAAGTTAAGCTTGTAGACACGCTGCGCATCACCTTGACCCACTACCAGGGTGTGGCCGGCATTATGCCCGCCTTGAAAGCGCACCACGCCTTGGGCGTGATCGGTTAGCCAATCGACTATTTTCCCCTTGCCTTCATCGCCCCACTGCGTACCGATAACGACGACGTTTTTTGCTGCCTTATTTGCCATAACTTTAACTTTATAATTTTAATTTGAGAGTGTGCTTAGTGCCGTGCTGACTAGTTTGCTTAATTTTTATTGCTATCGATGGCCAGCACATGCCAACCGGAGTTGTAATGGGCTAACTTCCTGTCGCAATTTAATTCTTTTACATCGTGCCCTGTGTCTGGCAAAGCTTGAATGACGATGTGCCCTTCTGCCCTTAATGCAGCGATTTTTTCCTGCAAGCCAGCATCGCCTTGCGCAGGGGCAAAAATGGCTGTCGGCAAGGATGCCGGTGCCAAGGCCGTCACTACGCCACGCAAATCCAAGCTAAAGCCGGTTGCCGGCCGTGCTCGACCAAATGCCGAACCCACTTCATCATAGCGACCGCCGAGTGCCAACGGCCCCTTGTAACCTTGGGCATAGGCAGCGAAGACCATGCCGCTGTGGTAGTGGTAACCGCGTAATTCACTTAAATCAAAACTCAAGCTGACATCCAAATCCGCCAAGGCATGGCTGACGGCCGTTAAGCTAGCTAAAGCAGCCTTGATCGCAGGCATGGCAGGCAGCACCTTGGCTGCTTTTTGCAATATCGCTTGATCGCCATTGAGTTCGGTTAACTGCAACAAGGCTTCACGAGTAGGCTTATCCAAGCTTTGCGTTAGGCTAGCTACGCTAGACTGATCTTTACTCTGCAAGGCGGCATACAAATCTTGTTCCAACTGCGGACCCACGCTGCTGGCCGCAATCAAGCTACCAAAAATATCCACATGACTAAAATCCATGTGCACCTGATTCACGCCCATGGCCTGCAAGGCTAGTATTAACAGGCGCTGAATTTCAATGTCACTGGCCACACCTGCGTGACCGTATAGCTCGGCACCTAATTGCAAGGGCTCACGCGTTTGCGCTAAGCCATCGGGCTTAGTACGCACCACGCTACCGGCATAACATAGTCGCGTAATGCCTTGCTGGTTAAGCAAGTGCGCATCGATACGAGCGGCTTGCGGGGTCATGTCCGCCCGAACCCCCATCAAACGGCCACTTAATTGATCCACCACTTTAAAGGTAGCCAGGTCCAAATCGTGACCGGCACCGGTAATCAATGATTCCATGTATTCCAGCATAGGCGGAATAACGTATTGGTAACCGTGCACACGAAACAAATCGAGCAAGCAGCGGCGCATGGTTTCAATACGCGCCGCCTCAGCCGGCAGCACGTCTTCTATGTATTCTGGAAGCAGCCAATTACGCATTTTTTCTCATCTTTAACGGTTAGTTACCCAAATCAACAGCAGGCCGGCTAGCACCGACAACAAACCTACAAAACGCAGTTGGCCGTCTTTAAGCGCCATCAAACGTTGAAAAGCCTCACGCCATGATTGCGGTAACAACAAGGGCATCAAGCCTTCTAAAACCAAGATCAAGCCCACGGCGGTAAAAAAACTGGCCTGCACTTTTTTATGCTCTCTAATTAGTCCGTCGTATTATTTTTTATTGGGACTGCGCATGTATTTAAAGAAGTCCGAGCTTGGGTCTAAGACCATAACATCGCTCTTGCTTTTAAAAGTATTTTTATACGCTTCGGTACTGCGGTAGAAGGCGTAAAATTCCGGATTCTTACCATAAGCTTGGTTGTATATCGCCGCAGCCGTAGCGTCGCCCTCACCCTTGGTTTTTTGCGCATCGCGGTAAGCCTCGGCGATGATCACTTCGCGTTGCTTGTCGGCATCCGCACGAATTTTTTCTGATGCCGCCGAGCCTTCTGAACGGAGCTGATTGGCCAGACGTTTACGCTCGGCGATCATGCGGTCAAACACCGACTTACTAATCTCTTCGGCGTAATCCACGCGTTTCAAACGCACGTCCACCACTTGTATGCCAATTTGCCGCGCTTCCATATCGGCGCGTTTACGCAAATTATCCATGATGGTGCCGCGTTCACCGGCAATCACATCGTGCACGGTGCGCTTACCAAATTCAGCTCGCAATCCGGCGTTAACCACTTTAGACAAACGGTCTTCGGCTGCCGCTTCGCCACCGTCTTTAATCGACACGTAGTATTTGGCTGGGTCTATGATGCGCCATTTTACAAACGAATCGACCATCATGTATTTGTTTTCACTGGTGATGAATTTAGCCGGTTGCTCCCAATCCAGCGTCAAAATACGGTTATCGAAGTATTTCAGATTGTCCACGATAGGCAATTTGAAATGCATGCCGGGTTGCTTTTTAACCGAAACAATTTCCCCCAAGCGTTGCACGATGACAAACTGAGTTTGATCAACGGTAAATGCCGAACTGGAGAACAAAAACAGGGCGGCCACTAGGCCTAAAAGTACATTAGTTGAATTTTTCATGGCCGGCTCCTACCTGCTTTCTCTGTCGCGACTGCGAAAAGCGTCGCGTGTACGATCGGTCGTTAGCGCCGGCTCTGGTGCTGCCGCCGCTTGTGGATTAAGCGATTGCAAGGATTGTGATTTTTGCACGGCCGCTTCTTCAGTTGCATTGATCAATTTATCCAACGGCAAATACAGCATGCTGTTGCCGCCTTTTTGGTCGACCACCACTTTGCTCACGCTAGACAAGATTTGTTCTTGCGCCTCCAAAAACAAACGCTGCCGTGTGACTTCCGGTGCTTTTTTGTACTGCACTAGAATTTGCTCAAAGCGGCTGGCATTACCCTTGGCCTCGCTTTCTATCTTTAATTTGTAACCGGCCGCTTCAGCCAATAACCTGGATGCGGTACCGCGCGCCTTAGGAATGATGTCGTTGGCGTAGGCTTGGCCTTCATTAATCTGCCTTTGGTTGTCTTGGTTGGCCCGGTTAACGTCTTCGAAGGCCTCTTGCACTTGCTCAGGCGGTTGCGCACTTTGCAAAGACACGCTGGTGATGTTTACACCGGTTTTGTAGCTGTCCAAAATAATCTGCATGCGCTCAGAGGTATCCGCCAAGCCTTTTTGCAACAAGTCATCCAATTTACTTTTACCCACCACTTCACGAATGGCAGTTTCAGCGGCGGACATTACTGCCTCGTCGGTTGAGCGATTGTTAAACAAATAATCTTTGGCATTCTTTAGGTTGTATTGCACGGCAAATTGCAAATCGATGATGTTTTCATCCTCGGTTAGCATCAAGGCTTCTTTAGGTTGCTTGACTTTGCTGCCACTGCCTTCGCCTGCGCTGCGGTAGCCAACTTCCAATCGACGCACCTGCTCCATGTTGACCACGTCAGCCGATTCAAACGGATACGGTCAATGCCAGCGCGGGCCCGGCTCAGCGGTTTCCACACAATTACCAAAGCGCTTTACCACGCCCAATGAACCTTGATCAACGATATAGAATCCGGTGCCTAACCAGACTAAAACCACGACGGCCACGATGGGCAAAACCGGCAAGGCTGGTGTTTCGTCAAGGCCATTTGTTTGCTTATTAGGCTGACGGTTAGGCTGATTGCCACCGCCCTTACCAAATAAATTATTAATTTTTCGGCTTAAATCGCGCATCACTTGGTCCAAATCGGGTGGACCATCGTTATTACCCTGTAACCAGCCAGGAAATTTAATCATTTAACACTCCAAAATCCATCATGAGCTAACTTTGACTTAAGCATACGCACTTTCTTCCGTACTTAACTTTTGCAAATATTGACCATGTTCAGCAATGGCCATTCTTAACAAATCCATTCCTTCGCCGGTTTTAGCGGAAACGTGTAGGCTGCTAATTCTACCATATTCATCCCGGCTAATTGCAGGCATCAAGCCCACTCGATCGATCTGATTGTGCACTAAAATTTGCGGCACATTGGCGGCCCCTATCTCAGCCAAGACCTTATTTACCTGAGCAATCTGCTCATCACGATTGGTGCTGGCGGTATCCACGATATGCAATAGCAGATCGGCCTGCACTGCCTCTTCCAGAGTGGCGCCGAAGGCTTCCACCAAGGCATGCGGTAAATGTTTAATAAAGCCCACGGTATCGGACAACACCACCGAACCGCAATCGGCTATGTAAATCTTATGCGTAGTAGTGTCCAAGGTGGCAAACAACTGATCGGCCACGTAAATGTCGGCCTTGGTTAAACGATTAAACACGGTGGATTTACCGGCATTGGTGTAGCCAACCAAGGACACTGTCATGACGTTGGAGCGTTTGCGCGCCCGTCTTTGCATGCCTCGCTGGGCTTTGAGCTTTAGCAACTTCTCACGCAATTGTTTAACCCGCACGCGCAGCATGCGCCTATCCAATTCCAACTGCGTTTCACCAGGCCCACCGCGCACGCCTATGCCGCCTTTTTGCCGTTCCAGATGGGTCCAACCTCGTACCAAGCGGGTAGATAAATGCTCCAACTGAGCCAACTCCACTTGCAATTTACCTTCGTGGCTTTGCGCACGCTGACTGAATATGTCTAAAATTAAGCCGGTTCTATCCACCACCCGCGCTTGCAATAGCCGCTCTAAATTTCGCTGCTGGGATGGCGACAGATCATGATTAAACACCGCAATATTGGCTTCACTGGCCTGCATCATTTGCGCCAGTTCATCGGCTTTGCCGCTGCCTATAAAGTACTTGGCATCAGGCGCAGCGCGCTTGGCTTCAACGGTGCCGCGTATGGCCAAACCGGCCGTTAAGCTTAACTGCCTGAGTTCATGCAAACTTTCTTGGTAATCGTGATCACCGAAGTCCACGCTCACCATAATAGCGGCATCAAAGCCGCTGGGTCGCTCAAACAAATCTTTCAAGGTTTACAGAACCACACTGATTGATCGGGTGTTATTCGGCATCTTCAGTAGAATTAAATGCCACCATGCGTGCTGGCACGATGGTTGAAATGGCGTGCTTGTAGACCATTTGGGTGACGGTATTTTTAAGCAAAATCACGTATTGATCGAAAGAATCAACCTGACCTTGCAATTTAATGCCGTTGACGAGATAGATAGATACAGCGACGTGTTCCTTACGTAAGGCGTTAAGAAACGGGTCTTGTAACATTTGCCCTTTTTGATTCATGGTGTCTCCTATTGTTTGGAGTTAAATAAAAACTGCTAGTGATAATACGCTGCTTACAATTTAGATCAAGGGCTGGCCAAGCTCGTTAAACAAAAGCCGTATCGCTATTTTAGTGCGGCCTGCAATCTGGCCAGGACTTCTTCTTTACCCAATATAGCCATCACCTGATCTATGCTAGGTGACTGCGCTGTGCCAGTGAGGGCCACTCGCAGGGGCATGGCCAATTTTGGAAATTTTAAACCGTTTTTAGTAACCGCATCATTAATGGCTTGGTGTATGGCTTCGGCCTGCCAATCGCAAGCAGTTAATGCCGCGCTCAATTCAGCCAGCACCGGCATGATGTCTGGCGTTAAGTGTTTTTCAACGGCGGCGGCATCCATGCTCGGCTTTTCGAACAAATAGACTAAGCCATCAGCCAATTCGTTCAGGGTATTCACCCTTTCTTTATACAAAGCGATGCCCGCTGCCAATTTAGCCGCATCAGGCGCCAGTACCCCTCTTGCTGCCAAACGCTGCAATTGGTCTGCCAGCAAGGCCGCAGGCTCGGCTTGCTTAATGTAATGGGCATTAAGCCAATTAAGTTTTTCGGTATTAAATTGGGCGGCCGATGGCGTAATGTGATCCAAATCGAACCAAGCGGCAAATTGCTGCTTGCTGAACACCTCTTCGTCACCATGGCTCCAACCTAGCCTAGCCAGGTAATTGATGACCGCCTCCGGCAAGTAGCCGTCCTCATGGTACTGCATGACACTGACCGCACCATGCCGCTTGGATAACTTTTGCCCATCGCTGCCTAATATCATGGATAAGTGGGCGTATTGCGGCACCTGTATGCTGCTGTCTATCTCGGACAAGGCACGCAGCATATTAATTTGCCGTGGGGTGTTATTAACGTGATCGTCGCCGCGTATGACTTGGGTAATGCCCATGTCGCTATCGTCCACCACCACGCAAAAATTATAAGTAGGCGTGCCATCAGCTCGGGCAATGATTAAGTCATCCAATTCGTTATTGGCAATTTCTATGCGACCTTTGACCAAGTCGTCCCAGACTACCACGCCGTCTTGCGGATTCTTAAACCGGATAACCGGAGCGATGTCAGCAGGCGGATGGGGCAATGCTTTGCCCGGTTCCGGACGCCATTTACCGTCGTAGCGCGGCTTCAATTTTTGCGCCATTTGTTGCTCACGCAAGGTTTCTAATTCTTCCTTACTGCTGTAGCACTAGTAGGCACTGCCTGCCGCCAACATGCTTTGTATGACGACTTTGTAGCGGCCCATACGCTGCATTTGATAAAACGGGCCTTGGTCGTAATCCAACCCCAGCCATTGCATGCCATCCAAAATAGCTTGCACGGCTTCAGGTGTGCTGCGTGCCACATCGGTGTCTTCAATACGCAAGATAAACTCACCGCCGTGCTTTTTGGCATAGGCCCAAGAAAATAAGGCGGTACGTGCACCGCCTATGTGTAAGAAACCGGTTGGGCTGGGAGCAAATCTTGTACGAACGGTCATAGTCAATCAGGCATTAAAAAATAATGCGGCATTTTACCATGGGCTAGACCGTCACTGACGACTAATGCGTAACTTAGTTGGCGGCCTGCCAACCACCGCCCAAGGCCTTAAATAAGGCTACCGTGGCTTGCAAGCTAGCCTCACGCGCTTGCACTAAATTGAGTTCAGCCACGTGATACACCCGTTGCGCATCAAGCACATCCAGGTAGGCCGAATAACCGGACTGATAGCGATGCATGGCAATGTCTAAGGCTTTTTTGGCTGCCACTTGGCTGTCGCTCAAGGCCGACTCCCGCTCGGCATTTTGCCGCACGGCCACCAAGGCATCGTTCACCTCGGTGAAGGCAGTTTGTATGACACGCTGGTAATTGGCTAATACTTGCTTTTGCTGCGCACTGGCTTGATCCACTTGCGCACCGCGCTTGCCCGAATCAAAAATAGGCAGGTTTAAATTCAGCCCCCCGGTCCAAATACGCGACGAGGCTTTTAGCACATCACTCAAAGCCAGGCTCTCGCCACCTAAAGCTGCAGTTAAGGATATGCTGGGGTACAAAGCGGCTTTAGCCACACCAATGTTGGCATTAGCGGAAATCAACTGTTGCTCGGCTTGCCGTATATCCGGCCTAGCTTCTAACAAACTTGAAGGCAAACCAGCCGGTGGCGTGGGTGGCAACGGCAGCTCATTTAAGGCCAGCGCAGGGATAGTTAAATTTAAATCGCCACCTAACAAAGCTAATTGATGTAGGGTTTGCGCACGCACCTTACCAAGCTCAGCCAATTGGGCTTTTAGGCTGGCACTGGCGGCTTCCGCTTGATGCAAATCCAAGCCAGAGGCCACGCCACCTTCAAGACGCCGGCGGGTTAGGGTCAAGCTGGCTTCACGGGTTTTTAAGCTGGCAAGCGCAATCGCCGTTTGTGCATCCAAGCTGCGCAAGAACCAATACTGCTGGGTGACCATGCCGGTTAGCGACAAATCCACCGTGGCTTTGCCGTAATGGCTGGCTAAAGCTTGAGCACGCGCCGACTCTTTGGCGCGACGCAATTTTCCCCAAAAGTCCAATTCAAATGCCGTACCAATTTGCGCATTGAAATTATTGCGTGGGTTTTCACTAAAAACCGGAAAAGGGCCGGATTCGGTGACCCGTGAGCGAGCACCACGCGCATCCAAATTAAAGCTAGGAAAAGTCTCCGCCCCGATTTCGCGGGCCGCCGCCTCGGCTTCCTCTATGCGCGCAACAGCTTGTTTGATGTCGGCATTATTTTGTTGAGCTTGGCGGATTAATTCATTAAGCGTGGCATCTTGGTACAAGGTCCACCATGAAGCACTGATTGCCGTGCTGGCAGCAACGGCATCAGATTGATGGTAGGCAGAAGGCAAAGCCACATTCGGGCGTTGGTAGTCCAAGCCCAATGGCGCACAGGCAGCAATCAGCAACAGCAATGGTGCAACAAAAACTTGAGCTAGCCTCCTAATTTGAGTGGCCATCATGGGATTTCCTTAGCACTGACTTGCGACTCCAACTGGCCATGGTGCCTTACGTGCTTGCCACTTAACCAAGTGAAGAACAGCGGAATAAAAATAGTCGCAACAAAGGTCGCCAATAGCATGCCGCCGAATACACCAGTGCCCATGGAACGCCTTGCCGCGGCACCGGCGCCGGATGCTACCACCAAAGGCACGATGCCTAACACAAAGGCCATGGAAGTCATGACGATGGGCCTAAATCGCAAGCGAGCCGCTTCCAAGGCAGCCTCGGCAACAGGCATACCCTGCTCCATTTTCTGACTGGCAAACTCGACTATTAAAATGGCATTTTTCGCGGCCAAGCCTATCAAGGTGATCAAGCCAATTTGGAAGTAGATGTCATTCGGCATGCCGCGCAGCAAGACGGCCAAGAAGGCGCCCGCCAAGGCAAACGGCACGGCCATGATAACGGCCAAGGGCAGCGCCCATGTTTCAAACTGCGCGGCCAATATCAAGAACACCATGATGATGGCAAAGCCAAAGGCAAATACAGCCGCTGAACCAGTGCGTTTTTCTTGGTAAGCCTGCGCGGTCCAAGCAATTTGGTAGCCGTCAGGCAGATTGCTTGCTGCAATCCGCTCCACCGCCTTAATGGCATCACCTGAGCTCACACCCGGCGCACCGGCGCCAAACACCTTAGCCGACAACAAGCCGTTGTAACGCTCCAACTGCTCCGCCCCGACCCGGTTGCTCACCTTGCTTAAGGCCGACAAGGGAATCATGTTGCCATTTGGCGCGCTGGCGCTAGGCTGACTGCGCACGTAAACCTTACCTAAGTCTTCCACCTGCATTCTAAATTGCGCCTCGGCCTGCAACTGCACGCGGTAGGTACGGCCATTTTTATTGAAATCGTTGACATAATACGAGCCCATGGTGCTTTGCAAGGTGGTGTAGATATCGGCAATGCGCACCCCTTGCGAGATGGCCTTGGCCTCGTCCACTTCTATGAGCAATTGCGGCACGGTAGGTCGGAAAAAAGTTTTAGCTGGCGTCAAACTAGGATCTTTGCCCATGGCTTCCATTAAATTATTCATCACTGCGGCCAACTTAATGGGGTCGGTATCGCGCTGACTTTGCACGTACACTTCAAACCCAGCCGCGGTGCCCAACCCCCTAATGGCCGGCGGGTTAACAGCAAACGCCAAACCATCGGGTTGACTCATGCCTATGCCAAACAATTTGCCAACAATTTGATCGGCGCTGGTTTCACGTAGGCTCCAATCCTTGAGTCGCACAAACATGGTGGCAGCGTTGGTTTTATTGGCACCAGTGAGCAATTCCAAGCCGTTTACGGCAAACTCATGGGCCACGGCTGGATCGTGGGCAATCGCCGAACGGATGGCTTCCGTGGTTTTAGTGGTGCGGCTCAATGTCGCGCCGTCTGGCATCACCACTATGGTCACCACGTAGCCTTGGTCTTCTGCCGGCACAAAACTACCGGGTACTTTCATGAACAACAGCACGCAGGCCAGCACTATGCCGGCAAAGGCCAAGCCGCCTATGATTTTATGCTTGAGGGTTAGCGCCACGGTGTGGGTGTAAAAATTCGAAAAGCGACTAAAGCCCCGATTAAACACTTGAAAGAAGCGATTTTCAGCGTGATTTTGCTGCAATATCATGGCGCACAATGCCGGGGTAAGCGTTAACGCCACTACCCCCGATATCACCACGGCAATCGCCACGGTCACGGCAAACTGCCGATACAGTTCACCGGCAATGCCGCCTTGAAAAGCCACCGGCACAAACACCGCACACAGCACCAATACGATGGCCACAACAGCGGCCGAAACCTGATGTATGGATTTAATGGCGGCCGGCAAGGGTGCTAAATTTTCTTCGCGCATAAGGCGCTCGGTATTTTCCAGCACCACAATCGCGTCGTCCACCACTATGCCTATGGCCAGTATCATGGCAAACAAGGTGAGTAAATTAATGGAGAAGCCAAATAGGTATAAACCAGCAAAAGTACCGATTAAGGAAATCGGCACCGCAATGATGGGAATCAGGGTGGCGCGCCAACTTTGCAGGAACAAGAAAACCACCAAGACCACCAAGACTAAGGCTTCAGCAAAGGTTTTAAACACCTCATCTATGGTGGCTTTAACGAAATCACTGGTGTCATAAGGGATGGTGTAAACCATGCCAGCCGGGAAACGGCCGGTTAACTCTGCCATTTTGGCTTTGATGCCTTGCGCCGTATCCAAGGCATTGGCACCCGTTTGTAAAAAGATAGGAATGGCCACACCGGCTTGACCGTCCAGCGCGGAGGTGACGTTGTAACTTTGCGCACCCAACTCAATGCGGGCCACGTCTTTTAAATACAGCAGACCACGCGGGCCATCGGCCCGAATAATAATGTTGCCAAACTCAGCAGGGTCAAGCAAACGGCCTTTAGCGCTGACCGTATAAACCAATTGCTGGGAACTGGGGGCAGGCTCTTGGCCTATTTTGCCGGCCGCGTATTGGTTGTTTTGTGCTGCAATGGCTGCCGCCACATCGCTGGAACTGACGCCCAGTTGCGCCATGCGGTCGGGCCGTAGCCAAATACGCATTGCATAGTCTTGCCCACCAAATATCAAGGCGTCGCCCACGCCTTTCACCCGTTTCAATTCATCCAAGACATTCAAGGTAGCGTAATTGCTCAGGTACAACCTGTCGTGCTTGGCATCTTTGGAAGTCAGCATCACCACCAGCAGAATGTCATTGGATTTCTTTTGCACAATCAAACCGTTGCGTCTCACGTCATCGGGTAACCTTGGGGTAGCAATGTTGACGCGATTGCTAACATTGAAGGTCGCCTGATCGACATCGGTGCCCACCTCAAAGGTGGCCGTGATCACCAAGGTGCCACTGGAGTCGGCGCTGGAATTGAAATACAAGAGGTTGTCTACCCCGCTCAATTGCTCCTCAATTGGGCCGGCCACGGTTTTTGCCAAGGTGTCGGCACTCGCCCCTGGGTAGCTGGCCGTGATGGTGACCGTGGGTGGGGCAATTTGCGGGTACTGCGCGATGGGTAACTTAAAGGCAGCGGCCAAGCCAGCCAACACAATAATAATGGACAGCACGGAGGCGAAAATCGGCCTGGTGATAAAAAACTTGGTCATGGCCGTGTCCTATTTCGCTTTAACTGACGGTGGCGTTGCTTCTTGGTATGGATGGGGCAACACCTCGGCACCCGGGCGCATTTTGATTAAATTGTCGGCAATCACTTGCTCGCCGGCTTTTAAGCCGCTTAAGATAACCCAAGATGGCCCTTGCCAACCGCCCTCTACTACAGGTCGCACCTTGGCCATTACTTTGCCTTGGGCATTTTTTTCTGCGACAAAAACAAACTTACCTTGATCGCCAGTCAACACCGCTGTTTGCGGCAATAAAAATACACCTTTACGGCTGCCGGTGGTAACACGCACGCGAACAAACTGGCCAGGCAACAAGGCTTTGTCGGCATTGGCAAAGCTGGCGCGCAATTGTTGGGTAGCCAATTGCGGGTCTATGCTGCTGGCTGCAAAGTTTAACTGGCCTGTTTGTGAGTAATCTTGGCCGTTAGGTAAAATCAGATGCAATTGTTTGACTCGGGCTGGCGACAAATAGCCACCCAACAAAGCCAATTCGCTATCGGACAAACTAAAGCGCACCCATATTGGGTTGATTTGGTAAACACGGGTCAAGAGGCTGGTGTTGGCATTCACCAAAGCCCCCTCTGACAATTCAAAGCGGCCCGCCATGCCGGCTAGCGGCGAGGTTACAGTGGTATAGGATAAATTTAACTGCGCTTCACGTAGATTGGCTTGGTATTGCGCCAGCGCCGCTTTGGCCATGCTATTGTCGGACCAGGCATTGTCGGCCTCACGTTGGCTAACCGACTCCGTCGCTAACAGGCTTTTTAAGCGCAGCGCTTCTCGTTCGGTTTGCTCAACCTTAGCCTGCTGTTGCGCTAACTGGGCTTTTGCATTGCTTAAGGCAATTTGAAACGGCACCGGGTCGATTAAAAATAAAGCCTGCCCCTGCTTGATAGGCGCGCCTTCTTCAAACAGTTTTTTTAGCACGATACCGCCTACACGTGGGCGTATCTCCACTTCTTTGGCACCCTCGGTTTGCGCCACCGTCTCGGCCGCAATCGGCACATTGGTGGCTTGCAGCGTAATCACGCCTACCGGCATAGCCGGCATGGCCATGCCATTGGCCGCTGGCTCTTGTTTGCCACACGCAGCTAAACTCAAGCTTAGTATTAGGCAAACGGATAAAGGCTTTATTTGGCTGCGTAGAAACGTCGACAGCGTCATTGCCGCCTGGCGATTTAAGGTCATGCTAGACTCCATGCAGCCTGCTAGGCTGCATTGTTAAATTAAAAAGTATCAATCTTCATTCTCACATAAATTCAGCAAGCACGCACGGCAAAAAGCTTGTTAAATGGCGATGGTGGCGCTACCATTAGGAAACATTCGTGCTGGGAGGCAAAGTGGAAATTCACACAGGCGAGATTTACGGTAAACAAACTGCGGCAAAATTTACCATGTATAACGTGCTAAAAGTGAGCAAAACCATCGTCACCCTGCAAAACATAGACAACCCCTTAAGTCTATTTGAAACCACCGCCGAAAAATTAGCCAGCTCAGGTTACGTGCGCATCAGCCAAACGCCTTACATAGACTTACAAGCCAGCACAGCCAAGAAGCGCAAAGCCGCCAAAAAACCGACGCGTTGCCCGCTGACGTTTGATTTTTTAGAAGAGCGCGCAGACAGCCAACGCCCGGCAGCCATCATGCCGAATTTATTTAATTAGCCCGCGGTGGGCCACCACGTAAATCGTGGCCATCGGCGCTGTATATTTCCACCTCAACGAAATCACCAGGGGTCAAGCCTTCGGCATCCTCTAGATAGACCACGCCGTCTATTTCAGGCGCGTCGGCTTTAGTGCGGCCTATGGCTGCTATGTTGCCAGCCTCATCCGTGACCAACTCATCAACCAATACCGTTTGCATGCTGCCCACTTTGCTTTGCAATTTGGCAGCGCTAATGCGCTCCTGCACTTCCATAAAACGGCTCAAGCGCTCTTGTTTCAACGTCTCTGGCACTTGATTCGGCAACGCATTGGCTGCCGCCCCGTCCACCGCAGAATAAGCAAAGCAGCCGACGCGGTCTAACTGAGCTTCCTCTAAGAAATCCAACAGCATTTGAAAGTCGTCTTCTGTCTCGCCTGGAAACCCAGCAATAAAGGTACTGCGCACGGTAATGTCTGGGCAGATTTCACGCCAAGCTTTGATGCGCGCCAAATTATTCTCCGCATGCGCCGGACGTTTCATGGCTTTTAGTATACGTGGGCTGGCATGCTGAAACGGCACATCCAAATAAGGCAAAATTAAGCCATCCGCCATCAAGGGGATCACTTCATCCACGTGCGGGTATGGGTAAACGTAGTGCAAGCGGGTCCACACGCCTAAATCACTTAAACTCTGACACAGTTCGGTCATGCGCGTTTTAACCGGCCTGCCATTCCAAAAACCGGGGCGGTATTTGACGTCCACACCGTAAGCCGAGGTGTCTTGCGATATCACTAAAATTTCCGAGACACCGGCATTGACTAAGTTTTCTGCCTCGTTCAAGACCTCGCCTATCGGCCTGCTAACTAAATCGCCACGCATACTGGGGATGATGCAAAAACTGCAGCGGTGATTACA
>SXGR01069843.1_pt1 | contig 20074 bp, 16 predicted proteins | sample 3174711 | NCBI WGS metagenome assembly SXGR01 (sample SAMN11356860, study PRJNA531348) | freshwater metagenome | isolation source: freshwater sample F1-60 | place: China: Fuxian Lake, Yuxi | collected 2017-12-25
AGGATGATCGTCGTCCCTGCGGCGTTGAGCTCGCGCAAGAAATCCCACATCGACCGACGGATTTCGATATCGACGCCCGCAGTGGGTTCATCGAGGCTGAGCAAGCGCGGCTCATGCACCAGGGCACGCGCGATCATGAGGCGCCGCTTCATACCCCCCGACAAGGTACGCGCCATCTTGTTGCGCTTGTCCCAGAGCGAGAGTTTGGTCAGATACTTTTCCGCACGCTCACGCGCGAGACGCCGCGGGATCCCGTAAAAACCCGCCTGATTGACGAGGATGGTCTCGGGCGTTTCGAACTGATTGAGATTGAGTTCTTGCGGCACGACGCCGATGCAGGCCTTGGCGGCCTCGAGGTCGGTGTCGAGATCGTGACCAAAAACCCGTACGCTGCCTGCGGTTTTGATGACGAGCGAAGTGCAGATACCGATCATGGTGCTCGTGCCGGCCCCGTTCGGGCCGAGCAGCGCGAAGAAGTCGCCGTCGGTGACGCTCAGATCGGCGCCCTTGAGGGCTTCGACACCGTTGCGGTATCGCTTGACGAGACCGCGGACCGCGAGTGCTTCCATCAGGCCGCAGAAGATAACACGGCCGATGACTGCAGCGCGGCGGTCAGCTGCTGCGCGACACGGCGGCGAGGCGTTGCACGCCTACGAGCGTGGTCTCCCAGAGCCCGTTGCGGTCGCGCGCGCGGGCTGCCGCCAGCCGGCGCTGCCAGAACGCGGTGTCATCGCCCCAGCGCAGACTGACGCAGGGGCCAGCGGTCTCGGCGAGCTCGTCGATCTGCGGCAGCTCGAGCGCACGCAGAGCGTCGCAGCCGGCGGGCGACAGGCCGAGCAGCAGCGAGGCGGCAAGCGCGGCTAGGCGATGCCCGCTTGCGCGCGCCGCCAAAGGGCAAAGGCGGTATCGGTGCACAGATTAAAGAGCAGGTAGGGGCAATCGGCCACCGAGGCGAGCGCGGCGTCTTCGATGGCGAGCCATTCGGACTTGAGCGCTGCGGCGGCTTACGGCAAAACCACACGCGATGCCGCGAGCGCCTCGCGCAGGATGCGCAAACCGCGCAGGTTCATGCCGCCGACTTGCCGGATGATCTCGCGATCGACGCTGTGCGAGAAATCGGTTTCGGTGGTGACGAGTGCAGCGGTCTCGGGAATCGAGGGCTTTTTTCGTTGACCATGCATTCCTCCGTTTTTCGACGGAGATAGTCCCCCATGACGGCTTAGAACGCAGCTTTTTTTTGGGATGTTTTCCCCTGAAATAGCAGTTTTTTTGACACCCAGCGAGAGACGAGGCCATGCACCTGACCGACGACCGTTACCAGCGTGACCGCTTGCGCCTCGAAACTTGCACTGCGCCTGTTGCGCCACGAGGCGCGCACCCAGACCATACGCTACCGGAAGGAGCTCAGCGACGATCGCGGCCGCAAACTGTTCCGCTCGTACATCAAGCCAGGTGCCGGCCTGCGACGCCATCGTGGCAAGTCGCCCGAGCAGGTCAATTACTTCCTGCGCTCGGGTGTGATCGGCGCCGAGGCACACGCGCTCGCCTCCATTTAACTGCTGTTCGGCGTCGTGGCCGACCAACCGAATCCCGCCTCGATCCGCAAGATTCCGACCATCGCGCGCGGGCGTCTGCTCTGCGACGGCTACGAGGTTTATCGACGCGTCGTACCGCGACCCCGCATCGACTTCGAGCATGCGGCCTTCCTCGCCAAGGCGCTCACGGCCGGCGATGAAATCCGACTGCGTTTTTGCCCAGCCTGCGAGGCGCTCAACATCGTCGAGGCGATCACGCTGCGCGAACCGCTCTGCCGGATGCGCGAGACCGCCGTGCCCGACAAACCGAAAACACCGGCCTCCGGTCGCAGCTCGCGGACAACGGCCGAGTCGACAGCAGACGCTGCTACAATTATGTCAGCCCTAGAAAGCTTGACGACGGCAACTTCCCAGTCCGGGGGGCGCAACCGTTGCAGCGCGGTAACGGGCCATTGCCGATGCCGTCATCCTCCGAGCGCTCAGCCACCAATTTCCTTGCCGGTCCTTACCTGGATCGTCGCGCCGAACTGCGCGAGGACCCGGACTGGGTGCAGGCCGCGCGCGCCGATTCCGCAACCCTGTTCCTGCCGATACGCGGCACCGCGCTCGGTGTGTCCGGTGATCCACCGATGGCGGCCTTCGTCGATTATCGACACCGCCTCGCACGCGCGACACCAGACGAATCGCTGATATTGCTCGGCTGGTTCCGCGAACGGCGCTGCGTCATGGTGCAGCTCGGCGACGATGCCGATACCGACTCCGCACGGATTCGCTTCGAAGAATTGCGGCCGCTGGCCCCGACCTTGGATAGCGAGGAAGCGGGCCTGCTCGCGTACGCGCGCGCGCTCAGCTACTGGCAGCAGCGGCATCGTCACTGCGGTATCTGCGGCGCCCCTACGCGGCCGCTGCGCGCGGGTCACGTGATGCAGTGTCGCAGCCCGGCGTGTGCAGCCGAATTTTTTCCGCGCATCGATCCTGCGATCATCGTGCTCGTGAGCGACGGCGAACGCGCGCTGCTCGGGCGTCAGGCGAGTTGGCCGAAGAGTCGTTATTCCACGATTGCCGGTTTCGTCGAGCCGGGCGAGAGTCTCGAAGATGCCGTCGGCCGAGAGGTACTCGAGGAGACCGGCGTGCACATCACCGCGAGCGACTACCACTCCTCGCAACCCTGGCCCTTCCCGTCTTCTCTGATGCTCGGGTTCATGGCGAGCGCCGAGCCGGGTTCGGTCGCGGGCGGCAGCAGCGAACTCGAAGATGCGCGTTGGTTCACGCGAGCCGACATCGCCGCCGGCGCCGTGGTGCTGCCGCCACCCACTTCGATCTCCCATTGCCTGATCGAAAACTGGTTCGATGCAGATTGGCCTGCTCCCCTACGCAGCATATCGACGCGCAGCTGGACGGGCGCGGTAAACCGTTGAGCGACGGGGCGACCGCCGGCGTTCACGCAGACTGCCACGCGGACTTCTCGATGTGCCTCGCCGCCATTGCCTGAAACGTCCACCCGCGCTATCGCGCCATCGTGATTCCCAATCGCGACGAATTCCATGCCCGTGAGAGTGCTGCGCTCGGGCCTTGGCAAGATGGTGGCGAGATCCTCGCCGGCCGCGATCTGCAGACCGGTGGCACCTGGTTCGGCATCGACCGCCGCCGCCGCTTAGGACTGATCACCAACTATCGTAAACTCGCGCGACCGCGTCGCAACGCACCGACGCGCGGTCGATTGGTCAGCGATTTTCTCGACACGCAGCACAGGCCGTACGGATATCTCGAGCAACTCGCAGACGATTCGCCGGGCTATGCGGGCTTCAACCTGCTGCTCGCCGACGCGCAAGATCTCTGGTACGCGACTAATCGCGCCGAACCCTTCGCGCGACGTCTGCAACCCGGCGTGCACGTGGTGAGCAACTACGTGCTCGACACGCCGTGGCCAAAAGTTCGCCGACTGCGCACCGCGCTGGAGCGTTGGCTCGCGGCAACGGTGCCCGATCCGGCACCACTGTGGGCCGCGCTCGCCGACCGCGAGTGCGCACGACCGGTCGATCTGCCGCAGACGGGTCTCAGCGCGGAGTGGGAACTGAGGCTGTCGGCCGCCTTCGTACAGCACGGCGATTACGGGACGCGCTGCTCCACCCTGCTGCTGCTGGGCCACGACGGTTCCGTGGATATCAAAGAACGCAGTTACGACGTGACGGGTCAACCCACTGGCAAAGCGTTCTGGCGTCTGCGCGCCGACGAATGGGTGTGAGCGGGTAGAATCGGGCGGTTGTCCAGCGTCTGGGAAAACTCGCTCCGCATGAACCGCATGAAGTCTTTGTTGCTGCTCTGTCTCGTCGGCGCGCTCGCCGTCGGTGCGACGGCGCGCGCGGACATCGACATCGAGATCAGCGGCGTCGATGGCGCACTGCGACGCAACATACTCATTTTTCTGAGTCTCGAGCGCTATCGCAACCGTGACGACCTCGATCAGGCCTTGGTCGAGCGTCTGCAGGAGCGCGCCGAACGCGAGGCTACCAACGCCCTGCGGCCCTTCGGTTATTACGAGGCGACGGTCACTTCGTCGATCGAGAAAGTCAGCGAGAGCCGGTGGCGAGCGCGGATCCGCATCGAGCCGGGCCCACCGGTGATCCTCGACGGCGTCGAGGTCGAGGTCAGCGGCGCCGGCAAGGAAGATCAGGCATTCCGCGAGATCCTCGCGAGCTCGACGCTGCGCAAAGGCGATCGCTTACAGCACGCCGCCTACGATACGCTCAAAGATAATATGCGACGTACTGCCTCGACGCTCGGTTATGTCGATGCCCAGCTCACGGTCAGCGAATTACTGGTCGATCCGGCGAAGCGTTCGGCATCGGTTCGCCTCAACATGGAAACCGGCGAACGTTACGCCTTCGGCAAGACAACCATCGAACAGCGCTCGCTCGAGGAAGATTTGCTGCGTCGCTTCCTACGCTATCAGGAGTCTGCGCCCTACGATGCGCGACAACTGTTACGTACGCAGTTTGCACTCGACGATAGTCAATATTTTTCCACGGTCGAAGTGCTGGCCGGCGAGCCAGACCGTACTGCACGACGCGTTCCCATCAGCATCCGCACCGAATCCAATCGACACAATCGCTACGCGACGGGCGTCGGCTATGCGACGGACAGCAAGGTTCGCGGTACGCTGACCTGGGAAAATCGACGCCTAAACGACCGTGGTCATCGCCTGCGCACCGAGATCAAGGCGGCGCAGCTCGAACAATCGGTAGAGGCCCGCTACATCCTGCCGATCGGCGATCCGGCGCTCGAGAGGCTGGGCTTCGAATTTCGTTATGCACGCGACGAACTCGGCGATCTCGATACGCGTACCACGCGCTTCCAGCCCTCGATCACCCAGGTCGACGGCGAATGGCAGCGCGTGATGTTCGCGTCCTTGAGTCGGGTCCGCACCATTACGCGCGAAGCACTCAACCGCCCGAGTTTCGCGGGCTCTACCACACTCGTGATTCCGGGCATCAGTTATTCGTCGGTGCCGCGCGGCTATCTCGGTGAAGCGCTTTTTTCGCGCGTGCTCTACGCCGAGTTGCGCGGCTCGGCGACGGCGCTCGGTGCCGAGGAAAGTTATCTGCAGCTACGGCTGGAAGCCGAGCGCGTATTCGATCTCGGCCCCAGTTGGCATTTGTTCATCCGCGGTCAGTTGGGTGCCACGCTGGTCTCGGATGCCGCGGCCTTGCCGGGTACCGAACGCTTCTTCGCCGGCGGCGATCGCAGCGTACGTGGCTTCGGGTTCAATGATTTGTCGCCGATCGAAGCGGGCAGCGCGAAGGTTGGTGGGCGCCACCTGTTCACGGCAACCGCCGAAGTCATCCGGGACCTGCCGCGCAATCTCGGTATCGCTGCATTCATCGATGCCGGCAATGCATTCGACGATTTCGGCGATCCCCTGCAATACTCGGCGGGTATCGGCCTGCGACTGCGACTGCCCATCGTCACGCTCGGCATCGACCTCGCTCAGCCACTAACCAATCCAGTCTGTCGCAGCGTCACTCCGGACCCGCGCTGCGCACTCGAAAAAAACTTCGATCGCCTACCTGGCCCGCGCTTGCACCTGAACTTCTCACCGAAGCTCTGACCCCATGCAGCGTCGCACCACTATCATCATCATCGCTGCGCTACTGCTAATAGCGCTGCCATTGATCGCACTGTGGACGCTCGGGCATTCCGAATCCGCACTGCGCTTCGTCATGGCAAAGATTCCATCGCGATTCGGGACCATTGAGCGCATTTCGATCCGTGATGTGCAGGGCAGCCTCGCGGACGGCGTGACGATCGGCGTGATCGACATCGAACATGACGTCGTGCACATCCGTCTTCGGGACATCCGCATTCGGATCGATCTGTTGCCTTTGCTGTGGCAGGCGGTCGAAGCGCGCGAATTTCGCGTCGGTCGCGTGGAGATCGACCAGCAGGTTCGCGATCGCCCGCCACCCGACAAACCACCGCGCTTTCTGCCGCAACTCATCACCGTGAGGGCGATTACCGCGACCTTGCCATCGATCGTGATCCAACCCCTGACCGGCAACGCGGTTGAGTTCCGCGACACCGAACTCGACGGTCTGCTGCGCAGCACCACGCTCTCGGTTCGTAAACTGTCGACGCGGCTCGGAAACTTGCACCTGGAGGCCGACGGTCTGCTGAGTGCCGCACTGCCACTCGGGATTGAGGGTCGGGCAACTGCGCGCTTTCAGCCGAAGCGTGGACCAGCCTGGCTCGCAAAGGCCGAGTTCGACGGCGATCTCGAGGACGCGCGCTTCGACGCAACGATGCGTGAACCCTTCGACGTCGACATCGACGAAGGGAAGATGCGATTGCTGTCGCCTTGGAGCGTGCGTGCCGATGCCAAAGTCGGCAATCTCGATCTGCAGGCTTTCGGCGGTTCGGCGGCGCTCGGTCTTATTGGCGGCGAACTCGTCCTCACGATCGATCGTAACGGCTATCGTGCCGCGGGACGTCTGTTGCCGCCGGGCCTTGCAGCAGGCCCTCTCGACGTCGCCTTCGATGGTCGCTACTCGCAGAGCGTGGTCACCGCCAAAAAAATCGGGCTTGCTCATCTGAAGTCGGGAGCCGCGATCGACGCTGCGGGAACCATCACCTTTACCGACGCCGGTCCCGCTCTCGATCTGCAAGGTCGTTGGCAAAGATTTCGCTGGCCTTTGACCGACGACACGCCGTCGATAGCGAGCGATCGCGGCGACTTCACCATCGAGGGTCTGGCCTCCTATGCCGTCACGGCACGCGGCCCAGCGAAGATCGCGGCGCTGCCGCCGCTCGATGCAGAGGTCACCGCTACGCTCAGCCCCGGCAAGTTCACCATCTCGCGTGTCCTTGCCCGTACGCTGGGCGGCGTCGCCGACCTCAAGGGGGAGTTCACTTGGCGTCCGGCGGAGCGCTGGCAACTCGACGGTAACGTGCGTGGAATCGATCCCGCGCAATGGCGCGCAGGATTACCCGGAAAAATAGATTTCCAACTCAATGCCCGGGGAAATGGCTTGGGTGCGCGCGGCGTCATCGACGTCGACGTGCAACGACTGAGCGGACGCCTGCGTGGCGCTGCCGCTCGCGGCTCGGGCCGACTCATCGTGGCAGGCGACAAACTGCAACTGCGAAAAGTCGATGTCTCGGCAGGAGGGCTGCGTCTCGCGCTCGACGGCACACTATCGTCACAACGTAACGAGTTCGATTTCAAAATCGATGCACAAGACCTCGGCGTGATCGCCGAGGGCGGCAAGGGTCGCCTGATCGCGGACGGCACGCTGCGCGGCACGCCGACGGCGATGCGGGTTCGCCTCGAAGCCCGCGGCAGCGAACTCGGGCTTGGCGGCGTCGCGGTTAGGCGACTCGTCGCCGACGTCGATCTCGATCCGAGCGGCGGCGCCAATGCCACGGCGAGTGCTCACATCGAAGCCGAAGATGTCAACGCAGTCGGTCGCCAGGCAGATCGGGTGGTAGTCGACATCACCGGACGCAGCAGTGCACATACGCTCGCCGTCGATATCGCAGGCAAAGATTTGTCGATCTCCGCGCGGGGCGAAGCCAGTTTCGACGCCGCGGGCTGGCGGCAACGCTGGTCGAATCTGGTGCTACGACTCAACGACGACATCCGACTATCGCTCGAACAAGCGCTCGGCCTGCAATTGACCACGCAATCGGTCCGCGTGGATCCGTTCTGCCTGCGTGGTACCCAAGATTCTGCGCTGACGGCAGTCGCGACGATCTGCGGATCGGGCGCCTGGAACGGCGACGACTGGAAGCTCGAGGCGACCGTCTCCAAGTTGCCCATCGCAAGTCTACTGCCGCGCCCCGCCGCCCGAGCCGAGTATCAAGGTTCACTGAACGCCGCGATCGATCTGCGCGCGCTCGACGATAGTATCGCGCGCGGCAGCGTGCGCGCCGATTTCTCTGATGCTGCCCTGCTCTGGCAGCGCGCCAGTGGTAAACGCGATCTCATTCCACTTGGATCCGGATCTTTGCTGCTCGAATCGAACGAGGCGGGAATAGACGGCAAGCTCGAGATGGCAGCGGGAGAGCGAGGTTGGGCACGCGGTAAATTGCGCGCGGCGCGTACCGCGGCGAGCAGTGCCACGACGGCCAGTGCCGCGTACATCCAAAACTGGCGGGACATGTCTTTGACGGCGACCCTGCGCGCCGACTCGACCGCACTAGCGCTGCTCTACCTCTATGTGCCGGATATTGATCGATCGGCGGGTGAACTGTCGCTGGATCTGCTCTTAGGCGGTACCTTGGGTACGCCGCTGGTGAACGGCGTGCTGCGTCTCGAGAAGGGTGAGCTAGACTTCTACCAGGTCAATCTCGCGCTGCGCGACATTCGTGCTGAGGCACGTTTGCTCGACAATGGTTTCGTCCTCGAATCTTCGGCGCGGGCCGGAAAGGGACGTATCGACGCCACCGCCGAGCTCACCTGGCGCGGTGGCCAGCCCTATGGCGAGCTGCAACTGCATGGCGACAATTTGTTGATCATCGACGTACCCGAAGCACGAATCAGTGCATCGCCCAATCTGAGCTTCAAAGTGGCTGGTCGTGATCTCGCGGCGACCGGTACGGTGAACATTCCAGAGGCGCGAATCGTACCTGCCGATCTGACGGGGGCGGCGCTCACTTCGGCAGACGAAGCCCTCGTCAATGCAGAGCCGCGCGACCTGCAGTCCTCGTTCCGCGTTTCGAGCAACCTGCGTCTGACCTTGGGTGATCGCGTGAATCTGGACTCGTTCGGTCTTTCAGGACGACTTGCCGGAGCGCTCAACGTCATCACCTCGGCCGACGGCGTCAATCGCGGCTCGGGCGAACTCGGGATTGTCGAGGGCAAGTACGCCGCGCTCGGCAGGCGTCTCGATATCGAGCGCGGTCGATTGATTTTTTCGGGCGGACTGCTCGGTGACCCTGGCGTCGATCTGCGTGCGACCAAAGAATTTCCGGACGTCAAGGCTGGCGTCAATGTCCGCGGCACCCTGCGCGAACCGCGGATGACCTTTTTCTCAGAGCCTTCTCTACCGCAGTCGCAGGTGGTATCGCTAATTCTCGCTGGCGGAACCCTGGAGACTGCACAGAGCAGCAACATCGCAAGTAGCGGCCGCGACGCTATTCTCGCGCAAGGCGGTGCGATTCTCGCGCAACAGCTCGGCCAGCGCATCGGCATCGAAGACGTCGGTATCGAGCAGAATCTCGCCAACGAAACCTCGCTGGTGTTCGGTAAGTATCTGTCGAGCCGACTCTACGTGAGCTACGGGGTCTCGCTCGCCGAAGCGATCAATACCTTGAAGTTGCGCTACAGCATCAACGATCGCTGGACCTTGCGTACCGAAGCCGGCAAGGAGGCGAGTGCCGAAATCGTCTACACAGTCGAGAAGAACTGAAGCCGGAATCAGTAGCGGAAGGTATACGTGAACTTCACGGTGCTTTCGGCGAGAAACGGCTGAAAGTCGCCGCGCGCATCCTCGCGCCAATCGTAGTTGACGACCAGATAAGCCACTTGTCCCTGCGCGGGCCACCAGCGTAAGCGACTGTTGAGTCCGATGCGTTTCGAAACGTTGTCGTACTGGGCGACGTTGAGCCAGGCCCAGCGAACGTTGAACGCGTAGTTCGCATTCATCGACCAGACGCGGGTGGTGAAGTCGCGCCCCTGCAGCTCGAGACGGTTCGTCTGAAAACTCGTCCCCAGCGCCCAGTGTCGGTTTGGGCGCCAATTGAGGCCGACTCGCGCATCATCGCGCGTGCCGTCATAGAAATCCCCGGTGCCCAAGTCCCAGTTAAGGGCTAACGGCCGAAAACCTGCCGTCTGTCCAAAGAGACGTACTCGATCGAAGTCATAACGACTGACCGGAACCCGCACGCCGCCAAGCAGGACGAAGGGTCGACGAATGACCTCGGTCTGGCGCTCGAGGACCATCGAGAGAATGTCACCAGGTTGATTGTCGAGAGAGAACGGCATGATCACGAAGCGACGGGACTCGAGGCGACCTGCATCGTCCCGGACCTCGCTGGCCTCCATGCCATGACGCCAACTGCGTAGAAAGTCGCCTTTTTCGAAACGGTGTCGGTAGGCGTAAGCGCCGAGGAGTTCGGCGATGCCGGTGCGATTGGCGAAGCCGAGCGCAGGGCGAAAGTCCCGACCGATTTCGCTGTAAGAAAGAGTCGCTTCGAGGCGATCGTTCGGCCACGCGAGCGATGCGCCCCAGGCTCCTTCGTCGCCGCGGCGGCCGGGCGTCGAGGATTGCTGCATCCAGGCTCTTGCCTCGACGAAGCCGCCGAAACGCCGTTGATCACGCAGTGCGAGATCGACGCCGTAGAGCGTATTGCTTCCGCTGCCGGACGGATCGCCAGTCGTAATGATGCCACCGATGGTCGACTGCTCGCCGAAGCTGCGATAACCGCGAGCCACGAAGACATTCTCGGCGGCAAAACCATCTGCCGATTCTTGTCGTACGGCAAGCACACCCAAAGAATTTCTTCCTATCTTGCCGGTGAGTCGGGCGCCCGCCTCCAGATCAATGGGTTGACCGTTTGCCGAGAGACCGATGGCCCGCGAAAAAAACGGTCTTCCGTTCTGCGCCAAACCGCCGAACTCGAAGATTTCGCTGTCCTCGAGGAAGAAATCGCGCTTCTCAGGAAAAAAAAGTGAAAACCTCGTGAGATTAATCTGACGGTCGTCGACGTCGGTCGCCGCGAAATCAGTGTTGAGCGTCAGTGCGCCGACGAGCGAGGGCGTGATGCGCCAGAGGGCATCGAGCGAGGGCTTAGCGATCACGCTCGAGTCCTGTGCGGCGAAGTTCTCGCGTTCGCTGATGGCAGCCGACGGTACGAGATCGAGACCTAGGCCCTGCTCACGACCGCGCATGCCGCGAAGTTCGCCGCTTACGTCGAGCGTGATGCGCCGATCGCGCTGCGACCAGGCGACTTCTTCACGCTTGCGGCGAATGGAACGGATGAGATTGATTCCCCAGGTGTCCGCGTTGCGATCGAAGGACAGCGTCTTGAACGGGATCGCGATCTCGGCCTGCCAACCGGAGTCACTGACGGAAGAAGCCGCTTGCCAGATGCCATCCCAGTCCATGTTGTACGACAGGCCGCCGAGCAGCAGGCCATCGCGTTGCACACCGTTGGGATTGACGTAAAAAATATAGCCCGTGCGTCGATCATTGAACGTATCGAGCAAGATTTGCGCGTAGTCGTCGTTGAAGACACCCTGCCCCTGCACGAGTTGCGAGCGTTTGATACCCGAGACGTCGGAGTCTGTGAAACGCACTGCCACGTAGAGGTTGTCGTCGTCGAGCGCGAGCAGAAACTCGGTCGGCTCCGAGGGCGGCTCGCCGTTGCCCGGTGAGAACTGCTGGAAGTCCGTGATCGATACCGCTTCTTGCCATTCGGTGGCGTCGATTTGGCCGTCGAGCTCGATGCGGCTCGATATTTTGGGCACCACGACCGACTTCGGCACGAACGTCGGCGGCTCAGCGCCCTCGACCTGCGCCGCAAACATCAGCCCGCAGACAAAAATCAGTCCCCAACCCCGTATGTGTTCCGACATGACTCAAGGATAGGGGGTTCCTCGTGAGTAGTGACAGGCTTGGGAGCGAATTCCGCCGGAGTCGGCCACGGTACGTTCGTTTGCGGATGTCCGCTGCCGAACCGAACCTAACGACGTCGAGCGCTACTGTTCGGACCCATGAGCTGTCGAACCGTACCACAACGCGCCGTAAGTTTTTCATTGACAGGCAACGTTGCCATCCTCTGGCTACTGCTCGCCATCGAGCCGCTGTATCGCAATACTTGGCTGCTCGAGAACGTCTTGCGGGTACCGGCATCTGTGATCCTGTTCGCCACCTGGCGGGTGCTGCCGCTGTCGCTGACTTCCTGCATCGCGCCATACCTGTTTTTTTCTTTGCACGCGATCGGCGCGCATTTCACTTATTCGTTGGTCCCTTACGACGAGGCCTTGCGGGACTTGAGCAGCCAGCCCTTGAACGGCCTGCTCGGCTTCACTCGAAACCACTACAACCGGCTCGTGCACTTCGCCTACGGTTTGCTGATTTTTCAGCCGATTCGCGAAATGATCATGCTTCATGCGAAAGTATGCGGATTCTGGAGCTACGTCCTGCCGCTCGATTTCATCATGTCGACCTCTGCCATCTACGAACTGCTCGAATGGGCCTCTGCGATCGCCTTCGGAGGCGACGTCGGCGCCGCCTTCCTCGGAACTCAAGGAGATGAGTGGGACGCGCAGCGTGACATGGGGCTCGCCGGGCTCGGCAGTCCGATCGCTATCGCCATTACCTTTGCATTCGATCGACGGTACGGCAACGAACCAGCGTCGAAGCGGAGCCTCGACGCGACATGAAGAAGCGTCTACTGATCGTCTACGGCGGCAATGCGGGCGGCCGCACCGAGAAACTGCGGGTCGCAGTCACCGAGGGTGCGCTGCAGGCGGCAGTCGAACTCGATGCCGGAATGGACATTCGTGCGCTGCGCGCGCTCGATACGGGCCCCGATGATCTGCTTTGGGCTGAGGGTGTGCTGCTCGGTACTCCCGAGCATTTCGGCTACATGTCGGGAGCACTCAAAGATTTCTTCGATCGTACTTTTTATCCCTGCGAAAATCGCACTACGGGCTTGCCGTGGGGTTTGTTCGTCAGTGCAGGCAACGACGGGCTTGGCACCCGAAACGGCGTGGAGCGCATCGTCGCCGGATATCGATGGCGCAGCATCGCCGAGCCCGTGATCGTGGTCGGCGAGCCAGACGTCACTGCCCTCTCACGCTGCCGCGAGCTTGGCGCAACGCTCGCAGCCGGTCTCGCAGCCGACGTCTTTTAGCGGCCGAGTGCTTTGCTGGCGGCCAGAAAATCAGGCGCGATCACGAGGGCGCGCTCAAAGAATTCGCGGGTCGTGGCCGCATCACCGGCATCACGCGCGCAACGCCCTGCCCAATAATGAGCTTCGGCGGCGCCCCAATCGATGCCACCCTGACCGGGCAGGCCTGCAGCACCTGCCGCATCGAAACCCGCCGCCGCTTCACGGAAGCGCGCACAACCCTTCGCCTTGTCACCACCGACGAATTTGGGTCTGAAATAAACACCGAATCCGTCGACCAATAAAATCCGTGGGCTGCGTGCATCGAGGGCGAGCGCTGCCGCTATGCTCTTGCCACTGCGCGAACCGTTACGTATGGCGCCCATGCCACCGAGATTGGCGAGATAGCCGTAGCACGCCGACTGCATCGCAAAGGCTTCGGCGAACTTCGGGTTGCGCTTGACCGCGGCATCGAGGGCAGCGATGCAGGCATCACCAGCTTTTTCGGCATCGTCCTCGCGCTTGCCGCCGATCGCGAGCTGCAGCAGCCGAAACTGCACGTAGGCATAGGCATAGAGCTCGCGGGGGTTTTGCGACTTGCCCCACGCCGTCGTGCTCGTGGCGAGCTTGGCGAGTTCGGCAGCGTTGCCGGCAAAGTAGGAGGCTTGGGCTCGGGCTGCGATTGCCGTGACCTCCTGTGCGCGAGCCGGCGTCAGCGGCAGCATGCAAAGCAGCATCGCTGCCAATAGGCCGATCGAGAGTGGCTGTTTCATGCGAGGTATTCCGCAACGATTTCTTCGGATTTCTGCCACAGCTTCTGCGCCAGGGCGAGATCGTCCATGTGCTTACCCGCCATCGGCACCACGGGATTGCAGTTCTCGAAGTAATGTCCGCTCACGCCGCCGAGTGCCGGTGCCGTCGCCACGTAGCAACTCGTCGCTGCACCGGCGGGAATGCTCTTCATAAAAGTCCAACCGATCAGCTTGCTGACCGTGCGCTTCCACTCGTCGAAGTATCGGCCGAGGTTGGTGAGAATGATGCCGGGGTGCACCGAATTGGAGGTTGCGGTCGAACCCGCTGCGCGCAAGCGCCGCGCAAGCTCCAGCGAGAACAAGCCGTTGGAGAGTTTGGATTGACCATACATTTTGTTGGGTTCGTAGCCTCGCTCGCCCGAGAGGTTGTCGAACTCGATGCCAGCAGGCGGTGCCCATTGGTATCCGAGGCTCGACACCACGACCACACGACCCTGTGCCGCCGCCTGCACTTGCGGCAACAGACGATTGGTCAAGATGAAATGGCCGAGGTGGTTGACGACAAAATGCTTTTCGATGCCGTACACCTGCTCGACCTTCGGCAAGGCCATGATGCCGGCGTTGCAGATCAGCATGTCGATCGGCATGCCGAGCGCCTTGACGAGGTTGGTGGCGGCGACGACGCTGTCCCAGCGCTCGAGCTCGAGTGCGATGGGTGTCGTGCGCCCGGTCACGCTCGCGCAAGCCTGCTGCGCTTTGTCGAGCGTACGGCCGGTGGCGATCACGTGGGCGCCGCGCAGCGCGAGCACGCGCAGGGTCTCGAGCCCGAGTCCGGAGGTGGCGCCGGTCACGAGCGCCGTCTTGCCACTGAGATCGAGACCCACCGTCACCTCTTCGGCCGTGCTGCTCGAACCGAAAGGCCCGACGGGTACCCCCGCGGGACGCAACTCGTCACCACCACGCGAACACCCGGGCAACCAAGGCACGGTGGCGGCGGCGCCGGCCGCGGCAATGAACTTTCGGCGTTGGACGTCCATGCGCTCGAGGCTAGCAGAACCCCCCGATGAGCGGCTAACTTGGGCGTCGGGTATAGGGGGTCCTCACCACATGTCGAACAACACCGCTGCGTCGGGCACCAAGCTCGACATAAAAACCATCATAGAATTTCTGGCCGAGCAGCCCAACGTGGACGTCAGTCGCGCTTGGGAGCGTTGCTGGGGCATTCACTCCGGGATCGTCGAGCGCGTCAAACGACGCTTTGCGGTCACCAAGCATCCGGCAACCGCCGGGCACGAATATTTCACCTCACTCGATCAGTCGATGGAGGGTTCATTCAATGCCTGGAGCGGTCCGCGCGTCGAGTGGCTGGTGCACTCGTGGCTCGGTAATCGCAAGGCGAGCTTGCTGGATATGAACGCCACGGTATTTTTGTCGCAGCAAAACCGCGTGCCGCATCTCGTGATCATCTTCGGTACCGTGCCGAAGCTTTTCTTTTATGCGGACTACACTCCACGAGTCGATCTGCGCACCCATCTCGACTACGTCAACCAGTATTACGAACCCGCCAATGCCAGTGCCATCCGCTTTCGGGGCCTTTCGAACCTCACCTGGAACTGGAGCCACGGCACCTATCTGCGCGGCTTGATGTCGCCCGTATGCACCAGCGTGATGGGCGATCTCAACGAAACGAACATCACCGTCTGCGAGAACTATCTCGAAGAATTCGTCGATCGCTGGTTCGGCTGGCTGGACGAAGCCGATCGTACGCCCCTGCCACAGGATCAGCGACTCGCCCAGCAGCAGTACGACCATTACGTACGCGAGGTGGGTTATCGCACCGACCCGATGAACGTCCTTGCGCAGCGGGCCTTCGGCCCCGAGGAATTCAATCGTCGCCTCGAGCTACGTATGGGCCTAGCACAGATGGCCGAGAGTCGCGGCCAGCTCGCCAAAGATTGATGGTTAGCGCAGGCTCAATGGAGGTAAAGGATGCCGCGCTCGTCGTACGCGTCGCCGTGGTCGACGACGCCGAGGAGCTTGCAGCACTCGTCAATTCCGCCTATCGCGGCGATAGTAGCCGTACGGGCTGGACGACCGAAGCCGATCTGCTCGGTGGACAACGCACCGATCCGCAGGCGCTCGAAGAATTCATCGAGCGGACGACGTCGGTCGGCGATCAGGCGATGCTGGTGCAAGGATCGTCAGGGCGGATACTCGCCTGCGTGCAGCTCGAAAAACGTGGTGACGGCGCCTATCTCGGCATGCTGACCATTGCACCGACCCTGCAGGCCCAAGGTTTGGGGCGTGACCTGCTCGCGGCAGCAGAGCATTTCGTCCGCACCGAATGGCAGGCGCAGCGGATGATCATGACGGTGATCGAACAGCGTCTCGAAGTCATCGCTTGGTACCAGCGTCGCGGCTACGCCCGAACGGGCGAAACGGCCCCCTTCCCCTATGGCGACCCGCGCTTCGGCGAACCCAAACGCGCAAATTTACGTTATCGTCGTGCTCGCGAAAGATCTCGTTCACGGACCCGTCACGGTCAGCCTTTAGCGTGGAGTCATGCATGAATCCCCACTGCCGGCCCGCACCCGCCTCACACACCTCGCGAGGCTCGCTTTCCTTTGCACGGCTGCACTCGCGATGACCACCCACGTCATGGCTGCTCCGCTCGTCATCGCTCACCGCGGTGCCTCGGGCTATCGACCGGAGCACACACTCGAGTCCTATCGACTCGCAATCGAAATGGGCGCCGATTTCATCGAGCCGGATCTCGTCGCGACGCGTGACGGTCATCTGGTTGCACGTCATGAACCGGAAATCGGCTTCACCACCGACGTTGCCACGCGACCCGAGTTCGCAGCGCGCAAGCGGACGCAGCGCATCGATGGGCAGGAATTCACCGGATGGTTCACTACGGACTTCACGCTCGCCGAATTGCGCACGCTGCGGGCGATCCAGCCCCGCGCCGATCGGTCGCAGGAATTCAACGGGCTCTACCAGATCCCGACGCTCGAGGAAATCATTGATCTGGCGCAACGCGAATCAGCGGCTCGCGGGCGCCGCATCGGCATTTACTCGGAAACCAAACACCCGACCTGGCACTGCGAACAGGGGCTGCCGCTGGAGCCGAGATTGCTCGCCACGCTCGAGTCGGTGGGTTGGACGACGGCCGATTCGCCCGTATTCATTCAATCTTTCGAGTCAGGCAATCTGCGCTGGCTGCGATCACGGACGAAGTTGCGCTTGGTGCAACTGCTCGATGGCGGCAGACTGTGCGACGATGGCAGTGTCAGTGCCTGCGCCGAATGGAGCAGCGGCAGCGGTTGTCGCCTCTATCCGCAAGGAAGTCTGCCGAGAGACTTCACCGACTCTGCCACGTTCGACATTTTCCGCGAATACGTCGACGCAGTCGGTCCCTGGAAGCGACATCTGATCGGTTCACGACAAACCGATCCGGCCGACGACACCGAACGTACGCGGCGTGTGACGCCACCGACACGCTTCGTCGAACTCGCCCATGCGGCGGGGCTCGCCGTCCATGCCTGGACTTTCCGCAACGAGCCGATGCATCTCGCGGCCGACTACGCGGGCAACCCCGCAGCCGAATACCGGGCGTTTACAGCGCTCGGCGTGGATGCCATGTTCAGCGATTTTCCGGACACCGCCGTCGCGGCTTTCCGTCAAAGATAAAGGCCCTGCTGAAAAACAAAAGGCCCGGGGTCGCCCCCGGGCCTTTAGCGTCGCTGCAGCGACTCGGACTCAGAACTTGTAGCTCGCCTCGATACCGATCTGACGCTCGCGACGCAGCGTTCCGAAGATGCCGCGCGGCAAGCTGTACGACGCCACCGAAGTCGGCGGCAGGCCCGGCTTCAAGGTGACGCCCGGGACGCCGATCAGATAGGTGTGCAGCCAGCGCGTCGCGCCGACCACAGAATCTTCATCGAGCAAGTTGCGTCCATAAACACCGACCTTCCAGCTGTCGGTCTCGATGCCGATACGCGCACCGAGCAGCGACGCTGCACCCGTGTAGGCGGTGTTATGCACCTGCACGTTGCGCTTGCTCGAGTACGAGAGGTCGCTATTGATGAACAAGCGGTAATCACCACCGAACACCGGACGCGAGTAGTCCGCCGTGAGCGAGCCCGTGTGCTTGGCAGACAACGGGAAGGGATGGCCAGCGATCGAGCAGTCACCCTTGCCGTTCAAGTTGCGCGTCGGGTCGCTCGGATTCGAGGGATTGAGGAGACCACCGCCACTCGTGATGTTGAACTGGAAGTCGTCGCAGCCTTTGGTGAACTCGGTGTCCGCCAAGGCGTAGTTAAGACCCAGCGTGAGATTTTCGGTCGCCACGAAGCGGCTTTCGATCTCAATGCCCTTGATCTTGCCGTCGCCCTGATTGGTCGAGAGCGAGGTAATCGCGCCCGAGACCGGGTTGTTGACGGGTGTCGTGAGCTGCATGTCATTGACCCTCATCTGGAAGATCGCGACGTTGAGCAACACGCGACGCTCCATCCAGGTCGACTTCATGCCGATTTCGTAGTTGAGCGACTGCTCCTGCTTGAAGGATTCGTCGGCGGGACGATTGGCGACGATCGCCGTCGAGCCGTTGAAGCCGCCCGGCTTGTAGCCCTTGGAGTAGTTGGCGTACACCGTCACGTCGTCGTTGACCTTATAGTCCACCGTGACCCGCGGCGTCGTCGACTTCCACTCGTCATTGCCACGTGTGGCGGAGTCGTAGATGACGAACAGCGGACCGGCTTGTACGTTTGGGTTACCCGAGGATGTGCTGGTTGCCGTGGCACCAAAATCTTTCTGGCCCTTTTTCTCGGTGGCACGACGCAGTTCTAGCGAAGCCGACAACCGGTCGGTGACATCGAACTCAAGCGAACCGAACAGCGCCGAGTTCTCGATGGTGAAGATCTGCTGCGGATTGTCCTGCCCCTTCGGGCTCACGAAATCCATACGATAGCCACGACGCTCCCAGTCATATTTGTAGGCACCCACCAACCAACGGAAGCTGGCGTCACGCGGTGATTCCAGCTTGAGTTCGGCTGACCAATCTTTGAAGGTGTCGCGATCGGAGGATGAGCCCGTCGCCTGCGGCCGGATGCCGTTGATATTGGCGCCGATGAGGTTGACGGCCGAGTGATCACTGTCTGCACCGGTGAAGCGATCTTCATCGCGCCAGCCACCACTCGCGATGACGCTGTAGCCCGAGCCACCAATGTCCCACCTCATGCGCATCATGGCAACATCGAGATCGCGCTTGACGCCAGAGAACACCGCTCCTTGGTGGGTGTCGGTGTAGGTGCTCTGCTGTGCACCGGTAAAGCTGCGGATCGTCGCCGGAATACCGCCGAGCGGCAGCACCGGCTGCGTCACGGGCGCATCGTTCAGATACAACGGCAGCGCCTTTACCTCGCCGCAGTACCACTGGTTGTTGTTGCTCGAACCCGTGAAGTTGTACGACGCGAACGAACGCGTTCCCGGATAGCAATTGTTGAGCTCACCCGACTGGAAAAAGAGAGCGCGCGTGCCGTCATCGTCGCGGTTGTGCGACAACCGCAGCATCACATCGACGTTGTCAGACGGCGTGAAGTTGAGCATGCCACCGACCGACACGGTGTTCTCGCTGCCGACGGTCTTTCCAGTCAGCTGGTTCTTCCACTGACCGTCGAAGTCGTAGTGGCGCATGTTGACGCTGGCCGCGAGACTGTCGGTAAGGCGTCCCGACATGCGCGCACTCATCTGACGCTCATCCGGGTCGAACGTGCCATTCACGCCTCCTTTAAATTCTTCGCTCGGCTTGCGCGTGACGAAATTGATGGCGCCGGAATAGGTGTTACGTCCGTAGAGCGCACTCTGCGGGCCGCGGATGACTTCGACTCGCTCGATGTCGCTCATGTCTAGGCTACCGATGTCGCCCTGGTAATACACGCCATCCACGAAGTACGACACGCCAGTCTCCACCGAGGCGTTGGTGCCCGCCAGCACGCTCGCGAGACCGCGCACGACCGGACGTTCGGTCGCGCGACCAAAAGCTTTTGCGAAGACGAGACCCGGGGCGAATTTCGCGACGTCGTCGATCTAGGTCACCTGACGATTGGCGATATCCGCTGAGGTGATGGCCGTGACCGCGAGCGGCACATCCTGCAGCGATTCCTCGCGCTTGCGGGCCGTGACGACGATTTCTTCGAGGGCGAGACCGCCCTGGCTGGCGCCACTGCCGGACTGCGCCGGAGCGCCCTGACCGGCAAACGCGGCAATGCTCATGGGCGGTGCGCGTGACGCGCTGGGTCAGTAACCGCGCAGCTGCTTGATGATGGCCGGATTCTCGAGCGTGCTCACGTCTTGGGTGATCGGCTCGCCACGAGCGATGGCGCGCAGCAATCGGCGCATAATCTTGCCCGAACGAGTTTTGGGCAGATTATCCGCGAAGCGGATGTCGTC
>SXGR01168987.1_pt1 | contig 20070 bp, 12 predicted proteins | sample 3174711 | NCBI WGS metagenome assembly SXGR01 (sample SAMN11356860, study PRJNA531348) | freshwater metagenome | isolation source: freshwater sample F1-60 | place: China: Fuxian Lake, Yuxi | collected 2017-12-25
GACGACGACCACGGGCTACATGCTCGAGCGCGCGTGCGCCCTCGCCCTCGGGCTCGTCGTCTATCCTGAGCGGATGCAGCAGAACCTCGAGCTGACGGGCGGGAGGTTCTTCAGCGAAGGCGTGATGCTCGAGCTCGTGCGGACGGGGATGGCGAGGCAAGACGCGTACGTCGTCGTGCAGCGCGCCGCGATGAAGGCCTTCGCGGGGGAGGGCTCGTTCAAGGCGCTCTTGGCCGAGGACGAGGAGCTAAGAGCACGCCTCTCGATCGACGTGCTCGAGCGCTGTTTCGACCTGAGCCACGTCCTTCGGCACGCGGGCACGATCGTCGATCGCGCACTCGAGGCGCCATGAGCCGCGCAGCGAAGGGCCTCGCGCGGTGGACGCCGACGGTGCTCACGGCTGCGCTGGCCGCTGGCCTGGGCCTCGGGGGGTGCGCGCCGCAGACCGGAAGCGGGGCGCGTGTGGCGACCGAGCCCGGCACCGCCGGCAACGACGCTGGCAGCTCGGGGGCCACCCAGGGCGTGGCCATCGCGCTCGGCTTCGCGGCGACGAGCGATGTCATCGTCGAGGGGCTGCTCGCGGCGAGCCCCGCGTGGGCGCGGATCGCGGGCCTCCACGCCTACGACGGCAAGGTCGCGCGCTACGATCGGGCGTCGATCGCCGCGTACCTCGAGCGCCTCGCGACATGGAGCGCCGCGCTCGACGCCTTCGGCGGGGCGAGCGATCCAACGACGCTCTCGAAGGTCGACGCGCTCGACCGCGCGATCTTGAAGAGCCGCATCGCGCTCGAGCGGCACAACCTCGCCGACCGTGAGCTGCCCTTCACCGATCCGCGCTACTACGAGGAGCTCTTCGACGTCGGCAGCTACGTCAAGTTCGACTACGCCCCGCTCGCAGAGCGAGCGCGCGCCCTCGTCACGCACGAAGAGGCGAGCCTGCGCGAGGTCGGTGCCGTCACGGAGAACCTCAGACCGGTGCTCAGCCGTCCGGTGCTCGAGACGGCGATCTCGAGCTATCGCGGTTTCGCCGAGTACCTGCGCGGCGACGTCGTGAAGCTCGTCGGCGGCGTGGGAGACGCTGCATTTCAGGCGCGCTTCGCGACGACGAACGCCGCGCTCGCCGATGCCGCAGCAACGCTCGCGAGCCGCCTCGAGAGAGAGTGGCTGCCGCGCGCCAACGACACGGCGCACGTGCTCGGACGCGAGAAATTTCTGCGCTTCGTCGCGGCGCAAGAGGGGCGCGAGATCGCGCTCGCCGAGTTCGAGGCGATGGCCGACGCGGATCTGGCGCGCAACAAGGCAGCCTACGAGGCGCTCCTGCCGAGCGTGAAGGTGTCGCGCCCGGCGGCCGGCGAGCTCCTGCGCGAGGCGACGCGGCTCATGGAGGCGTCGCGCGCGTTCGTGCTCGACAAGAAGCTCGTCACGATCCCGTCCGAGGACCGCGCCGTCCTGGAAGAGTCCCCGCCGTACATGCGGTGGAACGCGGCGTTCTTGAGCATGCCCGGGCCCTTCGACACCGTGCGAACCGGCTACTACTACATCACGCTGCCCGACCCGAGCTGGCCAAAGGCCGAACAAGAAGCGTACATCTTTCCTTTCGGGACCCTGCTCGCGACGACCGTGCACGAGGTCTACCCAGGGCACTTCTTGCATGGGCTCTTCATGCGGCGCGCGCCGACGCGCATCCAGAAGCTCGGTGACAGCTACTCGTTCACCGAGGGCTGGGCGCACTACACCGAGCAGCTCATGATCGAGCAGGGCTTCGGCGCCGAGGATCCGCAGAGCCGCCTGGGGCAGCTCTCGGACGCGCTCTTGCGCAACTGCCGCTTCGTCGTGTCGATCGGCGTGCACGCCAAGGGCATGAGCCTCGAGGAGGCCGAGCGACGCTTCATGCAGGACTGCTTTCAGGACAGGGCGAGCGCGCGCCAGCAGGCCGTGCGGGCGACGTTCGATCCCGGCTATTTCGCCTACACGCTCGGAAAATTGCAGATCCTCGAGCTCCGGAGCGAGGCGCAGCGGAGGCTCGGCGACAGGTTCGAGCTGCGGGCGTTTCACGACGCGCTGCTCGGCTTTGGCGCGCCGCCGGTCGCGCTCATCCGCGAGCTCGTGCTCGAGCGGCTCGCGCCCTGAGTCCATCGCAGGGACGGGTAGTTCGATGCCCCCGAGCGACGCTGAGCCACGTCGGGTGCGCCTCAGTCGCGGCCGCAGTCGGGCGGGATCTCGGAGCCGGGCGCGAACGGATCGACGCCGTCGGCACAGAAATTTTCGTAGTTCATGCCGTAGTGCTCGACGACGAACGCATCGACTTCGGCCTCGTCGAAGCAGCGCGCACGCAGTGAGTAGCCCCAGGCCGCGGCAGCGAAGGGCACGTCGAGCTCGGGGTCCGGCGTGACGACGAAGCGAGCGCGGAGCGGCGCCGTGCATAGCGGATCTTGCGGGGCGCTGCCGGCGTAGCTCTCGAGCTGCGCCACGAGCTCGTCGCAGGCAAGCGCGTCGTCGTTGTCGAGCCGGTCGCAGTTGTACGCGAGCACGATGCCGCTGTGCTCGAGCGAGTGGAGGTACATGCCTCGCGGCACCGGCTGCTCGTAGGATTTCCACGCGGCCCAGATCGGATAGTGCGGACCGGAGGTCGGCGGGTTCGACACGTAGCGGAGGGGCGAGCACAGCTCGACGTGCTTCGCGGGCGCGTCGGGGACGTCGCACAGCACGGTGCCGCAGGTGCCCTCCGCGGGGGTACAGTCCGAGTCGGGGGCGGGCGTGCGGCGAGGATCGGGCGCGAAGTTGCTGCGTCCGCACCCGGCCGCGGCAGCAGCAGTGAGCGCGGCGAGGACGGGGAGCGCGCTCAGACGAGGAGCGGCGCGCATGGAGTCTCCGTGTAGCCAAGGTAGCCGCCCGAGTCGCTGCCGTAGCTCGTGACGAGCGCGGGCTCGGGCGCGACCGCGCGGAGCATCGCGAGGCCGATGTTCGAGAGGCTCTCCCCGTCGGTGGAGCGGTAGTGGCCGACGTCTTGGCGCAGGCGGCCGCCGGCTCCACCGGCCACGACGATCGGGAAATCGTTCTCGGAGTGCACCCAGCCCTCGGTCACGTCGCTGCCGGCGAGCACGCACGTCTGCTCGAGCAAGTCGCCGAGGCCATCGGGCGTCGCCGCGAGGAGCTCCAGCAGCACCGCGAAGCTCTGCATGCAGCGAATGACGCTCTCGTGGATGAAGGTCTGCTCGTAGGCGGCGTTGACGTGGCTGACGTTGTGGTGATCCGCGTGGCTGTAGTCGGCCGCGTCCGGAAACCCGGGGAACGCGGCCGGCGTCAGCTCGGGGAACTGCTGTCCGCCGCTCGGCGCGGTGAACATCACGCTCGCGACGCGCGTGAGGTCGCACGAGAACGCGATGGCGACGAGCTTGCTCATCACCGCGTGGATCTCGGCGAGCGGCTCGCTGCCGTCGGGGTTGTAGTCGAGCTTGCCGGGCTTCTTGACGACGTTGCAGCTCGGCGGAATGGCGAGGATTTGCTTCTGCACCTCGAAGACGCTCTCGGTGTAGTGCAGGAGGCGCAACTTGTCGGAGGCGCCGACCCGCGCTTCGAGGCGATGGAGATCGTCGAGCACGGTGTCGAGCGCGCGGAAGCGGAGCGTGCCATTGGGATCGTCGTTGCCGCTCGGGGGCATGTACGCGGCGAAGAGCTTGTCGTAGAGCTTCTGCGGGTCGTGCTCGGCGAAGAGCGGCTGGTCGGGGCCGCGGTGCGACATGGTCTCGAGCGTCGGGCCCTGGTTCTTGAGCTGGCGCTTGGTCACCCCGAGCTGGAGCGACTTGTAGAGCGTGTCTTCGGCCAAGAGATCGGCCGCGACCTGGTCGATGCTCTTGCCGCCGAACTTCGACGCGTACGGCGCGCCCATCGGATCGAGCTCCACGAACGGGTGCCCGCTGAAGAGCGCAGCCATGCCGTCGTGGTGGCCACGCCGACCCGCGATCTTGTTGTGAAAGCCCGTGAGCACCGAGATGCGCGACTTCACCTTGGCGAGCGGCGCGAGCTCTTTCGAGAGCTCGAAGTCCGGGCCCGTCTGCTTCGGTACCCAATGCTCGACGCGGCAGCCATTGCCCCACATCCAGGTGAGAAAGCGACGCGGCAGGGCTCGTCCGTCCGCGAGCGCGCTGCCGTGCGAGTCGAGCATCGCCTCGAGCACCGGGAGGCCGAGCGCGAGGGCCGTGCCGCCCAGCATGCCGCGCAGCAGCGTGCGGCGGGGCAGCGCGAGCTCGCGGGGAAGCTTGCGGCGGCTCAACGGAGCCTCCTGTCTGCGCTCACGGCGACACCTCGTCGGGGGGCGCGCCGTCGTGGACGCCGACGTGCCGGAAAAGATCGCTCGCGGCGAGCTCGCGCACGAGCGCGGGGTACGAGAGTCCCTTTTTCTGCCAGCTCCTGAAGACGGCGTCGATGGCGCGCATCTCGGCCTTCTCTTCGATGTGGCCGGTCGCGTGGCGAAACATCTGGCGCAAGAGGCAGTGCGGTAGCTCGGGCGACTCGGACAACACGGTGGCGAGCTCGGCCGAGTCGGCGAAGCTGCCGAGCCCCGCGATGTCTCCGCTCGCGTCGATCACGGCGCCGTTCTCGGTCTTGCGCCACCGGCCGATGGCGTCGAAATTCTCGAGGGCGAGCCCGATGGTGTCGGCGGTCTCATGGCACGCGCGGCAGACCGGATTGGCCTCGTGAACCGCGAGCCGATCGCGGAGCGTGGGCGCGGCGCTGCTCGGGGGCAGCTCGGTGACGACGTCCGGCGGCGGCGGCGGCATCGTGCGGCACAAGAAGCGCTCCATCACGAAGAGGCCTCGGTAGGTGGCCGAGGTCGACTGCGCGTGCGCCTGGCGCGCGAGGATCGACGCGTGCGTCAGGACGCCGCGGCGGCCCTGCTTCTTCGCGAGCGACGTCTCTTGCCAGGCCACGGGAGGCTCGGGGGCGCCGTACAGCGAAGCGAGCGAATCGTCGATGTAGGTGGTGTCTCGCGAGACGAGCTCGGTGAGAGGCGCCTCGGAGTCCCAGAGCACGTGATCGACGAGCGAGAGCGTCTCTTCGCGCATCGAGGCCGCAAGCTCGGGGGAAAACTCCGGAAAAAGCGCCGGATCTTTCGCGATCGACGTGAGGTCGTCGAGCACCAGGAGCTCGGTGAAGAAGCTGCGTGCGGCCGTGCGCGCCTCCGGATCGTGCAGGAGCTCGTCGGCCCACGCGCGTACCTCGGCGGGGCTCGCGAGCTCTCCCTTCTCGGCGGCGTCGAGCAGCTCCGCGCTCGGTGTGCGCTCGAGCACGAGGAACGACAGGCGCGACGCGAGCTCGTAGCCGGTGAGCGCGCGCACGCCGCTGCGACCCGGGGCGGGCTCGCCCAGCTCGACCTGAAAGAGGAAGCTAGGCGCCTGAAGCATGCTCGTGATGACGAGCTCGAGGCCAGACTCGAAAGTGCCGTGGACGAGTGCCGCCTCGAACGCGAGGTTCGTGTAGCGGTCGACCTCAACCGTCGCGAGCGGGCGGCGAAACGCGAGGCGGCCGAGGCGCGCCACGAAAGAACGGTAGCAGGCGGCGTCGCCGGCCTTCGATGGATCGCAGTCGACGAGCTCGGTGAGGCGCGTCGCGTCGCTCACTGCGGCTTTGGCGACGGCGCGCGCGGACGACTCGTAGCGCGCCACGAGCTCGGCGGTCATCGACAGCTGACTCGCGGCGATGCTGGCGAAGCCGTTGAGCTCGGAGTCTTCGGGCGGATCCGCGGCGTCGCGAGCCGCGTCGCCCAGCAGGTAGCCGACGCTGCGGGTGTATTGCCGGCCGAGCAAGCGTCGCAGCGGGGCCGCCGCCGGCGTCGAGAGCGTGACGAGGTCGGGGTCACCGGGCGCCGCGGGATCTTCCGCGCACGCCGCTACGCTCGCCATGCAGAGGGCGAGGCTGGCAGCAAGAAAGGTACGCAGCGGCGGCACGGCGAAGCCCGGCCAGGCTAGCACTCGACGCGACGGCGCGCCTACCGCTTCGGCGGCTTTGGTGCTTGCGGAGGCGCGTCCCGCGAGCTCGCGTCGAGCCGCGCCTCGAGCACGTTGCGCTCGATCCAGGCGCCGATGGGATCGCGCCCCGGCTTGCCCGCGAGGCGGCGCAGCGCGTCGTGGTACGCGGGCACGTACCGCGCCTTCGCCGGCATCGCGCGCCGCATCGCGCGCACGGCATGGATTGACGCGTGAAACGCGGCTCGCTCGCGAAGCCCGAACGGGAGGCCGAACTGCTCGCGCAGCGGCTCCGGCAAGAGCCCTGCCGTCATGCGCTCGAACCATCGCGCGAGCGGAGGCGGGGAGAGCGACGGCGGCGCGAGGAGGAAGCGGCCCATGTCGATGGCGGGCTGCGCCACGCGCAGCGTGTTCCACATGCGGCGGTTGTAGGCCGCAAAGTCGGTCCAGGTCTCGGGCATGACGCCGCCCGGGATCCCGAACAGGCGCGCGAAACGCCGAGACTCTTCGTAATATTGCTCTTTTTCCGCCCGCGTGAGCGGCCGCACGAGCAGCTCGAAGGCGACGACGGCGCTCTCGACCAGGGTCGCGTGCACCCAGAAGAGGGCGCTCGGATCGTTGGCGGCGTAGGCGCGGCCGGCTTCGAACGGTGGCGCGGTCTCGCCGAGCGGGCCCGTCACGCGCGCGTGGATCTCGTGGACGCGCCGGGCCGAAGCGATCGCGCCGTCGAGATCCCCGAAGGCCATGGCGAAGACGTGTTGGAACGTGCGCTGGAAGCGCCCGAGCAGATCGGTGCGGGCGCGCGAGCGGTGATCGACCGCGTACGCGACGAACGGGTGGGCGAGCTGCATGAGGGCCGCGCGGCCGCCGGCGAGGAACAGCACGAGCTCGCGGTTGACGAGCCAGCTGACGGAGCTCGGGCCGTAGAGCCCCGCGCGAGGATCGTGCACCTCGGCTCGCAGCCGCTCGATCGAGTCGTCGAGCTCCGCGCGCGTGACAGTCATCGCCGTGAGCGCGTCCCAGAGGCTGCTCGAGCAGCGCCGCTCGTGCGCGGCACGGTCATCGCACCTCGAGGACGTGCCCGAGCACCGAGGTGCGGTAATCGGTGACGATGCCGAGCAAGCGCCTCGCGCGCCCCTGCCACTCGCGCTCGCTCTCGCCGTCAGCGCGCCAGCGAGCCGCCTCGGCCCGGGCGCGCATGGCCCGCGCCGGCTGACTCATGTGCTCATCGTGGAAGATGCGGTCGAGCCAGACCTCGACGTTTTGCGTCGACGGGGCGGCGCGGCTCGCGACGTACATCACCGCGGGCAGCGCCACATCGCTCGGTGTCGAGAGCGCGAGCTCCCAGCGCAGCGGGCGGCGCTCGTAGTCCTTCATGAACGCGATGCGGACCCAGTTGCCGATCTCCGCGAGCTGAGGATCTTCGTTGCCGTTGAAGGTCGCCAGCACCGCCTCGGGCTTGCCGTTCAAGAGCGACGTCGCCGCCCACATCCAGGCGGCCGCGAGTTTGTCGTCGTCGAGCACGGCGGTGTCGAAGCTCGTGTCGTGGGAGTTTTCGGCGTCGCGCGTGGCGTCCAGGGCTCGCAGGTAGGCCTTCTCGCCGGCGGCCTGCGCCGTCTCCCATCGGCCGAGGTGCACGAGCGCGAGGGCCTGGTTGAGGAAGATGCGTGTCAGCGCGAGCGCGTGATAGTCCTTCTCGCGCGACACCGCGTCGTCGAGTAGCTCGAGCGCTCGCTCGGCGTTGCCGACCGCCAAGAGGAGCGGGGCCGCGAGGTATTTGCGGCGCGATGGCGTGAGCTCGACCGCGCGGTTCGCCGCCTTGACGGCCTCGTCGCGGTGCCCGAGCCGCGCGTGCTCGGAGGCGGCGTCGAACCAGAGCGTGCGCGCTGCCTCGCGGAGGACATCGGCCGGGTGCTTGAGGGCCTCGGCCGCGGGGCACTCCTCGCCGCTGCAGTCGAGCGGGGTCGTCACCTCGGCGGCGAGTCGGGCGACGTACTCGGCCGCTTCTTCGGAGGCCGCGGTGTTCACGAACACGACGTTGACCGGTGCCTCGATGTCGAACAGCACCCACGGCGTGCGGACGAGCGTCGGATCGAGCCCGGCGCCCGAACAAAATTTAGGCACGAGCAAGCGCAACGCCTCGAGCGCCGTCGGCTTGGTCTCGTTCAGCACGTACGGTGCGATACGCAGGCGGCTCAGCCCACCGATCTTGAGCTTCGCGTCGTCGAGCCTGGTGCTCGCGCGCTTGAGGCCCTCTTCGGTGCCGAGGTTTGCCTCGAGAGCCGTCAGCGCGGGGACGTAGCGTGGCATCGGCCGCATGACCGCGAGCGTCTCACCGCCGCGACCGCACGCGACGAGCGCGAGGCGTGCGGCTCCGAGGCTCTCCATGTTGCGCGCGACGTTCAGGTACATCGCCTCGGCGGCGCGCAGCGCCTCGACGCCGCGATCCGCGTCGCCCTCGAGGCAGAGCAGCGCGCCGCGGCGAAGGTTCACGCTGAACGAGTCGGCGGGCTGCACGTCTTTCGCGAGCACTTTTGCGCGATCCACGTCGCCGAGCGCGAGGGCCGCGTTGAACGCCAGCGTGCGCGTCTCGGTGTCGGTCTCCGTGAGGGTCGCGAGCTCGCCGAACGCGCCGCGCAGCGACGGGAGCACCTTGTGTCCGATCGGCAGCGGCCCGCGGTAGCCGACCTCGACGAGCTCGCCGGCGGCGACGCGGCGCGCGGCAGCGTCGGGGTGAATCGCCGTAGCTTGCGCGTAGCGAAGGCGCGCGGCCTTCAGCTTCGTGCTCGCGTCGAGCCGGACGGTCTCGTCGGCGAGCCACGGCGTGCGGCGCGGGAGCGCGAGCGTCGTAGCGTCGGGGACACAGCTCCTCGCGTCCCCCTCGGTGGTCCTCTCGAGCTCGGCGAAGCACGCCGCTGCGTGTGAGGTGGCGCGCTTGAGGAGCGCGAAGGGAACGAGCGCCGTCGCGACGATCGCCGTAGCGAGGGCGCCGAGCACGAGCGGGCGCTTCGAGGATTTCGCGACCGGCGCGGCCGGGCGGGCGACTGCGCCGGAGCGCGTGCCGGGCTGCTGGGTAGCGGGGCGCTTCGGGCCTGCGGGCTCGGGCCGCGGAGGTGTCGGCGCCGAGCCCGTGCGCTCGCTCGGCCGCATCGGTCCCCGCGTCTTCGGTTTGTCCGTGACCGCGCTCGCGAAATCGTCCCAGCCCTCGGAGGATGGCGCGCTCGAGCGACTGGACTCGGGCTTCGGCGGCGAGGTGCTCGCGTTGGCGTCGTCGCCGAAGTCGTCATCGAGCCGTGGCTCGGTCGGCGCCTCGGGTGCCTGCTTCGCGCTCGAGCTTGCCGGGGCGTCGAAATCATCGAAGTCGTCGGCCGTGGCGCCAGGCCCGAGCCGCATCTGCGCGGTGCGCCCGCTGCGGACCGGGACCGAGGAGCTCATCAGCTCGCGCAAGGCCGCCGCCTGATCCGCGGAGTCGGAGCCCGCGCTCGTCGAGCGGGATTGCGGCTCGGGCCTGGCGCCCGGCTCGCTGCGCTCGGGCGCCGCGCTGGAGCGCGCGAGATCGAGCTGGCTGTAGTCGACGTCGGCTTGGCTGGCTGGCGGAAAGCTCGAGCCAGCGCTGCCGGCGTTCAGGTGCTGCTGCGCGTCGTCCTGGTCGATCGGCGGAAAGTTCGAGATGCTGAGGTCGCCGTCGCCCGGGAGCTCGCTCGGGTAACTGGAAGCGAGCGTCGACTCGTTCTCGATCGGGTACTCGCTCCCCGTCGCGATTGGCGTGTGCTGCGGCGAGGTCGCGGTCAGCGCCGAGACGTTCAGGCTGAGGCGTCCGGTATCGGCCAAGCTCGGCCTGTCGCCATCGACGAGATCGAGCAGTCCGCCAGCGAGGCTGAGGCGCTCCTGCGGCGCGTCGCTCGGCGCGGCTCCGGCGACTTTTGCGCCGTCCTGCGCCGCGCCCGACGGCGGTGGCTGTGGAGCGTCCGGGTCGTGATCGAACTGGCTCGCGCCACGACTCGGATCGACGGGACGGTACGCGGGCACCGGCTCGGGCGCACGGCGGCCAGGGGCCATCGGGCCAGCGTCGCTCGAGCCAGCGTCGAGCGATTCAGGGTCGAGCGGTTCAGCGTCGCTCGAGCCGGCGTCGAGCGATTCAGGGTCGAGCGGCTCGGCGTCGAGCGATTCAGGGTCGAGCGGCTCAGCGTCGAGCGATTCAGGGTCGAGCGGCTCGGCGTCGAGCGATTCAGGGTCGGCCCCGACATCGCCTGCCGGGAGCATCGGCCCGGGGTCGATCGCCCTCGATGCCGGGAGCGCGAGCGGGTCCGCCTCCGCCTCGACGGGCTCGGCGCCCCCATCGAACGAATCCGCGAGCTCGATCATCTCCGCGACCGAGAGGGCCGCGCTGGGCATCGCGCCGGGCACCGCGCCGGGCGCCGCGCCGGGCGCCTCCGCATCGCTCATCGGTGCGTCGTCGAACTTCGCGTCCAGGGCTTCGTCGGCGTCGCAGTCCGCCGGCGGCTCGGAGCGGCTCGGCATCGTGAGAGTGGCCGAGCGCTCACCCTCTCGGGGAGGCTCGCGGAGCGACCCGACGGACGACGCGCGCGGCGGCGAGCTCACGAGCAGGGAGCTGGCGAGCGACGCCGTCAGCTCGACGGAAATCGGCGCGGCCAGGTCGCGCTCCGAGTCCGGAAGCACCGCGCCCTCGGGGAGTATGCTGGGCGAGATCTCGATCGTCGAGTCCCGCTGCTCGGGCTCGGCACGGCCCTCGGCGCGCTCGTCGAGCTCCGCGTGCCCCACGCTCTCGGGGACGAGAGCGCTCTCCGGGAGCATGCTCGTCGTGAGCTGTATCGTCGAGTCGGGCGCACGCGCCGCCGCCGGGGCGATCGGCGTGCGAGCGCTGGCGGCCGGAGCCGGGGCGGGGCGCAGGAGCCGCCGCGGGAGGCGCTCCTCGGCGGGCTCGAGCGAGTGGTGCTTGCGGCGCGGCGGCGGCAGCTTTTCTTCGTTACCGGAGCGCAGCTCGAGGCGTCGTCGTGCCGCGACCATCGCCGCGGCGAGCTCTGCCGGCCCATCCAAGACGCGGCTTGCCGTGGAACGCGCGCCAAGCGGAGCTTGCTCGCCCTCATCACGTCGAGCGGCGACGGCTTGGGTCACGGCGACGGGTTCACGTGGCGGATCAAGAGCGGCTTCACGCGCGGGTTCACGTGCGGCCACCACCTCGGGCCGGGCCTGCATCGCGGCCAGCGACGCCATTCGCGCGCGCTTCGGGGGGAGCGCATCGTCGATCGACGGCGCCTGCGTGCGTGCGCGAGGCCGGATCGCGGGCGGCACCGCGGGCGGAGTCTGCGCCACGGGAGCCACGGGAGGGGCCGGCACCGCCGGCGCCCTCTGCTCCGTGGCGACATGACGCGGCGCACCCGGAAACAGCGAACGTCGCGAGCTCGGCTTCCCGCCCGGGTTGAAATGCTCGTCCTCGTGCGTCGGCGCCGGGCCCTCGGCGACCCGGTCGGCGGCTGCGAGCGGCCCCGAGGTGCTGCCCGCGCCGACGGCGCCGGCTGCTTCGACCGGTGCTGCTTCGACCGGTGCTGCTTCGACCGGGGCTGCTTCGACCGCGGATGCTTCGTCGCCGGTTGCTTCGAGACCGGTGGCTTCGAGCGCGACTGCCTCGAATTGAGCCTCTTCGCCCGGCGTCGTCGCCGCCGCGCTGCGCTTCGAGCCGCTCGTGCTCTTGCGCGCACGGGGCGCGGCTGCCTTGCCACGGCTCGGTGCACGCGTGCCCGTGCCGCCTGGATTCTTTCGCGTCTCGCGCTTGCTCACGCCATGCGCCTCGGAGTCATTGCGCGTATGCGCCGCCGAAGCCTAGTCCGCTGAGTCCAAAATACCCTGACAAATTCGCTCGCCCCCGCTTGGGGCGAGGGCGAACGAATTCGTCGCCTTGCGCCGCAGGGTGACTTGCGGACGCCGTGTTCTCTAGGTGGCGGATCTTTGATTCGCCACACAAGTGCGTGGAATCCCCGGAATCGAGGACCAAAAGGGCGGCTCCGCGCCATCGCTCGCCGAGCGGCGCATGGATCGTTGCCAATGGCGCTGTGCGCTGCGGTATACTCGGCGCGACGACGCTTGCGCCGCTCGTGTTCGCGCTCGCGACGCGCGGGACTGCGTGGCGCTCGCAAAGGAGCCTTCGATGAATCGCTTGTCCGCCGCTGCCACCACTTCCGCCTTGCCCTGGCTCGCGGCCAGCGGCCTCGTCGCCGCAGGATTCGCCTACGCATGCGAGGTGCAGATCGACACGAACTCGCCGACGTCGTCCACCGGGCTCATCGTCACGACCTCCAGCGCGGGCGGCGCGGGCGGTCAAGGCGGCACGACGGCGGTGTCGCAGGGCGGCGCGGGGGGCGACGGCATCAACCTGACGAGCGGCGTCGGCGGCAACGGCACCGGCGGCTCGTGCGCGGACGCGGTCGTCGAGGCGCAGATCAAGATCAAGCCGGCCGACATCATCTTCATCATCGACAACTCCGGCTCGATGTCCGAGGAGATCGCCGCGGTCGAGGCGAACATCAGCACGAACTTCGCCCAGATCATCGGCAACAGCGGCGTCGACTACCGCGTCATCATGGTGACCGACCACGGCCCCGCCTCGCTCGACGTGTGCATCGAGCAGCCGCTCAGCACCATCCCCCTCGGCGGCTGCGCGGCCATCGGCACGAACCCCCCCGGCGAGAATCCCGGCAAGTTCTATCACTACGACCTCAACGTGCAGAGCTGGGACTCGACCTGCCTCGCGTTCGACGCGCTCTTCGGCGAGAGCAAGCTGAAGCAGCCCGAGAACACCCTGAATCCCGAGGGCTGGTCGAAGTGGCTGCGCCCCGAGGCGGTGAAGGTCTTCGTCGAGATCAGCGACGACCGCGTGAACTGCAACTGGACCGGCGCCGGCAAGTCCTGGGTGTTCAACGACAACAACGACTACCTCACCGCCAAGCAGACCGCGCTCGACCTCGACGCGGCGCTCCTCGCCTTCGCGCCTCAGCATTTCGGCTCCAAGGCCGCGCGCAACTACATCTGGTACAGCATCGTCGGGCTTCAGTCGAAGAACCTCGCGAAGGCGTCCGACACGCTCGTGCCCATCGACGCCGCCGCCAACCCGCTCGATCCGTTCGGACCGTTCGAGCCCGTCACGAACGACAAGTGCACGCCCGGCGCGGTGAACTCGGGCCTCGGCTACCAGTGGCTCAGCAAGGGCACCGGGGGGCTGCGCTTCCCGCTCTGTAATCCGGCGGGCTATGGCGCCGTGTTCAACGACATCGCCGCGGGCGTCGTCGAGGGCGCGACGGTCCCGTGCGAGATGGCCATCCCGCAGCCGAAGGACCCGAACACGGAGCTCGATCTCAAGACGCTGAGCGTCCTCTACACGCCCGGCGACATGTCGGCTCCGAAGGAGCTCGAGCTGGTCGAGAGCGAAGGCGCGTGCGGGCTCGGCGACGACAAGTTTTACATCGACGAAGCCAACCAGCTCATCAAGCTCTGCCCCAAGGCGTGCGCGCTCGTCAAGGCCGACGACAAGGCGACGGTGCAGGTCAAGGTCGAGTGCGGCGGCGACGCGTTCTGAACGACGGCTCCCCTCGCGCCGATGCGCCAGGCGATCGCGCCGCGGCGCCGAGCCATCGCGGGCGTCGTCGTTTCCGTGGACTCGGTGCGCTCGCCATCGTCGCGCTCGTGGCGGGCGTCGTCGCCGCCGGCTGCGACCGCGCTGTCGTCGGGGGGGAGACGCTCCCCGACGACGAGTCGGGCGCGACGGCGGGCGTCGGCGGCGAGGCGTCGTGGAGCGTGCCGGCGGGCTCCGGAGGCTGCGACACGATCGTCTACGAGCCGCCGGTGTCGGCCGGCCAGCACGTGGCCGAGTGCGTGACCCTCGACCACCTGACGAATCCGCCGACGAGCGGCAAGCACTACCCGCGCTGGGCGGACTATCGCAGCTACGACGCGCCCGTGCCTCGGGGCTACCTGCTCCACGCGCTCGAGCACGGCGGCGTGCTCTTCGCCTACAACTGCGCGCTCCTCGACGCGGCATCGTGCGACGCGCTGCGGATCGCGATCGAGGATTTTCAGGTGGCGTTCGCCGCCGATCCGGCTTGCGAGGCGCCGATCGAACACCGACTGCTCGCGGCGCCCGATCCCGAGCTCGACGCTCCGTTCGCGGCTGCGGCGTGGGGGCAAATGCTGAAGGCCCGCTGCTTCGACGACGCGCGCGTCGGCGCCTTCGCGAAGAAGCACTACGGCACGGGGCCTGAAGACAGCTGCGCGCCGGGGTTCGACCCGACCGACCCCGAGCAGAACGTCCCCGCAGATTGCGGCAAATGACGACGCTCGCGCTCAACCTGATCGTCCGCGACGAAGAGGCGATGCTCCCCGCGTGCCTCGCCTCGGTCGCGGGCGTCGTGGACGAGCTCGTGGTGGTGGATACGGGCAGCCGCGACGCCACGGTGGCGCTCGCGCGCGCGGCCGGCGCCAAGGTCGTCGAGGTCGCGTGGGAAGACGACTTCTCGGCGCCGCGCAATTGCGCGATCGAGGCGACCGAGTCCGACTGGGTGCTCGTGCTCGACGCCGACGAGCGGCTCACGCCCGCCGCGGGTCGTGCGCTGCGCGAGGCGATCGACGCGGACGATTTCGACTGCGGTTTCGTCGTGCTGCACACGGCGAGCAAGCTCGATGCCGAGCTCGATGACGTCGTGCGCGGGCAGGACCGGCTCGGCGAAGGCGCGTTTCTCCCGCGCGTGATGCGCCACACGCCCGACCTGCGCTTCACCGGCATCATCCACGAAAACGTCGGCTCGTGGCTGGCGGCGGGAGGGAGGCGGCCGCGCATGCTCGAGGGCGTCGACGTCGTGCATCTCGGCGGCGTCCCGGACGTGAGAGCCCAGCGTGACAAGCGCGCCCGCAACGTGCGTCTGCTCGAGCGCGCCTGCGAGCTGTCGCCCGACGACGTGGCGCCGTTCGGCTACCTCGCGCACGAGCTGCTCGAGGCCGGCGACCGGACCCGGGCAGGCGAGGTCGCCGACCGCGGCTGGCAGCTCGTCCTCCGCGGCACGAGCGCGATGGATTTATCCATCGTGCGGCTCGCCTCTGCGTACGCGTGGCTGCGCGTGCAGAGCGCGGAGGCAAGAGAGGCGGTCGAGGCGTTGGATCGCGTCCTCGCCGCCGTCGACAATCAGCCGGATCTGCACTTCATTCGCGGCTGCGCGTTCGAGCAGCTCGGCGTCGTGGCAGGCACGCGGGAAGAACGCGAGGCACGGTTCCATGAAGCGATCGCGAGCTACGAACGCGCACGATCGCTCGACCACCGCGCCGTCTTGCAGAAGTTCATCGGCGGCTGCACCGGCTGGGCGGCGCTCATTCGCATCGGCTCGGTGCTGCTCGCGCTCGGCCATCCAGAGGAGGCGCTCGGTGCCTTCGAAGCGGCGCTCGCGCAGCGCTCCGAGAGTCGCGAGGCCGCCCTCGGCCGGGTCGAGGCGCTGCTCGGTGCGGGCGAGCTCGCCGTCGCCGCCCGAGCGGTGCGACCGTTGCTCGACGAGCGGCCCGATGGCTACACGCTCGCCGCGCTGCTCGCGGAAGCCGCCGGCAGGCTCCCCGAGCTGACGTCGCTCGTGAGCGCCGCGAGAGAGCGCCTCTCGGTCGGGTTCGTCTCGCCGCACCGCCGCGAGCGGTATTTCGACGCGCTCGCCGCGCTGAGCCTCTACTGCGGCACGCCGGGGCAAGTGCCCGGGCCGCTGGGTCAGCTCGCACTGTTGGCTGCCGGCACGTTCGAGGCGGCGCCGCTCGCGCTCGCGCGTCCGCTCGATGGCGCGATGGCGCGGCGCATCGTGCGACATCTCCTCGTCGCCGGAAATACGACGCTCGTCGAGCCGCTCGCGGATCCGCGCGCCGAAGCGCTCCTGCCGGGGATCGCGGCGATCGTCGACAGCGTCGTCGGCGAGCTCGAGCGCCGCTGAGCCACGCGCGGCCCGAACGATGGCGGGCGCACAAGGTGAACGCAGCCCGAGCCGCGAGCCGCCGAGGCCCGCCGCAGTCGACGCCCGCGCTCAGTCCGGCGTCGGCGCCTCGCAGCCGATCACGATGTCGACGTCCGTCACCGTGCCGCTCTTCAGCTGGTCGCACTGCTCGCCGTAGAACGTGAGGGTCGCGGTCTGCGCGTCGTAGTCCCAGCCGGACATGTGCGTCGGATCTTGCGGCACGCCTGGCGTCACGTTGTCGAAAAACACGAAAATATCGGCGTTTCCCTCGGGCGGCGTGTCGAGCACGTAGCTGCAGCCGATGGTCTTCTTGGCGATGGTGTCGAGCGCCGCGGCGAGCGAGGCCGCGTCTTGCACGTCGTAGAAGGGCTTCAGCGCGTCGCCGGTCGGGACGCCGCCCGCGAGCGCGAACGCGCCGAGAGCCTTGGCGTCGATCGCCGCGCCGAACCCGAGCACGAAGGTCGCGACCTTGGCCGCGAGCATGCCCGCGATGGTCTTCTCCGTGCCCGCGTCGCCGCCTCCCGCGCTGCAGCCCGCCTGGCCGCCGTCGGAGATGAGCACGGCGTAGTTGTCGCGCGTCGCGTCTACCAGCTCGGGCGCCGCCGCCGCCTGCGTCATCGCCGTGTCGATGTTCGTCACGCAGGGTCCGGATGGATACAGCGGGTCGCTTGCGCCGAGCGCCTTCGTCAAGAGCTCCTGAATCGCCGTCTCGTTGTCCTCGCCGACGGGGATCGGGATCTTGTCCTGCGTGCAGTCGGGCGTGACCGTGTCGGGAAACAGCGTGAGCCCGAAGCGGATCTTCCCGTCGAAGTCGGTCGTCAGCTTGACGAGCGCGTCGACCGCGAGCTGCCACTTCGCGACGTTGCCGACCATCGCTGTCATCGAGCAGGAGCGATCGAGCACGAGCAAGACGTTCGGTGCGATCGGTGCGATCGCGAGCTCGGTCTGCGCGCAGCCGCCGCCGGGCTCGCACGCCGTCGAGCCGAGGTTGCAAGCGAGGCCCTCGCCGCAGTCCGCGTCGTCTGCGCAGGTGCCGTCCGGGATGCACGTCCCGGCCGCGCTGCAAAACGTTCCCGCGTCGCACGCCGATTTGCAGCCGCCGAACTGCTCGCCGCCCGCCCCCGTGCCGCCGCCCACCGCCGAAGTCGATTGGCCCGCGCTCGCGCCGCCCGCTCCGGGAAGATCGGGGACGTCGCCGCCGCACCCCTCGAGCGACGTGGCGAGGGTGGACAGGAGCGAAGCCGCGAGCGCGATCGCGGCGCTGGCGCCAAGGAACGAAGGACGCATGACCGGAGTCTACGATCGACCGCTCGCGGGGCGCAGGATTTCGCGGCCGCTGGTGTCGTAGCCCGGCCGCGCGCAGGCGCCGGCGGAGCGGTCGCGATCACGGGCGCGGCTCGCCGCCGAGCGCACGCGTCAGCGCACGAGCTGCCACTTCACCTCGGGGGTCACCTCGAGGTGGAGGTGATCGTGGTGCGCGGCGTCGTAGTTCGGCGTGAGGATCGACGTGAACGTGTGCGCCGCCGCCGCCGTGCAGACGAGCTTTCGAAGCGTCGCGGCGCGTGCGCTCGGCGCGACGGGTGGCGCGGCGTTCGGGCCGCAGGTGACGTCGCCGACGCGGCCCGCGAAGTCCGCCTTCACCGAGAGCCAATCGCCCGACTCGCGCAGCTTGAGCGCCTTGACGTCGAGGGCGAGGGCGCCGGGGTGGCGCGTCGCGAGCTTGTCGTCGGGCCAGCGCTTTCCGGGCGGGCGCCACGCCGAGAAGATGATCGCCTCTGCGATCCCATGCTCGGCGAGCACCGCGCCGAAGTCGTGGAGCGCGAGCACGAGCCGGCAGTCGAACACCTCCCACGGGCTCGTCGCGCGTTCGCTCTCGGGGAGCTCGGTGCGGTAGCGCACGCCGCCCACGCCCTCGGGGAGCCGCACGGGGGCGAGCACGCCCTTGGCGACGTCGACGGCCACGTAACGGATCGCGCGGCGGTCGAGCTCGGCGACGCACGCCTCCTTCGACAGGCTCGCGTAGCGATAAGACGGAGCGCTCGCGTAGCTCGGCGAGAACGTGACGAGGCTCTTCTTGTGGCGCGCGGCGTGGCGAGCGGTGTTGCGCGCGGCGTCATGCGCGTGGTTGCGCGACGGAGCGCGGTGCGGTCGTGCCTCGGACGAGCCGGCGACCGACAGCGCCGCCAGAACGACGACGACGCGAGCGAGCGCGGGCGCGAGCTTGGCCACGCGCGGAGGGTAGAAGGAGGGCGCTCGCTTGGGCAAGCTGCAAGCAAGCGCGTGTCGCGAGCCGATGATTCGCAGCGCGTTTGACCCGGGGCGGGCCGATATCTCACAATAGGCCGAGTCCCTCGAGTTCTTGGCCGCATGACGACCGCTACCGGGCTTCCGTATCGCACGCGCAAGGCGTTGTTCGCGCTCGTGACCGAGTACATCGCCTCGGGCGAAGCCGTCGGCAGCCGCACGCTGGCGCGCAAGTACATGCGGGATCTCAGTCCCGCGACGATCCGCAACATGCTCTCCGATCTCGAGGAGGCGGGCTATTTGCACCAGCCGCACACCTCGGCCGGGCGCCTCCCCACCGAGCGCGGCCTGCGCGCCTTCGTCGAGACCTTGACCGAGGTCGAGGAGATCCCGGTCGCGCAGGCGACGGACATGTCCGCCCGCATCACCGCGATCGTCGCGAGCAGCCTGCGCGGGGAGGGGACGCTACGACGCACCGGCGCACTCTTGAGCGAGCTCACGGGCGCGGCGGCCGTCGTCACGACGTCACCCGCCGACGCGCGCACGCTGTCGCAGCTCCGCTTCATCGTGACGCGCGCCGATCAGCTGCTCGCCGTGCTCGTGTTCGCCAACGGCTCGGTCGAAAACCGCTTCATCGCGGTCGATGGCCCGGTCGGTGAGCGCGAGCTCGAGCGCGTGCACAACCTGCTTGCCGACGTCGTGGACGGGCGCACGCTCACTTCGCTGCGGGACCTATTTCGGCTCCGCGTCAACGACGAGCGGGTGCGGGTCGATGCTGTCCGGCGCCGCGCCTTCGAGCTTGGCAGTCGCGCCGTCGCGGGCGTGAGCGACACGGCACGCACCGAGGTCGTCATCGAGGGCACCCCGCGCCTGTTCGAGCTGCCCGAGTACGACGACGTCGCGCGCCTCCGCCAGCTGGTGCGGGCGCTCGAAGAACGCGAGCACCTGGTGACGCTGCTCGAGCGAACGGTCGCGGCGGGCGCGGTCAGCGTCTACATCGGCAACGAGTCGAGCGACACGGCCGAGCTCGGCGCCGCCAACTTGAGCCTCGTGGTCGCGCCATACGGCGATGGTGACGCGGCCAGCGGAACCGTGGGCGTGCTCGGCCCGACGCGCATGAACTACGCGCGCATGATGACCCTCGTCGATGCCACCGCGACGGCGCTCTCCGCCGCGATCAAGAAGGCGCGGTAGCGTGCGGCGGAGGACGCTCTCTCAGTTCATCGAACGGGCGCCGATCATCGAGCGGGCTCTCTTCAACGAAGCGCGGGTGCGCTCGGGTGTCGCGCGGGTTGACACCCCAGCGGTCGGGCTCGATGATTCGCGCCGTCCGCGCTATGGCTGCGGGCGCCGCTTGCGGCCCTGAAGGAGCTCTGCCCTTGACCACGATCCTCGCCGTCGATGACAGCGTCACGATGCGCAAATGCCTCGAGATCGCGTTTGCCGGAACCGAGCTCACGCTGATCACCTGCGATACGGCGACCGCGCTCCTCGAGAAGCTCAAGGCGACGCAGCCGGCGCTCGTGATCGTGGACATCTCGCTGAAAGAGCACGACGGCTACGAGCTCTGCACCACGCTGAAGCTCGGCGCGCCGACCTTGCCGGTGTTGCTCTTGAGCTCGAAGCACGTGCCGTTCGATCCGGCGCGCGGGGTAGAGGCCGATGCCCACGTCGAGAAGCCCTTCGACACGCAGGTGCTGTTCGACAAGTGCAAGGAGCTCAGCTCGCGACCGCAGACGGCGCCGGCGGTGTTGCGGCCCGCGGCGCAGCCGACCCTGCGTGGCCTCACGCCGCCGCACGGCATCGAGGCGCGCTCCGTCCCCGAGGCGCGCTCCGTCCCCGAGGCGCGCTCCGTCCCCGAGGCGCGC
>SXGR01648495.1_pt1 | contig 20068 bp, 20 predicted proteins | sample 3174711 | NCBI WGS metagenome assembly SXGR01 (sample SAMN11356860, study PRJNA531348) | freshwater metagenome | isolation source: freshwater sample F1-60 | place: China: Fuxian Lake, Yuxi | collected 2017-12-25
CAGCAGCCCGTCTCCCAAACCCTAAACGCATCGCCGAAACGGGCCACCCCTCCGCGCCGATCGCGCTACCGGTGGCCCACTTTTGCTCCGCCCCAGTGGTACGTTTTCGCGCCGCGCTTGACAGCCGGGTCTGGGAGGTCGCCCGTTCCACCGTGTATGCGGTGAGGACGAGGTCCCTCGGTCCGCCGGCGCCGCCTGCAAGGCGCGGGCCGAAGACACCGCTCTCCGACGAGCTGCTCACGGAGAGGATCAGGGAGGTGCTTGCCGCATCCCCGTTCCACGGTGAGGGATACCGGAAGGTGTGGGCGCGGCTGAGGTTTGCCGGTACAAGGACATCGAAGGCGAGGACGCTGCGGCTGATGCGCCTGGCCGGACTCCTCGCCCCTGTGCGTGTCGGGAGGCCCCACGGCCCAAGGGCGCACGACCGCACCATCGTGACTGCAAAGCCCAATGAGATGTGGGGCACCGATGGCACCTCGACTGTCACGATACGGGAAGGGACTGCCACCATCTTCTTCGCGGTGGACCACTGCACGGCTGAATGCGTCGGCATCCACGCAGCCAGGCGCGGCACGAGGTTCGAGGCCATGGAGCCGCTCCGGCAGGCGGTGCGTGAGCAGGTGGGCGGCTACAGTCAGGGAGCCGCGGCTGGCCTCAAGCTCAGGCACGACCACGGGAGCCAGTTCGTGAGTGACCATTACCAGGGCGAACTGAGGTTCCTCGGAATCGAGTCCAGTCCTGCCTTCGTCAGGGAGCCGGAAGGGAACGGATGCGCCGAGCGGTTCGTGCGCACCCTCAAGGAGCAGCTGCTCTGGCTCAGGACCTTCGAGACCGTCGAGGAGTTGCGCCTGGCTCTCCATGAGTTCAAGGACCGATACAACAGGGAGTGGCTGATCGGCAGGAACGGCTACCTCACGCCCCAGCAGGTGCGTGTCAGGTTGCTCGCACAGGCAGGTGAGGCCGCTTGATTACCATTACGCCGGTGTCCAGGAAATCAGGGGCGGTACATTGTCGAATTCTGCCCGTGGTGGTAGGGTCTCGGCTCACTGCGGTCATGGACTATTTCCGAGGAGCCCACGATGCCAGGGACGATGATTCAGTTTGCAAGCAACGGCGGCAAAACGCCAGGATACTTGTCGGCGCCAGCGAAGGGCACGGGGCCGGGCGTGATAGTGATCCAGGAGTGGTGGGGGCTGGTCCCGCACATCAAACACGTGGCTGACAGATTTGCGGAGGCCGGGTACGTCGCTCTTGCTCCGGACCTCTACCACGGTAAGGCGGCGGCGGAGCCCGATGACGCTCGCAAGCTAATGATGGAGATGCAGATCGCGCAAGCGGCGAAGGACATGACGGGCGCGGTAGCGTTCCTGCGCGGCCACGCAAATGTCTTTCCGAAAAGGGTTGGGTGTATCGGGTTCTGCATGGGCGGCGGCATGACGCTCTACCTCGCTTCGCTTGGGGTAATAGACGCGGCGGCTCCATTTTATGGAGGGCTATCGAAGGTCACACCCGATTGGTCTGGAGTGAAGTGCCCCATTGAAGGTCACTACGCTGAGCACGACGGGCCGACAGACGGCTTGCCGCTCGTGCGGGATGCACTGAAAAAGGCCGGCAAACAGGCCGAGTTCCATATCTACGCTGGCACGCAGCACGCGTTCTTCAACGATGACCGACCGCAGGTATTTCACCCTGCCGCGGCGGAGCAGGCGTGGGCTCGGGTCATGGCCTTCTTCGGCCAGAACCTGAAGTAGCCGGGACACCTTGGTTTGGCGGCGAAGTGTGTTGCTAGGCAGTAAAGCGGACGCAACTCATCGTGCGGGTCACACCGTCTATCTTGTGGACGCTGTCCCGCACGAGGTCGCCGAGCTTGTCGAGGTCATCAGACTCGAGTACGCATATGACATCGTACGGGCCTGTCACGCGGTCGGCCTGTACAGTCTCCTTCAGGGCGCGTAACGCACTGACGATGGCCCCACCTCGTCCTGCCTGGGCTTCTATCAACAAATAGGCGCGTATTGGCACTCTTGCCTCCAAGGCCCCGACAAGTCTGTATCCGACCCGTTGGCTACTTTGGCTATACCGAGCGATGACAGCAATCTTATAGTCGGTCAGACCCGAATGTAAGTATCGATCTCTGATGAGCGCGGTTGCAGAACGGACGTGTGTACTTTGTCAGCATGTCACTGTGTGGGCCTGCCTGTCACCGCATAAGTGCCAACGCACACGAACTCGCGGGAACTGCCCGGTAACCTCACGGGATGCGGTACGGATGTCTGCCTATTCCGGTGCGGGTTGCATCGGGGCATCCACGTCACACGGAGTTCACGCAAATGCAAATCCGGCATCCCGGGCCGGAAGCTGGGCAGCGCGGCATAACAGGGCTAGAAACTGCGATCATCCTGATCGCATTCGTAGTCGTAGCTGCGGTTCTGGCATTCACCATTCTTTCAACCGGCGTATTCGCTACCGGCAAGGGAAAAGAGACCGTGTTCGCCGGCCTAACCTCCGTCAAGAGCGCGTTGAAGCCCACAGGCAGTCTGATTGCCTTCAGAGGCAAGGTAGGTAGCGCGAACGCCATATTCAAGCTGAGCCTGATTGTCGAGAACCCGTCCGACGGTGACAGCATTGACCTTACACCGCCGTTCACAGCGAACGGCGCGGGCACTGACCCCGACAGCACGGCGAACGAATATACGACTGTCTTTTCGTATATCGACTCGAACCAGAACCTGACGGATGTGCCGTGGACGGTAAACATTTTCGGTTCTGGTTCCGACTACTCGCTCGATGCAGGCGAAAAGGCGGAGATCGTAGTCTGGCTACTCAACCGAGCTACAGCCATCGCCCAGGACTCGGCCAATTCGGCCGCCTACATGTCCTCTGGCGGTATCACGTCGAGCGGTACCCTTGTGAATGAGAACGATACGTTCACACTCACGCTTACACCGCTTACAGGGCCGGCCGTCACGTGGTCGCGCACATTGCCGTCATCGTTTGACGCGGTGATGAGCTTGAAGTAGGTCCAGGGACGCTTCACGGGTACACAGATATTGCCGGAAGTCGTGTCCACCGGCTTTCGGCCCTGAAACGGGATCAGTTGGCGCAACCTACCCGCATGGACAAGGGGTCGTTGCGGGCCATCACAAGCCGATGTTACGCTGTGTGATTGGCGAAACCGTTCCCCAGTAGCTCAGCGGTAGAGCGAGCGCCTGTTAAGTGCTTGGTCGTAGGTTCGAATCCTACCTGGGGAGCCAGCTACGCTTCGCGCCAATCCCTTTCGACCGAGTTGGCCTCCAACACAAGCCGTCTTATTTGCGATCGCGGTCTCGCCATATTTCGGTGGGCGTGGGTCGCACGTCGAACATCGGCATCGTGGACAGGCCACCGTAGACTGCGGCGAGTTCAGCGCCGCAGAACCGGAAGAGCGCTGCGCACGTTAATCCGGACTGGAACTGCAACCTGGCGCGTCGTCATCGGGCGCTCCTCCCGGCGGGCCCCATGACGTGCGAGACCAGGCCGAGCTGAGTTCCACAGGCACAAAAAGGAAGGTAGTGACGTGAAACACAGGAAATTAGTGGTAGCGGCGGCGGCCCTGACGATCGCTCTGCTTGCCACCGCGGGCGTAGTCGCCGCGGGATCACTCAAGAACTACGGGACGCACCTGAAGGGCGTCAACGAAGTCCCCGCCAGGGAGACCAACGCGCAGGGACAGGCTGTCTTCAAGCTAAGCAGTGACGGGCAGTCTCTGGACTACAAGCTCATAGTCGCGAATATTGACAACGTTGTCGCATCGCACATCCACGTGGGCGCTGGGGATGTAAACGGCCCAGTCGTTGCGTTCCTCTACGGGAATGCTGCTCCGGGTGGTGGCGGCATCCAGGGTGTCATAGGCGAGGGCACGATAACAGCCGCCAACCTTGTCGGGCCGCTGGCAGGCCAGCCGCTGAGTGCCCTGATCGCTGAAATTAACGCCGGAAATACTTACGTCAACGTACACACGAACGACGGCATCGCACCGACCAACACCGGCGCGGGTGACTTCGCTAGCGGCGAGATCAGGAACCAGATCGCGCCCCACGGACACTAGTTGCAGGTAGCAGACAGCGAAGTCAGCGGGCGGTCCAAAGGCCGCCCGCACCTGTTTATGCCATCCGAACGCGACGCCACCTAGCGCTGAGACACGCGAGGGCGTAGGCATCCGGCTCCGCTGCAGTACCGCTATATGCCCCGCATGCTCCCGCCACGGGCGTCCGTCCGTGCAAACGGTGGGTGCTTCGCGATCTCGGCCTCGTTGAGCGTCAGTCCAAGCCCTGGCGAATCATTAAGTTCGACGAAACCGCCTTTCTGGCGTGGGAACCCGCTGGTCACGTCGAAATAATGCGAGGTGTAGAACTCGGCGTGATACTCCTGAATCAGGAAGTTGACCAGAGTCGCATCCAGGTGAAACTCCGCCATCGCCCCTACAGGTGAACAGACGTTGTGAGGGGCCATCGTGACGTGTTTGGCCTCTGCCAGGGCTGCGATCTTTTTCAACTCGGTGATCCCGCCGGCATTTGCGATATCGGGCTGGAAGACGTCCGCGGCTTTTGACTCAAGCAACTGCATGAACGGGAATTTTGTGTAGAGGCGCTCGCCGGTCGCAATCGGGATGTTTACGCGCTCCCTTACTTCGGCCATCTCGGAGATGTTCTCTGGCGACACGGGCTCCTCGAAAAACATAGGCCGGTATTTTTCCAGGCGCCTGCCAAGCTGGACCGCAGTCGCAACGTTGAACTTGGCGTGCACTTCTACCAGGATGTCGACCTCCGGCCCGACCGCGTCGCGTACGGCGGAGACCCTATCTTCGGCAAGCTGGGCTTCCTTCAGCGAAAGCGTGTAGTAGTTGTGCTGACCGAACGGGTCGAATTTCATCGCCGTATATCCCATAGCGACGACCTTCTTGGCCTCCTGACCATTCAACTCCGGTGCACCGGGGTTCGAGTACCACCCGTTCGCATATACCCTGATCTTCTTGCGCTGTGCGCCGCCCAGCAGCTTGTATATCGGCTGGCCGAGAATCTTGCCCTTAATGTCCCAGAGCGCGATGTCCACGCCCGACAGTGCCGTCGACGCCAGCCTTCCTCCCCGCGCCTGCATATCCTGGTAAAGCTGTGTCCATATCACCTCACTATCGAGCGGGTCCTTACCTATGAGGTACCGGGGCATCCAACCCTGGATAATCGACCTGACTTCAGCATCGTTCTCCATTGGAGACGCGTCGCCTAACCCATATAGACCGGGTGTATCTGTCAGCAGCTTCAGCAGGAGCCAGTTGCGGCTGGCATTGTGGTGCTTGGCGGAAAACTGGAAGAATTCGACAGCCGTAATTTTTGGCATATGAAACCCCTCAATGGCGAGATCCGATTCTGATGGGGAGTGTATCCGAACTGTCGAAGGCCCCGGCTACTTACCCCAGAACTCCATCGGGTGACCGTCGGGATCGATCACGTAGAGGTGCGGAGACCCGTCGGCGTGCGTATTTGGGCCGACGGTTGGATGGCCTGCCGATTCGAGCCGTTGCTTGAGCGGGCCGATATCGGTGGCAGCCACGGCGAATACCAGGTGGGCCTGGAGGACTGACAGTCCGAACCTGTCGCCGTACTTGCCGTCAAAGTAGTCGCTCCTCCACGCCCCCGGCTCCCAGAGGCCCAGGTAATTGTTCGGGCCCACCTTGAGTATCTTTGCCCGCGGTCCAACGTCGTGGCTCGTTGTCTGGTAGCCAACGACGTCAATGTAAAACGCTACAGCGCGTTTGAGGTCACCGACTACGATTGCCACCTCGGCGTACCCGAGAGCGGTGAGTTTGGGGGGCATAACGTGATTGTCTCCCCAGGATGATTCCTAAACGCCGAGTCTGTGAACTTCTGCATATCTGAAACAGGGGACCGTATGGTCGTTAACCATTCCGACGGCCTGCATAAAGGCGTAGGCGCCCGTGGGGCCAAAAAACTTGAAGCCGCGCTTCACCAGTGTCTTGCTGATGCGTTCCGAGTCAGGGGTCCTGGCCGGCAGATCGGACATGCTCTCCCACGCGTTCTGGTGAGTCTTGCCGCCAGCGAGGCCCCACATGTACTCGGACAGGCTGCCGAACTCATTCTGTACCAGCAGCGTTGCCCGGGCGTTTGCCACGACCGACGCGATCTTGAGCCGGTTCCTGACGATGCCGGGGTCTGTCAGAAGCTGATTGATGTCCGCTTCGCTGAATGCAGATACGGCGTTCAGGTCGTAGTTAACGAACGCTCTCCGGTACCCGTCTCGCTTCTTCAAGACCAATTCCCAGTTGAGTCCGGCCTGGGCGCCTTCAAGCGTAAGGTGCTCGAAAAGGTGCGTGTCGTCGCGCGACGGCGCTCCCCACTCTCGATCGTGGTACTCGACCATCAGCGGGCTCTTGGCCCATTCACAGCGTCGCGTCGTCAAGGCATACTCCCTGCCTTATGAGTGCACCGAGACTTAGAAACGGTGCAGGGCAGAACAAAGGATATGACATGGACGCGGCGCAACGCACCGCCAATTGCCGGACAGGTAGATCCTGTGAGCGCGACGCCTGACTAGCCGGTCCCAGGGCCTAGGCTGCGCCGGTCGTCTTGGCGAGCAGCGCACGGATTTCGCGGACTGTGGCCTGTTGCCACGCAGGATAGCGGGGCAGCGTCCGCTTGCGCATTTCGGCGCGGAAGTCTACGTCGCTGGCTGCGGGCATCTCGGATTTGAGCTGGGCAGTTAGCTCTGCCCGGTCTATGTTGGCAAGGGCTGGTCGCTCTATCCAATGGGCAATGTAGTGAAGGTTTGCGGTGTAAAAGACTGCCACCGGGATGGAGAGGAACTGGCCCTGATTCAGGAACTCATTGGCGATGTCGAGGTTCTTGTCTCGCGGGAACACTTTGAGCTCAATCCCAGACGCCTCTGCGATCTTCGCGATAACTGGCAACCCACGGTACACGTCGGGACACCAGTCTTCGCCTATCGCCAGGATTTTGGTCGCACCGCCCATGTGCTTCGACTGTCTCCTGAAGAAGTCGGCGTCATCGGCCAGCACCCTTGCCGATTCAAGGTTGCTCTGGAAGAGATCGACGTTGACTTTGGCCTGGGCCAGAAAATCGGCGTACGTCAGTCCCTGTGAAAAGCGCAAGGGCGTAACGACTGATGCAGCACCGGTCATAAGTGGTTCCTTTCCCGGAACTGCCAGCTTAGCGCTCAGGACGGCAACGCCGTCCTAGGCGATGTGTCAGCCGATCATTCCCTTGTAGCCGACCTCTACTCTGCCATCAGGGTGAACCACGATCGGCACCATGTCGCCATATTGTAGTGCCTCGTCGAGCGCCGACTGGTTTTCGTCGACTGTCCGTTCCTCGAACGCAATGCTGTCTGCTGTCCAGTCCTGCTTCAGTTTGGTACAGGCCGGACAGGACGGCAGTGTGTATACGATCGGGACTTTCGACATGAGGCCTTTGCGCGCTGACATTGCGCGGGTACTACTTTTGCGGTTTGGCAGCCTCGATCAATATGTCGGCTACCTCCGCACGCGAGAACTCGGCGGGCGGTCGCTGGCCGGCCACGAGCATCTCCCGTACCTTCGTGCCAGAAAGGATGACGCGGTCGGCGTCGGTATGTGGGCAGGTCTTTGCCGATGCCATGTTGCCACACTTCCGGCAGAAGAAGGAATTCTCAAAGAACATGGGCCTGATCCCGATTGCATTTGCATCGAATTCGCTGAAGATGCGCTGCGCGTCGTAGGACCCGTAGTACGAGCCAACCCCGGCGTGGTCGCGGCCGACGATGAAGTGCGTGCAACCGTAGTTTTTCCTGGCGATAGCGTGGAAGACCGCCTCTTTGGGTCCGCCGTATCGCATGGAGGCAGGGTAAGTCGAGAGCAGCGTCCGGTCGGCCGGGTAGTAGCGCTCAAGCAGCGCTCGATAACACTTCATCCGTACCTCGGCCTCGGTGTCGCCTGGTTTGGTCTCACCGACCAGCGGGTGAACCATCAAACCGTCGACCAGCTCCAGCGCGCACTTCATGATGTATTCGTGTGCCCGGTGGATCGGGTTCCGGGTCTGGAATCCGACCACCGTAGTCCACCCCTTCGCCTTGAATTCTGCGCGCGTCTGCGCTGGTGAGCGGTCTGCGTCGGCGAATACTGGAAGAGGCTTCTGTGGGAGCGCCCTGATCTTGCCCCCGAGCAAGACTTCGCCTTGCTTCATCAGGTTTGCGACGCCCGGGTGGGCCTCCTCGGTAGTCCTGAAGACTTCCTTTGCCTCTTTCTGCTTGTCGTACGAGAACTTGTCCTCGACGATGAGGCTGCCCAACAGGCCGCCATCTGCAGACTTCAGCACCACTTCGCTGCCCGGCTTGAATTTGGCCGCGGTAGCACTATCGGTAGAAAGCGTGATTGGCACCGTCCACGGTATCCCGCGGGCGAGAGACGACCGGCCCACGGTGCTGACGTAGTCGTCCTGCGACATGAAGCCTTCGAGCGGGCTGAATGCGCCGGTCGAAATCATTCGGAGGTCGGACGCTTCGCGTGCATTCAATGTCAGCGACTGCGCTGACGCGGCGCGCTTTTCCAACTCATGGCCCTCTGCTAGGGTCATTACGCGGTCGATCAGCTTTCCGCCGTGGGGTTCGATCATGTACCTATGTGCTCCCTGTCTTCGATGACCGGCTGTCTCGCAACACTGCGCAGCGCGGTGTGTTCGTGAGTACTTCTGGCGAGACCCTGGTAGCAATCGCCACATTGGATGATACCCGGCGGTTGTCGGGCAACGCCATACAGCAAATTACGTATCGCGCGATCACATGAATACGCGAATGAGTCATCCGGATGCTGCCTTGTTCTGGTCGTGCCAGGCGGCAGTGGGTGAAATGTGGATGCCGCATTCCTTGGCGTTGGGGTCTGACTCCCACCACCAACGGCCGGCCCGTGGCGGTTCGCCGGGCTTGATCGCACGAGTACAGGGCGCGCAGCCGATACTGGGGAAGCCCTGGTCATGGAGGACGTTGTAGGGCACGTGGTTTTCTTCGACGTAGCGGCGGGCGTCTTCATACGTCCAGTTGGCCAGGGGGTTCACTTTGTACAAACCGTGCCCGGCGTCCCACTCTACGATCTTGATCTTGCCGCGCTCCATGCCCTGGTCTCGCCGCAGCCCGCTGATCCATGCGTCCAGGCCAGCAAGCGCGCGTTTCAGCGGTTCTACCTTGCGGACCTCGCAGCAGAGCTTTCTATTTTCGACACCGCGGTAGAAGAGGTTGTAGCCCTTTTCCCGGACCATCTTGTCCACGGAGGGCATCTCAGGATAAAAGGTCTCTATGTCGGTTTTGTATTGATGCCGGACCTGGTCCATGAGCGTGTAGGTCTCCGTGTTGAGGCGGAGCGTATCCAGAGTCATGATCCGGCCAGCCGGGTTGACCTTCTTATACATGTCGAGGATCGACATGCCTTCTATGGCGAAACTCGACATCTGCGCCATGCGCCGCCCAAACCGCTTGTCCGCCCAGGCAACCACCTCGCGCGGATGTGACGGCTCGTAGCGGCGGTTGACCTCTTCGAGCTCGGCGTCTGAAATCCTTACGCCTGTGTAGGCCATTTAGCGATCAATCCCTCTCGGGGCGGAAATAAAAAACCCCCCGGCAATTTTGCTGCAGGGGGGCTTCCAAGTCCGATTGAAAAAACAGCGCGCTAGGAGCCGCCCCTGTGGATGTAAATGGACGTGTAACAGAGGCACTTCGCGCGGGCGACCATGTAATTTAGAACCACTTTCGGCACGATGGGACAGAGTATAGCATCCTGACAACACTCCGATTCGTCAGGCCGCCGTCGTACATGCATGCTCCGGCCGCGGGCTTGGTGCAGCCAATATGTTTCTCGACGCGATGAAGTCTCTCTATGCCTATCACGATCGGGCGACCGGAAGAGTACTTGATGTCGCGGCGCGGCTATCGGCGTCGGAATTCACGGCAGTAGTGTTCAGTGGGCAGCCGCCGGTCCGCGATACTTTCGTCCACATGTTCGACACGCAGACCTGTCATTTCGCATGGCTGGCCGGAACTATGACTCGCGAAGAGTCGTTTGCAAGAAAATTCCCTGTAGACGATTATCCCGACGTGTCGTCGCTTGTGAGGTTTTGGGACACCGTCTCAGGCGAGACCAATGCGTTCTTGAAGTCCCTGAACTCCGATTCCGGCCTGGAGCTGACGTATGCCAGGTCGGCGCTGTGGGCACGCGCTATCTCTGGGAAGTAATGCTCCATGTGGCGAATCACGCTACCCAGCACCGCAGCGAGGTGGCTCTCATGTTGACCACTTTCAGACATTCTCCTGGCGACCTCGATATCCTGTAGACATCAAATTTCCGGGCGACAATGGTTCCCGGTAGTTTGCTCCGGTTGTTATCAGCCGGGATCTTGACACGGCTCGTCAGAGTTCTCAGGAGGCCAGATGGCTGACAGGTTCACCGGCAAGATCGCTGTAGTCACCGGAGCAGCGTCGGGGATTGGGAGGGCGGTGGCCCTGGCACTAGCTCGCGAAGGTGCAGCGGTGGTGATCGCTGATATCGACCGGGCTGGTGGGGAGCAAACGCTTCAGGAAATGATTGGTAACGGAGCGCGTTCAATTTACGCAGAGTGCGACGTCGCTACCGAGGCCGACGCCATAAAGCTCGCCGACCAGGCGGTAGCGGCATATGGCGGCATAGACATCCTGGTAAACAGCGCCGGCGTTGCATTCGCCGGGACAGTCTCGGAGACGACAGCAGCTGATTGGGCCCGCGTGCTCGGGACCAACCTTACCGGCACGTTCCACTGCTCACGGGCGGTAGTCCCGCACATGGTCAGGCGGGGCGGCGGCGCCATAGTAAACGTTGCGTCGATCGCTGGTCAGCGTTCGCCGCGCCGAAGCGCAGCATACTCAACATCCAAGGCGGGCGTGATCGCACTCACGCGGTCGATGTCTGTCGACCATGCTTCTGATGCCATACGGGTTAATTGCGTGTCACCGGGCATGACCGACACCCCGATGCTCCGCCGGGCGGCTGAAGCAGTCGCTGCGGGCGACTATCAGGCCGCGTACTCGACCTGGGCAAAGGCGCTGCCGGCTGGTCGGACGGGTGCCGCCGAGGAAATCGCCGCCGCGGTGGCGTTTCTCGCATCACCGGCCGCGTCGTTCATTACGGGCAGCGTCCTTAACGTTGATGGAGGCACGATGGCGAGCCTTGTGTAGCGGATAAGGCGACGTTCGGGTAACGTCTGTGCGTTACTTCGGACCGACCGCCAGTCTCAGACGCACTTAACATGTCCAGCGAAAACCGGCAGATTCCGTAGCGCGCTTCGCCAGGCAGCGAACACTAGTCAGGGAGAACCAAATGACATCTACCAGGACCAAGGCAACAGCTCCCCATTACACCGGCGAGCAGATCGAAGACCTGCAGCAGATAGCCGCCGACCATTTCTTCATGCATGGCTCTCAGACGAATGACTGGAAGGGTGCGCTGCAGATCTTTGTAAAGGGAGAAGGTTGCTGGGTGACCGACATCCACGGCAACCGTATGCTCGATGCGCTCGGAGGTCTCTGGTACAAAGCGGCAGGATATGGGCGGAAAGAGATCGCCGATGCGATGTATGAACAGATTCTCGCGATTGAGTCGCCTCCGGCCCCGGGCGCTTGCGTGCCCACCATTCAGTTGTCTGGCAAGGTGGCGGAACTCTACCCGGACCACAACTGCCGCGTTTTCTTCGTCTCCGGAGGTTCAGAGGCGGTAGAGACGGCTGTCAAGATGGCGAAAAAGTACCAGCAGATCAAGGGCAAGGGCGGCGCGTTCAAGGTCATCTCCAGGCGCGGTTCGTACCACGGCGCGACGGCCATGGCCGTCAGCCTGGGGAAGCCCGCCTATGCTGATCCCGTTGGCCCCGACATGCCGGGCGCGCTATGGGTGACGAACTGGAACTCATATCGCACACCGTATGACGGCAATCTGAAGGACGTGGCAATCAAGTGCGCCAACGAGTTTGAGCAGGTAATACTTCACCAGGGCGCTGACACGGTTGCGGCCATGATCGCGGAACCGATTTCTACGGCGACAGGGATTCACGTGCCCCCGCCTGAGTATTTCCAGCGACTACGCGAAATCGCCGACAAATACGGGGTGTTGCTGATCGCCGACGAAGTAATCACAGGTTTTGGACGTCTGGGGACCTATTTTGGTCCGGAAAACTGGGGCGTGCAGCCAGACCTCACTACCGTCGCAAAGGCGCTCACTTCTGGCTATGCGCCGCTGGGCGCGGTGATTGCAACTAAGAAGGTTGCGGACGCGTTTCTAGGCGGCGAGAAGGAAACATTCAAGCACCTCATAACCTTTGGAGGCCATCCAGTGGCTGCCGCTGCGGGGCTTGCCAACCTCAAGGTGTTCGAACGGGAGGACCTTGTCGGTAACTCGAAGCGGATGGGGACCTACCTCTTCGAAAAGCTGAGCGGCCTGAAGAAGCACAGCATCGTGGGTGACGTACGTGGCGGATTGGGCCTGCTCGCTGCCGTCGAACTTGTGCAGGACCGTGCCACGAAGAAGTCGTTCCCACGCGAGGCCGGCTTGGCAAAGAAGCTGCCGAAGTTGCTGACCGAGCGAAAGATCGTCAGTTTCAGGGCGGCAGATGTAATCGCGGTGTGCCCGCCGCTGTCAATCAACAAGGACGAGGTGGATTTCCTTGTCGGCGGTCTGGATGACGCTATTGGCAAGCTGCAGAAAGAACTGGCCGCCAAATAGGCGGTCGCCGGGGTGATTTGGCCCTCAGTGGCTCGTGTGAAAATGCGGTAGATTCGGGCCGCGCAGCTTGAAGACGTATCAGGCTTACCGGGGCTGGAGCGCGGGCCGCAGTTTTGATATAGTGCCGCGAGCTTACGAAGACCGGCATGGGGGCCGATTTGGTCGGCGAAGGCCGCACAAACCGAGCGGCGCGAGTTTGCGTACCTGATCGGGTACGTCACAGTGGAAATCGATGCGGCAACCGCATGGACAGGCCGGTACGTTACGCCGGACAACCCACAGGAGCCGAAATGACGCAGGCGACAAAATCACCGTCCGCGACAGCAACTACTACAACGGACGGGTTCGGGCCATCGACAGTCCGTGACGAGATCATTCTTAACGTCAAGGAACTCCGGACCCACTTCACGACCAAATGGGGCACCGTAAAGGCAGTAGACGGGGTCAGTTACTACGTGCGACGCGGTGAGACGCTGGGCATCGTAGGGGAGTCTGGGTCTGGAAAATCGGTCACTGCCCTTTCGATCATGCGGCTGATCCCTTCACCGCCGGGTCACATAGTGGGCGGCGAGGTTGTCCTGAACGGCAGGGACATTCTTCAACTGCCCGAAAAAGACATGACTCGCATCCGCGGCGGCGAGATCGCAATGATTCTGCAAGACCCTATGACCGCGTTGAACCCCGTTTTCACAATAGAGAACCAGGTAGGAGAGGCCATAGCGATCCACCAGAGCCTGAAAGGTAAGGCGCTGTGGGACAAGGTGGTCGACGCCCTGAAGAAGGTTCGCATACCCGCCCCTGAGCAGCGAGCGAAAGACTACCCCCACCAGCTGTCCGGAGGTATGCGACAGCGCGTCGTAGGGGCAATAGGCATTTCATCCAACCCATCAGTCATTATTGCCGACGAGCCCACCACGTCGCTCGACGTGACCATTCAGGCCGCGTATCTACGCCTCTTGAAGCAGCTACAGAACGAAGAGGGCGTGGGAATTGTCTTCATCACGCACGATTTTGGCATCGTCGCGAAGATGTGCGACCGCGTGGGCGTCATGTATGCGGGGCGGATCGTCGAAACCGGCGACGTTCGGCAGATATTCAATACGCCCAGACACCCGTATACGCAGGCGCTCATAGAATCGGTTCCGAAACTGGAGGAGAAGACTGGTCGACTCAGGCAGATCGACGGTCAGCCGCCTTTGTTGTACAACCTTCCTCCGGGATGCCCGTTCGCTCCTCGATGTTCACGCGTGACAGATAGGTGTCGCGAAGAGTACCCACCAAGTGCTACGGCCGCCGCCGGACATACGTACAACTGCTGGAACCCTGTTCCGCATAGCGCTGAAGCCACGGCCGCTTCACTGGGGGCTAAGAAATGACAACTGCGACCGCAAAGGCGCCAGCTCTAGCAAAGTCCAGCGGCTCGAGTGGCGGCACACCAATCCTCGAAATAAAGAAGCTGAGGAAATGGTTCCCTATTGGTGGCGGCTTCCTGGCATTCGGGAAGCGGCCAATGCTGAAGGCTGTCGACGACATAAGTTTTTCTATCGGAGCTGCTCAGACATTCGGACTTGTGGGCGAGTCGGGCTGCGGCAAGACGACGACCGCGAAAGTGCTCCTGGGCCTCGAACGACCGACCGAGGGCGAAATCCTGTTCCAGGGCGACGATACGGCCACGCTGACCAAGGCTGCACGCAAGGAGTTCCGCCGCTCGATTCAGGCCGTTTTCCAGGATCCGTGGTCTTCGCTGAACCCGCGCATGCGTGTGAACGCCATCGTCTCAGAGCCACTTGAAATCGCAACCACGATGCCACGCGCCCAGATCAAGTCCCGCGTAGCCGAGTTGCTGACGGAAGTGGGCCTGAACGCATATCAGGGAAACCTGTATCCGCATGAGTTCTCTGGCGGCCAACGTCAACGTATAGGCATAGCCAGGGCGCTTGCTCTCAACCCCAAGCTGATCGTGCTCGACGAGCCGGTTTCTGCGCTGGACGTCTCGATCAGGGCGCAGATCATGAACCTGCTTGTCGACCTCCAGAACCAGCACGGACTCGCGTACCTGCTCATTGCTCACAACCTGGCGACTGTCCGATATATGTGTCACACGGTCGGAGTCATGTACCTGGGCAGGATCCGCGAGATCGGCCCCACAGAGGACGTGTTCACCGACCCGCTCCATCCGTATACGAAGGCGCTCATCTCAGCAGCACTGCCGTCCCACCCTGATGTCCAGCGCGAGGAGATCATTCTCTCGGGTGAGGTGCCTTCGCCCGTGAGGCCGCCATCAGGTTGCAGCTTCAACCCTCGCTGCTTCGTCAAGATAGGCGAGGTCTGTGAGAAAGAAGTGCCTGTGCTACAGGAACAGCACCAGAAGGACCACTACGTGTCGTGCCACCTCTACGACGCGTCAACGGCCCCCGCGAACTACAAAGGCGGAGCGGTCAAGAGGTAGAGCAGGGCGAACCGAGAACTTGCGAAATGAGAGGGCTGACGACATTGTCAGCCCTCTTTGTTTTGTTATTCATGAACTCCCGTGGCCGCGGCGCATGCGTCACTCGCAGGAATGCGTCGAAGGGCGCGAGTGAGATGTGTCCGGACCGCGCGTCGGCCACCGATTCAATTGAGCGAATGGCTCCCGGGCTAGGAATCGAACCTAGATCAAGGGATTCAAAGTCCCCTGTCCTACCGTTGAACGACCCGGGAATCTGCTGTGGCCCAATCCGCCTTACGACCAGTCAAGGATACGAGACGCAGGCCAGTACGCGCACCTCGACTTCCAGACCTGGTGAAGCGAAGGATTAGCAATACACCTGCGGCTTGTCTGAAAATGACGACGCCGGTGGACGGGGGCGTAAGTGCGGCCTCGTGGTATCTACCCTGGTGGAGGGTTCTTTGCGAGCGCCTGCTTTAGCTTGCCGATGAACGCGGTGACCTGTGCCTGGTCGGCCGCGGGCACTTCCCCTTTTGGGACGCCGCGCAATATGTCCGCTACGCCGAATGCTACGAGGTCTTTTGGCATCTTTTCGTACCGCGGGATGAGGTGCGAGTGCATGTGGGGCGTGCTTTCGCCAAACGCGACGACGTAGACCCTCAGTGCGCCAGATACTTGCTCTATGGTGCGTGTCACATGCCTGAGCACCGGCCCGAAGCTAGCGGCCTCGGCATCATTGAAGTGCGCGGGCCCCTGCACATGGCGCTGGGTGTGGAACATCGTCCAACCCACAAGTGGCGCCGGTGGCGCGATGTGGCGGACGTACCAGAGGTTGCTCTCCCATATGACGCCGCCCTGGATTTCGACTTCTCCAGCGTTCTGCTTGCAAACGCCGCACTTTGCTTCATGCGATGCGTGTTTCAATTCGACACTCCCGACTTGACTCGATGACGACCTGGTGACGATCAAGGCCTATTCGAGGCCTCAAGCCGCGAGATGTTACGCCCAAAGCGGGCGCGCCGGTGTGCCCTCTGCGCGGTGCCTGGAATCTGACCGACTGGGTCACGTTCGGTTGCCTCCGGAGTGCGATCGGATCCCGCGACCGCGAAACCGCAACCGAGACCGCGTGTCGGCCTGCTAACGGTGTCGGGCCATTGCAGTGACGATTAGTCACTCACCGAAGCCGTCCACCTCATCCAGGCATAACAACGGAGCGCGACCATCAAATACGTCCATCTGACTATCGAGCAGGCGCGATCCAAGTACCTGCAGGCGCGATCAGCCCAGCCGGAAGCGCGGAACGAGTCCGAACGCGCCGCTGCACGCGAACAGCTCGCGGCGGCTCAGCGAAAACTACAAATGGTCCAGCACGCCGAGCGCATGAAGCGTGGTAGCGCCGAAAAACGGAAGCAGTTTGCGCGCCGTTGGAGCGAGGTAAACCTCGCCGGATAGCACAAACTGGAAGCGGAATGGCCGACGGGCAACGTCGGATTCCGTACCACGGTCTCGGGCCGCTATCGTCAGGGCCGAACGACAACCTGGAGCTGAGTGCTCGGCTTCATCAGCGCCGCGAACGTCTTTTCGATGCCATCCAGCGGGATAAAACTCGACTCCGACAAAAGCGGCTTCATTGAGATCTTACCGGACCTCATCAGCTCTAACGAGACATGCCAGTCGCCAGGCGTGGACCCCCAGCTCGACTGAAGTCGGATTTCTCTCGCCATCCAGTCAACCGGCAATAGCGGCATGGGTTCCCACGGGACGGCCACCAGGACGACCTGACCCGAACGCCGGACCGTGTTCAGCGCCTGATCGAGCGTCGACTTGATGCCTGCGCAGTCAAAAATTACGTCAGGCCCGTGACCACCGGTAAGTTCAACCATCCGCGCGGTTACGTCCTCCTTCGAAGGGTCGAGCACGGCGTCAGCCCCCAGCGCTGCTGCGGCTTTCGCCCGTGCTGGCGCCGGTTCGGAGACGAAAACCTTGCCAGCGCCAGCGGCCTTTGCTGCCTGCAGCACCAGCAGGCCGATAGGCCCGGCCCCGATTATCCCTACGCTGTCGCCCAGCTTGAGCCCGGAATTTCGGACGGCGTGCACGGCTACTGCGCAAGGTTCCGTGAGGCTGGCCCACTCATCCGGGACACCCGTCGGCAGGGGAATGGGCTCCCACTCCTCCATGATCACGTACTCGGCATATCCACGTGTCTTGCCGCCTGTGAAGCCCATCGTGCGGTAATTGTAGCGAGGGTGGACTCGCGCAGCAGGTTGACTGCCAGATGGCGGCTCGCCACCACCGCCTACGACGCGGTCGCCGGGTTTCCATCGCGTGATCAGCGCGCCGGTCTTCACGACTGTTCCGCTGAATTCGTGACCGAGCACCGTGCCGGGCGGTGCGATTTCGTACATGACCGCGTGTATGTCAGTGCCACAGACGCCGCAGGAGTGCACCTTCACCAGAAGCTGCGAAGGTCCCGGCTCCGGCGTAGGGATTTCAGCTATCTCGAACTTGTGCTTGCCTTTGTATACCGCCGCCTTCATGTAGGGCTCCTTGCTTTCACCGAATGCGTGTCGTTCCCGTAGCCGCTCGCCTATTTGTCAGGCAATTCGAGGACAACAGGCTTCTCTGCCATGGGTGGGAAGACCTTGTCTTCCGTGTACGTGTTGGCGTCCATCACCGCTTCGTTTAGCTCGTACCCAATTCCCGGATCGGTCGGCGGGACTATGTACCCGTCCTGCCACTGGATCGGCTTCTTGAGCAACTTCGCATAGAAGCCGCCGAACGTTTCTATGCTTTCCTGGATCAGGAAATTCGGGCTGCAGGTCGCGATCTGGATGTTCGCAGCGGCCTCGATAGGGCCGGTGTAGAGGTGCGGGGCCATTTGCGCATAGTGCGCCTCGGCCATGCCAGCGATCTTCTTGGCCTCGAGTATCCCGCCGACCCTCCCCAGCGCAGGCTGCAGGATAGAAGCGGCTTGCTTCTTGAGAAGGTCCGCGAAGTCGTACTTGCTCACAAGCCGTTCGCCCGTAGCGATTGGGATGCTGGTCGCGTGGGCAACGCGCGCCATCTCGTCGCGGTTCTCGGGCGGCGTCGGCTCTTCGAGCCACAGCGGGTCGTACTTCTCCAGCCGCTTCGCAAGCCTGATCGCGCTGGATGTCGTCATCTGCCCGTGGGTCTTGATCAGCAGGTCGCATTTACTCCCTGCCACTTCACGCATGTTCTTGGTGACAAGCTCGGCATTATCGAGCGACTCTAGCGACAGCTGCCGGGGGTCGAATGAACCCATCGGCATCACCGGGTCGTAGCCGAGCGCGGTGAAGCCAAGTTTCATGTAGTGCTCGGCCCGCTTCGGTGCCAGTACTGGGTCACCGTGTATGTTGCCTATGGCGACAACACCGTCAGGGTTGGCCTCCGGATAGAGGTAGGTATAGGACCGCAGCCTCTCGTTGACCTTGCCGCCGAGGAGGTTATAGACCGGCTGGCCCAGCGCTTTACCGACAATGTCCCAGCATGCGATCTCGATAGCACTCAACACGCCGCCCATCGTGAATTCTGGATGCTGCCCGAAGCCGCTCGAGTAGACAACTCGCCAGATCGTTTCTATCTGGAACGGGCTCCGGCCGATGACATGGCGCTGGGCGACATCTTCGATCAGCCCGCGGACCTTGCTCGGTGCGAATGGGACGCCGTACGCCTCACCGTACCCGTATATCCCGTTGTCCGTCGTCAGCTTCACGAAGACCCAGTACGTACCGCCCCGGTGCGGTGGCGGATTTCTGACTGCCCAGGTCTTCACATCCTTTATGCGCATCGTAGAACTCCAGTTCAGTGATGTGGACGCCGCGGGCGGCATTGTACGTTGTCGCGTCCCGTCAAAGGATCTCGCGACCTACGTCGGCATACGTCCCTGCTGAGACGAGCTCAATTGGGTCGACCATGCCGTCGAGTTCGCTCGCGATAACCGCGAGCGAGGCAAAGTCCGGTATCGTCCAAACCGCTAGACCGCCCGGCTCGGGGCCAAGCTTGCCGGTCTGGTGAACGAGGATGTTCAATGTGAACGACTTGTGTCGGGCGGTTCGTTTCTTGAAGAAGTCGGCAACGCGCAAAGCGTCTGCGGTCATGCGGAAAAACTCGGCGTAGTACGTACCGCGGCTTGCGACAACAGGCTCAATCAGAGGCTCGTAACAACCCGCGGCGTCTATCGTCGCCACGCGCTGGAACGGGTCTTCGGTCCCGTCCGCCTTACCGGAGCGGAACACTTTGTCCCAGTAGTCAAACCGTTCCAGCCCGTAACCCGCTGTCCACCATGCGCCTATGTAGGCCGGCACTGGCCCCAGCCGCCACGTCCGTCCGGCACTCCACAGCAACCGGTCCTCCGGGTGTTCGCGTTCCCAACCTGACTGACCTTCTATGACCCCGCGGTGGAAACCTTCGATGTCCACTCCCGGCCGACGGCTGATGTACTCGATGTAGATCATCCGGTACTCGCTCCGTGCATCAGGAGCTGGATTGGCTGAATAGCGGCATGCCGTTTACGGAGTGCCCGCCGTCTACCACTAGCGTGGCCCCGTTTATCCATGTAGCACGTGGCGACATCAGGAATGCGACAGCCTCGGCCACGTCGTTCGGTTGTCCGAAGCGACCCATCGAGATCCGTGTCAGGTCGTGGCCGGAGACCTGAGTGTCCTTGCGCCAATCAACTGAGAGTGGCGTCTCAATCGTCCCCGGCGCAACACCATTTACCTGTATCCCCAGTGGTCCGAGTTCGATCGATAGCGTCCGCGTCAGCTGCTTCTCAGCGCCCGTGGATGCGTCGTACGCGCTGAGAGTTGCGAAGCCGAGGGGAGAAGAATTTGAGA
>SXGR01069384.1_pt1 | contig 20062 bp, 20 predicted proteins | sample 3174711 | NCBI WGS metagenome assembly SXGR01 (sample SAMN11356860, study PRJNA531348) | freshwater metagenome | isolation source: freshwater sample F1-60 | place: China: Fuxian Lake, Yuxi | collected 2017-12-25
GGGCGAGGGCGAGGGACACTTCCTATTATAAGCGGCCTCTTTCGCTATTTCTAGTCATTTGAGGCTATTATGCTGAAAACAAAAAGGAAAGAGAGCTCAATGCCACAAGCATCATAGCGATTTCTGGACGGGCTCTAATTACTTGCCATCGAACAGGCGGCGAGCCGTGTTCCAAAGAATATTGCGTTTGGCTTTCTTCGGAATCTTTCGGAATCTTCAGGTCTATGATCTTGCCGATCTCGGTGGCAGAGCTTTCGGGAAGATCGGAGCCGATCATGAGCCGCTCGGCCGGAATCGCCGCGAGGATATCGCCCATGTGATGAGGCATGAGGCTCGACAACTCAAGCCAGATGTTCGGGCAAACCTTGGCAGCCACCAAGGCTTCGAGCGCATAGATGCTGCCACCGGAGTGAGCCAGGACGATCGGCAGCTTGGGGTACTGCCTGGCCGGCAGAATGAACAGTGAGGGCAAGGCGAAGGGCGCGCCGGCCCCGGTGTGGCAGATCAACGCCAGCTTGTTTTCGAGCCCCGTTTCAAACAAAAAAGAACTGCTGCGTGCGAGCGGATTCACCGGCTGATATTGGGGCTGAAACTTGAGAGCGCGAAAGCCGAGTACTTCAGCACAGCGCTGGACCTCGTCGCGAAATTCCGGCTCGGCGATGAACGGGTTGAGGCAGGCTGCGCCGGCGAAGCGGTCCGGATGGGCCTTGACGGCGTCGCCGATCAAGTTGTGGGTCCAGCGATAGTCGTCCACCAGAGGGAACGGCATCACTAACGACCGGTCAATGCCATGCGCGTCCATATGCTCGAGCATACGGTCAGCGGTCATGACGCGGCCGCTGTGACGGGCAACGCCTAGGTGGGCGTGGGCGTCGAAAACTCTAAAGCCCTGGTTCATTTGGAGTGCTTAGAGGAGATTATACCGGGCGGCACCGGCCACCGGCCAATGCATGTGGCGCGGAACTCCATCACCATAACCATAACTTCGCATGCCATTGAACCGTTGCGGGCGCTCCCCCGGGTCACGGAGGCTACTGGCTGCGGTGTCTCCGGCGAATGCTTGCGTGTCTGGGTGGGCCGCTCGTGGGGAATGGAATTAGAAGAGGGCCTGCAGGCGCGGGAGCGCGGGCAAGTCCTATTGACGAGCGGCAACCACTTCGAGATACTCGCTATACACTTCCGTTCCGTCGCCCCTAGACTGGTTGGACCCGGACCACAGCGCCACCAGTGCGCTTCGTAGCTTCTCTTGCTCGGGAGCGTCCAGCGACGCGAAGGCGCGTGACATTGGTCCATAGTTAACGCGGAAGAACTCGACCACTTGGCCGGGTGGAAATGGATACTCGAACAGATACATGCGGCGAGTGAGTTTCACGCTGGCGATGCCGTAGCGGAGCCGCTGGCGGACAGTGGGTTCGTCACCCCACAAGACCGGCGAAGGCATTCCAGAGGGGGCTATGTACTTGGCGATCAGTTTGAACATTTGGCCCACGAATCCAGCAGGCGTCCCATTGGCCATGGCGATGATTCCTCCTGGGCGGCACACCCGTGTGAGTTCAGCCGCGACTAATTCAGCGCGAGGGGCGAACATTGCACCGATGAGGCTGGCGACAACATCGAACTGCCCGTCGGCGTACGGAAGCGATTCGGCGTCACCCTCGTCGAACTGAGCAGTGAGCCCTTCGGCCGCCGCGCGGGCGCGGGCTTTTTTAACCCAGTTTTCGGCGATGTCGCACCCGGTCACGCGGGCGCCGGCCCGGGCTGCGATCAGGGCCAGTTGCCCCGATCCGCAGCCGACATCCAGCAAGGTGCTTCCCGGTGCGACATTCAGCCTCCGGTAGAAGCCTTTCGCGTCCGCTTCCATATAGCGGGGAACGTATCGTAGTCTCCCTCGTTCCAGGTCGCCTGCAGGCGGCGCTTCAGGTCTTCAGTCTCAGGTGTGATTGGTGTGGCATTCATGGGAGTCAGTTCCTTTCCTTGGCATATGAACCACTTCATTGCTGCGATCCATCGTTTTCCGCCCAGTCGATGAATTTCTGAGCGAATTTCTTCCCGAGCTCCACTCCCGCCTGGTTGTCCATCTGGAAGTAAATCCCGGCCCAGATCCGCGAATCGCCGGCTTCTTTGCCCATGGCCCGGATTCTCTCCGCGCGGGTGGGGAACAGGTACGCCAGCACCTCCGAGCGAGCCGTGGACAGGACCGAATGGTTCGACGGATACGACGGGAAGTTGGGCGCCGGGAACAATGGAGTCACCGACGTGTCTAACTGTGCAGGCCGTGCGTACCAATAGGTGAACTTGCCGTCCTGACTTGCGATGAAGGCGTCGTAGCCGACGGTTCCCAGCAGTGCATAAGCTCGCGCCGCCTTCGGCGGATTCCTTTCGAGCTTGTCTTCGAGAATCCATTGGTTCAGTTGGAATACGGCCCAGGGGAACACGCCCTCGGGAGTCTGCCAATACAACGCGCGGGCGTTGGTGTTCAGATTCGCGGCGGTCAACGCGCGGGGAAAGTTGCGCACTGCAGCCAGTTGCATCTGAACTTCCGGCGAGTCGCAGGAAGGCGGAGGGGGCGGGCGGAATTTCGAAGGAGAGTTCAGCATCAGCGGGCGCCAGTTGGCTGCCGTTACGTTGCCGGGATTGGTGCCTGTCCACATGCAGCGGCCGGTGGGAACGGTTGCGCTCCAGACAGCATCCGATCCGTCCGCCCGCGCTTTGGCGATGACTTGAGCGGCTACGCGCCGTCCCAGTTCGAGCCCAGCGGCATAGTCTGACGGATACTCAACACCCGCGTACAGCCGCGATTTGCCCGCTTCTTCGGCCAGATTCTCGAAGTACGCTGCCTCGGCCGGCACCAGGTACGCCATGACCGCCGCCGCGGCGTAGTCAGAGGGATAGGACGGGTTCTGCGGCACCGGCACTCGCGCTTGAATTCGAAAGTCGGCTCTCGAAGGCCGAATGCGGCGATACGTCTGCTTCGCGTTCCACGCCGCCACGGTGGCGTCGTAGATCGCCATGGAAGCGTAGGCGTAGGCCCGCGGAAACGCTCCCACCGCTTGGCCCGAGCTTTGCCGCTTGGCGATCAATTCCATCCAACGGTAAGAGGGCGGGCCGGAATCCCAGTAGCGAATTCGCTCGACGGCATGCGCGCTGGCTTGGCTCGACATCCTACGCACCTCTTCCAGTTCTTCGCGTGTCTGCCGCATCCCGGGAGGCGGCGGCACTCCGTGATCCTGTCCCGACGTGATGACCCACGTCTTCCAATTTCCCGGATCGGCCGCGCCGTCGGCAAAGGCTGTGCTGGCCATCAGCACATACAATCCAATACTTCGTGTTGACATGACTGTGTTCCTCTCTGTCTTGGTTTTGTTGGGCGGTGGCCGTATTGCAAGTGACCAGCGCCACGGATACAATTGTGCGAGCAGAGCCCCGGAGGATCCATGCTCGGGCGGTTGTGTTACTTGCCCGGCAGTCCAAGCAGTCCTTTCGGTTTGCCGGGAGTCCAAAGGGCTTTGCACAGAGTGCAAACATGGATGCTTTTTCCGAGATTCTGAGCGGCCTCAAGCTGGATGGAGCGTTTTATTTCAACGCGGAGTTCTCGGCGCCGTGGAGTGCCTCCGCGCCTGCGTCGCAAGCGCTAGCTCCGGCTTTGGCGCCAGGAGCAAAGCACCTGGTGATCTATCACTTCATACTCGAGGGGCGTGCATTTGCCCGCTTGGACAGCGCGTCGCTCTCATTGGAAGTGGGCGACGTGATCGTCTTTCCCCATGGCGACCCCCACTTGATGAGCAGCGAAACCTGTGTCCTGGATCCGCAACTCTCCTCCGATGTCGAGCGAAAGGTCATGGCGCATGATCTGAGTCTTCTGCGCGGTGGAGGCGGAGGCGAAACCACGCGGATCGTATGTGGATACATGGCCTGCGATCCGCATTTGAGCCGTCCGGTGCTGAGCGGACTTCCTCCGATGTTCAAGGTCAACGTAAAAGCCGACAGAGCGGGCTACTGGCTGGAGAATTCCATTCTGCATCTCGTGGAGGAGGCGGCGTCTGGAACAGTTGGCAGCGAGGCGATGTTGGCTAAGCTCTCCGAAGCGCTGTTCGTCGATACGCTTCGCCGCTATATGAGAAGCCTGCCAGATTCCCAGACCGGTTGGCTGGCCGGCGCGCGTGATGTGATTGTAGGCAAGAGTCTGGCGTTCCTGCACCGCCGCGTGGAACACCCCTGGACGATCGCGGAGCTTGCGGATCAAGTGGGCGTCTCACGTTCCACCCTGGTCGAACGGTTCACTCGCTATCTGGGGGAGCCCCCGATGACTTACCTGTCTCGTTGGCGCCTGCAACTGGCCGCGCGTTCGCTGCGTGGTACAGCAAAGGGCGTCGCCGAGATTGCTTCCGAAGTCGGCTATGAGTCCGAAGCCGCATTTAATCGCGCGTTTAAGCGCGAATTTGACCTGCCTCCGGCCCGGTATCGGCGAGAGAAAAAGCGCACAACTGGTAGTCCAAATTGTAGTCGGGGAACTCAATCCGAGGCGCGCGATCACTTATGATCCAGGTCAACCGCTAAAACAATTCGATATTAGTCCCCACTGCCCACCAAGCCGCGATCTCGGCCCCCAGCCGCGCAGCCGGGAGGCGGAAGTGGAATTCCGGCCACGGGAGGCAGGATTTGCGTTGGTTCCCAGCACCATCCCACAAAAAGTGCCAAGCTTGAGACATGATGCGCGGATACACGTTTTCCTTGCTTGCTGTTCCGGCTATTTGGATGGCCGCCTGTTCCCACGATGCGCCATCGGCGGCCCGCCCCGCCAAGCCAATCCCGGCCATACCGTCGTATACCACGGCGAGCATCGCTCCCGTCGGCGCCACCAAAGCGGGGCCCTTGGCGCCGGGCCGGATTGCCTCGATTTACGGCTCCGAAATTGGACCCGCCACTCCGTGCAAAGGCGCCCCCGATCCCCACCGGCGCGAGACGCCGAATCCCAAACGTCCGCATCAGACGCAAACCGAGCTGCAAGTCTACCCGCCGGTTCTTTGCGAAACCGAGGTGCTGGTGGGCGGAGTCCCGGCGGGCCTGATGTATGTTTCTTCCGGGCAGATCAACTTCAAGGTCCCCCAAAGCGTCGACACCGAAGGCAGCACCACGGTGCAGGTTCGCTTCCAGGGGCGCAGCGGTCCCCTCGTGCCTGTCCCTTTGTCGGCTGATGTTTCCAGAGCTTCGTCCGAACCGCGCCGATAATTGACGGCTTATTGGCGGGTGGCCGGTTCCACCGCGCAGGCCCCGCCCGTAGAGACGCGATGGCGGTTGCGCGCCACCCAGTTGTACACACGCTCGCCGATGGGATTAAACAGAGGGAAGAAGAAGGCAAGAATCAACGCCACGAGGATTCGACGCCACCACGAAGCCCAGGCCGCGGTCCCCGGAACAGCCAGCAGTAGCGTTACGGCCAGGAAAAAGGCCGGGCTGTAGAGCAGAATCAGTTTGCAGGTGTGGAAGCCGCTCGAGATTCGTCCGTCGGCTGCCAGATGAAGGCGCTCTTCGAGGGCCGCGCGCGCGATGCTGAAGCGGTCGCCAAGACCGCTTTGCAAGGTGTGCCAGGAGAATGCGTTTTCGAAATCCAGTTGGGTTAGCCGTTCGCGAATCCGGTTGCAGATGCCGCACTCGCCGTCGAAGATCACGATCAGCTCCTTTGGCCAGGTAACGAAGGCGAGCACAGCCGCCTCCATCGCGTAGAAGAACATGTTGAACGTCGAGCCAGTGAACTCAAGGAGCGAGGCGTGGAACAACAGGCTGGCCCAAATCGCTACAGGCCAAGCGCGCGGGATCGCCAGGAAAATGCCCGCGAGTCCGAGCTCGGCGGCGATGGTGAACCAGCACATCAGCTTGCCGAGCACCAGCGGCGGGAAGACGTGGTTCGCCCAGAGATAAACCGGTTGCTCCAGTGTGGCGCCCGCCCAATTATGGAAGAACTGGCCGCTGTGCCAGTCCGGATCGAGCGCCTTGTTCAGGCCCGCGCCGAGGTAAAAGATCGCTAATTGCAGCCGCAACAGCCATGGGCCGGTGCGCGGGTGATAGAGGCCGGTGAGCAGGAGCAGCGACGCCGCGAATAACTTATCGTTGCTGTAGTAGACCTTCGATGAAACCACCGCTGTGAGCACGGCGAGCCCCATCACAAATGCGCTTGCCCGCGGCCAGCAATTCAAAATCAACAACAGCGCCGAGGCGGTGGAGACAACTGGCAGCACCAGCGCGAACGTGCTGGAACCAGAGAACGGCAGGAAAGGCGCGGGCATCACCCGGTCCAGGCCGAAGAGAAACGCCACGGCGACGAGTTTGGCCAGCAGTAGCAGCGGCGTGGGTAACGCCGTGCCACCGCATCGCAGTGGATTCCAGTTTGTCACTCGGTGGGGCCTCACTTCCATTGTCCGTCAAAGTGGCCGTTGACGCGGTTCACATAAGATTTACTTGCGCTCGCCCACGCCCGACGGCTTGCCGGCGAATCGCGCGAGGGCAAATCGTGGCTCGACTGGCGCCTGACCCAGTACCTGTTTGGCCACCATTTCACCCACCGCCGGCCCCAGTTTGAATCCGTGCCCCGAGCCGCCGCCGACAATCCAGACGTGTTCTGAGCCGTGTAACCGGTCGATGATGAGATCGCCATCGGGAGACATCTCGTATTGGCAGACTCGCGACTCTGTGAGTGGCGCATCCTTCAAAGCCGGGAACCGGCGCGCCAGATAGGTGCGTGCGCGGGTGAGGCCGGATTCGGTGACGAGCCGGTCGCCAATGGTGAGATCGAAGGCCGGGCCCGCTATGTCTTCGGCCAGTTTGAAACCGCGCCATTGATTCCCCGGCACGCCGTAGTAGCGCACCGGGCTGTTGTCGACCCAGGTGGGGAAGTGTTCTTCGCTGAAACGCGTGTCGCCCGCCGGCGTGCCGAAGTAGAAGGTCTCCTGGCGCGTAGGAGTGATCAGCTTTCCCAGCACGTCCGGGAAAATTTGTCCGAGCCACGGCCCACACGCGAAGACGTAGTGCTCGGAGGCCGGGTGCTGAATAGCCGCGTCTACATCGACCGCCTCGGTGCGATAGGCGCCGCTCTCGGCGACAAAACCCTCCATCACGGCTTGACAGGCCCGGCGGGCGAACAGGTGCCCGGCATCGGTTTCGTGGATTGCCCACGCGATCCCGTCCCAATTCATCTGCGGCCAGCGGCGTTTGCCTTGGGCCGCGCTCACCTCTTCGAGCGGCATGCCGGCGCGGCGAATGTTATCCGCAGACGCCTTCTCGTAGGAGTCGTTCGCCGGCGTTCCCGCCATCCACAGCGCTCCGTTCTGTTCAAACAGCTTTACGCCCCAGCGCTTCTGACTTTCCCGCCAAAGCGGAATGGCGCGCGCCACCAACTGCGTGTAAACCGCGTTGGGACCGTAGGAGCCCCGGATCACGCGCGTTTCGTCGCCCGATGAGGAACGTGAGTGGCCCGGTCCCCAGGCGTCGATGAGAGTCACTTTGCATCCGGCCCGCAGCAGGTGGAGAGCAGTCCAGCCACCGAAGGCGCCCGCGCCCACTACCGTGACAGAAATCGCCATGAGATAAAGATACCGTTTGCTACGATGTAACTTCGCACACACGCACATGCATAACGTTGTCATCATCGGATCCGGGTGCGCCGGAAACACGGCTGCCATCTACACGGCGCGGGCGGGCTTGCAGCCACTGGTGCTCATGGGTAAAGAGGCGGGCGGGCAGTTGTCGCTCACCACCAGCGTGGAAAATTTCCCGGGCTTTCCGGAAGGCATCGACGGGCCCACACTGGTGGAGCGGATGAAGCTGCAGGCGGAACATTTCGGGGCCGAATACCGGTTCAGCGAATTGACCGCGGCCGATCTTTCCCAGCGCCCGTTCCGCCTCCACGTAGACGCCGAGGAGTGGATCGAGACACGCACGCTGATTGTGGCCAGCGGGGCTTCGGCGCGCTGGATCGGCCTGGAGTCCGAGCAGAAGCTGATCGGCAAAGGCGTGAGTTCGTGCGCCACCTGCGACGGATTCCTGTATCGCGGCAAGCAGATCATGGTGGTGGGCGGCGGCGACTCGGCGATGGAAGAAGCCAACTTCCTGACGCGCTTCGGTGAAAAGGTGGCGCTGGTGCATCGGCGCGAAGAGTTTCGCGCATCAAAAATCATGCTCGATCGCGTGAAGGCGAATCCGAAGATCGAGATGCTTACCAACACGGTGGTGGAAGAGGTATTCGATCCGGCGATATCGAACGTGACGCACGTACGGCTCAAGAATATGAAGACCGGCGAGCGTTGGGAACGGCGGGTGGACGGGTTGTTCGTCGCGATCGGGCATATACCGAACACTCAGGTGTTCAAGGGCCAATTGGATCTTGACGCTGATGGCTATGTCGTTTCGCACGGCGGCGCGCGCACGAATGTTACAGGCCTTTTTCACGCGGGCGATGTGCAGGACCGCACGTATCGGCAGGCGATCACGGCGGCGGGCGCTGGCTGTATGGCGGCGATCGAGGCGGAGCGTTTCCTGGAGCACGAAGGGCACTGACGGCGGGTGACGGCTGTGGCACGCTCCCTTCTCCTCCTCGCCTGCGTTCTGGTACAAGGCGGGGCGCGACTACTCGGTCAGGGTCCCAGCGAAGATATCCTGCAGACTTACTCGAAGCTGTGCGCCGGTTGCCACGGGGCCGACGCGCGCGGGTCGCAACAAGGTCCGGGGCTGGCGGGCAACCTCAGTGTGCGCAAGCGATCGGCATTGAGTTTACGCAACGTCATCACCCGCGGTATCCCCGCGGCCGGTATGCCAGGATTCGAATTGCCCCCATCCATGCTGGAAGGGCTGGTTGCACTGGTGGTTTCGCTGAATGCCTCGGCCGCCGGAGCCAGCGTGCCGGGCGACCGCGCGGCCGGCAGTGAGTTCTTCTTTGGTAAGGGACAGTGTGCCTCCTGCCACATGGTCCTTGGCCGCGGCACGCCACTCGGCCCAGACCTGTCGAATGTGGCTCGTGAACTCACGGTGGATCAACTCCGCGACGCCTTGCTCACTCCGGAGTCACGCATTGTGCCGGGATACGGCCTCGTGTCCCTGCAACTCCATGATGGCCGCACCGTGCGGGGATTCGCGCGCAACCGGACCGCCTTCGGGATCGTTGTGCAGGATTTGAAGGGCAGCTTCCACCCGCTTTCGCTCGACCAGATCGCGCGCGTCACCGAGGAGAGCTCCTCGCTGATGCAGGCAGTGAAGGCCAACGCCGATGAGTTGCAGAACCTCGTCGCCTTCCTCGCCGGGCTGACCGGCGTGAAGCCAGGCGCCATCGCAGCCGCCGCGCCGGCATCAGCGGCGCCCGGCGACATCGACTTCGCACGCATCCTTAACCCGAAGCCCCGCGACTGGCTCACCTTCAACGGTAGTGTAAGCGGAAACCGCCACAGCCCGCTCGATCAAATCAACGCCTCCAACGTCAACAACCTCGCGGTCCAGTGGACGTTCTCAATTCCTCTCTGGGCGCAGTTCTTTCCTGACACTCCGTACTACCGCGAGAACATGCGCTACTACGGATTGGAGACGGTGCCGCTGGTGGCCGACGGCATCATGTATGTCACTGGTCCGAATCAGGTGTTCGCCCTCGATGCGGCTACCGGACAGCAGATCTGGCACTACTCGCGGCCGCGCACAGCGGGCCTGGTTTCCGATCCCTCGCTCGGCACCAACCGTGGCGTGGCGATCCTGGGCGGCAACGTTTTCATGGTCACCGACAATGCCCATCTGATCGCCATCAATCGCATTACGGGGCGCCTGGTATGGGAGCAAGTGATATGGGATGAACCCCAAAAGTATGGCGGCACCGTCTCACCGCTCGTCGTCAAGGACATGGTGATCGCGGGCGTGGCCGGGGGAGATTGGGGCATCCGTGGCTTTGTCGCCGCCTACAAAGCCGCCACTGGCGAACGCGTGTGGCGTCATTGGACTGTTCCCGCCGAAGGCGAGCCAGGCATAGAAACGTGGCAGGGCAACGGGTACAAACTCGGCGGCGGTTCCACCTGGCTCACCGGCTCCTACGATCCTTCCACCGACACGCTGTTCTGGGCTACAGGCAATCCGTGGCCCAACTCCGACGATCGGGAACGGGGCGGCGACAATCTCTACACCGATAGCGTGCTCGCGCTCGACCCTGCCACCGGTAAGATGAAATGGTACTACCAGTTCACGCCCCACGACACGCACGATTGGGATGCGACCGAGCCCAACGTGCTGGTGGACACGACCTATCAGGGGCAACCGCGCAAGCTCCTTCTCCACGCCGACCGCAATGGCTTCTTCTACGTCTTCGACCGCACCCACGGCAAGCTCCTGCTCGCCAAGCCGTTCGTCAGCCGCGTGACGTGGGCGAGCCGCATCGGCAACGATGGCAAACCCATCCGGTTGCCGCCAGGCGAACTCAGTTGCCCCGATCATGCCACCAATTGGAACGGCACGGCGTTTAGCCCGGTCACGCAATTCTATTACGTGATGGCCATCGAAAGATGCACCGTGAATCTTCTGCCCGGCAGTTGGAAAACCGCGCGGCCCCCGGAAGACCCGGGTCAGAAGTATCTGCGCGCGATCGATATCGAGACTGGCAAGATCGCCTGGGAAGTGCCGCAGGTGGGACCAGTGGACGGCAAGCGGGTGGCGGGCATTTTGGGCACGGCGGGCGGCCTGCTGTTCTACGGCGATCCCAGTGGCTACCTCGTGGCTGTCCACGAGCGAGATGGCAAGACGCTATGGCACATCCCGCTCCATGCCACAATCAAGACATCTCCGATGACTTATTCCGCCGGCGGGAAACAATTCATCGCGCTGGCGGCAGGTTCGAACATCATGTCCTTCGCGTTGCCGCGGCAGTAGAAGCGCTACCGGGCGCTCTTCTTCGAACTCCCGGCGGATGTCAACGGGCGGCGCGCCAATATGCCGGCAGGTGGCGTTTGGTTGCGAGAAGAATCTCCCGAATCGCCTGGCGGTCCTGCGCCTTCAACACCGCGAATTCCTTGCGCTGTTCACGCCCGTTGAGGATATCCCAAAGCCGCCGCCACACGTATTCCTTGACCGGCGCCGGCAGAGCGTCGAAGGCTTCGCTGTACACCAGGAAACTCATCGGGTAACGGAAGAGGCGCGTCTTCAGGTCCAACTCACGCAGCGAGCGGTTACGGCCATCCACTGGGCCTTGCCTGGCGAATGCTGCTGTGAAGCCCGAGGTGCCCTGCACCGGAGCTGGCAAGGCAGGTTCCTCGAGAAATAGCATGCAGCGCACCAGCGTTTCGGCCGGACTGAAGATGCGGCGGCGCGTCGATTCCGACCAGCTTCCGTCAGACTGCCTGCTCAACACTGCATCCATGGCCTGCTGCGAGTCGAGCGCCAACTTAGTCTCAAACGCCACGCGAGCGATCAGGTTGTGCATCCGGACCTGATGCTGCAGAACCATCTGCGCGACAATGTCGCTGTGCGGCGTCAGGTAGGGGGTGGTGTCCACCGGCAACTTGGTAAGATTGGCGCCCGCCTCGGCGTCGAGGAATTCGGGCTGTGAGCGGTTCTTCACGTAGACGTTGCCGAGATGGCGCGCGACGCCGTGCGTGCCGGTAACGTACCAGCCGCCGAAGCGCTCGGCGAGCGGATTACGGTGGTCAATGTCATACCCGCCGCCGGTGAACATGGGCTGGCCTTCATGGTCGACATGCACTGAACGGACGATATGACCGGGCACGCCGAGGGTGCGGCCGCTGGCGTGGCATTGCAGGCAATCGTCCTGACGGCGAAAGCGGGGTCTGGATTCCTCCCGCTGTTCGAGCGTATAGAAGATAGCCCCCCGCTCGGGATCCACCGCCGACAGCTCCAACACGTCGCCCCGTTGGACGAAGCCGACATACACATCGTCGTTAAAGTACAGCGCCCGCGGCGTGTCGGGCGCGATCTTGTGGAGTTGCAGGCTGGTCTTGGAAAACACCAACATTTGCGAAGTGACCGTCACCTTTAGGGCCGCCAGTAGCGAACGCAGGTAGCCGTGGCCACCGGTGTCGAAATTGAGGCGCACCTCGCCGGCGTCCACTCGCTTCTGGAGGCGCGCGATCGGATCCCGTTCGCCGGGGCGATTGTAGAAGATCGGTCCGCGCTCGAACTCCATCACGTAGGAGCCGCCCAGGTCCGCGGGTGGGTAAACAGTAACTGCCGCCGGATCGGCGGAGGCGAAGAGAAGAATGGCGAGGTGTTTCATCGGACCGTTACGGCACCCTCCACAAAGTCGCACAGCGGCCGATGCCGCGGATTGTCGCCGAGCACGTCGGCGAGGCTGGTGGTGCGAAACGACGTCTCGATCGTCGCGATTGCCTCGTCCAGCTTCTTGTGCAGCGGGCACAGGCGCGTCTTGTGCGAGGCGAGACCCAGCGGGCAGACCTTGATGCGGCACACCGGGTCAACCGCATTCACAACGTCCAACACGGAGACCGAAGCGGCCGGCCGCGCCAGTTCAAAGCCACCTCCGGCCCCGCGCGCTCCTCGCACCAGCCCGGCGCGTGCCAGCGACTTCATGAGCTTGGACAGGTAGGCGGCCGGCGCCTGCGTGGCCGTAGCTATCTTCTGATTCGTCTGCGGGCTACCCTCGTTCCCGGCCAGCCAGACGGCGGCGCGGAGGGCATATTCTGTGGTTTGCGAAAACATGGATATCTAGATCTATATATCCACAATTCGCCTCCGATGTCAACAGCGCTGTGCGCCGGGCCCCAACAGAAGCGTGCGTGCTAAACTGCCGTTTCTCATGGCCACTACGGCAATCGATACTTTTGTTTTTGACCTCGGCAACGTCCTGATTAACTGGGACCCGCGCCACCTCTACCGCAAGCTGTTCGCCAGCGACGTCGAGATGGAGCGTTTCCTCGCCGAGGTCTGTAACCACGAGTGGAACATTCAAATGGACGCCGGGCGGCCATTCGCGGACGGGACCGCGGAGTTAGTGGAGCGGCATCCGCATCAGGCCGATCTCATTCGCGCAGACCGCGACCGGTGGCCCGAGATGTTGGGCGGCCCGATACCAGGGAGTGTCAACCTGCTCTCGCGAATCCGTGCCGGCGGGGGGCGGCTATTTGCACTTACTAACTGGTCCAACGAGACCTTTCCGATTGCCCGCGACCGGTACGACTTTCTGGGTTGGTTCAGCCACATCGCAGTGTCGGGTGAGTTGGGCCTGGTGAAGCCGGACCCCGCGATTTTTCGCCACTTGATCGGGACTTGCGCAGTCGCGCCGGCCCGGACGCTGTTCATCGACGATTCATTGGTGAATATTCGCGGCGCCGCCTGCCTGGGCTTTGCCACCCACCATTTTAGCGAGCCGAATCTATTGGAAGCGCATCTCCAGGACTGGGGCTTACTCTAGACTCTTGTGGCAGGCAATCCTGCCTGCCACACAATCGGTAGCTACAGCCGCTCGACCGCTCCGCCCTTGACCACGCGCACCGTCCCGCGCTCGGTATGCAGCCGCAGCATCGGACCCGACGCGCCCACAGAGCCCTCGATCTTCGCATTCTTCCCCGAGCGATCCTGCTTCAATGGTTCGCCATAGCTGTTGTCCGCCTCGCCGCGATCTGTCGTTGCCTCAATCGAAAACTGCGCGGCTTCCGGGAGCGCCAACGTGATATCACCCCCACGCGTCTTGACATCCATCTTGCCCACCGGCACCCGCCCAGGCCGGATATCGATATCGCCGCGAGCCACCGAAAGCTCGAGCGACTCGGTAAAGTTACTCAACTCCACATCCTTCGATTGGCCGCGTAGAATCACCGGGCCCACAATGTCGTTCCCGCTGAACTCGCCCCGCGACATCGACACCGTGCCCGGAATCCGCTCACACCGCAACTCGGCGCGCTGATCTTCCACGTGCACCGGCTTCGCCAGATTTCTGAACGTCATCTCGCCGCGATAGGAGCCGTTCACCGTCACTTGCCCGGCCACGCTTTCGAGCTCAACGTCCTCACCTCGTCCCGAAATCTCAACGGTGGACTTGGCGTTCACCACGCGAATGATGTCGCTATTGCGCGTGCGCACCCTTACCGCCCCGCCGGCGTTTGTGATCCGTACACCGGCGTTCTCGCTATCCACGGTAGCGGTGCCCGCGATGTCGACGATTTCGAAATCGCCGTATCGTCCGCGCCCTTCCACGTTTGCGCCCCGCGGCACAGCGATCTCAATATCGGCAGTTACTTTGGTGGAAGACGGTGCGCGGTCCTGGTTGGTGCGCACCACAATCAGATCGCCCTGCCGCACGATTTCCAATTTGCAATCCTTGCTTACCTTGTCCGCGTCCGATTGCTGAAACGCACGCACGGTCAGGCGGCCGGTGGCCCGCACACCCTCGCCATCGACGCCGACGATACGCGCATTACCTCGCAGATTCTCGATCAATATCCGAGGCGTCTTCCCGGCGTTCGCCAGCGCCTGCTCGGTCTGCGGGAAGTCAAAACTTTCGCCCAGCATATCGAGCCCGCCGTTGCTGAACCGAATCGGCCACCGGCCGCGATAGTGATGTGCCGTGAATATAGCCGAGCCAATCAGGCACAGGAAAACGATGAAGGTCCATTCACCACCCGAGACGCCGTTCTGAGGCAGCGCCCGGCCCTGGCTCTGCCAGCGAGTCAATTCAACCACCCGCAGGAAACCCCAGCCAATGAGCGCCACTGGCCACCATTGGACCACCGCATCCATCACCGAAAGCTCCGGCCACATATTATTCAGCAGGAACAGCGTGCCGAAAACGATCAGTACCAGCGGCCCGATTAACGATGCTCGTCTCATGACTGCGTTCCTCCTTCTGGCGGTGATGATTCTCTCGACGAAGGCGACAACGGCGGCTCTGGGTCCGCCTGCCCAAACGGCCGGTACGGAATGGTGTTGGGCGGCGGCGGTGGCGGTGTCGCGGCGCTGTTGGCGGCGGCCCAAGGATTCTCACGGATCGCCGAGCGCTCAGCCAACACAAGCACCCCGGCGGCCACCAGCAGGATCGGCCACGTGCACCAGAAGCTCAAGTTAGAGCGATGATCGGCCAGGATGAGGAAGCCGAGCACGATCAGCAACACCGGACCACGGATCGCTCGAATGTAGGCGCTACTCATGGGGCGCCTCCTGCTGCTGCGGGCGATCGCCGTGGGACCGGTAGTAGGTAGGCGGCGGGGGAAGCGGAGGAGATTGCGACCGCAACCGTTCACGCAGCATGAACAGGCCGAGTCCGATCAAACCAATCGGCCAGAGCCGCACCATCTGCGAGATCCGCAGGATCTCAAAATTACTCAGCAGGAACAGCACGCCAACGGCGATCAGCACCAGCGGTCCTACCGGATATCCAGTGGCTTTGCCGGTAAGTGGCACGATGCTCGAGAACTCATCCACCGGCAGACCTCGCAGACGCTTCTGCGCCGTGTGATACGCCTCAAACGGCATGTAGAAGAAGAACCCTGCCACCATCATGATTACGAGCGGTGACGGTTCGTGATGACCTTCATTGGCGATGGTAATCAACAGTCCGAAGATGAACACGTGCACCAAACCATTGGCGTACTGGCCGTTGTAGATGGCGCCGACGCCAGGAATGAGCCCCAGCAGGAACGCCAGGCCAGGGGAGACGCCGGGATCGGCCATGGGCGCCATAGTGGATGACGGCGCGTACCCGGACGGTGTGGGCAGAGGCCTGGGGGGTTGAGCCGCGAACTGCGCCGCAGTACACCCGCTGCATTGTATCGCGGCCGTAGCCTTTTCCTGTTCGTTAAGCGCTTTCCCGCAATGGCGGCAAAACGATGGCACGTTGCTCATTTCCTGCTCTCCCTCTCGTCACCCGCCGTGGCCTTTGGCGTTATGGCCGGAATCGCCGCCTCAACCTGTCTGTTCCTGCGCCCCTGCTCGGCCGAAGCCTGTTCATCCTGCGCCGACCATTCATTGAGCCGGCTTTGAATCTCGTAGACCAGCTTGAGATTCTCCACGTACTTCAGCAGCCGGTCATAGGTCCGATGCGCCTTGGTGTCGATCGAAGACAGGATCCTCGCTGGCTCAAGATCGGCCGCCGTCAACGGGCGTTGCGGAATGCCCGCCATCTTGCCAATCATTGAGAACGACAGAATCGTCATTGCCATACCCATCGCAAATCGCGGCTGCAGAATGGGTTGGAATAACCGGCCCAACCATCCGTGCCGTTCCGCTTCCGGTTGCCGTTGTTGCTCCCGGGCGCCGTTGGTCCGGTACAGTATCCGCGTTACTAACTCAGGCGGCGTTTCGAGCGTGTGCAGGCCCGCCATGAACTCGACGGCCGCTTGCGAATCGGTCAGCAGTTCGGCGCAGCTCTCGCAGCCCGCCACGTGCGCGTCCACCTGGGCCCGCTCGGGTTGGCCGAGCGCGCCGTCGACGTAGTCGCACTGCAGAGCTTCGATGTCCACGCACTTCATGACCGTATCATCCTACTTCTTCTCAGCCGGAAAGTCCGCTGGAAATACGGCTGCAGCCAACCTTGGCTGCCGCTCCACGTTTCAGCACGCGCCCCAGTTCGGCGCGCCCGCGATAGATGCGGGACTTCACGGTGCCTTCCGGTACCTTCAACACATCGGCGATCTCGCGATATTCCATCTCCTGCAGGTCGCGCAGCACCACGGCCTCGCGCAACTCGGGCGACAACTTCTGGAGCGCGGCCTGCAGCACCTCACTCGCCTCGCGTTCCTGGACAAGCCCTTCGGTCCGCGCACCCACCGCCGATGTTTCCTCCAGGGTGGATAATTGAGTTTCGATCGAATCAGTGGAGCGCGCCATCCGGCCCCTACGGTAGTTGTCGATCAGCGGGTTGCGCGTCAGCCGGGCGAGCCAGACTTGAAAAGAGCCTTCGCCGGCCCGGAAGCTTTTGAGCGACTGGAAGACGCGCAAAAAAGCTTCCTGGGCGATATCCTGCGCCTCGCCATCGGACCCGGTGAAGCGGAAACAGATTCCGTACACGCGCCGGGAGTGCAGGCGCACCAGATCTTCCCAGGCCGCTGCCTCGCCCGCCATGCATCGCTCAACGGGTTTTGCGTCAGCGTCCAATTGCCTCTGCCGCTGCCATACTGCCGGCCCGGCTCCGATCGATATCGACAATGTGGCCGCCGCCGCTGGCATCGCTCCGATTGACCTTCCACTATTGGGAACGAAACCGTATCATTAGAAGTTCGATCGATCTGCGGGCTGCCTGCTATGCTAGCCCGTTTGTAAACCGAAACATGGAATCAACACCAACTAAGTGGAGGCTTTGGGCTGGCTTGGCCATTTTGGCGATGGCCGCGCTGGCCGTGTGGGTGTGGAGATGGTGGCATTCTGGCGGGTTCAAGTGGGAGCTGTTTGCCTCCACGTTCCGGACGCTGGATGCGGGTTGGCTCGCTTTGTCGGCGGCGATCGCCTGGCTCACCTACCTGGGCCGCGCCTTGCGGTGGCGCGTGCTGATCCGGCCGCTGAAGGCTGACCCCAGTCTCTGGAATCTGTTCACCGGCACGGCGATCGGTTTCACTGCGCTGGTATTATTCGGGCGGCCCGGCGAGATGGTCCGGCCGTATGTGATTGCGCTCAAAGAAAAACTGCCGTTCTCGTCCCAGATGGCGGCCTGGCTGGTGGAGCGCATGTACGACCTGATGATGGCCCTGCTGATTTTTGGCGTGGCGCTGTCGCAAGTGAACACAAGCGGGGTGCAGGTGGGCGAGGGGCTACGGTGGGTGCTATCGGTGGGCGGCTATGCCGCAGCCGCCGTGGCCACGCTGTGCATGGTGGTTTTTTGGGCGATGCGACAGTTCGGAGCAGCAAGCGTCAAGCGGATCTTGGACGCCGGCGAGGTTCTGCCGGAGCGTTACCGCCCGCCGCTGCGTAGGGTCGTAGGCGCCTTTTCGGAGGGGATTCAGTCCACCAAAGACTCCGGTGCCGTGGCCGCGGCGCTGGGCTACTCCGTTCTAGAATGGGCACTGATCGTGGCCTGTTACGCCTGCATCTTCCGGGCTTCTACGGCTCTGCAGGCGCTCGGAGGGATGATGGACGTCCTGATTTTTGTCGGGTTCGTATCCTTTGGCAGCGTGGTTCAAATTCCTGGTGTCGGGGGAGGGACGCAGATAGTGACAGTAATCGTGCTTACTGAGCTTTTTGGGATGCCAGTAGAGGTTTCCAGCGGGCTTGCGATCATCTTGTGGGCAGTGACATTTGTAGTAATTGTTCCTTTTGGGCTGGTACTGGCTTTCCACGATGGCCTCCAGTGGGGTAAACTACGTCAGATCCGTCAGCAAAAGGCTGACGACGAAGGCTCTTCTCCACTGAAATGACGTGCCCATTTTGCAGTCACCGCGAAGACAAGGTAATTGACTCTCGCGAGAGTAAAGAAGCCGATGTGGTGCGACGCCGTCGTGAGTGTCTCTCCTGTGGAAGGCGCTTCACCACCTATGAGCGGATCGACGAGATTCCCTATATGGTGATTAAAAAAGGTGGCCGCCGGGAGAAGTTCGAGCGTCAAAAGGTACTGAACGGGCTCCTGAAGGCCTGCGAAAAGCGCCCGATCAGCGTCTCCAAGCTAGCCGAAATCGTCGACGCCGTCGAGAACAAGCTGTCGGACAGTGTTGATCGCGAGGTAACTACTACAGCAATAGGAGAAATGGTTGCCGACCGGCTCCAAGCGCTTGACAAGGTCGCCTATGTTCGGTTTGCCTCGGTTTACCGCGATTTTCAAGACGTCGACGCCTTCCTTGGCGAGCTCCAGGCCTTAGTTAAGACGAAGCGTCCGGGCTAACGAGGAGAGGCAATAGCGAAACTATCGGGTCCCGGCGAGCATCTGAATTATCAGTGGCATAGAGCTAATTATCATTTTCGGTAATAATCGTTCCGAGCCCCGTTACTTTCAAGTAATGGATAACGTATTGAAAATAGGGGGCAAGAACCCGTGCGGTTGGTGATATACTTCTGTACCGTCAGTTTTTTCTTAGCTGGCCAGAGCTTGCCTGGCGCTCGATCCAACGGCATTTCGAACCTGCCGGTCCGTATATAGAATGCCGGGTGCGCCCTCCGCGCGCCGTGTGAGCGAGCGTGGTTTATATGAGGTTGATTTACTGTGGACCAATTTGAGGAACAATACCTGGGCGGCGCGCATGAGCCGCTTGGGCTTCCTTTCGATGAAGAAACTCCCTTCTTCAATCCGGAAGAAGTTCATGATGGCGAAGATTTCCAGGCCGCGCAGCCGCAGGAAGAATCAATCTATACCGATGATCCGGTTCGCGTTTATCTGCGCGAAATGGGTGCCGTCCCGCTATTGACGCGGGAAGGCGAAGTCGATCTGGCCCGCAAGATGGAGCGCGGGAAGCTTCGCATGCAGAAGGCCGTCAGCCGCTCGGCCCTCGTTCAGGCCCTGATTCAGGCAGTTGCCGAACAGGTCCGCAAGGGAACCGAACCGGTTGACAACATAACCGACCTTGGCGACGTCGAAGCAGGCACCACCGCCGACCTGAAACGCCGTAAGGAAGTGACCGCTCAGTTCCAGGAATACCAAGCGGCGTTCAAGCGTCAGCAGCAGGCATCCGAGAAGGCTGATAGCATAGCTGCCTCGAACAGGAAACTGAAGCGCAAGTGGAATTACAAATGGGCGCGGACCGTGGTCGAGACCGCGCAGGTAATCCGCCAGATTCCTTGGATTGGGGTCAAGTGGCGCGAGTTTTCGCGTGAACTCGACCGCGCTGTCGAGGAGATGAATCACCTCGAGACAGAGTTGAAGAAGCTCGAGGGCAAGACCAGCCAGACGGCCCAGACCAAGGCCCGCGAACTCAAACGCGAAGTGCGGAAGCGAGAGCAGGCCGCCAGCGCGACGCTGATCGAACTGCGCCACACCATGGCGGTCATTCGGCATGGCGAGATCGAAGCCGAGCGGGCCAAGAAGGATCTCGTCGAAGCGAACCTCCGCCTCGTGGTTTCGGTCGCTAAAAAGTATGTGAACCGCGGGCTCCATCTGCTGGATTTGATCCAGGAAGGCAACATAGGCCTGATGCGTGCCGCCGATAAATTCGAA
>SXGR01092751.1_pt1 | contig 20051 bp, 13 predicted proteins | sample 3174711 | NCBI WGS metagenome assembly SXGR01 (sample SAMN11356860, study PRJNA531348) | freshwater metagenome | isolation source: freshwater sample F1-60 | place: China: Fuxian Lake, Yuxi | collected 2017-12-25
CAGCCGCAGCAAGACCATTTCTCTCCGTCCCGACCCCCGTTGTATCGGTCGCCACGACACCTGTATTCGAAACCAGATTGCTCAGAGAGAAGTTACTAACCCCATTATACCCATACCCAAACAACGCTTTATCGCCGCCATATCCAGCCGCGGCAAGATTAGCTCTCGCTGTCCCGACCCCAGTTGTATCGCTTGCCACCACACCGGTATTGGAGACCAGATTGGTGAGAGAGAAGAAACTCCCAGTAGTCCCATACCCAAAGATGGCTTTATCAATGCCATATCCAGCCGCGCCAAGAGCATGCCTTGCTGTTCCCACCCCTGATGTATCGGTCGCCACCACACCCGTGTTTGAGACGAGATTCGTCAGAGAGGAGTCACTCCCAGTAGTCCCATACCCAAAGATCGCTTTATCACCGCCATATCCAGCCGCGGCAAGAAGCCGTCTCGCTGTCCCCACCCCCGTTGTATCAGTCGCCACGACACCCGTGTTTGAGACCAGATTGGTGAGAGAGACATTACTCGCAGCAAGCCCATACCCAAAGATCGCTTTCTGCGTTGTTGTCCCCTGAATCACCACCCCAGTGATTCCATACCAGAGCGATCCGCTCCAGTATTCCACATTCCCGATTGTCGTATTGTAGCGACTCGATCCTGTCGCAGGACTGGCGGGACGTTGTGCGGTGTTACCACTAGGTATCGTCAATGAAGTGGTAATCGTCGGAGAACTGATCGTCGGACTGGTGGTGAGGACCACGGCCCCCGTGCCAGTCGTCGCGGCCAACTTGGCGTTGGTGACCGCACCATCGGCAATTGCCGTCGACCCCACGGCCCCAGGCAGAATATCACCTGCCTTTACGGTTTCCCAGGCGTTCAATTGTCCGGTCTGATAGACCACCACAATGTTATTCGTCGCCAAGGCTGGAGCGACGGTAAAGGTCAGATCAGAGGTTCCCGAGACGGTATTGGCCGCGACACTATAGGCGGTAAAGGGGTCCTGCATCGCATTGGAAATGGTGGCATGCAGGTCAAAGGCGTTGGTCACCCGACGAGCCAGCGTAAAGACTGTTTTCGCGCCCGTGCCCGAAAATCGTTCACCAGAAGATTCGAAGTGGGTATAGGTTGGCGAGTTGCCGAGATAGCTCATCGATCGCTCCTAGGTGATTTCTAAGACACTCAGAATCACATCAGCTGAATTGGCTGTATTGACCTGGACTTGAAGGTAATCGCCCGTTTCGAGGACCACTTTCTGCTCTCCCCCAATCGGGACGAGGGCCCCACCCACGGCGACGGTCGAGTCTTGCACCATCACGTATCTGACGGTCGCCGACACCACGGCCACGTTCGTCGTGATCGGCGACGCGCCCGTATTCCCAACCGTCATGCCAATCACCGTGGCGGTCGTGGCCGCCGGACAGACATAGACATTGGCATAGGATGTCGTGGCATTCTTGAGAAAACTATTCTTAAACGCATTGGCCATGGGTCAGACCTCTCTTCTACAGTATTTAGTTAGGACAGGGCAATCGACAGGGAGAGCGCAATATCTTCAATTTGGTTGACGGCATTTCCCGTAATCGTGTTAATCCGCGCCGTCGCAATGTTCCCAATGGGAATCGATCCGCCAATGGTCAGATTGCCCGTCACCAGGGCACTGGTCGAGACATTTAGCGACGTGCCAGGCTTGGTCAGGCGAAGTTCCGTATTGGCGGTCACATAGGGGCCATCTGTAATGGCATTGGCCAAGGTCACTAATTCTTGTGTGGTAGAGAGCCAGGCTCCAAAGGTATTGGCTGACGTAAGATGGGCAATCGCCATGGGCTCATTCCTTATACGGGTGAGGTAAGTTGCGTCAATTCGGCCAGGGCCACACGCATCTCAGCCAGGCCCTGTTCGAGTTGCGTAATTTGTTCGCGCATGGTCCGATGGTCCTGCGTCTGCGTTGCAAGTCGTTGACGGGCCTGCTGATAGGCCTGCAACCCTGCTCGGTCTGTATTTAGTACCGCTGATGTCATGAGATCTCTCACAAATTCTGTATTGGTAATCGGGATCTGCATGGTCAATTCCTTTCTAGGACAGCGACGGAATGGCGACGACCCGAAGATTCTTTACAAAGGGTGCCCGAGTTGTGTTGGTGGTCGTCAGAACAATTTTAATGGCAAAATACTTAAAGTTCGTATAGACTCCATAGGAAATGCGATTGGTGGCGACATTGCTCGTGCCTGGGGCATAGCCATATTCCTTGAGGTCACTCTGACTCAGCGACACCTGATTATACCCCTGGACGGCGGTCATCAGTTGATAGGCCTGCTCATCAAACGTCGAGGGATCATCTGAGGACAGTAACTTATAGTAGACCTGAATGTTCGCTTCGGTGGGCTTATAGGCATTCAGAAAGACTCGAAGATCTCCCGCATCCATATCATCAGCCAGTACCACACGGCGCGTAATGTACCGCGCCAAGGCTGGACCACCTTGCGCTTGATCTTCTCCGACGCAGATGGCCGTGGTCGCTCCCCCTCCACCCGTCACGGTGACGGTCGGCGATGAGGTATACCCTGATCCAGAGGTATCGACGATAAAGCTCGTCACGGTATTCGAGGTCACGACGGCATAGGCGTTGGCGCCACTGCCTCCCCCTCCAGAGATGGAGACGGAAATCGAGGAGGCGTTGGCATACCCCGTATTCGAGGACACCACAATCAAGCTCGCATTGGCCAGGCTCAGATTATTGACTTTATTTTCAATGGCCAGGACGCTGAGACGTTCGAGATCAAGAATGGGAGAGATGTCACGAGTCGTGGCACTCAGGTACGCACGGACCTTAAAGGAGTTGGCATTGAGAGTCAGCGTCCGACGACCCAGCGTGTCATCAAACAGAATGTTCTGGTGGGGGTCAAAGGGCCGATAACTATCCACCTCACCGGTTGGAGTCCGAGTCGTCTGCACCTGCATGGCCAGAGTCGTATTGGGAAGAATGAGATTGCCAGTGGTCACGTAGGCCACATCGATCGGCACGTTGGCCAAGGGGAGGTCATCGGCGGCCACGGTGCATTCCACATTGCCCGTCACGACGTCATAATTGGCACGCATCACGCGGAACATCAAATCCTGTTCCTGTATCGCCGTCCAGGTCGAGGAGTTCTGAGATTTGAAGAAGCTCCCCAGGTAGGGTTGCGTAGAAATCATGCGATTCGTCCCCAGCAGAGTCTGACCCACTTCTGAGAGATAGACCTCATACTCGACGGTATTGGCGATCAGGACGATGGCATATTCTTGTCCGGCCTGCAGGGTCACGGGTCCCTGGAATTTTACTTCGGTATAGAGAGTCGCATCATCTAGCGGTTTCGCCAAGGACGTTGAGGCAAATCGGGCTTGCATGGTGGCTTCGGACACCACCGTGACGTCATCTGCATTTAGCGTGATATCGGCAAACGGAAGGACCTGTGAGGAATGGGGATAGCCATTCACTACCGGACGAATCTGGACCTGCACGGGAATCCGCGCATCCTTGGCCTTAAAGACCAATCTGAGTGACGTAATCTGCACTCCATTGGCAAATTGACTTTGATCGACTAAGAAGGTCTGCGCGACCGGATCATAATACCCGACGACGGCGCGCCCGACCACCTGTTCCCGCTGTACCACCGAGGTCACGACGGTCTGTTGCCCACCCAGGACCGTCCGTTGAATGGTCGGCGTGCGCGTGGACAGAATCGTTTGTTCGGCGGTCTGCAGGAGGCCTTGCGCAAAGTAGCGGCCGTCTCCATTGGTGGTCGAATTCGTCAGGTCCGTCGAATTCACATCACTGAAGCGCAGCACACGTTCTCCCGTTCTGAAACGAGTCGTGGTGGTTGACGGAATCGTAAAGACTCCCGCAAATTCTCCACGGTCAGTCGTCGTGAGTGGCCCAATGGAGAAGTTCGTATTGGAGGTCGGAGTGGTCGTCCAATTCGAGGCAAAGGTGGCCACGCGAGTCGAGACATTATAGGAGGAGACCACCTTAGATTGTCCCAGGCCGACTCCAGAGGTCAGATAGATGGTCTGACCCGCGAGCCCACTGGCCGTATTGGACGAGAGATTTTCATTGGAGAGCGTCAAGGTCGACGAGGTGGCACTCTGGACAAGTCCTGAGTAGTGATGATACCCTGAAATGCGCGTATTGGCCCCCGTGCTATTCCCAATCAGGAAGGTGGCATTGGCCGTGACCACGCGCACATTGGCGATATTGGCATCATCACCGGCGCCCACATTGATGATCGAGACGTTCGTCGTGTTGGCATTGGTCCTCGAGAGCACCACCAACCCCGTGGCGAGATTGGAGGCTATGGCGGGGTCATAGACGCGAATGGTCTCGGCATCCTGATAGGTATCCTGATAGGTCACGGAGGTATTCGCTAACTCCACAATATTTGGGAGATTCAGATAGGTCTGCACGGAGGTCTCATCAAAGAATCCATAGAGTGCCGTATTCGGCTTAAACGCCTTGCCGATAAAGAGGACGCCCTGCGGACGGATGTAGGGGATAATCGACATATCGACGATGCGATTGCCCAAGGCTCTGGTCAGCGTTTCTGGGACGAAACGCGTTTCGAGCCCAGTACGAGACTGGAGTTGCGTGACATCCGCGAGCGTTTGTTGAATGATGTTGTCAAAGAGAGGAATTCCCCGTCCTCCACGCCAGGCGGGCTGCACGATGGCATCGCGCACGTTGGAGACGCCAGTCCAGGTGGTTTGCCAATTATCCCAGACCGTCCCAAACATCTCAGGCATCTCTCGTTCAACGGTCCTGGCCAGCGCGGCCCAGGCATCATTATTCCCTTCCATATTGACGAGCACATCGGGTTGCTGGTCGGTATCAATCCAGTTATCCGATGCGGGGTCTAATTGCACTTGTCCAATGAAGGAGACGACATTGAAGGGATTGATGTTGATAGTCTGCGAGGCCATCGGTTGATCGACAAAGGTCGTTTCCACGTAGGGCAACGTGATCAGGGAACCATTCCTGGCGTAATTGGTCGATCCGGTGGTATTCAGATTGAGTTGATGATTCTGAATGAGAAACGGAGGGCGCATCGCGAGCTGTTGCATATCGATCGCACACAGATAGTCCGTGCGACTGACATCTCCGATGTTATGGCCCTTGAAGGAATCCACGAGAATGCCATTCTTAAATCGATTCAATCCCGTTTCGTTGTCCACAATCTGCTGATCCTTGGCGGCCTGTTCCAGCTGATTGAGTGCAGTGTAATACTCCAACGTGTCGAGACGCTTGTGCAAGACTCCAATATCGCGCATCGTAAAGCGGCGATGGTCGACCTGTTGCACGCGAATCCCTGAGGTGTTGGCGGTATAGGCGGGGAGACCCAGAGTATACAGGGTCATCGCATTCTCTAGGTCAGCGGGCGCCGCGGGGGTCAAGGACGAAATCCCTTGGATGACGGCAAAGGTGCGGTCCTTGGTCAACACCACCTTATCAATGCGCGGCAAATAATAGGAGAAGTCGGTTTCAAAGTTGGTCCCCGAGACGCCCAGAATAATTTCATCAAAGAGTCCTGCGACATCTGCATTCTTTCGTCGAGCGCGGAAGTCAATGCAATCTCTGAGAAAGAAGGTTTCGGCAGTGGTGGGCGAGGCATAGGTCGGAATCGCGGTGTAGGCCGTGTTTCCCTCTATGTAGGAATCCACGGTCAGATACCCCGATCCCGTATGTTCAAAGTAATCGAGATAGACGACCGTATTCCCCTTGGGCCCTTGCATATTCGGCAAGAGTTTGATCAGCGCATGGTCATAGAAATTATCTCGTTGGCCGGTGTCTAGGGTATAGCGTGAGGTAATATTGGTGGCCAGAGCGATATTCGCAGTGGTGGGCACCATGGTGTCAAAGTCATAGATCGCGGCCAGTCTGGTGGCGTCGGCGGTATAGACCGATTGCGTTTGATTGGGAGTCTGGAGAGACCCCGTCGCCGAGGACGAGAAGAAGATTTGTGCGCCATTGGCCGATCCCGACCCTCCCTGTTTTGTCCAGGTAATGTTCGCGCCGTCGACAGCCGTGGACGCTGACGTGTCCACAATCGTGGTGTTGGCTGTTTTATTTTGCTTGGACTTGCGGAGATTGCCCAGCGTGTGAGCGTAGGGCAACTTGACTTTCACGTACACCATTGCAGATTGGGATCCCGCATTGGGCACTGTAATCGTATAGGTCGAGGTATTGCTCGACGTTGTGATAGTGACGGTATTGGACGAGGAGGCAAAATTGATCACCTGATTGTTGGCCACCGTCCCCGCCGAGGTCGTCACCACCAGAATGTTATCGATCGCATCAGTGGTCGACAGCGGCGACCCATTGACGGCGGACGTGATGCCCGAGGTCGTCGTAAAGGTTATCACATTCGAGGAGAATGATTGCGTGTATTGTTTGCGACCATAGTATTCTGAGGATGCAATGGGAATCCCACCCACAATCGACGCGTCCCCAATCGCAAAATTCGGCAACGTGAGGATCGACCGATTGAAATCCGTATCGGTAATAAAGGATCCTTGATACGCATCCGTCAGCAAGGGGAGTTTGGATGCCGAATCAATATCCATCGACGTGGTAATGGTATTCGAGTCACCCAGGACAAAGGATTCCGCATCCTTAAATTCATAGTCCAGTGAAAAGATCGTCGCGGTCGTGGGGACGCCAAAGTCAAACGCCCTGGTCACCGTGGCTACTTTGGTAGACCCATTATAGGCAGAGATCTGTCTCAGTTCATTATAGGTGGTTCCCAGATGCGTGGCCACGCGAAGCTTGACTCCCTTGTAGGCATCCGTTTGCGTGGCGGCCGCAGAATCAAGTTGAATCGTCGTCGAGGTCCCCGTGCCGCCACAATTCGCCGAGCGAAAGGACACATTCGCATCTAGCACATAGGATCGCCAGACCCCCGTCGAAATAGACGTCGAGGTGGCCCCAGATTGATAATCTAACGCACGAATACGAATCGTCCCCATGTTCGTGGCTCCGGCGGTGGCCGCCGAGGTGATGTTGATGGAGGAATTGGCAACGCAATGAATCGTCATGGGCGCGAGGGTATCCAACATCAGGGGTCCACGAAGCCTTGTCACGTCCACATAATTCTGATAGTCAACGGTCAGGGGATAATTGGTGACATTGGCGGCCGTACGTGCACGAGGAATGCTGAGCGTCGTGGGCGCGATGGTCTCATATTCATAGCCCAGCACATAGGCTTTGCCGGGTTCGAGGACCACATTCAATTGTGCCGTATCTGACGCATGACTGGTCAGGGCCACCTGAAACGGTCGCACGAGATAGTTGCCCGACTCATCAAAGGTCCGGCGCGCCAGGGTATTTTCTAATTCAGACAGTTGTGGATAGGAGATCTTCTGTGTGATCGCTCCGTTGACCACTCGAAATAACTCGACAAACGAGGCGTCATCTGTAGAGCTCAGCGACCGCTTGGAGAGGGTCAGCGTAATCTTATAGCGAGTCGATCCTGGGGCCTGATAGTTCGACGAATCCTGCGCGGGGTCGAGCAGTGAGGTATCGTCTGATTCGGTCACAATCGAATCGGAAATCTGCAGACCCACACGGTACGAGGGAGTCGTGGTGTAGCGTTCGAGAATAATCGTCTGCGCGCCCACTCGCGCAAAGTATCCATTAATAAAATAAACACCCTCATTGATCGAACAGACCGATCCATTCCCGGCGGGAGTCGTGGCAAAGACCGTGGCCGTGTAGACCGCATCTTCGGTTTGAATGGCCGCCGCAGCGGTAAAGTGAGTGGAGGTCAGATACTTGAGCATCAGAGTGGGTGGGTTGCCATCTGATCCATCATGCACGGCCGAGACATAAGCGCGAATCGCGGTCCCGTCGGTCGCGGGGTCCACAATCATCTTTCCGACAAAGTTGGCGGTATCAATCGTGACGTTCGACGCATTGAGAGTCTCGAGCTTGAGATAGTGCACCTGCGCCGTTTCTATGGAGGTCTGCCCACCCAGGACCATCGAGCCATTCTTGAAGATATGTGAGCCAAAGCGATCGACCTGTTTTTGCAGAGACGTTTGCAGTTGTGTCAGCTCACGGGCTTGCACGGCATACCCAGGGCGAAACAGAAGACGATAGAAGTCTTTGGACTCCGCATAATCGTCATTATAGGGATTCTGCGTAAAATCAACAGCCATAGCGTCTCCTAGAAGGTCACAACAGTTTTAATCATCTCAGATTGTCCCACCGCTCGCATGACGGGTGCGCGGTTTTCGGTATGAATTACGTCACCAGATCCTGGATCAAATTCGGGATGGGTCACGGAGACCACGGTTCGACTGACTCCAGAGGTATTACCCTTGAGCTCATGACCAATCTGAATCACCCCAGTGGGTTCGGTCAAGGTCACCGTGTTCACACGATTATCTACGAGGTACGATCGGAAGGTCGAATTGGCCACATCAGTCCCCTGAAAGACAATTTCATCGGTGGTATACGCATCACCCGCGACGCACAAGACGGCCGTCGTCAAGGTGACCGCCGAATTCGAATTGGCATACGACACCTCTGTCGTCTCATTATATTTATGGATCGCCGTCACAATAGAAATCTGTCGAAAGTCGTTGTTTGCCGTAATGATGTTGCCTTCAGTCGCATCGAGTGCGCCCACATTCACGGCGATCATCACGGAATTCGCAGCGAGTTGTCTGGCGGGATTGAATCCATGCCCCAGGTAGGGCGCGATGATGGGTCGAATCACTGCCCCAGTCCCACCCCCACCAGAGATCGTCATCTTACAATTGGCCAGCGTATAGTTTTGTCCATGAGACGTCATGGTAATCGACCGAACAATATTACCCGAGACGTTGACATTCCCAGTGGCCCCAGTCCCATTACCCGTAATGGTCAGAATCGTATTGGCCAGCGTATAGCCCGTCCCTCCAGTAGTGACATACCCAGAGGAAATGGCACCCTCGACCACATTGGTGGCATCTCCACCATAGGCCAACCCCTGTTCGGTGGGAACTGGAATCCAGGACGAGGTGATAAATTTATTGGACGCCGGAATGGTATAGAGATATTTCCAGAGAAAGTTATCAGAGGTTTCAATGAAGCCGTTATTGATGGTATAATCGCCAGCGGGTTCGTCCGTCGAGACGGCATTGTTGGCGTTCGAGAGACATCGATACACTTCCCCCGTGCTCGTATAGACATAGTTCGAATTGGCCGACCCCCACATCATCAGGGCCGTATTCGCCTGGTCATCGTAGGGAGTATAGCCCGTATTGGCCGCCCAATTGCGACGAGGAATTACCAGTGACACATCATTGCCGGTAATTTTCTTCCCACCCAGGGCGGCGTTCATATAGGCATAGGCATTCAGGTCCGTATGCACCACCACTGGGGGCGTATCGTTGGCATCCCAGGTCACCGACTTACCAAGCAGGACATAGCCCACTGAGGCGTCTGGTTCAGAGAATCCTTCGGCAAACTGCACCGCTTCGGTGTACTGAAGGCGACAATTGATCATGCGTGGAAATATCCTTCTAGATGGTGCGAATCACGATCATCGTCTGCGCCGAGGCAGAATCGGTATAGGTGCCGGTGATCCTCAGACTGGTATTATTTATAATAGATGCAATAGTTCGTAATTCAGTATTGACTCGAATGGACCGTCCCAGCGCGATGGTTCCTGCCGCATTGGCCACATTGAAGGTGGTGGCAGTGCCCGTGACGAGATTGGATCCCGACGTCACGTCCACCGTCCCCGACAGCGTAATTTCGGTATTGACCGCCTCGATGTTTGCCACAATCTGGCGACCCGTCGGGATGGAATCGAGGTGGGTTTCCTGCACATATTCCGCAAAGAGCTTCAATCCCGCAGGATGAAGGAGCATCTTGAGGATGTCCTTATAGGTACTCAGCGCCGTCGTCGATTTGATGACATAGGAGAAATTCTGATAATAGTCTCCATCCTGCATGCGTTGATCCGAAGACAGGAGTCCATCCGTGGTCACAAAGCGACCAGGATAGGTAAACGCAGAGGCCAGAAGAGAGGCCAGGGCCGTGGCGAGCCCATTCCCCTTGGTGGTGAGGTCAATGGTCGGAGTGTCGGTATACCCAGACCCACGATTGACCATGGCAATCGACCGAATTTCTCCTGGGAGGTGGGGCGCCACCGCCGAGACGATATCTCCATCTCCAAAGATGGCCGTGACCAAAATTGAGGCATTGGCGGCCGCTGAATTGGCCGACGAAATAGACACATTGGGAAGGACTGATTGCCGATACCGTTCTCCACCAACAAAGGTGCGCCCATAGATTCCGACCGAGGTATTCGTGGTCGTCGAGGTCCAATTCACATTAACTGTCAGAGAGACATCAGAGGCAATTGCATTGATATACCGAGATTGACCGGTCACATAAATGCGGTCCGCGACCTTCAAATCGGTGGTGAAGCGCGTGTTCGTTCCAGTGAGCGTCGCGGTCGCATTGGTCTTGGCCACACGACCATTCAGACGCATGGGCGTGAAGGTCACGGCCCTAATCCCGGCGTTGGCCGGATGGAGTTCGGTGACCTGTGCTGCCCCGCCCCATCCATAGGCATCAGGATAGGGTGCCGTGTTCGCGGTAAAGATGAGGTCATCATAGAGGTGATACCCCGTCCCTCCATGCATGATCGTCGTGTTGCCCAAGATACCCAGGGAATCAATGCCCACATTGGCCGTGGCCGCAATGGAATGCACATTGGCCGTAATCGCTAATTGAGGGGGCGACACATGGAACGTGGGCAGGGTCAGAAATCCAGTGGTCGACGTCAAGAGAGTGATGGCGGTAATGGGGCCCAATCCCGTGACGGTGCCTGAGGTCAGCGCATCTGCAATCGTCGTATTGACATTCTCAGAAATGGTCGAGGACATGCCATAGTTTGCGTTGGAGATCAGGACATTGGCATAGTGGATGATAAGATCTTGATTGATCGTGAGAGTATTGGCATGGGTCGTCTCAGACGTATCTACCGTGGAGACCACACCCGTAAAGCCGGTGTTGGGCACTGAATCAATGACAAAGGGACGAACTTCTTGAAACCCAGCCCCTCCATTCGTCATGACCAACGATTCAATTAACGCCTCATAGACCTGGTCAATGACGGCCGTCGCCGCGGTCAGTGGAGATCCTCCGGACACGACCACCGTGTCTCCCACATTATAACTGGCGCCTCCATCAGTGATGGTAATGGACTCCACCAGCGATTCCGCAGTAAAGTGCAGGGTCTCTCCCGTTCCTGAGACGACGGCCGTGATCGTTTCTCCCTGCATGAAGGTGCGCGTATTGGTCATCGTGATCGTCAATTCCCAGGTGCGCGTGGCACCCAGGACAATTTCATTGGCATCTTCGGTGACGGCCATGGCCCCAGAGGTGTCTCCGGTGAGCGATAGAATCGCCGTGCGCTCTGAGATGCGTTCAATCAGACTGCGCGAGGTATAGACCACCTTGAGGGTGCCAGTCGGTGCGGTGGTAAAGGTTACTTTCTTCTCATTGGGGGAAATGGTATAATTGGTGACCAGCGTACCATTCAGGTAGATAGTCAGTTTCGTGGCATCTGTGATCATCTCAAAGAGGGAATAGGTGGTCGCGACTCCATCGGCCGTGGTCGTGGTGTAGAATTCCTGAAAGAGTCGGAGCGCCTTGTTTCGAACATAGTGGCCATCGGACGTGCGCAGAATAAAGTCTTTGGGATAGACCAGCGTCGCCGTATCGCCATAGACGGCTCGAAAGAAGAATTCAAAGGACTGAGCCGTGCCTCGGGTTCGATAGAATTCCTTGGCATGCTTCAGGAGGGTCTTCTGATTCGTCAGCGCCGTGCGAGGAATGCTAGGAAGAAATTGCTTGTGAAAGTAATCTTCAAACTCAGTGAGCGTCTGATCCAAATCCCGATAGGACAAGAGATTGCGCGCAAAGTCCGTTCCCTTGTTTGTCTGTTCCAGATAGGCATAGTACGCTTCAAGAAAGGTCACAAAGGTGGGGTATTGCGACCGCACAAAGTCGGGCAACTGATTGCTTACTAGCGTGGAGAGCGGAAGCGGTAGTGACATGGATTAGTATTGCTCCACGACTAAGGATGAGACATCCGTCGCATCTAATTGAAAAATCTGATTTTTGGTCGCCGTGAGAATCGAGGCACTCTCAAACGAGAGTCGAATCGTTGAGTCGGTCGTGTCGGTCGAGACGGGTTTCAGATTGGTTAAGGTCACTCGACCCGTCTCATAGTTGACGGTGCCGATGCCCGACGTCAGCGTGACTTTTTCTCCAAGAGAATTATAGTAGAACAAATCGAGCGTCCCAAAACGGGTGGCCACGACTGGATCGAGCACGGCACCCGCGCCCCCGCCGCCCGAGACGGTCACGGCAGCACGAGTGTATCCGGTCCCCCGCGAGACCAGCGTGACGTTAGCAAGTTGCCCATTGAGAAGCGTTACGGTCGCGGCCGCACCAGTACCATCACCCGTAATCGTAATGGTCGGGGCCTCCACATAACTGAATCCAGGATTGGTAATGAGCAGTTCATCAACACCCGTAAAGGAATTCGCCACTTCACCTAAGAAACAGAGACGTTGCACGCCCGTCGCATCTAAGACATAGAGTCCTGTTGATTCCATGCGATCGGCTGGACCCCCACGATGCAACGCAAATCCGAAGTCAATCGTATAGTTTTTCGAGGTGTTCAGGGACGGGGTGATGCGTTTTTGTATGCGAACCGAGGTGGTGGATCCACGAATCGCCGTGGAGACTCCATCAATGGCCTGTTGCAGTTTCGATTGCACAAAAATCGACCCAAAGTGATTGATCGTCTCCAGGTATGTCGTGATCGCCGTTCTGACGGCCGTCAGAATCGTGGAGACTGATTGTGTGGTTATGGTGGTGTCGATTGACACCAAGGAGATTAAATTGAGATAGACATAATCCGGATCCACAAAGGAGGCGCTCACGGTGACCAAGGCTTTGGGACCAATGAGGTCATTCAGAATGCGTGTTTTCTCAACTTCGTTAATCACATAGCCAGACTTGAGTTGAAAGGCAATAAAAACTTTTCCATAAATTGGCGGAACATTATCTTCTCCACCCCAGACCTTGACGGACTCAATGTTCGGATAGAGCGTGGGGATCAAGGTCTCATAATCTGAGAGCGTCACGGCACGATTCTGAGACGTATAGGCCAGGGGCGCATGAAACTTGATGGCATCCAGATTCTCTCGGTCAGCTCCACCCGCCGCGGCCACCTGAGGCGTGGTCGTGATGGTCGTAAATCCCCCAATGGAATCAGTCGTAAAGGTGTTGGCGAGATTGGCGGGCGCTCCATCGGTGGTCAGATAGGAGACCAAGACTATGTTTCCATTGGCGAGTTTCTTGCCAATCACGCCATCGCCAAAGGTGATCGCATACTTAGAATCCGTTCCACAGTTCAGGAAGTACGAGGCCGTATTGGCCGTCAAGGTGGTAATATCTGTCGCAGAGGTAAAGGTCGTCGAGGTGGTGTTGCCTGACGATTCTTGTACGACGACTAAGAGTGACGAGGTATCAATGTCATCATTCGGCAGGATAAAGGTATTGGCGGTATTCACGGACTGATTATAGGTCATCGTCATGAGTTGGGGAATACCCTGCGTCAGATGCAGATTCTTAAACGAAAAGGTATTGGCCTCCTTGGTCACGGTCTTGCTCTCAGTGGTGATAAAGAGATAATTGACTCCATCAACTGGACCCGACAGAAAGGTTTGAAAGCGATCCATCGTCAACGAAGACTGCGTGTTCCCCACTGGAGGGGTGACGATGACCGAGACATTGGCCATGGCGCCTCGTCGAGACACGGGCGTATAATTTAGCGTCTTGGCATGAGAGAGAATCGAGTTGCGCACCAAGGCCGTATCCAAGAACATCTCATTGGCGACCATATTACTATAATAGCCGGCATAATGAGTGTTATAGGCCAGAAGGTCGACGAGCACCGCCAACCCAGACCCCTCAAAGTCATAATCTTGAAAGGTCGTCTGCCCTTTGAGATACGTCTTGAGATTGGTCTTGATGGATTCGAAATCGAGTTCTGAGACCACTAATTTATTTGCCATTTAACGAACCCTTTCAAGGAGAAAATCGACGGTCATCGGTTTTGGATTTGTCACCAGATAAAAATCAAATCGCACCGTATAGGCATTCTGGTCAAAGTCAGGCATAACATCGATGCGTTGCACCTGGACGCGAGGTTCAAAATTCCCAATGGTTTCTGCAATCAACCGTTCGATACTCTTGGCCGTAAATTCGCTAAGTGGGTCAAAGAGCATCTTACGAATGTTCGACCCAATTTCAGGATGAAAGGGTCGTTCATAGTGGTTGGTCAGGATGAGATTTCTGACCGCATACACCACGGCCTGCTCATCGGTGCGAGGCACCAGGTCGTTCTTGACCGGATGCCTGGTGAAATTCAGATCAAGGTCAGTATAGCGTGTCATACCGTCTATTTAGCCTCTACATGCCAGGAATTTTTGATAAGAGTCCCGCCGAGCCGACCTGGGTAAGAATAAATTTCCCACAGGGGTCAGAGGCGGCGGTCGTCAGAATAGACGCCGTCACGATCGTCTTCAATTGCGCAATCGAATTCGTGAGGAACGCGGTATCCTTCGCAATAATCGTAGAAATCTGATTCTTGATACTCGAGACCTGCGCAGTGAGTTCTGCGAAAGTATTGAGCCCCGTATTGAGCTTCGAGAGAGCATCATTGATCGTCCCCGTGTGTCCGTCCAGGGCTTCCGAGGAGAACAGACCCGTCATGGCTCCCGCCATCTGCAGACAATCCCCCGCTCCCGAAAGGAGATTTGAATAGGTCGACATTTGCTTGGAGACACTCAGCACACTGTCCAGTCCTGGTACATTCACGCCAAGTCCTGCGAGCGTTCCCGACAGTCTCCCCGTATGAGTGGAGAAGGTAGTGATGCCGGCCGTGAGATCTGAGAAAGACGTCCCGGCGAGCATCGTGACCGCATCCGCTTGTCGGGGATCGGTCCCATCGGCCGCAATGGAGGTGACCTTGGCCTGAAGACTGGTGACGGATTCCGACAGTGAGCTAATGGCCTGAGACACTGGATTCTGAAAGAGCGCGGAGCGAGCCGTATCAGATAAGGTGGTCAACAGGCTGGCCTGTCCTGTAGCTAGAATTGGAGGCGCCGCGGGTACCACACTCTTCATACTGTTCAGGATCGACGATCCGATCGGTAAATCTGCTGTGGAGAGTCCAAAGGCCATACGTTACCCTGCGAAGGTGGTGGTCGAACCGGTAAGAATCTGAGACCCGCATTCCAAGGCATCTCCCTCTCGACAGAGAGACGAGCCATTTACAAACGTAAACGACGACCCCGTGAGCACTTGACTGCTGTGGGTCGTCAGGCCATCACTATGCGCTTCCCAGGCATCAGAGACTCTGACGGCGGGGGAGCCATTGATAAAGGTCGTGGTCGATCCCATGAGAGGATTTCGTGAGGGAAATCCCGCATGACCCGTACAGGAATCGAGTACTCGACAGACACCTGGCATTATTTAGGTCCTCTAGACAAAGGTGATCCCTCCACCGCTAATCGTTTGATGTGAACGATCGGCCAAGAGAATAAGGCCACTCGCATATTTGCCACCTTTTTTGGTGGCATTTGGCCACCCCTCATCTCGGAAGGAACAGACTTTATTCGACAACGCCACCGAACGATTGCCACTACGCTTGAAGCTGACATGAATCCAGGCTGACGTGCCATATTCAAAAATTATTTGATCAAACGGAAGATTGTCCTTCATCCAGATTGCAATTTGAAAGAGTTGTGCGATGGTATAGCCTGGCCATTGTAGATCTGCCGCCTCACCTTTACTATGTTGCGAGGGTCCAGATTGAACGCGAAACGCCGAGTTAATGCGAAAGCCAGGATACTGATTGGCGAGGGGTTCGAGAATCTCGGTGCAGAGCGACTTGAGGTTACAGACCAGGTCTCCTGCCGTGAGCTCACCTTGACCCGCATCAGGAATAAAGTGCTTGTACATCGCATCTCTGGTGAGATGTTTTAATTTAAATCGTTTCGAAAGTTGGAGCTCATAGTCAATCGGTGGCACTGCGACTCCAGAACAGGTCGTGAGTGGAGTTCTCTTCTCTGGTGCAGGCGTGGAGATTGATTCTGAGGGCTTTCCGCTTGCACTCACTAGGAGCGATGCCACCGATGGAGGATCTTCTGGGGCCTCGAGTGAGGAGGCATTCAGGGGATTGGCTCCTCCATCGATGGGAGCTTCGAAGCCTTCGAGCGCAATCAATTTCTGTTCTGAGTCAGCCGTCAGTTGTTCTTGAATCGATACCGGCGTGGCGGTATCATTGGTCGTGCGAATCGGAATGGGAGGATCGATGCCAGGATGAAATTGTTCTGAGGCGCCCTGAATCGTGGCCGTCCCACCGGCATAGAGTGTGAGCGTTCCCGCATCGGTCTGAAAGGTCCCCTGTCCCAGGTGCGCTTGAAGCGTAATATCCGTCAGAGCTTCTTCCTTGATGAATCCCCCAAGAGCCTGCAGGGTGATATTCTTGGCTTCGAGCGTCATATTCTGTGTGGCCTTGAAGTTCATATTGCCATTGGTCGTGATGTTGCAATCACCCGACACATAGAGATACTTGTCCGACAAGACGACCTCATAGGCATCGGTCGAAACCTTGGTGACCATCGTGCCCGTGGGATGAATTTCGACAAAGGTGCCCGATCGATGATAGAAGTGGATGCGTTCCCCGCCTGGGGAGTCATCATACTCAATGACATGCCCCGATTCCGTTTCAATGACCTGATTATACGGAAACAGGGCGCGATAGGGTGTGGGAGGCTCATTGAACGTGCCGCCACCCGCGATGGGGATATTCTTGGTCACATTCTTGGTCTTGTCCTCAACGATGGTCTCGGTGATCGTTTCATTGCGGGCTAGGCGCGAGGTCGTGGGCTCATTGAGCACAGTCGGATAGCGTTGTGCGCCAGCAAATTCCGTGACCTTGACTCCTTCTCCAACGGTGGGAATGGTGAGTGACTTGGGTGGACGTGGGGCCCGAGAGAGCTCATCACTGGTGCGAGGATCCGCAAACCCTTGCGTCGGTGGAGCCAACGAATCTGGAATACCTGGAAGGATGCCCATGATGACGGGATGTTGCGCCGAGTCCCCATCAAGATAGAAGCCCATGACAAAATCCCCTTCCTTCACGCGAAGCATCGACGAATCCGTGAGGGGCATGAGCGGATGCGCCCAGGGCAGATCGGCCGTGGGAATCAGCACTTTATCTGAGACATGGGCGCCCGCAATGCGTACCTGGCAGCGTCCGAGCTTTAGGGGGTCCAACCGATTCTCCACGACTCCCATCCACCAGATGAACCCATCATGGCCCATGTACGGAATCTGCAGACTCATAATGTTTTGACTTTCTTGAGTGAGGCGTTGGTCGTCGACGGTGAGACAAAGGCGTTGACGATCGAATCTTTCACGAGTTCGAGCACGCAGGCATGCATTTCGTGATCAATCTTATGACGACAGGCCGTCACCAGATAGTGACCCGAAAAGACGTGATCCGCATCAGCCATGGATTCGTCTTTCAATGCTGCCGCCGGCAAATCAAACGTCACGACATCCCCAACCTGAACGGTGGGATGACCTGGCACGAGGACTTCAATCTTCGCTTGCTGCAGCAGGGAAAGATACATATTACGAGGAATCATCCATTGTTCGACTTCATTGGGACGATGCACCTGTCGACCCTTGCCATATGTCATGGTATCATGCCCAACGGTCGTCAGAAAGAGTCGTCGAAAGGTTTGCGGGTGATCCGTGAGTCCAGACCCCAGTCGAGTCGGGGCGGTCGAACTGAGCGCCTTGGCATTGAGGTGCTTCGTTTTATCCCATTGTCCAGGGAGCGTATAGGTCGACATGGCGATGCGTTGTCGCAGGGGGTCCACCGTGATTAGAGACCCCGCGAGTCCACCAGTCTGCAGAAGTTGGAGCGTGTTAAAGGTATCACGAATCGTATACGATTCAACGCCGGCGACCGCCAATTCAAGATCAGTCTTGTCATGTTCATTATTGCCCAGATTCACGGCCTTGGGGGCAAAGATAAAACTCTCAACAGGGCGTTGTTGCACCAAGGTTTCGAGGTCAGTAAAGCGAAACCCCTGTCGCGTCTCATAGAAGAGAAAGGTGGCACTTTTGTGGATTGGGCCCAGGGCGCGATTGGCCAACCAATTAATCGTCTGAAAGGGTTTCCAATTGGGAATGACCCAGTCATAGACGCCAAAGGTGGTGGAGATCTGAGATAATTTTTCTGCGTCAATCTTCAGATAGTTGAGCGCAATATCCTTGATAATCGACGCAATCGTCTTGCCGCGATAACTCTTGGAGATGCGGACCACATCATTCAGAATCAGTTCTTCCGAACAGAAGTGAAGAATGTAGGCATCGGTATTCAGTCCCACGCGGCGCCGGTCGGCCATGCGATAGATGCGAAACGTCTTGGTGTAGGACTGCGCCTTTCTCTGTCCGGCCTTCTTGAAGGACACCATCAGATATTCATGACCCACCAGAGGGAGCGTATTGCAGAGATTCTGCGTATCGGAGAGGAGCAGGTCACCCGTGGTCACATTGGCAAACAAATCTTCATAGAGATTCAGTTCTACCATGATCTGCTTCACGTCAATCGCTGCCCCCGTTGAGGCCACGATCATGAGAGTGTCGAGTTCATAATCTGCCGCTCGCGACATGCCATGTTCAGGTGTCGTATTGATCATGAGGAGGCCAGGGTATTCATTTCATCTTTGACCATCGAGAGATAGATGGGACGAAGAAGTTTGATGGCGCGCCGCGATTCATTCAGATCAGATTCATAGGTGTACGAGGAAATGATGTCGCGGGAGGTCGTGAGTCGAACCCAGGTGCCATCCGCATGCGTATAGACCACGGGGACGACCGATGCCAGCGTGGCATATTCCGTCAGGTCAATCTCAACTGTTGCCGTTGAGGTCTCTCCAGCTGAATTTTCTCGCAAGAGGGTTTTGGTATAATGATGCGGAGTCGAATTGGCCAGACTCACGGTGCTATATTTGTTAATCAGCACTCGTTCGAATTGCTGCGCCCCATAGGGCCAATCGAGTTGGGGGTCTAACATCGTGTCAATGTTCGCAAAGAGAATCACCCAATACAGATCGGATGACCCATAGATGCGGTCCGCGAGAATATCTGGGGTTTCTCCGTCTTTGATAAGATAGTCATAGAAGAGTGAGGCAGAATCCCTCATCGAGGTGCGCAGGGCGACCCGTCGAAAGATGTTGGTGACGACATCGGTGGTCAGTTCATCTGACCCATTGAGGGTGTAGGTGAGATAGGGAAATTGTGAGAAGTATCGATTGCTCATTAGAATCCCTCGAATTCAATCATCTCTCGTGTGACGTATTCAATTTCCTTGAAGGTGAGTTGCATGCGAATATGCGTGTGGGAACTATCATGATAGACCGAAAATTCATCAGGCGCATAGTCGAGTGTAATATCTTCGAGGACACAGACTCCGACCTTTCCAATGCGGGCATCCGCTGGACGCACTCCATCGTTGATGGAATACTCTATTTCAAACTCCGATGGCGTAATAAAGTATCTGGAGGTCGAGGTCTTCGACAGTTCTGGGGCGCCATGGGCCTTAAAGGTACGAATAATGCTTCGAACATTGCGGGCCTCATCCATCGAACGAGGAAAGAAGTCAAAGGTAAATTGATGCGATCGAAATTCTGGTTTCTGATAGAGTGTTTCTTCGTTGGGATTGAGGGCCATGCCAGACCCAGACATAATTAATTTAGAGAGATCTTCCCCGACCACGTTTTCCCCTAAGATCGTTTTTTTGGCCAGCGCGTTTGCCCCCCTGCCGGCCAGTTCAGCCATGGCGCCTTTATTTCCAGTCACCGACTTTAGGAGACCATCCAGCCCACCATTCTTATATCCTTCGACGGCTTGCCCACCTAATTGTGAC
>SXGR01231927.1_pt1 | contig 20047 bp, 15 predicted proteins | sample 3174711 | NCBI WGS metagenome assembly SXGR01 (sample SAMN11356860, study PRJNA531348) | freshwater metagenome | isolation source: freshwater sample F1-60 | place: China: Fuxian Lake, Yuxi | collected 2017-12-25
ACCAGGATTTCGACTGCGGACAGATCCACCGTGCGTTGCCACACATGATCGAGCAGCCGCCCAGGGGTGGCCACCAGAATGTCAACACCGCGTCGCAGCTGATCGATCTGCGGATTGATGTTGACCCCGCCAAACATGGACATTGAGCGTAATGGCAGGTGCCGACCATAGTCGCGCACGCTTTCCTCGACCTGCGCGGCCAGTTCGCGGGTGGGGGTGAGGATCAGGGCCCGGATGCCTGGGCCCCGGACCTGCCGCGCCTGGCCTGCATGGGGGCGGCCCGTGTAAACGCCGGCGCGCGGCGCCGGATCGATCGCCTGGGCAGGCGCCATCTGCATGAGGCGTTGCAGAATGGGCAGCACAAATCCGGCTGTTTTTCCGGTGCCCGTCTGGGCAGCGGCGAGTAAATCACCGCCCGCCAGCACAGCGGGAATCGCCTGCATCTGAATAGGGGTGGGCTGGGAATAACCGAGTTCGGTGACCGCGCGAACCAATGGTTCGGCGAGGCCGAGAGAAAAAAAGCTCATGGAGTTCCGTCAAGGCGATGCACTGCGTCGACCTGCCGACCAGCCTGAAGGCTGCGGCACCAGTCGGGAAGACGGAGGGGATCGTCGGGGGGAGGAGGGAGGACAGCGAACGGACTGGATCATTGCCAATCCTTAGTATACCCGGCTGGCAATGCTTTGTGTTGCGTCGCAGCATCAATGCCGGCAGGCGGCCCGGCTCACGGCCAACGGTGCGCCTTTTAAAAGGGCGGCTTGATGACCTGTGCGCAGGTGCCCCGAATCAGGATGATGTTGCGGCCATCCTGAGTACTGATGGATTGGGTGAACGAGCCGTTGCTGCGGTCGATCACAAATTCTTCCTTGCTGATGGTGACGCCGAAACGCTGGAACATGGCGGGGCGGCTCACAATCAGACGCGGGCCCGCCACGGTGAGGTTGCCCGCCCGCCCCTCGGAGATGGACAGGCGCCCCTGGTACCAGCCAGACTTGCGATCGAAGTCGATCTGGGCAAGTGACATGCGCGCGGGCTCGTTGGCGTTGATGCCCAGCGCAAGCTGCCCATCGAGATCGAGCTGCAGTTCACAGATGAGATCCATCATGCCCGAGCGCCGCTGGGCGAGGATGTCCTGCGGGATTTCAGGGGCGCTGCTTTCATCGGACACCATGTTCACGAGGCCGTTTATACTGGCTGTGAGCAGCGCGCCGATCACGATACCGCCAAGCAATTTATTCATAATGGCACTCAAGCCACGCAATCCGGTGCCGATGATACTAGCAGTGGATTGGCCTTGGCGCTCGCCGGTTCTCGACCAAAAGCAGTAACTCTCAAGTTTGTCTGCCCAAGGGCAGGTGGTGCCTTACGTTGCAGCAGGTTCTCCGGGACATCCGATCATGCAAGTCATTCTTCGCCTGGCGCTCATTCTGCTCGCCGTCATCCTGATCGCAGTGTTGGGCACCGTTTCATTCGTCAAAGCGAAGCAGGCGTCAGAGCTTCGCGAGCAACTCGACCGATCGGGCGCGCAGGCCAAGGATCTTCGAGGCCAGATCCGCTCGCTCAAGGGTGAAATCGAGACGCTGGAAGAAAAATTACGCGAACTCGCCGCCCAGAATGCACTGCTCGCTGCGCAGCAGCCGTCGGCCGAGCCGCCTAAGGCGGCGGGGCTCGCGCAGGCCTGTCCCGCGCCGGGCCCCAACCGCACGCTGGACCAGGCGCAGTTCGCCCGGCTACCTCTGGAAATGCGCTACAAGCCCGGTGTGCTGCGCGTTTCCAACGACGGCCAGTCAGCCGTCGTCACGGCCGCCGCGGGCAACTCGCTCAAGATCGGCCCGGAAATCTTCGATCTGGTGCGGATCCATTTTTACCGGCCCGAAGGCGGCCAGGTCGACGGCAAGCCGGTTTCGCTGGTGGCCCATCTTGTTCATCGCATTGCCTCAGGGCAAACCGTGGTGGTGAGCGTGCCGATTCGGGAGTCAGCGTTTCAGCATCGCACCATATGGCAGATCCTGAACAATTTGCCCGCCAAGGGTGCCGCCGAAGCCACCATCTCCAACATCTCAATCGATCCCACCCAACTGCTACCCGAGAACCTCAGCTATCAGGTGTATGAGGGCACATTGCCGGTGCCGCCCTGTACCGAGAAGGTTCGCTTCTATCAATTGCGAACCCCCATTGGCATTAGCAAAGACCAGCTGGAGCGTTTTCTGATGAGGGTGAAGGCCCCTTCGTTCAAGGATTCAGCGAATCGCCCGCCCGCGGCGGGCAAAGCAGCTTGAAGCCAAGCGTGAACAAGCCGTTGGGCGGAATTTTTCGCCAGTAGCCCCACTCGGAAATATCGAAGACCTTGCGGCCGGTGAGCTGCGGCCCGGCCCAACTGGTCATGCGACCGATCCGGTGCATCTGGTTGTCGCAATCGTATTCATTGGTGTAGCGGCGCGACATCACGCCATCGGGGTCGGGCACCTTCAGGTCTTGCATCTCGAGCACTCGCCGGACAGCACCTTCTCGCTGCAAGGTCGTTCGGTCTATGTAGAGCGTGAGCGCGGGCGTGTCGCCCAGCTTTTCCCAGGAAAGGGCCATAGCCTGGGCCCGAGCCTGACTCGCGATCATAGAAAGCGTGAGTATCGCCCCGGTCAGCGCCCAGGCGCCCATCGAACAGCTACGCAACCCTGCGATCATCCCGGCTACTCCCGTTAGCAGTAGGTGCCGGCCAGTGTGCGGACTGCGCCACCGGTTCCGAGTTTGAATCGCGAAATACCCGGGAGGGCATGCGTGTTGACCCCTCCCAGGTCGATGGCGGCCAGGCCCCGCTCACGCAGGAGGAGCGAGGCCCGCCACAGCAGCAGATTATGCGCATTGAGATCGCGGCCGGTGTCGTCAGCCCAGCCAATATGGTAAGTCGCAACGCTTCCATGTAGCAGAAACAGCATGGCCGCGACTGTTTTGCCCTCGAAATCGGCGCGTGCGATAACGAACGCGGCAGCGGACGATGCGGCCACGTCGATCCAGTGGGTTACGAAGTCGGTGGGCAGCCCGTGAAAGTTGCGTGACTCGCGCTGCCTGCCCTCGCGCTCAAGAAGTTCACGGCACTTCGGGACATTCGAATTGACATGAACCTGGAGCTTCTTCTCGGTTTCGGCCTTCACCAACCGGTTTCGCCATTTTCCGTCGAAGGCTGCACGCAGCGCCTCGGGCGGCTGGGTGAGATCGAGCATGACCGTGGAGTAACCTGTCATCACCCTTCGCAAACCCGCGACCTCGACAGGAACAAGCTCCGCCGAGGTCAGATCGGGCGAAAACAGCGTCACGCGAAGCCTTGGCGCTGGCAGCTCGACGCGCAGCCGCCGGTACAGCGCACGTCGCGCCTCGGCATCAAGCGCTGGCGCCCAGACCGGGCCGCGGGTGCAGGATGAGAGCGACAGGTAGGCGGGGATCCGCCGGCAGATGAACTGGGCGAGCCCCACCGGGTGGCCCTCGAACTCAACCAGCGCCCTGTGTACCCGCACGCCCAGCCGAGCCAGCGCCGCGCCATAGCCCCAGCTCTGCTGGAGCGCACCGCGATACTCGCGATGAAATGCGTCCCAGACTTTTGGCGAGTCGGGGTCCCAGATCAGGTTCATGCCGATATAATAGGGAAAGTCACGAGTCGGGGCTGCCCCGCGGTCAAGAACCTGAGCCCCATGCCGATTACCCCATACCACTGCTGAGTTTGGCCACGACCGAAAAAACAGGGCGGCACGTGGTTCTGGGCCACGATATCCCGAAGCCGAGGCTCACCCTCGTGGGATGGGCCCTGAGCATCGCCTTCCTCGGAATTCCCGTCGCCATGATCGGCAACCTGATCGATTTTGGACTGCAGCTGGCCCTTGGCTGGTGCATCGGGGTGTGGTGCCTGTTTAAGTCTTGAGGGCTTGCCATGTTTTTCTTTATCGGTCTTACGGTTGTGTTCGTCGCGGTACTCGGGGGCTATGTTCTTGCAGGCGGCAAGATGGCGCCCATTATCAAGGCGGCCCCGTTTGAGTTCATCATCATCGCCGGTGCTGCCGTCGGGGCAGCGTTGGTGGGTAACAGCTTCGATATTTTCAAGGCTGCGATGGGCGGTATCGGCAAGTGCATCTCCGGGCCCAAGTGGAAGCAGGAGGACTACCTTAACCTCATCGTCATGGTCGGCAAGCTGCTGGCGGTCATGAAGAAGGAGGGGGTGGTGGCCCTCGAAGCCCACGTCGAAAACCCCGACTCCAGCCCAATTTTTGGTGAGTTCCCCAAGCTCGCCAAAGACCACTCCATCGTTCAGATGATCTGCGATCCACTTCGACTTGCCATCATCTCGCAGGGTAATCTCGATGCCGACGCGGTGGACGACATCATGAAAACCTCCATCAAGCTGCACCACCACGAGGCCATGCGGGCGCCCGCCGCGCTCACCACCATGGCGGGTTCCATGCCTGCGCTGGGTATCGTGGCCTGCGTGCTGGGTGTGGTGAAAACCATGGGTGCAATCGATCAGCCGCCTGCGGTCCTGGGCGCTCTAATCGGTGCTGCGCTGGTGGGCACCATGCTGGGGGTGTTCCTGTCCTACGGCATGTTCGAGCCGTTCGCCGGACGCCTGGGCCAGATCGTCGACGAAGAGTCACAGGTCTACAACGTCATTCACCAGATGCTGGTCGCCAACCTCAAGGGCCATGCCCAACCGGTTGTGATCGAGGCAGCACGTGCCTGCATCAGTCACCACAACCAGCCCTCGTTCTCCGAAGTCTTCGACAGCCTGCGAGGCGGTTGATGATCGGTCTGGCTGACAGTGGAGTGCTCTGATGGCCGAAGCCAACGCACCAGCCGCGTCCCCCGCCGCTGACGGCGCGCCGCCCGCAGACGCCGCAGACGCTCCGGCCCCTGTACGGCCCATCATCCGCAAGATCATCGTCGAGGAAGGCCACGGCGGTGCGCATGGCGGGGCCTGGAAAATCGCGCTTGCCGACATGATGACCGCAATGATGGCGTTCTTTCTGCTGATGTGGCTGCTGGGCGCCACCAATGAAAATCAGCGAAAGAGCATCGCGGAATATTTCAGACCCTCTTCCCACAGCCAGATCAGGTTCGGTGAACTGGCCGGATCCGATGGCCTGCTTGGTGGCCGCTCAATCGTCGATCCTGATGGCTTCCCATTCACCGCCAAACAGACGGCGATGCTCGAGCGGCTTACGCCGCGCGCGCAGGGTGGCCCCAGCACCGATCAGGGCGCCTCTCAGGAAGAGCAAAACGCGGAAGGGCCGCAGAAGGATGCGCCCAGCAACGACCCGTCGCGCGGACCGAAGCGCGTCGAAGATGATCTCAATTTCGAAAAACTCCAGGAGGAGCTGAAGGAAAAGCTCTCGGAGAGCCCGCAGCTGAAACAGCTGCAGGATCAGGTTCAGGTCTCTCGCGAAAAAGATGGGCTGCGGATCGAGATCATCGACAAGGCCGACTTCTCCATGTTCAAGCTCGGCACCTCCGATGTCGAGCCACGCGCGGCGGCGCTGCTCGCCGAGGTCGCCAAGTCGCTGCGCGATCTGCCCAATAAGCTCGCGGTGCGGGGACATACCGACAGTATTGGCTTTGCGCCAGGTACCGGCCGCAACAACTGGACGCTCTCCACCGAACGCGCCGACGCGACCCGCCGGCTGATGGAGGCCAATGGCGTCACCACGAAACAGTTCGAGCGGCTGGAGGGCGTTGCCGATACCGTTCCCTTCGTGCCAACAAATCCTGCTGATCCGCGCAACCGTCGAGTTAGTATTACGGTCCTCAATCAGTAGCTGCCGCGCATTCGCCCTGGGGCGAGCTGCTCGAGCGGAGCCGCGCCCAGCAGATGTCTGCCGCCAACTTGCCTGATATCGCCCTGCTCCACCCGTCTGACGCGGACAATGCCTCCCCGATCGCCGATGACTTCGCCGCCACCACAGCCACGAGCGGTGTGGTCGCTGCGCGAGGCAGAGTCGTTGGCCAGATCGAAACCGTGGGCGACGCCGACTGGTTTGCGGTCACACTCGAGGCGGGCGTCACCTACCAGTTCGTCGCCGACACGCTGATCGTCCCGCTGGGCGCCAGCGCGCTGGGTAACCCTAAGCTTTGTCTGCTCGATGCTGCGGGCCGCCCCCTTGCGGTTGATGACAACAGCTATATCGGCACCGACGCGCTCATCCAGTTCACCCCGCAAACAAGCGGGCGCTGGTTTCTGGAGGTGAGCGGCTCAACCGGCCCCCCCGCAACGGGTGCCTATGCGCTGATCGTGCAGGCCGATAGCGGCCGTAACAAACCCTCCCAGCTGGTGAGCTACACGCTGAGCGAAAAGCGGCTCGAGGTGGTTTTCGATACCCCTATCGATGCGGTCGCTTGGAATAGCAATGTGCTCGCGCAGCGCGGTCAGGGCGCAGCGCTCTCGCCTATCAGCCTGCAGGGCGCGCCCGAGGTGAACGGTCGTTCGGTCATCTTCAATCTGAGCGAGGCGATCGCCCCCGATGAGTACCTGCTCCTGCGCGGGACCGCGCTGCCCTCGCCCCGGGTGATCACCGCTTTCGAATCGTTCGCGCTGTTTGATGACACCACCACCAGCCTGATCCTGGGCGCTGACGGCGACACGATCATTGATGTATCCGAACTCCCCGGGGATGTGGATATTCTCGATCTCGGCGGCAATAACCGCTTCGTCACGGGCTCGGCGTTCCGGTCGGCGATCACGGGCGGTGCGGGAAACGATCAGTACATCGCGGCGCGAGCCGACACCCCGATTCAGGACCTGGGCGGCACCGACAGTGCAACGGTCCTGTCATCAGCCACCAAGCTGCCCAGCGATATCGAAACGGTCACCCTCGGTGCAGGCGCTACACCGCTTCCCTACTGGATCTCGGCGCTGGTGGCTGATGAGGGTGCGGGTCAGCGTTTTTCCCTGATGCTCGAGGACGGCCGAACCTATTCATATGCCTTCCCGCAAACAGCGACCGATTACCTGGATGCGCGCTACACTGTAGGCTTTAAGGGTTTTTCGGCTGCCCAGGCCGCTCAGGCTGAGGCCGCTCTCCAACTGATTGCGGCCTCGACGGGCTTGCGCTTTGTGGCGTCGAGCAACGCCGCGGGCGAGGACCTGATCGCGTTCGCTCTCAACAGCCAGACCGATTCAGCGGGCTATGCGATCCATCCCCGAGGGGAGTGGCTCGGCAGCGACGTCTTCCTCAATGCCGCAACCATCGGCGCAACCGATCTCGCTGCCGGTAGTTTTGGCGCCTACGCGCTCACCCATGAGGTCGGTCACGCACTCGGCCTCAAACATCCGTTCAGCGCCACCGATACAACCGGCGACCAGGCTGAGCCTCCGTATCTGAGCGCTGCCGAAGACCAGTCTGCGTTCACGATCATGACCTACAACGTCGCCAGCGCCGATTGTAGGGTCCGACTGGGTCCGCTCGATGTGGCGGCGCTCCAGTACCTCTATGGGCCCAACCCGGGGGTACGCGCAGGCGCCGACCGGTACACCCTATCGCCTGGCACAGCCAATTTCGTTTGGGACGGTGGCGGCACCGATGTCATCGATCTCTCTGGGCTCGGGGTTGCGGCGAATGTTAGCCTTGAACCTGGTTACTGGGGTTTCATGGGGGCAGCGCGGGCGAGCACCATTACCGCACCCGGGCAGATCACGGTGAACTTCGGCACCGCTATCGAAGATTTAGTCGGAACGCCCCACAGTGACCGCCTGACGGGTAACGCACTCGCCAACCTGGTCCGGGCCGGCGCGGGTGACGATACGATCGATGGCAGCGCGGGCGACGACACGCTGGAGGGCGGTCCCGGACGCGACAGCCTGATTGGCTCAGGCGGGAACGATGTGCTTGCGGGCGGCAGCGGTTCTGACTTGCTTGCGGGCGGTGATGGCGCCGACCGGGCGACGCTCGAGGGCAACCAGGCACAGTGGCAGCTCTACGCCAATACCGATCGCACCGAGCTGGCCGCGCTCAACCGTGTCACGCTCGAGCTGGACCGACTGCGGTCTATTGAGAGCCTGCGGTTTTCCGATGCTGCGCAGTCGGTGTCTGCACTGGGCATACCGGGCGTCCTGATCGCTGAAGCGAGCGACTTTGCGCACAGCGCTGAGGCCGCTCCGGCGCTGCCGCCGCAGGCCCTCCGCGCGATATGGGCTGGATCGCTCGCCACGTCTGATGTAGATGCGCTCCGAATCACCGTACCAGCCGGTCATCGCCTGACCGGTGCCCGGCTGATTGACCTGGCTGGACATGCGCCGGACAGCGGGCTCAGCTGGTCGCTCAAATCGCTCGCCACTGCTGATGCACAGGTCGTCGCGGGCGGCACACTGTCACGGATCAGCGTCGGCACGCAACTTCTCAACGGGGCGCCCGTGCCGGGTAGCTATCTTCTCGAGTTCGGTCACGCCGTACCAACCGACACAGCAGACTACGCAGTTGAGCTTCTCCTCGCGCGCGCAAACACGCGCCCTGCGGGCACGCTCAACATCACGGGTACGCCGCGAGCGGGTGAGCTGCTCACCATCAGCCAGACGCTCACCGACCCGGATGGTATTCCAGCCGCGGGCACGGCCGGCGCCATGACCCATCAATGGCGCTCAAATGGCGCGGCGATCGCCGGCGCAACCGGCACCACCTACCGCTTGTCGCCCGCCGATGTCGGCAGCCGGATCACGGTGGGCGCCGCGTACACCGATCTGGGCGGAACCGCAGAGATCATAACCAGCGCGCCGAGCAGCGCCGTGCTTGCACCGCTGGCCATTGCGGCCCCCCAATACAATCCGCTGCCGAGGGTACTGCTCAAGACCTCGCTGGGCGATGTGGTGGTCGACCTGGAAGCCGACCGAGCGCCGGTAACCGTCACCAATTTTCAGCGCTATGCCGATACGAATTTTTACGACGGGACCGAATTTCACCGGATCATTTCCACCTTCATGGCGCAGGGCGGTGGGTACGATCTGGAAGGCACCAACTTCGTACGTCGCGCTTCAACGTTTTCACCGATTCCCCTTGAACGCACCAGTACAACCGGTCTGAGCAACCTGACGGGCACGCTTGCCATGGCTCGCACCTCCGTGGCGGACAGCGCCACGAGCGAGTTCTTCATCAATCTGGCTGACAACCTGTTTCTCGATGCAGCCTATGCGAGCGACGGCAACGGCTATGCGGTATTCGGCCGCGTCGCCAGTGTCGGCGCCGGCCTGATGACGAAATTGAAAGCGGTCGAGGTGGTCGATAACGGTTCGGGTGAAGTTTCCAAACCCACATCAGCCGTGACCCTCATTGATGTACTGCCCGTATCCGAGCCGAACACCAACGCAGCACCGACCGGAAGTGTCACGATTGCCGGGCTTCCGATTCAGGGCAGATCCCTGGTCGCGCTCAGTCAGTTGGCCGATGCCGACGGCATCCCTGCCAGCGGGCAACCCGGCGCGATAGACTACTACTGGAAAGCGGACGGGACGCTGATTTCAGGTGCGCAATCCGCTTCGCTCACGCTCACCCAGGCGATGGTGGGCAAGGCCATCACCGCGGTCGCTTTTTACACCGATCTGAAAGGGACCACCGGCTACGTTTCCAGTGAGCCCGTCAAGGTCATCAATGCAAACGATTCGCCCGGCGGCCGCGTTGTGATCAGCGGCACGCCCGCCGCGGGGGCCACGCTCACCGCCTCGCACAGCCTGACCGACCAGGACGGCATCCCGGCGGCCGGCCAGCCCGGCGCGGTCCGCTGGCAGTGGAATATCGACGGGCAGCCCGCAGCCGGAATGACCCAGAGCAGTTTCCCGGTGAGTGCAGCCGAGGCCAGCAAGTTCATCACGGTGACGGCGTCCTACACGGACCTGACCGGTACCACGGAAAGCGTGACAAGCGCAGCCGCCGGGTCGGCTGTCAGCGTAGCCGCCCCAGCGCTTCCCCGCGCATGGCTTCGTACGAACTACGGTGATCTGCTGATCGAACTTGAATCGACGCGGGCCGCCAGTACGGTTGCCAATTTCGTTCAGTATGTGAAGAGTGGCTACTACAACAATACGATTTTTCACCGCGTGATCGACGGCTTCATGATTCAGGGAGGCGGCTACACGGTCGACTCAACCGGTCAGATCTCCTACAAGACCCCCACGCAGGCACCGATCGCTTTGCAAAGCACCTCCGTGACCGGGCTCAGCAACACGTTCGGAACTATCGCAATGGCGCGCACGGGCGACCCGAACAGCGCGACCAGCCAGTTTTTCATCAACGTTGCAGATAATCTTTTCCTCGATGCCAACCGCGCCGCTGACGGTAACGGCTACGCCGTGTTCGGACGGGTGCTAGACGGTTATCCAGCGATCGAAATCCTGAGTAACGTCCCGGTCCGCGCGAGTGGCGGTGAACTGAGCAGCCCGACCATCCCGATAGGGGTTATTGGCAGCTACTACGATCCGAAATCGCCGGGCGGGGAAGTCCTCATCACAGGAAGCCCGGTTCAAGGCCAGACGCTCACAGTGCAGCACACGCTTGTCGATCCCGATGGGTTTTCCACCAGCAGTCTGGTTGGCTGGGTTTGGCGAGCCGATGGCATACCGGTCAGCGCAATCTCGCCCGCGCCGTCCTTTCAGCTCACCCAGACCCATGTCGGTAAGGCGATATCGGTCGAGGCCATCTACCGCGACAGCGCGGGCAATATCGGCTACGTACCGAGCCTACCAACCGCTAAGGTCGGCCTGTTGACCGATATCCCTGCGAATTTTTCGACAAACCCAGCGAGTGCTGGTGCAGCAGGCGCCCGCGCCGCCGCCCTCGCCGGCATCACTTACCACTGGAAAAGTCATGCGCTGCTCGACGATGTTCAGGTACGTGCGCAGGCCCAAACCGTCACGTCAGCCGAACCGCCAACCGCGCCGTTCGCCCGAAGTGGAATCGATGGCCGCTGGGTGATCGATGGGCTCGACTTCGATGGGCTTTTGCGCGTGACCGGGAGCCGTGAAGCGGGTACGGGCGAAGTCGCGCGCGCAGTCAGCGCAGCCGATACGCTGGCTGCACTCAAACTCGCCACCGGACGCACGTCCAATCCGCTCGCGGGCAATGACTCGCAAAATGCAATGCCGATCTCGCCCTATCAGGTGCTTGCGGCGGACGTTGACCGCGATGGCAAGGTCACCCGGACCGACGCTGATGCCATTCTCAAGCTTGCGCTCGGACTGAAAGACGCGTCAGCCTCCCGATGGCGCTTTGCGGGCGAATCCGAGGTGCTCTGGAATACCACCACGGGATCGGTGTACACGCGGCATGCCGTTGCAGCGACCGACACCGCAGTCAGCGCGCGCGCCGGCCAGACTGCCTCGGTGAATCTGGTTGGGGTGCTCACGGGCGATGTCGATGGCAGCTGGACGCCCGGAGATATTGAGCCGCTGCCTGATCGCGCCTACGATCAGTTGCCGACCGACTATTTTCAGTCATTGGGGCTCGCTCCTGAGGCGATGGCTCAATGGGGTCTCACGCAGGGTTGAGCCGCACCGTGCGCGCCCCCAGCTGCCCCCGCACTCTTTAAAGCGTCAGACGGCGTGGCCTGCAGAATGTCCCTCTGATGTGGCAGCGTACAGCGAGCGCGCCGCGAGGGCATCGCCCACCCGGTGAAACGCGATGCCGCGTTGGGCAAGCGCCAGCGGTAGCGAGCCATCCGGAGCGCGGGGCGTGGACCACGCGAGAAACGCGAGGTCACGCACAACCGTCTGTTCCCCGTTATAGACGTTGACGCAGACCAGCTCGGCTGCGCTTTCCACCCGTTCGCTCCAAACGGGCTCGGACAGGGTGAGCACGCTGATCCGCTTCTCATTGAGCCGCCGCAGGATGCCCTGGCGGACAACCATCGGCAAGTCCTGCGCCACCGTGTCGCGTGGCGTGACAATCACGATCCGGTCAAAAACCAAGTGCAGGTACTCGGCTGCAGCATAGGTGCCCTCGCCATGGTCCATGTCGAAGATGACAGCCGAACCTGGCTGCCGCCCGCCATGGCGGAGCACCTCGCGCATGGCGGTTCGCAGATCCGGTACCAGCCCCGAACCACGGACATCATCAGGAAGCCAAAGGGGCGCGACCATGTCGGCCCCGGTTGCGATGATCACCGCATCAGGCTCGAGCGCCAGCACGTCAGCCAAGCCCGCCTCGCGTCGCGTGATGAACTCGCACCCATGCCGCTGCGCCGCCGCATGCTGGTAGTCGTAGACGCTGCTCACAGACTCGCCACCTGGCAAGAGCGCACGCAGACGAAGCTTGCCACCCAGTTCATCTGCGCGAGTAAAGACCGTGACCCGATGGCCTCGTGCGGCTGCGATCCAGGCCGCTTCCAGACCCGCAGGACCTGCACCCACCACGACCACACGGCGGGCCCGCTCAGCGCGCGGCGGCCGATAGTCGACTTCGTCGGCAAGGCCTACCCGAGGATTGTTGTCACAGCCAATCGCCAGGCGCTGCTGGGAAATTCGTTCCCAGCAGGTGTTACAAGACACGCAGTAGCGTATGTCGTGGGCCCGCCCCGCCTGTGCCTTGTTCACCCAGGCAGGATCAGCGATAAGTGCGCGACCAATACCCACCATTGCCGCCGTACCGTCCGCCACAACCGAATCAGCCTCCGCCGGATCGGTAATCCGGCCGACCGCGATCACTGGAACCTCGGGAATTGCCTGCGCGAGCTCTCGAATAGTCGATCGGTAGGTCACGCGCTCGGTGTAGCCATCCGGCACATGGCGCTCAAGCGTACGAGAGTGGCTTCCCCAGCAGAACGCGACGTAGTCGACCCGACCGCTCGAGGTGAGCCGGCGTGCAACCGCTGCCGCGTAGACCGGGTCAATGCTGCCCGGTAGCCAGTCGTTTCCGGGAAGTTTCAAACCGACGATGAAGTCGTCTCCGCAGTTGGCGCGAATCGCCTCGATCAGTTCGCGCAGCAGCCGGGTCCGACCCTCAAGATCGCCCCCGTAATCATCGGTGCGACGGTTCGACCAGGGCGAGAGCGTTTGATGAAAAAAATGCCCATGCCCCGCAGAAATCTCCAAGCCGCTCCAGCCACAGCGCTTGAGCCTCGCCGCCGCCATGGCGTATTCATCAAGCAGCGGTGCGATTTCGCTGCGTAGCAGCCCACGCGGCATGGACCAGCTGAGATCATCAGGCAGTACCGACATGCCAATGCCATCAAAGCTGCGACCAGGCTGATTACGGGCACGACCCCGTTCAAGCAGCTGCGCGATCAGCCGGCAACCCTCGGATTCAACGGCCTGAGCAAGCCGGCTGAGGCCATCGAGATCCGTGTCGTTCCAGGCGTCGGCGCGCGTGGCCAGATGATGATGACGCGCCATGCTGATGGGTTCGGTGATCAGCATGGCTGCGCCACCGCGCGCGCGGCTCGCACAGTAGTTGAGAAGCGTCGGCCCGACCTTGGCATCACGGTTGGAAAAGGTGGTCATCGACAGATGGACGACGCGGTTGCGAAGACGCTTGCCGGCCAGCGTCAGCGGCGCAAGCATCGACGGATAAGCAGACTGCGTCATGCGGTCTCCAGGCTTGGGCCTGGCTGCGTGAACAGGGATCGCGACAGAGGTGGCAGTCAAGTTATGATGGCCTGGGGAAGTCAGCCAGATACTCGCCCGAATCCCTCACCCGTTCAAGCGCCATACGATGACCTCCGTCTCGATCCCTATCCCTCGCGCAGATCTGCTGGTCGCCGGAGCCGGTGCCGCTGGCATGATGGCCGCACTGGTAGCCGCACATCACGGCGCGGCCGTGCTTCTTCTTGAACGCGACCCAGACGGCCCCTCCAACCTGATGGTGAGCGGTGGCCTTTTCCCCGGAGCGGGCACGCGCTATCAAGCCCAAGCCGGTATTGCCGACGATCCCGACCGCTTTGCTGGCGATGCCCATACGAAGGCAGGGGGCGCGGTCGATCCGCCCGTGCTCGCTGCGATCGCCGCGCAAAGCGCGTCTGCTGTGCATTTCCTCGCCGACATTGCAAATCTTCCCATCAAGCTGCTAGCCAGCCTCTCGGTCCCAGGGCACAGCGCTCCGCGCCTGCATGCGACCCCAGCCGAAAGCGGGCGCGAGCTGCACGCGCTGCTGCGCGCAGCCGTGAGCGCCTGTTCGCTGATTCATCGCGTCGATGGTGCAGAGGCGATCGAGCTACTCACTGAGCCCACCCCGTCGTCAGCTGCAGGGGCGCCCAGGATCCACGGACTCAGGGCGCGCGTTTGCGGCCAGAGCTGGGATTTCGCTGCGCCCGCAGTGCTGCTCGCGACTGGCGGTTTCGCTGCGAACCAGGAGCTACTTGCCGAATACCTCCCGGAAATGAAAGGTGCGCTCCACATTGGCGCCGGACCCAACGATGGTCGCGCGATCAGCCTGGGCCGTGCCCTGGGTGCTGACCTCGGCTTCATGCGGGGCTATCAGGGCCAGGGTCACGTGAACCCGCCCGAGGGCCGCACGCGTCTGGGCATGTCGTTACCGCCTCTGGGTGCATTTTTGGTCAACCGCGACGGGCGACGGTTTGTTGCGGAAGACATCGGCCCCTCTGAACTCGCAGCCTTCGTGCTGGCGCAACCTGGCGGCGTTGCACTCGAGGTGTTCGACGCCCGCATTCACGCATCGGCGAGTACCCAGGGCCCTTATCGCGAAGCGTTTGAGGCCGGAAAGATTCATGTTGCGCAAAGCCCAGCCGACCTTGCCCACTGCTTCGATATTCCGCTGAAGACATTCGAGGAAACGTTCGCTCGATTCGGTGCAGCCGCGGCAAAAGGCCATGACCCCGAGTGGGGACGCAAACGATTCGGCTTGGCGCTCGTTGCGCCGCTCTACGCAGCCTGGGTCACCGGGGCCCTTGCGCACACGCAGGGTGGCCTGCGGGTCGATGCGAACGCACGGGTACTGCGCAGCGATGGCAGCGTGATCAAGGGGCTGTACGCGGCGGGTGGCGCCGCTGCGTCCATCTCTGGGGTGGGCGGCGCAGGTTACCTGCCCGGCAACGGTCTGGCCCAATCATTCGGGCTTGCCATGCTCGCGAGCCAGCATGTGGCAGCTCTGGCCGGCAAAGCCTCGCTGCACGCCCATGCACGATAAGCGCGGCCGAGCCGATAACCGCCCGCGCTGCACCGCCTGATGCGTTCGCTCGCACCACAGTGTAGGTGCCGCGCTCAACGTCCTCACGCCTGCGACGGCTCGGTAGAGCCGCGCCCAACCCCCTCGTGCCCGCTACTGCTCGGCCTTCGCCCCCGAAACCTCGACCGCACGTTTGAATTTCGCGAGCTCACGCTTGTGAAACGCAGCCGTCTCCACTGGTCCGAGCCCTGACGGGGTAGCGCCCATCTTCGCCAGCCGCTCCTGCACTTCCGGCGCCTCGAGCGATTTCTTCACTTCAGCTGCCATACGGTTGACGATCGCGGTCGGCGTGCCTGCCGGCGCGAACAGGATGACCCATGCCGCTGCATCAAACCCAGGGTAGGTTTCGGAGAGCGCCGGCACATTCGGGAGCGCATCACTGCGGCGCTCCGAGGTCACGGCGAGCGGACGGATGGTTCCCGCTGCCAGGTGTCCGGGCAGCGACGGAAGCCCCTCGACCGCGACCTGCACATCGCCTGCAATCACCGCTTGCACTGCGGGCGAGCCGCCGCGAAACGGTATATGCGTCATATCGAGTTTCGCTTCGGCTCGGATCAGTTCCATCACAAGATGCGAGGTGCTGCCTTGCCCGGATGAAGCGAAGTTGACCCGGCCCTGCTGGCCTTTCACCCATGCAACAAACTCGGCAACTGTGGTTGCCGGGACCTTGGGATTTACCACCATCACTTGCGGAAAACTGACCAGCACGGTGACCGCGACAAAGTCTTTTTCCGCATCGTAGGGCAACGACTTGAATAGCCATGGATTGATCGCCATGGTGCCGGGCGACCCCACCAGAAACGTTTCCCCGTCAGGCCGCGCACGTGCAGCGACTTCGGTGCCGATGTTACCTGAGGCGCCGGTGCGGTTCTCGACGATGAACTGCACGTTGACGTTCTGGGACAGGCGGGCGGCAATCAAGCGCGCCACCACATCCACCGCCGATCCGGCAGCAAAGGGATTGATGAGCCGAACAGGCCGTGAGGGCCAGTCCTGCGCAAACGCAGCCGCACCAGAGAAAAGCGTGGCCGTGCCAAGCGCAACTGCGGCCAGGCGCTGCCAAATCGAAGATGCAATGCTCATCAGAAACTCCTGGGTCAACCACATGATGATCCACCCACCGTCGCGTGGGGACAGGGCACGTCTACGCGCGGGAGCCATAGGCCAGAGGTCGGTGGTGCCGGCTACCTGACGCGAACAGGTGACCTCCCGCTGACAAGGCGGTTGCTCTACCAACTGAGCTAAGCCGGCAAGGCTCTCCTCGCGCGCAGCGGATGATACGCCGCGTTAGGGCTATTTGATGCGTTTCAACTGCGGACGGACGGGCGGTGACGGCGGAGGCTCATCGGGGGCTGGTCCGGTCGGCGACGACGCATTCGATCCGCCGCCAGACAGCGGTTCGGCGCCAGCTGGCCGTGGCGCCGCAGGCGCTTGCGACGGCTCGGCCGCTGTATTGATTGGGCGCGGTGGGGAATCGCCCCCGGCTGGCAGGCCATCGGGAACTGCAGAGAGCTTGCCGCGCCGGCGCGATTTGGACGCCGCCGAGCGCGGTGTGCGCCCGGCCAGTGAATCCGAATCAACCGCCCGAAGGAGCGGCGCTGAGGCCGGGGCCGGACTGCTCAGCGGTGCTGCAGCCTTAGGTCCCGATAAAGCGAGCGCCGGTGCAGCCCGCGCGGGCTTTGTCGGTGCGGCATCCGCACCCGTGGAGGATTCAGCGCCCGCCGCTTCGGCGTGGGCGGACGGCTCGGCGGACGCACCAGGCGGCTGCGCCGAGCGGGGGACCAGCCTCGGTCGCGACGCCGGTCGGGCGGAGGGCGAGCCAGCAGCAGGCGCCGCCTTGTTGGCACCACTGGACTCCGGCGCCCCGCGATCGGGTACCAGCGCGAGGGGCTTCGGCACATCAAATGCCATGCCATGGCCTGTTTCCTGAGCATAGATGGCCGATACATTCTCGATCGGTATCGATACCTGTCGAACCGAGCCAGAGAACCGGGCTTCGAATTCGATCAGATCATTGCCCAGTTGCAGTCTGTTGGTGGCAACAGTCGACACATTGAGAACGATTTCGCCATTGCGGACGAACTCGCGCGGGACCTGGGTTCGCTCATCAACCAAGACCGCGAGATAAGGGCGGAAGCCGCTGTCCTCGCACCACTGGTGGATGGCTCGAAGGAGGTAGGGCTTGGTCGACAGCTCAGCCATGGTTGTGCGGGACGTCCGGTTGACGAGACGGCGGCGCGGCGCTCAGACAAAGCCTGAGGCCGGCGCGCGACGCGCTCAACGGCGCATCACCTTCTCCGAGGGCGTGAGCGCCTCAATGTAGGCAGGCCGTGAAAAGATGCGCTCCGCGTAACGCAGGAGCGGCGCAGCGGTCTTCGGCATTTCAATGCCGTAGTGATCGAGACGCCACAGAAGCGGCGCAATTGCAACATCCAGCATGGAAAATTCTTCGCCCAGCATGTGCTTATTCTTGATGAAGATGGGCGTGAGCTGTGTGAGCCGGTCACGAATCTGCTGGCGCGCCTTCTCCTGCAGCTTCTGCGCATCTTTGGAAGCGTCTCGCCGCTCCAGAATCTGCACATGCACGAACAACTCTCGCTCGAAATTAAACAGGAACAGCCGCGCCCGGGCACGCATCACCGGGTCGGCGGGCATCAGCTGCGGGTGAGGAAATCGCTCATCAATGTATTCATTGATGATGTTGGATTCGTAAAGAATCAGATCACGCTCGACCAGGATGGGCACCTGACCGTACGGATTCATAATCGAAATATCTTCAGGCTTGTTGTAAAGATCAACATCCCGAATTTCAAAGTCCATGCCTTTTTCAAACAGCACGAGTCTGCAGCGCTGAGAAAACGGGCAGGTGGTTCCGGAGTACAGGACCATCATGGCGGGCGGCTTCCGTGAATACTCGGCCGAAAGGGAAAGCGGGGCTGCGGTCAGCGGGCTGACCGTGTAACCCCGCCGGCGACGACGGCAGTACCGTCTATTTGACGTCTTTCCAGTAGACGCGGTTCAGGTTCCATGCAAACACCGTGAACACCGCGAGAAACATCAGAACCCAGGCACCGAGTCTCACGCGGGTTCCAGCGCTCGGATCGGACATGTAGGTGATGAAGGCGACCAGATCGGCAACCTGAGCGTCATAGTCGGCAGGCGATATGCCACCGCCCTCAGGCTTACCGAGCTTGATGGTTTTACCGGCTTGCGGATAGCCACCCGTTACCTTGTCGGTGGCTTCTGTCCGATACCCCTGCGGATCAAAACTGACTGTGGTGCGAACAAAACCTTCCGACTTGCCCGTCTTGGGATCACGGGATTCGCGGACGTCCTCGATGGTTGCGCCGCGCGAGCCCTGCATGGGCCAGAGCACATGGGGCATCCCGACGTTTTCGAACAGTGCATTATTCCAGCCGGTGGAGCGCGTACCGTCGCGGTAATAGGCCCGCAAATAGGTGTAAAGCCAGTCGGAGCCGGAGCCGTCCGGCGACGCACGCGCCCGGGCGATCACGGAAAGATCAGGCGGCAGTGCACCCAGCCACTCCTTCGCGTCCGAGGCACGGATGGCGACCTTCATGGGTTCACCGACTTTATCCGAGGCGAACATCAGGTGACGCCTGATCTGATCCTCCGAGAGGCCAATATCGCGCAGCCGGTTATAGCGCATCGCCGAGGCGCCGTGACAGTTGAGACAGTAGTTGACGAACAGCTTGGCGCCATTCTGGAGCGCCGGCTGCTCCGTCAGCTTTTCCAAGGGAAAACGATCGAGCGGGAAGGACGAGCCTCCCGCAGCGGCAGCCGTCCCGGCGATGAAGGCAGAGGCAAGGAGCGCAGCCAGCCAAGCGAACGGTTTTTTCATTTTCTGCGGACTCCAGCGGTCAGTGCGCTGCAAACGTAACGCGATCCGGCGCACTTTTGAATTCACCCATCGCACTCCACCAGGGCATCAGCATGAAAAAGGCGAAGTAGAGGAGCGTACCGATCTTGGCGACCAGGTTGCGGAGTTCTTCAGGCGGTTGAACACCGAGGTATCCCAGCACCAGGAACACCACCACGAATACGCCATAGACCCACTTGTGCCAGCCCGGCCGATAGCGGATAGACCTCACCGGGCTGTGGTCGATCCAGGGCATGGTGAACAGGATGAGTACCGCAGCGCCCATTGCCACCACCCCCCAGAACTTGGCCTCGACCAGAAAAAATCCTGCGATCAGGACGGCCACTGCGGCCAGGGTGATGACCTTGACACTTGCATAGCGCGCTGTACCCAGCACCAACAACGCATAGAACACCAGGAACGGGGTCATCCAGTAAATGAGGAAGTCATCGGTGACGGCACGCAGAACCGAATAGTAGGGCGTGAAATACCAGACAGGGGCGATGTGTGCCGGCGTCTTGAGCGGGTCAGCCGGGATGAAGTTGTTGTACTCGAGGAAATAGCCCCCCGCCTCGGGTGCGAAGAAAACGATGGCCGAAAACGCAATGAGAAACACCGACACGCCCAGGATGTCGTGCACCGTGTAGTAGGGGTGGAAGGGAATGCCGTCAAGCGGCACGCCGTTGGCATCTTTCTTCGCCTTGATGTCAACGCCATCGGGGTTGTTGGAACCCACTTCGTGAAGCGCAACGATGTGCGCGGCCACCAGACCCAGCAGAACGAGCGGGATGGCAATGACGTGAAACGCAAAGAAACGGTTGAGGGTTGCGTCGCCCACCACATAGTCGCCGCGGATCCAGATTGACAGCTCGGGCCCAATGAAGGGAACGGCCGCAAACAGGTTCACGATAACCTGCGCGCCCCAAAAGGACATCTGACCCCAGGGGAGCAAATAGCCGAAAAACGCTTCAGCCATCAGGCAAAGAAAGATGAGGCAGCCGAAAATCCAGACCAGCTCGCGCGGCTTCCG
>SXGR01088954.1_pt1 | contig 20045 bp, 15 predicted proteins | sample 3174711 | NCBI WGS metagenome assembly SXGR01 (sample SAMN11356860, study PRJNA531348) | freshwater metagenome | isolation source: freshwater sample F1-60 | place: China: Fuxian Lake, Yuxi | collected 2017-12-25
ACGGCCATGATGAGGCAGAAGAGGAAGAGCATCGGCAGGTTCTTGATGACGGCCACGAGGTCGGCGGGCAGGCCGATGGAGAACAGGAAGACGTATAGGAAAATCCCGCCGAGCAGGTCCGCGCCACGGATGCTCGCCAACTGCTTCGGGAAAAGTGTCGCGGCGGTCACGGCGATGGCGGTGATGAGCACGAAGCGGTTGCCCAGCAGCGTGCGGTAGAACGACGGCGGCAGGGCGTCGTTGATGAGCATGCCGAGTTTCTTCGCGAGCGCAACGATGACGAAGGCGACGGCGAGTGCCTTCGCTACGTCGAGGAGCGTCAGGTCTTTCGCGGTCCAGTGGCCGCCGACCTCGGCGGCGTCGGCCTGCTCGGCCGCCAGTTCATGCGGGTGCGGGAAATGGCGGCGGAACCACGCGCTGCCGCACATGCCGAGCATGGCAACGAACGCGCCGGCCATGATGAAGTTGTCCGCGACCAGCAGCGGGCCGGTGAGGTTTTCACTGGTGCCGAAGGTTTCCTTCACCGCGAAGAAGTTGATGCCGCCGCCGATGTAGCTGGCGGTCATTATGCCGGCGACCTGGCTGAGGCTCTCGGTGTTCGTGCCGGGCACGCGGCCATTCAGCAGCCACGTCGCGAGCAGTGCGCCGAGGACGGTGCCGAGCGAGGCGACGTGGAAGATGACGAAGACCTTGCCGGTGACGCGCGCAATCTCGAAGACGTTCGCGCGGAAGAGCAGGAGCGGAATCGCCAGCGGCACGAAGTAGTCGCCGATGAAGTCGTAGGCGGGCGACTCGGCGGGCATGATGCGGAGGTTCGAGAGGACCATCGCAATGAGCAGCGCGATGACCGGCCCGCTGAGTTTGGCGGCCCACCTGAAGTTGTTCTCCAGCCAGATGGAGAGCGCAGTGCCGGAGAGGATGAGCGCCTAGAGGGACCAGGTGTCTTGCGGGGAAATCATTGGAGGGATGACCAATGACCAATTCCCAATTGCCAATGAATAACCAATGACGAATGCCCAATGGACAGTTCGGTCCGGTCCTGCGGCGCATTGAGCATTGGGCATTGATTGGTCATTGCGTCATTGGGGATTGGTCATTCAGTTCCGCTTCAACTCCATGTTCGCCAGCACGACGCTCCGCGCCTTGCCGCTCGCGTCCACGTTGAAGACCAGATGCTCGTCCGTGTAGAGGCCGGACGAGAAGGCGAAGGTCGTGCGGTTCAGCGGCGTGAGGCGGTAATCCACCATGTTCTCGGTCATCACGTAGAGATTGCCGTGTCGCACGGAGACGATGGCAGGGATGAACTTCGGCCCGTAGCTGCCGAGGAATTTCTTCCACGCGGGCGGGACGGGCGGCGGGTTCGACGGGGCAGGGGAGAACTTCTGGCCGAGTGCGGTGAAGGTCATCTGGCCGGACGCGTCGCGGGTGAACTCCACAGGGCCGTTGTGTGCGAAGCGGCCATCGGAGCGGAACTTCGTCGGGCCGACCGGCGTGAAGTCCAGTTCCTGACTCGCGATGTTTGCGCGGAGCTTGTCGCCGTTGACTTCGATTTTCGCCCAGTAGCTCTCGGATTCGTAGTCGCCTGCGAAGGCGGCGAGCGCGGCGGCATCGAGCTTCACCGGCGCGGGCTTGGCGACGGGCGCGCGGCCCAGTTTCACTTGCAGGAGCAGTTCCAGTCCGGCCTCGGCGAGCTTGCTCACGGGGCCCATCGCGATGTCCTCGTTCGCGAGCACGATGACACCGACCTTCGGCCCCGGCAGTGCGATGAACGAGCTGCTGAAGCCATAAACCGCGCCGCCGTGGTTGACGGTCTTGAAGTCGCCGAAGCGCCCGACGCTGAAGCCCAGGCCGAAGCCGTTAGTCGCGCCCGTGAGCTGCGGCGTGAACATCTCCTTGAGCGACTCAGGGCGGAGAATCAGTTTTCCATCGGCGGTGTGGCCGTCCGCGAAAAGGCACGACATGAAGCGCGCGAGGTCTTCGGCGCTGGCGTAGAGATTGCCGGCGGGGATGGTGCCCAGCTCGAAGAGTGGCGATGCCTCGTGGCGGAATCTGCCGTCGTCGTTCGCCATTCTCATGTAGCTGTTCGAGAGCTTGCGGCGGATGGCGGGCGTGATGACGAACGACGAGTCGTTCATCCCGAGCGGGCCGAGGATGTGTTGCCGTTGGTAGAAGTCGAAGGCCATGCCCGCGACGGTCTGCGCCGCGTAGCCCGCGAGGGTCGCACCGATGTTCGAGTAGCGCGTCTGGGTGTTGGGCCGGTTCACGAGCGCGCAATCGGCGACGCTGCGCACGGTGGCGACGACGGTTGGCTGCTGGTCATCGAAGTAACCGCCCACCGGCGACTCGCGGATGAGGCCGGAGCGGTGGCAGAGGAGTTGCCGCAGCGTGACCGGCCCCGCGTCAGGGAACCGCGACTGGATGCGGAAATTCCCGGCAAACTTCTGCACCGGCGCGTCGAGGTCGAGCTTGCCCGCCTCGACCTGTTGCATGACGGCCACGGCGTTGAACAGCTTCGAGATCGAGCCGACGCGATAAATCGTGTCGGCGCGAGCAGGGGCTTTCTTCTTCACGTCCGCCAGTCCGAAGCCGCTGCTGAAGATGACGCGCTGGTCGTCCACGAGCGCAATGGAGAAGCCGGGGAGGATTCCGCGCGCCACCTCGGCCTCGGCAGTTTGCTTGAGTTGGGAGATGGCGTTCACGTAGGAGGGCGGGGATTGCGCCGGCAGTCGTCCGGCAAGGCACAGTGCGAGAACAAGCGGGGCGACGGAGAGGGCTGGGCGCATGGTTGGTGGCTCTTTCTTACAGACCACGAATCACGGCGCAAGCGGCCGCTGCCTCCCCGAGTCCTCGCGCGGCTTGTGTTTTGGGGCGATTGCAGCAACCCGCGCGTGCCGGAAGAATTCATGTCTGACCGCCTGACGAAGAAAATCCGTAATCGCAACGCGCAAGCGGAGGAGGAACTTCAATTCGTCTGCTGATTGTGATTTCGGCCAGGCAACAAGGTGATTTCGCCGCTGCAATGCGGGCAATTTACACGCGCTCCGGCAGCTTCGCTAAGTGCAAACCCGCCGCGCCGATTGTCCTGCCCACCACAGAAGCCAGTCTAGCGGCATGACCGGCATTGCCGCCAAACTGGTTCGTTGTTGAAAGCGCCTCCCGGCGCTTTTTTGGATTATCCGGCCAACCGTTCCGCCCCCTCCGGCTCCCGTTGTTTCTCCGTGTGCTGCGGCTCTGGCAGGCGGACAATCTTCCCCTCGTAATCTTTCATTGCCGGGCAAGTGACTACTGCTCCCTTCGCATACGCTTGATGGACGGCTTGGCTTTTATGCCCCAAGGCAACCTGAGCGAATCGTTCGGGATAGCCGCAAGCCATTGCACGCTCTGCCCATGCGTAGCGGTAACTGTGAAGGCTGACGCCGGTAATTCCCAAGGGCTTGCAGCGGCGGTAGAATTCAGCGGCGCGGAGTTCATCTCGCGCTTGCGGCGTTTCTGTGTGGATTCGCGCCCGATGCCACAGAACAGTTCCATGACGACGTTCCAAGAGCGGCTTACCGCTGCGGGGTCAATTGCCGACAGGAAGACTCTGCCGAGTTCCCGATTGAGCGCCGGGGCTTGCGCTGCGTCATTCTTCGCGTTCAGTAGCCTTGCTGCCTCGCGCTTGCCCTTCGTGCGAAGGCTCGCCTGTTTTCCGGTTTCGTTGTGCTGGATGTAGAAGATGCCCCCATGCTTGAACATTCGATATGCTGTTTTCATGTTTTTCGACTGTGATCAGCATACGCCGGTGGTGAGTTTTCCCCTTAGCGAGCATTGGGCGAGTAGTTGCGCCCTTCGCTCGAATTGTCGCGGGTGGCAAGTTTTGCTGGCACTTCCGCTGGCAGTCGGGGTCAAACTCCCTGGAATTCCCCTCGAAACCCTCCAAAACAAGGCGTCTTGAAGCTGGCTCCAAAGGTAGGACTCGAACCTACAACATTCCGGTTAACAGCCGGATGCTCTACCATTGAGCTACTTTGGAACTCGAAAGCGGAGTAAAAATACAAACCCGCCTCAGCAGAGTCAATAGGCCCGATGGACAAACGCGGAGTAAAATCGGACTCGCCAAACCGCCGTGATTCCCCAGAGTCTGCGCCTGTTTTATGACCGAGCCCTTGTTTATCGAACTGCAAAGCACTTTGCTCAATCTCGCCTTCGTCGAGAGCGCCTACGTCGAGGATGCCACGCTTTACGTGGCCGTGGGCGAGGAGGTGCATGAGTTCGAGTATGAGCACAACGAGCCGGCTGGCCGGGCATTGCTCGAGTTGCACAGCGTCCTCGCCGCGCGGAATCTGGTCATCGGCTCGGTGAAGTAACCCATTTTTCCATGTTCACCGGAACCTACACTGCCATCGTCACCCCCTTCCGCTCCAACGGCCAACTCGACGAGGCCGCTCTCGAACGCATCATCAAGGCCCAGATCAAGGGCGGCGTGGACGGCATCGTCCCCTGCGGCACCACCGGCGAGTCGCCCACGCTCGACTACGAGGAGCACATCCGCGTGATTGAGCTGACGGTGAAGTTCGTCGCCGGCCGCTGCAAGGTGATCGCCGGGACGGGCGGCAACTCCACGAACGAGGCGATTTATCTCACCAAGGCCGCCGAGGAAGTCGGTGCGGACGCCTCGCTGCAAGTTGCTCCCTACTACAACAAGCCCACGCAGGAGGGCCTCTTCCAGCACTTCAGGGCCATCGCGAAGGAAACCGAGCTGCCGCTTATCCTCTACAGCATCCCGGGCCGCTGCGGCGTGGAGATCGGCGTGGACACCGTCAAGCGCCTCGCCGGCCAGTGTCCGAACGTCGTCGCCATCAAGGAGGCTGGTGGCTCCTGCGACCGCGTCAGCCAGCTCCGTCAGGCGCTGGACAAGCACTTCAACATCCTCTGCGGTGACGACTCGCTCACGCTGCCGTTCATGAGCGTTGGAGCCGAGGGCGTCATCAGCGTTGCCAGCAACGTCATTCCGCGCGAGGTCAGCCACATGGTGGACTACTTCCGCTCCGGCCGCCCCGAGGCCGCGCTCAAGCTGCACGCGAAGTTCTTCCCGCTCTTCAAGGACCTCTTCATCGAGACCAACCCCATCCCGGTCAAGGCCGCGTTGGCAATGCTCGGAATGGTGGAAGAAAACTACCGCCTCCCCCTCGTCCGCATGAGCACCAAGAACCGCGACACGCTCAAGGCCACGATGAAGGCGTGCGGCGTGTTGAAGTAAGACCCTCGCTGGTTTGACGATCTCCGGCGGCTCTCGGATTGTCCCGCCATGCAAGAGGCCGAGCTCCGTGGGCTGATTCGTGAGTCCATGCAACGGGCTGTCCGCTTGTGTCTCGACGATGGTCGGAGCTACCCCATCACCCATCCCGACTTTGGCACGGTGGCCAACTAAGCAATCGTCCTCGGCAGCTGGTCCGGCCATGATTTGGGCGGGCCGAACTTCGTGATCTGTTATACCAAATACGGATAGAACCTGTTTAAACGCTCTGGATCGGCGAGGCCGTTCTCCCTCACCCCGGCCCTCTCCAGCTGGGAGAGGGAGCTACGCAGTCTGCGGTTCGTGAACCCGCAGCTCAACTGCGATGCGCGCGTGGTCGAGTGGTCCCCCACGCCCAGCGGGAGAGGGCCGGGGTGAGGGAGCAAGTGTCCAGCCGCCAGCCGAGTGATTATGCCAGCCTCCATCCGTGGTTGGTATGAGTTCATCGGCCACTTCCGAAGGCCGAGACGCCTCCTCGCCGATTCCAGCGGCACAGAGACTGGAAGACCGGGAGTTCAAATGGGTTTCGGGGGTGTTGTTGGCAGCGGCCATGTGCTTCGTGTTGTTTGATCTGCGCATTTTGCCACGCACGATTCAAGGGGAAGAGCTGACGATTCGCTTGGGACTCTCTGGTCTGATGCTGGGACTAGGAACTGGAATCTTCCGTCTCGTTCGCCTCCGGCAGTTACTTGGCCGGCTTGGCGAGACCGATCCAAGCACTCGTCGGCCATCGCTGAAAGCGGATTGCAAATTCAGAATTTTCTTCGTCTTTGTCCATATGGTGACGGCGTCGGTCTGCACGGTAACAGCCGGAGCGCAAGTCAATCGGCTCATCAAAATCGGGGACGCCAAAACCGATGTGCGCTTGATCATCGGAATGCCTGGAGGCACCAAGGGAGCGCAGTGGGTGCGACTGCGTCTGCGTGGCCGGGAAGAGAAGTTTCCCGTCTCGCTGGAGCATTTCGGACGACTGTGCATTCTGGATGTCGTGGAAGTTCGCAGCTAGAGTAGCGTGCTTGGCTATGATTTCGTGACCGACATTGTAAAAGTCGGCTCCCAGCGGATCGCCAATTGAGATTCCTGTCCGCCGCGATTCGGGTGGCTGATTGCTTCCCTCCGCTCGTCCACGAGACCAACTGGATCGTTCTGGCTAGCTTCTCCGCCGCTGGCCATGGCGCATCAGCCAGCCAGCGCCCATCGCCGCGAGCACCAACGACGACGGCTCCGGCACAGCCGTGAATTGCACGATGAGTTGGGGTGCATTGATGGCATCCTCGCGTGAGCCGAAGCGGCGGGCGGTGAAGTTTGGGCCTTCGTTGTTGGCCAATAGCATCCAGCCGAAGTTCTCACTCGGATTCGCAAGCCAGAGCTGCACGTCGGCGGCGAGTTGGGACGAGGTGAAGAAGTAAGGCGAGTTCGCCACGCTGTAGATGCTCTGCCCCGCGCTGCTGGCTGCGGCGAAGTCCGTTCCCGCCAAGCCGCCGGGCGCGGCCCAGTTCGGACCGGTCTGGGCGAAGCGCGCGAGCCACGTCGCCTCGCCGGGCGAAGCAGGCGCGCCTTGGCCGGGGCTGCCGGGGTTCGCGGTGGTTTGCACGCCCTCGCCCCACGAGACGAGCATGCGGTGCAGGCCGAAGTCCGCCGGGGCATAGCCGTCCACCGGCTGGCGCGTGACCTCGAAGGCAAGCGAGACGGAATCCACTTGCGCGCCAGTCGGGATGGCCGAGACATCGAAGCGGAACAGCGCGCGGTTCTTCGTGAAGTTCTGCGTCGTGCCGGAGTTGGCGAAGGGTTGGCCGCCGAGGTTGTTGTTCGGCGCGGTCTCGATGAGCGTGGTGTCGGCGACCGGACGGAGCGTGACGGAGTCGGCTCGAGTTGAAGGTTGAAGGCTGAAAGTTGAAAGGAGGAAAGCGAACGCCCAACGTCCAACGCTCAACTTCCAATTCTCAGAGAAATGCGTTCTGGCAGGAGACGCAACACTCGCCGAGCGCGGAATCCCTCTCGCCCATCGGGGGAGAGGGCATGGTGAGGGGGTGTGCGTGCTGCCGAGTGTCACACTCGAATCACACGACGATGGGATCAATTCCTCCGACTTCTTTCCGGTGCTGTCCTGCTGAACGCTGTGCCCCCTCACCCCGGCCCTCTCCCCCGATGGGGGAGAGGGAGTCACGCCCGTAGGCTGGGCGGCATGGGGCAGTTCGAGTGCGCAATTTTGCTTCACACCAGAATGTCCGGCTCGCCGATAATCGGAGTGCTCACGCGGCCGGACTCAATCGGCGTCGTCACCGTGCCGCCGATGAGCAAGTGCTCCTGCGCCTCGTTCGCGTAGCCGGGGATGATCCGGTTGAGCTGGCCCTGCGTCGCGCCAAGGTGGTCGCGGATGACGCGGCCCAGCACGGAGCGGTAGTCCACGGAGCGTTTCAGGTAGCGGTCGCTAATGCCGAACATGGAGCCGTCCACGCCGCCCGCTTGATTCTCCGGGCCGGAAATCCACGGCGCGTTGGCATCGCTCGGATGCGAGCCGGTGCCGCCGGGATGGCAGCCGACGACGCCCGTGACACGCCCGCTCTTGCCGTAGCCCTTCACGCCGCCGCCCGCGACGAACATCACGCCCGCCTCCGCGTGGTCCGTGCCGCGCGAGGTGTTCTCGATGGTCGTGCGGCCAAACTCGGTGATGAGCACGACCACCACGTCGCTCCACGCGCACTTCGCGCCGGCGGCGGGGGCGGAGCCGTTCCGACCGTAAATCTTGAAATACTTCTGCAAGCCATAGAGCGCCCAGCCGATGCGTTGCTGGAGGTTTGCGTGCTGGCCGGTCGCTCCGCCCTGATTGTCGTGCGTGTCGAAGCCGCCCAACTCCGTGCCGGCGATGACAGCGTCCGTGTGGTTGAGGATGAGCGACGCGGCCTTGAGGCCGGCGAAAAAGCTGGTCGAGCCGCTGGACTGGTCCACGACGTATTTGGCTGTGCTGTTGCCGTTGGTCGCATAACCGCCATTCTTCGCCTGTGATGTGGGAAACAAATAGTAGGGGCTGCTCCCGCCGTCCGTGTTCACGTCGTCCACGTAGGTGTTGCCGGTCTCGGTGAAGTTGATGCTGCTGAAGATGGAGAGCGTCTTGAGCAGGCCGTCGTATTGCAGGCTGAGGAACGCGCGACTTTTTTTGTCGGGGAAGGGCGTGGACTGCGCGCTGAGGAGGGCGTTGGTGGCCTTCACATCGCCGGTCGTCGCGCTGTTCGGCACGCCGAGCAGGTCGTAGCGCAGCGGGTCGGTGAGGTTCGTGAGCGCGGCGGCGGACCCGCGCAGCAGCACCGGCAACGCAGACTGGATGCTGACCGCCGAGAGCGGCGCAGTGCTGGCGAGGCCGGACTCGATGATGGTGCGGTAGAGGATGCCTTCCTTGGAGACATTGTTGTTGGGCAGGCCGTTCTCCCAGTAGTTCTGCGAGTCGAAGTGCGAGCGCGACTGCTGCGGGTAGCCGACGCGGTGGATGAGCGCGAGGTCGCCAGCGTTGTAAACCGGCGCGAGAAACTTCAACCCCGGATGCAGCGCAGCGAAGCCGTTGCCGAGCCGAATGGCGCTCGCGTAGTTGAAGGTCGCAGCCGCCCCCGGACTCGTGGGGAAATCCGCCGTGCCCGGCGTGGCAGCGTAATCTGTCCCACCGTCCTTCGCGATGAGCGTGTTGGTGCGGATGGACGAGCTGTAGGCGGAATCCTGCACCGGGACGACGGAGCCCAGGCCGTCATTGCCGCCGCGCAGGAAGACGAAGAGGAGCTTTTTGCCGTTGAAGCCGATGGTCCCCTCCGCCAGCGCGCGCGCGGCGAATGGCGGGACGTTAGTGAGAGCCGCGAGGCCCAAGCCCGCGCCGCCGAGGAGGGCGCGGTGGAGGAAGTCGCGGCGTGTGAGGGTGTTTATGAAGGGCATAGCAGGAAAGTGTTCGGTGTTCAGTAGTCAGTGGTCGGTCCAGCGCAGGCTTGGCTTAGTCTATCGGCGAAATCTGCGTTCTTCCTCACCCCGGCCCTCGCCCGCTGGGAGAGGGAGGAAGTCAGCCAGCGCTGGAACGTATGCGGCCCCACGGATTCACGAAGCGCAGACGGAGACGTCCCCTCTCCTAGCGGGAGAGGGCCAGGGTGAGGGAGAAAACGTCCTTCGACCCCCAACACGATGCTCGCGCCGTTCAGCCCCGGAAATCCGTATGACCGCCTCGCACTCATTGCTCTTGGAATCGTTGCATCGTCATCAGCATCGCCACCATGCCGCGCACGCGGGTGTCGTAGGTGTTGTTGCCGCTGGTCGTGCTGGGTGTTGTGAATGCACTGAAGGGCGACGAGGCCACGCCGTCGTCAGCGGTGTTGAGGAAGTTGATGGCGGCGGTGCGATAGAGGTTCAGGTTCGCCGCGCCTTCGCCGGGGAAGAGCAGGCCGAGGAAGAGGTCGGCGACCTTGGCTGCGTCCTGCTGGTCCGCGAGCAACGGCAGACGCGCGAACAGCAGGCGCACGGGCGAGGTCGCGGAGTTTGACGCGTCATTCCCCGTGCCGCTCTGCGAATTGTTGTGGCCGGTCTGGCCACTGGCGATGAGGAGCGACTGCGTCCAGCGAACTCGTTCAGCAAGCGTTCCCGCGCTAATCCAGCCGGCCCCGCTTTCGGGATAGCCGTCTGGTTCAGCGCGGTCGAAAAGCACCATGCCGCCCATGCGCTGGAGCGGCGTTGCGAGAGATGAGCCGTCTGTGTCGGAAGACCACGAGCCGTGCGCGCCTGTCCCATTCGTGCTGACGCGCAACGCGCGGATGGCGCTAACTGTGTATTCGAGCGGCGTCTTCACCTTGGCGAACGCGGCGGTGTGCGAGCGGAAGAGGTCGGACTTGAAGATGACCTCGAACACCTTGCGGATTTGACCGCGCGGCATGTTCGTCTCCCACGCCATCATGCACTGGCGCACGAGCTCGGCCTCGGGCGTAAGCTGCGGCGCCGTGAAGTCGTAGCCATGCGCGAAGTCCTCGTGCACAAGGAGGCGGCAGAGCTTCACGCTCATGTATTCCTGCGTGAACGGCAGGTCTGCGAGATGAGCGATGATGTCGTAGCCGTCCTGAATCGCGTTCGTGCCGGTGCGCGCGGGGAACGTGAGCTGGTAGGAGCCGGGCGTGGCGTTCGCGTAGGTGCGCGTGGTCCACGGCGCACCGAAGCGGGCGGGGACGAACTTGTTCGTGAAGATGCTGCGCGAGGTGCCGTGGTAGCCGGTGCGGTAGTAGAAGGCCCACGAGCCGACGAGGTTCGTGTAGTTGCCGCCGCCGGTGGGCGACAGCAGCGTGGTCGTCTTCGCCGCGAAGGGGTTGAAGACTTCGCTGGTCGGGAACATCTCCACCGTCCAGCCAGCCCACGCGTGGGACATGTCGGTGATGTCGGTTTGGTCGTAGCCGTTGTCCACGCCCATGCTGAACAGCTCCATGATTTCGCGGGAGAAGTTCTCGTTCGGCGTGCGGAGGCCGTCGCCCCGGCTGCTGACCGTGTCGAGATAGACAATCATCGCCGGGCTTTCGCAACTGATGGTGAGCAAATCCTTGAACGTGGTCGCCGGGTTGAGCAGCGCCGTGCGCCAGCGGTTCAGGTCGCGCAGCTCCAGCTCGGTGGCGATGCGATTGCGCAGCGTAAAGTCGCCATACGCGAACTGGAAGTAATCCATCGTCTTCGTGTGCTGCGTGACGAAGTGGTTGTCGAGGAACTGAAGCAGCACTTCGAGGAACTGCCGGTCCGCGCCGACGGCCCGCAGCTTGAACCACGCGCGCAGGTCGCTCACCTGGGCCGAGCCGGGGCCCGTCGAAGCACTGAGCGGAATCGCTGTGGTCGGCGCGGCGAACCGGCTCTCGAAGAACGCGATGTTCGTATGCTGGTTCTGCACCGTCTCGGGGACCGTCTCCGGCGCGAGTTGCTCGGCGATGTAGAGGTCAATGGCGTTGGTCTTGAAGCGGTCGAGCAGCGCGGGCGTGGGGCCGTAGGCGAGGCGGTTGAGCACGGTGGCGGTGACGAGCGCGTTCGAGTCGAGAGGCGTGGTGTCGAGGCGGAAGAAACGCGCGGAGCTGGTGTTCGTCCCGGTCCAAGAGAAGCCGCTGACCGCGCCGCCGGTGTCCTCGGTGAAGGATTGGCGCAGGTCGGTGGTGCTAAAAATCTTGAAGCTCTGCGCACCGGGGAAAGGCGTCCAGCGCAGCACGCGCTGGCTGCCGTTCAAGGTGAAATTCGTGATGGCCGGCGGCGCGGGCGGCGCGACTTGCGCGCTCGAGGTGGTTCCGAGCAGGAGGGCTACTGCGAGCAGGGAAAGGATTCGTTCGCTCATAGAATTCCGCAGTGCTAGTGGCCGAGTTGAGAGTAGCAATGCGGATGCCCCGCTCAATACGGGAGATTGCTGAAGCCCGGGACTTTGCGCCTTGAGGTTCGCGTCGCGCGGCGGCCAATCTTCGCCCCGTGTTCACTTGCCTCGTCTGCCGCAGTCTGTGCATCGAAGCGACGCAACTCGAAGCCATCGAGCTGGCTCACCGGCACGGCTTCGACTCGGTCGAGGCGCGGGCGGATGAACTGGCGCGGCTGTCCGAGGACGAGTTGCAGCGGCTGCTCGACGACCTGCGGACGAAGGGGCTGCGCTTCGGACTGGCTGGGATGCCGATCGACCTGCGGCGCGACGAGCAGCGTTTCAAGGGCGGGCTGCGGCTGTTGCCCCGGCTCGCCCAAGTCCTGCAACGCTGCGACGTAACGCGGCTGGGCTCGTCCATCGTTTCCTTTCACGACGAACTGCCCTTCGCAGAAAACTTCCGCCAGCACGTCGAGCGCGTCGGTGCAGTGGCGCGCGTGCTGGACGATCACGGCATCCGGTTTGGGCTGGAATACTGCGCCACCCCCACGCTGCGACGCGGAAAGCGGCACGAGTTCATCCACTCGCTGCCCCAACTGCGTGAACTCATTTCAGCCATCAACGCGCCCAACCTCGGCCTCGTGCTGGACTCGTGGCACTGGTGGATGAGCGGCAGCCCGGCGGCAGAACTGGCCGGGCTGGGCAAAGAAGAAGTCGTGAGCGTGGATTTAAACGACGTGCCCGTCGGTGTGCCGCAGGCGGAGTTGCTCGACCGTCAACGCGAACTACCCGGCGCGACTGGGGTGATTGATCTCCCGCAGTTCCTCGGTGCGCTGCGGCGGTTGGGCTACGACGGCCCGGTGCGAGGGGAGTCCTTTGAGTTCAGCGGGTGGACTCAACCGCGTGATGAGGTCTGCGCGGCGGGGATGCGGGCGTTACAATGCGTGCTTGGCTAAACACCCCGTGGTTACTGGTTGACCAGCACGACTTCGTGTTTCACCCGGTCGATCGTGAATTTCCTGCCCGGCGGCGGAACCGGAAGCCGATCCAACACCGACTTCTCGACCAGTTGGTTCAAGTCGTTTGGCGTGCCACCGTAAGATTCCTCGTAGGTGATAAGGGCCTGCGTGAGCATCTTTGTCTGTGCAGCGGACGTGGATGCGCCGTCGATTCGATAGATAGGTTCTGACGACTGGTCAGACCCAGAAGCGGTTGGCCGCTTGCGACAGCCAGCCATTGAGGAAACCCCCACGATGGCTAGTGCAAGCAATAGGATGATCGTTCTGGACATGGCAAGTGATGGCTCGGCGCGTAAACGGTGACTATTCGCGGTCCCACTTCCAGCGCGGGTCATAATTGCCGTTGCCCCCGGTGGCAGGGTTGCCGGTCTCTCCATTGGCACCGGGATAGAATGTCCCCCCGGGCCAAGTGCCACCCAAGCCCATGAAACTCACCGGCTGACTCTCGGAATGTCCGTCCACAAACGCCATATTGCAGCGCTTGAGATGCCGGTTGAACGGTCGCCAAGGAAGCCCGGTGGAGTTCCATGAACCGGTGTTTTCTGGCGTGCGGAAAAGCAAATTGTCCCATGGTTGAGCGCTCACTCCCGCCGGAAGCCGCAACTGCCAGTCGTCGGGATTTGTAGCATTCTGATTTTGCACTTGGGAAGCATCCGCAAAGTGAACGGTGTCCGAAGGCCTTTTGATTTCGTTCACCCGGCACTTGGCGGTCGCGCCAGCCCGGCCGGCCGGATTGTCCAAATAACGGGAGAGGCTGTTGAAGTTGATGCCGATGCCCCAAGTGTTGGAAGAACTGGTAATGGGCCGGTCCTTTAGAGTCGCGCAGTTGAACGCCTTTTCATTCTTCATGATGGACCCCAAAATGTCCGGCCAGGTTATGGCATTTTGTGCCAACCCCGTCGGCGGCAGCATCAAACCGGGAGGAATCGGGTTGCCGGTGTTGTCCCTGGCCAATTGCACCATCTCGTCATTGCTGTCCGACGAATAAATTGTCGAGGCCAGACCGATCTGCTTGGTGTTGCTCAGGCAGACGATGCCCTGGCCTTTGATTTTGGCCTTGGACAACGCGGGCAAGAGCATCCCCGCTAGGATCGCGATGATGGCGATGACGACGAGCAGTTCGATGAGAGTAAAGGCGCAACGCGAAGCAGTGCGGAGGGTTGTCGGATTCATGGCAATGGTTGTGCAATCGCAGTCGTAGCATAGTAGCTCTCTTCTCCGCGGTCAAACACCATGTGGTAAATCTCCTGTGAAAACAGCGGTTCCCCGCCCTACTCTGCCCCCATGTCGCTGCCCGCTGACTACCACATGCACACGCCGCTTTGCCGCCACGCGAGCGGCGAGCCGGTGGAATACGCCGCGGCCGCTGTAGCGGCCGGACTGACCGAGATCGGCTTCAGCGACCACTCGCCGATGCGGCGCGATGATTTCGACAACTGGCGCATGCTCGCCAGCCAGCTTGACGAATACGTGGAGAAGGTCCGCCGCGCCCAGCGCGAGTTTCCCCAGCTCACCATCAAGCTCGCGCTCGAAGTGGACTTCCTGCCCGGCCACGAGGAGTGGATTCGCGAGCTGGCCGCGCGGCATCCGTGGGACTACCTCATCGGCTCCGTCCACTACGTCTCGGACGCGTGGGACTTGGACAATCCGGAGAAGCTCTCGCAGTGGAAGACGCGCGACGCTTTCGAGGTTTGGTCCGTCTATTTCGAGCGGTTGACGATGGCGGCGGCCAGCGGCCTCTTCGAGATCATCGGCCATGCGGACTTGCCGAAGAAGTTCAAGTATTACCCCGACCGCGACTGCACCCGGCTATTTGACACGTTCCTCCGCGCGGCCAAGGCCAGCGGCACCGCCATCGAGCTGAACACCGCCGGGCTGCGCAAGGACTGCCGCGAGATCTACCCCAGCCGCTTCTTCCTCCAGCGCGCCTACCAGATCGGCGTGCCCATCACCTTCGGCTCCGACGCGCACGCGCCGGGCGACGTGGGGGCGGACTGGGCCAAGGCGCTGCAACTCGCGACCTCCGCGGGCTACACGCACTGGTGCCGCTTCACGCAGCGGAAGTGTGAAGTGGTGAGACTGGAGGGAAGTGATTAGTCGTTAGTAATTAGTCCGACATCGGCCCCGGCCTGATGCCGACTAATCAATAATTACTCTCCCTTTCACTTGCTGATCCCCCGTTCGCTGGCCTTCACGAACGCAACGAGATGTTGCAACTCCGGCAGCAAAGGTAGCTCGGCCTCTATCTTGACGAGCGCGTTCGAGACGGTCAGCCCATCGCGGAAGAGAATTTTGAACGCCTTCTTCAGCGTGGCCTGCGCTTCCTCCGACACACCGTTGCGCTCCAGGCCAACCTTGTTCAGCGCCTTCGTCTCGGCGGGATTGCCGTCCGCAAGCATGAAGGGCGGCACGTCCTGCACGACCTTCGAGCAGCCGCCGATGATGGCCATGCGCCCGATGCGGCAGAACTGATGCACCGCCGCCAACCCGCCGATGATGGCGTGGTCCTCCACGATGACGTGCCCCGCCAGCGTGCCGACATTCGACATGATCACGTGGTTGCCCACGACGCAATCGTGTGCGATGTGCGTGTAGGCGAGGAAGTGGTTGTGCGAGCCGATGACCGTGGCGTCGCCGTCGTTGGTCGCGCTGTGGACGGTGGTGTTCTCGCGAAAGACGTTGTGGTCACCGATGACCGTGCGGGTGACGCCGCCCTTCCATTTCAAGTCCTGCGTCTTGAGGCCAATGGCGGCGAAGGGAAAGAGTTCGTTGCCCGCGCCCAGCGTGGTGTGCCCGTCGATGACGACGTGGGAGTGGAGCTTACAGTCCGGCCCGAGCGTGACGTGCTCGCCGATGACGCAGAACGGCCCGATGTGGCAGTTGGATCCAATCTGCGCGTCGGAATGAACCACCGCCGTGGCATGGATGTGCGCGGAACTCATGCTTTGTCCATGAGCATGAACGTTACGTTGGCCTCGCTGACCACTTCGCCATTCACCGAGCACTCGCCGCGCGCCTTGCCGATCTTCCCGCGCATCTTGGTCATCGTCACATCAATCACCAGCACGTCACCGGGTCGCACGGGCTTGCGCCACTTCACTTCCTCCGCCGACATAAAGTAGGCCAGTTTCCCGGCATTCTCCGCCTGCCGCATCATCAGGATGCCGGCGACCTGCGCCATCGCTTCGAGTTGCAGCACGCCGGGCAAAATCGGATGGCCGGGGAAGTGGCCTTGGAAGACCGGCTCGCTCATCGTCACGTTTTTCTGCGCCACGATGCGATTGCCCTCGATCTTCGTCACGAGGTCCACCATCAGGAACGGCGGGCGGTGCGGCAGAATCTTCATCACCTGCATCACGTCGAGTGTTCCGCCGTCGCGCACTGGGTTTTCGTCGGCGGACTTCGCGGGCGGCGGCGAGAAGGTCTGCACGGCCTTTTCCGGCTTACGCATCTGGGCGGCAATCTGCTTGGTCAGCTCACAGTTCCCCGTGTGGCTGGGACGGATGGCGACGATGTGCCCGAGAAAGGGCCGGCCCAACAACGACAAGTCTCCGAGGATGTCCAAAATCTTGTGCCGCACGAACTCGTCCTCGTAGCGCAACGGCTCGGTGGTCAGCACCGCGTCGTCGCGGATGACCACGGCGTTCTCCAAGCTGCCGCCCTTGATGAGTCCGTTCTTGTAGAGCAACTCCAACTCCTCGAAGAAGCAGAACGTCCGCGCGTGGGAGAGTTCCTTGGGCCAGGTCTCCGGCGTCACTTCGAGGCTGAAGAACTGCGTGAAGCGCCCGCCGCTGCCCGAGCTCGTGCAGGAAATTTTCAGCCGGTCGTGGGGGAACACCTGCATCATCGTCTCGCCCACCTGCAACTCGAGCGGCTCCGTCAGCCGATACGGCGCGCGCGCCTCCGTCTGTGGCACCAGCCCGGCTTTTTCAATCATCCGCACGTATTCGCGCGAGCTACCGTCGGCGATGGGCGGCTCACTCGCATCCAGCTCGACGATGGCATTGTCCACGCCCGCGCCGCTGAACGCCGCGAGCACATGCTCCACCGTGTGAATCTTCACGTTCCCCTTGCCCAGCGTGGTGGAACGATTCGTATCCACGACGTGCTCCACGCGCGCCTCGATCTCAGGTTTGCCGTCGAGGTCCACCCGCCGGAAGCGCACGCCGGAGCCGGGCGGGGCGGGCAGGAACGTCATGTTGACCCGGCTCCCGCTGTGGAGGCCGATACCAGAAAAGGAGACAGGTTCCCGTAGCGTCTGCTGCTGTGACACGCGGTGACAGTAGGCAGAACGAGTGGAGGCAGGCAAGCGGCGAGGCGCTTCCGTCCGCCACTGCCAGGCTGCCCGAATCCACGCTTGACCGGCTTTTTCACGCTGCTAGCGTCCGCCCCATGTTTGGCACTGTCGGACAAGTCCTAGTTGCGGTAGTCGTCGTAGTCGGCGACGCCGCTGGGCCTTGTCGGGCATAAACAAGCTTCCGACAATCACCCACGGCTGGCCGCAGTCGTGGGTTTTTTGTTCGCCACGCGCCGCCAGCCAAACCCAAAAAGCTAAGTCATGAGCAAAGCAACCGCAGAACACGCCGAAGCAAAGGCCCACGCGCCGGAGAAGTCCGAGATTGGCCCGCGCATGAAGGGCAGCGACATCCTCATCAAGTGCCTCGAACGCGAGGGCGTGGACACCATCTTCGCCTATCCCGGCGGCGCGAGCATGGAGTTCCACCAGTCGCTCACGCGCTCGAAGATCCGCACCATCCTCCCGCGCCACGAGCAGGGCGGCGTCTTCATGGCGGAGGGCTACGCCCGCGCGACCGGCAAGGCCGGCGTCTGCATGGCCACCTCCGGCCCCGGCGCGACCAATCTCATCTCTGGCATCGCGGATGCCTACATGGATTCCATCCCGCTCATCGCCATCACCGGCCAGGTGCCGCAGGCGATGATCGGCAAGGGCGCGTTTCAGGAGACCGATTTCTTCGGCATGACGCTGCCGATCGTGAAGCATTCCTACCTCGTCACGGACATCGCGGACATCCCGCGCATCATCAAGGAGGCGTTCTTCATCGCGCAGTCGGGTCGCCCCGGTCCTGTGATCGTGGACGTGCCGAAGAACATCCAGCAGGCGGAGACGCAGCCGATTTTCCCCAAGGAGATCAACCTGCGCGGCTACAACCCCGACAAACGCGCCAGCGACATCGCCCTCAACGAGATCATCGGCCTGCTCGAAAAGTCCGAGCGCCCCGTCATCTACGCTGGCGGCGGCATCATCACCGGCAACGCCTCCGAGGAACTCCGCGAGTTCGCCGAGCTGACGCAGATCCCCGTCACCACCACGATCATGGGCTGCGGCGCGTTCCCCGAGACGCACCCGCTCTCCCTGCGTTGGCTGGGCATGCACGGCTCCGCTGCTGCGAACTGGGCCGTCAGCGGCGAATACAAGAAGCGCGCGAGCTTCAACGATCCAATGGTCCCCGTGGCCCCCGGCGCGGACCTTCTGCTCGCCCTCGGCGTGCGTTTCGACGACCGCGTGACCGGCAAGGTGGACAAGTTCTGCGAGCGCGGGACGATCGTTCACATCGACATTGACCCGTCCGAGATCAACAAGAACAAGCCGGCGAACCTGCCCATCGTCAGCGATGTGAAGTTCGCTCTGACCAAGCTCAACGAGATGCTGCGCAAGCGCGCCTTGTCCAAGAAGTATTCCCCGTGGGTTGCCCAGTGCGCCGAGTGGAAGGCCCGCGCGCCCTTCCGCTATCAGGTCAACGAGGAGGTGCTGACCTCGCAGCACATGAAGGATCATCTCACCGGCCATGAGAAAGAAATCATCCTCCCGCAATACGCCATCGAGCTGCTATACGAGCTGACCGGCGGCGACGCCATCATCACCACCGGCGTGGGCCAGCACCAGATGTGGGCGGGCCAGTGGTTCAAATACACTTTCCCCCGCCAGTTCCTCACCAGCGCCGGCCTCGGCGCGATGGGCTACGGCTACCCCGCCGCGATGGGCGCGAAGGTCGCCTGTCCGCACAAGCAAGTCGTGGACATTGACGGCGACGGCTCCTTCCTGATGAACGTGCAGGAGCTCGCCACTGCGCACATCGAGAAGATCGCCGCCAAGGCCATCATCCTGAACAACCAGCACCTCGGCATGGTCGTGCAATGGGAGGACAAGTTCTACGAGGGCAACCGCGGCCACACCTACCTCGGCGACCCGGAGAACCGCAAGGCCATCTACCCCGACTACGTCCAGCTCGCCAAGGGCTTCCACGTCCCGTGCGAGCGCGTGATGTTCAAGAAGGACCTCCGCGCCGCCATGCAACGGATGCTGGACTCCAAGGAGCCTTACATCCTCGACGTCATCACGCCCTACACCGAGCACGTGCTGCCCTTCATCCCCGCGAACCGCACCGTCGCGGACATGGTCATCCCGTAAGCCACCACGTCATCGAACGCGAAAGGGACGGCAGCGATGCCGTCCCTTTTCGTTTCTTACAATAGAGGAAACTACGGCTTCGGCGCGGGCGGCGTGGTTGCGCGCTGGAGCATCTGGAGCAAATCCTTGTTCGCCTCGGCAAACGCGGAGGCGTTCACCTTGTCAATCGCGTTGGGCGCGTTGGCCTGGATGAACCGCAGCCGGCTCTCTATCAACGCCACGTCCTTCGCCGTGAAGTTTTTCCGGTCCGGGAACCCGTCCTGGTTCAGGTCCTCGATCAAATTGCGCCGGTGGTCCGGCGGCATCGCGGGGTCGTTGATCGCTGTTTTGAAGAGCGGCTCCGCCTGCGGGTTCACGCCCAGATAAGTCAGCGCCACCCGCGCCAGCGGCTCCTTCTCGGCGATGGTCATGCGCGGATCGTTCCACGTTTGCTGCGCGATGGTCAGCGTCTGCTCGCCCATCGCCCCTTGCAGATATTTCAAGGCCGCCTTGTCCACCTTGCCATCCGTCGTGACGAGTTGCGCCTGCGCCGGGCCTGCATAGGTCGTGTCGTTGAAGAACATCAGCACGCTGAAGAGGTAGCTCTGGTCTGCCTTGTCCACTGGCCCGGTGCCTTTGCCGACGGGATTGGCGAGCAGCTCCTTCGCGACGCCCGTGGCCAGCTCGCGATACTTGTTCGGTGCCATCTCCTGCAACACACGCGCGAGGTAAAGCACTTCCAATCCGCGCGCCGTGGTGGTGAGCGTGTCCGCCAGAATCTTCTCCGCCCCCGCGCCGCCGATCTGCCGCAGGACATCGAACAGTCCGAGGCACAGCGACGGCGGCACGAGGAACTCCGTGCCCGCGCGCGGATCGAAGCCGGGCACCTTGCCCTTGCCGGAAGCGCCGGCGCTCGTGTCGTAGATCACCTCCTGATTGAGCGCGAGAAAGTCGCGGATCACCGGCAGCGCATTCGTGCCGGCAGCCACCAGCGTCTCCAGCTCATGC
>SXGR01226731.1_pt1 | contig 20040 bp, 19 predicted proteins | sample 3174711 | NCBI WGS metagenome assembly SXGR01 (sample SAMN11356860, study PRJNA531348) | freshwater metagenome | isolation source: freshwater sample F1-60 | place: China: Fuxian Lake, Yuxi | collected 2017-12-25
AGACATTTTAACTTCATATTTTTGATCTTTTCAATTCATTGAGTTCCTGTATAATGCCGATCGTTATAGGGGTGTGGTGAAATGGTATCACGAAGGTCTCCAAAACCTTTATTCAGGGTTCGAGCCCCTGCGCCCCTGCCAAGCGCTGTCATGGTGCGAAATACCTGAATGCCTAGGGCAACGCTGATTATCCTTCTCGGATACCTGCGTCTCTCAAAGGCGATTAGGTGCATTATGACCGCAGCTGAAAACCCACCAGCAATGTCTGGTGGTTTTTCAATTGCGAGCCGTTTTGCGATTCAACGGAAGTGCGATAATCTATAGCTATTATGGAACAAGTGAAGCTCGTCATTTATACCCCACTTACCCATGCTGATGCTGTACGTAATGCGCTCGGCGAAGCGGGAGCAGGCAGGATCGGAAATTATAGTTTCTGCTCTTTTTCTTCACATGGTGTTGGTCGCTTCTTACCAAACGAACAAGCCAATCCAGCAATTGGTGAAATTGGAAAATTTGAAGCAGTGGAAGAGGAACGCATTGAAGTGGTTTGTGCAAAAGATATCGTTGCAGATGTAGTTGAAGCGGTACGCGTCGTACATCCATACGAAGAAATGGCATACGATATCTATCCACTCTCTTCAGTTTAGAAGGTATGTTTTCTAAACTTGTTCGATTTATAAAAACGACAGTCGGTAAAATAGTGACGGGATTAATCGGTTTAGCCGCACTTCTTCCGCTTGTAGATTATTGGTTACAGTGGAATCTATACGATAAATTAACTAATCTTATCGGCTCCATAGTGATCCCGTTTTTATTGCAGCGGATTGAGATGCCTATATATGTGGCGATGGTCATGGGCGCGTGTTCTATTCTTTGTTTCTGGATGGGATTACTAAAGCTATATAAACCCAAGGAGTTTTATATTGAGATCAAGGATAAATACTATACCGACCATCCCCCGAGCGACTACGATCGTAGAACTAAATGGAATTTCAAAAATTATAAAAGATATTATTTTATACCGTTGCTCTCTCACAGCTATGACTCCGTTTCTTATGTGGAATGTTGCGGACCATATTGCGCAAAATGTGACCACATCTTGCATTTGAAAGGAAGGAGTGGCGGAAATCTAGGGCATACCTTTGAATGCATTAATTGCAACAGAAAGTATTGCATTCCGAGGGAACTACGGGGTGACTACGTTGAAAAATTGGATCAATATTTTACAGAAGAAATGCGACAAGGAAGATTGAAACAAAATAACTAATCCCGCAGCAAAAAAATCTAGACGATGCTCAGCTTCCTATCTTTAACGACAAGCCGCGATCGCAAACAATCCAATAGCTCGCGCTTCGCATCGTTCGTTCCTTCCTTCAAAATATATTTTGCAAAATTTCTTACGCTTGCCTCGCGTTCTTCTACGGTAATCTTTTTACCTAGCACACCCTCAGAAAACTTTTCGTATCGTTGGATCTCGTCCTCGACCTGTTTCTTCGCGCCAATCTCATCGATATTTACCTTGTCGATAATTTGTAAAAGCTGATCAAGAATATCCTGCTCACGCATCGGCTTTTCTTTGCAGTTGTAATCCTTGCCATTGCCACATCGATAGTAAACATACCGACGCAATGATCCGTCGCCCTTGATACGCTTCACTTTCTCCTCACACGAGATAACCGATCCACATGCGCCACAGGTAAACATCTTCGTGAACATGAACTCCTTCTTTCCGTACGTTGGACGCTCGGGCGATGATAGGTGAATTTGCACCTTGGTGAATAATTCTTTTTCAATGATCGCGTCGTGCGCGCCCTTGTACCATTTTCCACTCTTCTTCGGATACTCAAACTCTCCGTAATAAAAAGGATTCTTCAGCATGTTATAAATCATGCTCATGTAAATGTGGCCGCCATTTCTGCTTTTGAACCCTATCTGCTTAAACCATTCTTCGACCTCGTGTCCCGTCCATCCTTGGTAACCCACTCGTTCAAACATCTCTTTGATGATCGGTGCTTTTACCGGATCCAAGAAGACACGGTTCTGACCTCGGTTAATCGACTTTTCATTTTCGTATCCAATCGGCGGAATCCCAGGTCGCCAACCCATCTCTACTTTGTTTTTCAATCCGCGAACCACGTTAATGCCACGATTATCGTTTTCTAGCTTTGCCTGGCTCCCGAGAATCATCAGAAGAAACTTTTCGTTTGGTGAATTGGTGAACTTCTGCGAATGGGTGCGGATGCCATGGAGTCGCCCTTTGTCCATGAGGTCAACCAACATCCCGAGGTCGCCAGCGTTACGGCTCAACCTGTCCGGCGCCCATGTAAGGATCGCGTTGAAGGCTCCTGCGTCGATATCTGCCATCAGACGGTTAAACTCGGGTCTTTGGCCAGAATCCTTCGCCGAGTGGCTCTCACGGCGAATTTCGACGATCTGGAGGCCTTCCCGCGCCGCAAGCTCCTGCATCTCATGGATCTGGGAGTTGATGGATAACGCCTGGCGTTCGTCGTCCTCGGACGATTTACGGGCGTACAGGCAATAGCGGAGATCGATAGTGATCGCACCCTTACCTACGTTATTGGCTCTATTTTCCGCCAAAAGCGACGGACTATGGAGATGGGTTTGTTCTGTCATATGTAGTTCTGATCCTTATTTCGTCCCTAGGGACACCTACATTGATGACGCGTCTGTACGGGGTGTCCAGTCCTTCAACTTGTTGGTAAGTCCATGAAAAAACTGACGTTGATACGTCAGTTTTTTCATCATAGGAATCGAGTTTCCAGCTTTTCCTTCACTCGCTCCCAATCAGGATGTTTTTCGGCCAGCAGCCTATAAAAAGCATTGCTGTGTTTTTTGTATCTGAAGTGGCAGAGTTCGTGAATGATGACGTAGTCAATACAGTCCTTTGAGGCATGAATCAGCTTCTCATTCAGCACTATACGCTTGTTATCTATAAAACTCCCCCAACGCTTTGCCATATTCTTCACGCTGATCGCAGGTCGACTCGGGTACGCGAATTTCCCGAAAACAACATCGAGCCGACTATTGAACACGTCTGGAGTTCTATCTTTAAACCACTGATGAAGAATGCGTTTATTTGTATCTCCGTCGGTTACTCCAGCATTTGTTGTTAATACCAGCTTGCCACGTTGGAGTAGAACGCCCCTTTCTTTACCTCTTTGTACAATCAGTTGGTACTGTCTCCCGAGATAATAGAAGCTTTCGCCAGATACATATTCTCTTCGGTAAATCTTTTTCTTAAATTTACTGAAGTATCGAACCTGCTTTTCCAGCCACACCCATTTTCTTCGAAGAAACGCTTCTATCTTTTCATGCTCGGTTTCCATTGGAGCCTTCACGATGAGCTCAATATCGGGAGTGACCGTCAAGCTTAATGTTTTTCGAACTTCGAATTTCAGTACGTAGTCGTAGAGATACTTTCCGTATTGAAATTGCTTTCTCATAGCGTGAAAAGGTCATGATTATTTTCCGCGAGGCCAATCGCTGCGTCAACCAAATTCCTCATCTGATCAACGGAAAGATCGATGCCCATTTCAAGCTTCACGACATCATAAAGATAATCATCGATACGATTCGCAATAACGCGCTTTACCTCTGCATTTTTATACCAATCAACAATCGTCTCCATTCGAAGGACTTCAAGCAACCCAACAATAACCTGAACGTACTGATCATCTGAGATATTGGTTGCGGAGAAGTGTTCCCGAAGGTTTCGATAGAAGATAGACCCGCCATTTATTTGCTGAATTGGATCGGGTGATACATTATCCGTTTTATTCATGACCTCGTCCTTAATCAAACGCATCTGTCCAAGAGCGTCAGCATCGGACATCTTACCGTCACGCATGCTTTCCAAGATTTGCTGAATCTTCTCTGAGAAACGCTGATAAAATTCAGGATCAGTATCCATCCGTTCGCGAATAGTACGGTCAGTGTGGGCGGCGATTGCTTCGGCCTTCGACTTATCTGACCCCAGTTCTTTAATTGCGGTAGCAAATCGTTCTGGGTCGGTAATGTCGATTGGCGCAGTAAGCAATTCAACCCCTTTTGCATCGATATACTTATCAAGCAACTGGATAAGCGGCTTCTTGTATTCGTCCAAGTCAATCTGATCGGCATACCGAAGACGCACCGAACTACGAAGCTCGGTGAACTTCTTCAATTCTCGCTTATACACGTCTGTGTGCTTGAAGGTTGTTGCGAAGTCCTTGAGCGACAAGCATTCGTTAAATGCCCTGATAAACGCATTGTAGCTGTCGTAGAACAATCGGCGCTCAGGTTCGTCCTGCAAACGTTGAATATACGCCTCATCATCTGCCGGTAACCCATTAAACATGTCGTGCAGGTTCGAATAGCTTTGTTCAAGTTCTTGAACCTTGTCGCCAACATCAACTAGTGCACCCTTAACGTCCTCCTCAGCAAAGTTACCGAACAACTTCATTGCCCGGTCAAGGTTCTTTGCATTCTCCGAATAGTCGATAATGAAACCGGACGTCTTCGGAATCGTCTTATTCTCAAAGAGGCGGTTCACGCGCGCAATCGCCTGAAGAAGATTGTGGTCTTTTAGATCTTTTGCGAGATAGAGAACCGTATTTCGCGGTGCATCAAATCCCGTAAGCAGCTTGTCGACGACAATAATGATTTCAATACCGTCCGCATTATTCTTAAAGTTATCAATAACCTCATCTTCGTAGGACTTGAGGCTTGCATATTTGTGGCTCACCTCATCCAGATACTCAATAACTTCTTTTTTATGCGTGTCATCTTCGTTAACAATCCCAGATTCATCAGAAACAACGACAGCAGTTCGTATCTTGCCATTATTTTCAAAATGACGCTGGAATAGAACCGCGGAGAACTTTGACGGAGCAACTAATTGCGCCTTCAAACCCGTTCCCTGAAAACGCTCAACATAATGCCGCTCGACATCATATGCGATTTCCGTAATGCGCTGAGGATTGTCCTTGATAATTTGACGATCAACATATCGCTGAAGATGCTGTTTATTCGCATCACTCAAATTCTCGGTAATACGATCCATGTGACGGTCGATCTGCTCAGTATTCTGTTCGAGATCAACATAGCGACCTTCATAAATAAGCGGCAAGATGATCTTGTCTTTGATCGCATCATCAATGGTGTACTTATCGATGTAACCGCCAAACTTCAAATAGCTCGCCCGTTCCTTCTTCATGAGCGGCGTTCCGGTGAAGGCGATATAACAAGCATTCGGGAGAACACGCGACATTTCCAAGTTCGCCATACCGCCTTGGGTTCGGTGGGCTTCGTCGATCAGGATAAAGACGTTCTTGTCATCATCAACAAACCCTCCGCGCTTTTTGGAAGCTGCCTCGAACTTATGGACGAGAGTGGTCACCACGTTTAATTCTTTATCTTTGATGAGCCTCAATAGATGCTCGCCGCTTGTCGCGCGAATGACACCTTTCTTCAGACCGCAGTTCCGGAACGTATCACCAATTTGCTTATCAAGATCGCGACGATCCGTGACGAGGATAATGCGAGGGTTGTTGATATCTGGGTTATCGATCAACGCTCTAACGAACATCACCATGGTGAGCGACTTACCCGATCCTTGCGTGTGCCAAACAAGCCCTCCCTGACGCTTTGTGCCCGTCTCAGCTTCGTCTTCTTTAGCAATGCGATCCAGAATCTTCTTAATGGCAAAATACTGCTGATAACGCCCGAGCTTTTTCACCCCCGCATCATAAAGAACGAAGTTCCGTGACAAATCTAGCAAGCGAGCCTTATCAAACAGCGCGATAACCGAACGATCTTGTTCCGTTGGCAATCGTTCTGTTGATTGCTTAAGACCAGAAGTCGCTCCATTAAGATCATGGCAGAGCTGACGGTAAATCTCTCCATCAATCTTCTTAGCAACGAGCTCCTTAACGCGCTTATCCTGCGTTTCGAGCGAAGTATCTTTCTCTTTCCATGTTGCGTAGAACTTAAATGGAGTGGCGGTCGTTCCGTAGGACAATTCCTTACCATTTGTACCGACAAGTAACTGTGGGTAGGTATACAACTTAGGACAATAATCTACTTGCTGGTTCCGCAAATGCTGATTGACCGCCTCTTTGACTTCAACGCTCGACTTCTTATTTTCAACAATCGCAAACGGGATACCGTTCACAAAGACCACAATATCTGGACGGATCGATCCTTTTCCTTCGGCAGGAAATTCTACGGTGACGTGAAAAGCATTATTCTCTGGATGGATAAAATCCACGAACCGAATATTCTTCGAGGCACTTTTTCCATCATGAAAAACTTTTACCGCCTTCGACCCTGTCATGGGCATGATGAGATTGAAAACCTTTTTGGAGGTATCAATCAGACCTTCGTAGGGAACACTTTCGAGCTCTTCTAAGGCTTCAAGAATATCTTTGTCGGCAAACTTATATTCCTGTCCCTTGTGTTCGTAAGAATTGATTTCTTTCAGCTTATCGAAGGCAATATCCTTCAAAATAAACTTTGAAAGATCGCCGCGTCGCTGACGTTCAAGCTCTTCTGCGGAAAGATAGGTGTAACCGAGATTAATAAGCAACTCAACAAACGGCAATTGCGATTGCCGCGCTTCGTCGAAATTTACTTGGAGAATGTTGCTATTCATATTTTCTATAGTTGATGCACCGCCAGATTCTCGGGAGTCCGAATCTTTCCAGTAACCAGATTATCCAGAAGAGATTTTCGTTGTCTCTCGAGTAGATACAATTTCCTTTCAAGTAAGTTGATTTCGTCTCTTGTGGTTTTAATAACTGTTCCGATGGCACGCTGCTCTTCAAGAGTCGGAATGGTGATGGGTAACGTTGAAAACGTGTTCCACCTAAGCCCACCGCGTCTAGCAATTGAGCCCGACATATTAGATTGGTACAAAAAAATCATTTTCGGCGTTTTAAGCAAAGAATATAGGAAGTAGTCATCAATATCTTCATTCGTTTGGAATACCGTATACATAGGGCTGATCAAAGCCGTCTCTTCGAGATCTTGATAGCCCAACGATCCCTCTTCTATATGATTCGTAGCGTAAGCGAACTGATTTCTTTTTATAACTTTATAAGTAGACAGATTCTCTCCGAAGACCTGTCTTCCAAAATATTCTAATGACTTCACTAATCCTGAATATTTTGTACACGAAAGAACAATGAGACTATCTCCGTTAACATTTTTGATACTTACTTGTTTTGAAACATCTCCAATTTCGACCGTGTTCCAAGCAGTTGAAAAATTACTCAATCGTTTTTTTCCGGAAAGCAGTTCGTTGATCACTTTCTCAGCGACGATTTTTTTCAAGGCGATCTCTCTTTTTAGATTTTGCACTGCTCGATCCCACGTTCCCAAAACTGTAGCAATGCGATCTTGTTCCAGAAGTGGCGGCAAAAGCAATCTACATTGACCGATATCCCTCAAGTTAATTTTGTTAGGGAATGCAACGTGAATTGTCTTTTGCCAAAGCTCACGTTGAAAGTTATGCGAATTAATTAAGTAACTCACAAACCTAGAATTAACATCCTCCTTGCACTTGATCAGCGCCAGGGAAACATAAAACGAAGCTCTGACATCCCAATCGATGTGTCGAGCGGTACCGACGTCACCGATGCGGGTCATTAAAATATCGCCTTTTTCTATACGTACGCGTTCAGTTTCACGAACAAATACGTCCTCTGATACGTATTTCGTATGAGAAAAATCGTTTGCCGTAACATGCTCGACACTGTAAAAAGGAACGCCACGCTCAACATAATTTGGCGTCTGATGTGTTCCATCGTAAATTTTAGAAACTCTTCCTAGTTTCGCTTGACTCCACCCGCTAGGAATTTTTGTTATTTTATCGTTAGTTTCCATAGCTCATCTTGTAATACTCTTCAATAAGCTTTCTTGCGTATGCACAACCAAAGTACTTTATAACCAAAAATCCAAAGGCTAGATAAAGTAAATATCCGAAGAACAAAATAACGGCGACGAGCCTGAGAAGACTTTCTGGTCCGGTCAGTAATAATATGAGGCTTGAGCCAGCGATCCCTACCAATGAGGCTCCCCAGAGATTTCTTACGAATCCGTATTCCGTATTGTGTTGTAACACCAAGTAGCCGTCCTGAACTTTTCCAATAATAAGTCTAGTCACTTCTTTGATACGTTTTCTTGCCGCAAGAGGGTCCTTCCTTTCTTCACTCTTTCCCGAAAGCTGAATGGAAAAATCCTTGTTTATCGCATCTCGAATTCTATCCTTGAAAATTTCCGTATATTCGTGATCCGAATACATAAGGAAATTCGTGGTAGGAAAATGCAGTTGATTGCTAAATAACCATTCCTCGAAGAGTTTGCTTGGAATTCTAATGATGTATTGATTGAAGGCATATAGCAAGATTGTTGAAAGGGACAGATTTCCAACCGCCGACACAATCAACAGGGTGACGCTAGCCGAATTTTTTAAAAAAACGTATTGAAATACGAACAATGGTACCAAACCCAAAACTGTAGGAAAAACTCTCGCGATCAATGAGTATTTTGAAAAAACTTTCATATTACTCTTCAACTTGATCGTGGAAGGATTCCGGGGTGACTGGTCCCCAATTTTCTCGCTGTGGAGCATTGTCTGAACGGTAGCAGATAGTGAAACCTTTTTTATTTGTACAAGGATGACAACCACGCCGAATTAAAGCATTGATCACTTTTCGGGAAGGATGCTTTGGATCGCCATTTGGCGGGCATGAAATAAATGCACGCTTCGGCATTAGACGGTTGAGAATAGTTGGGCTGAGATTGCGCTTGCTGCCATGGTGTGGCACATCCAAGAAATGGAGATCTAACAAGCTGACCGACTGAGAATCGCAATAGTCTATAGCCCTCGTTAACGCGTCCTTGCCTGCATCACCAGTGAAGAGAAATTTTTTCCCATCGATAGCCAGCAACAGCACCATACTGGCATTGTTCTCGGAATCGGTATCGGGATAATCGTCGCTTAGCGTCTCAATATGCAGTGCTTCGGCAACCCAATTAAATGCTTCCTTCACAGCTGAAAATACCCTTTCAATCTTGTGTTCCTCCTTCGCTTCTGGTGTGACGCCAAAGTTGGCAAGCAGCTGTTCATAATATTCTTTTGATGGTCCAACTACATACAAACCATCAAGAAGCATTTCGCCTTGAAAAGGTTGAATAACGGATATATTTTTTGATTCCGCAAGATCAATGATATTAGAAAGTCCGGAAATTGATTTTTCTAATTTCGTAGCGAGATTATCCACGCTGGTCGTCGTTTTAGTCATTTTTTTGATTGCAGCAGTGTAGTCCCATGGACAATGGATAGCCATTTTTGCGACAGTCAATCCATCAAGAACTTCCGTAAGACCGGAGATATGATCATTGTGCATATGCGAAGCAACAACCAAATCTACATATGTTGTACCGTAATGCTCCTTAATGTGTTCAACGAGAAGTTTTCCAGAGTCTTTCGTACCGCCATCAATAACAACCACGTTTTGTTTTGTGGGATCACTAAAATCCCCATACCGTAATGCAATGGCATCACCTCCTTTTTCTCCCTTTCCGACGGGGATGTAGTCAATTTCGTATTGCATAAAGTTATTTAATTCCCAGCTGCTTCAAATATTCCGCCATTTCCTTCTCAAGTTTCTGCAACTCTGGTTCGAGTGCAGCGAGCTCCTCCAGGTTGGCGGAAATATCAATTTCTGCCTCCTCTTCGAAGGTGTCTACGTACCGTGTAATGTTGAGGTTGTAGTCGTTTTCCCTGATCTCATCCAAAGAGACGAGACGTGAGAATTTTTCTACCTCTTTACGATTCGTACAGGTATTTACAATCTTGTCAGTGTTTTCATCTGTGAGGATGTTTTGCTTCTTGCCAGACTTGAATTCTTTGGATGCTTCGATGAAGAGAATGTCTTTACGACCTTCATTTGCTCCACCTGTTTCGCGAGAGCGATCAAGAATGAGGATGGCGACAGGAATTCCAGTTGTCTGGAAGAGGCTGGCGGGAAGGCCAATGACGGCATCAACGATGTTTTCCTCGATGAGCGCCTGACGAATACGACCTTCCGCACCACTTCGGAAGAGAACACCGTGCGGAACAATAACCGCCACGCGACCAGTCTTTGGCTTTGCGGTTTCAACCATATGCGTAATAAACGCATAGTCGCCTTTTTCGGCTGGGGGAATGCCGCGATGGAATCGTTTGTATTTGTCGCCTTCGGCGTTCTCCGCGCCCCACTTCTTCAAGCTGAAGGGTGGGTTTGCTACGACCACGTCAAATTTCATCAGGTGGTCATTCTCGACCAAGAGAGGATTGTTCAAGGTATCACCCCATTCAAGACGTGCGGTATCCTTGCCATGCAAGAACATGTTCATTTGGGCAAGGTGATACGTTGAACCTGTGCTTTCCTGTCCGTACAGCGCATAGTTTTTTGATCCCTGCTTTTCGATTTCAGCACCAGCCAAGAGCAGGAGACCGCCCGAACCCATGGCAGGGTCGCAAATACGGTCGCCCTCTTTCGGTTGTGCGAGACGAGCAAGCAATCGTGCGACTGGCGTTGGCGTAAAAAACTCGCCCGCCTTTTTCCCCGCGTCTGCTCCGAACTTCTCAATCATGTACATGTACGAGTTACCAATGATGTCTTCGTTGGTTTCGGACAGGTCGATCTTATGGAAGTCTTGAATGAGATGACGGAGCATCTTGTTGCGCTGTTCCAATTTGCCGAGCGTTGATTCCGAGTTGAAATCAACACTGAAAACGCCTTCAAGCTTTGAGCGATTTTCTTCTTCGATGCGATGGAAAACTTTATTGAGCTCCTCACCAATATTGTCCTGCTCGTGAATGCTGTAGATGTAATCAAACGTCGTCTTCGGGGGAAGGTAGAAGCGATCAAGCTTCATCTTCTCCTGAATGCGAGCCTCGTCGTTGCCAAAACGCTCTTTGTTTTTCTCGTATTGTTTCTTGGAGCGATCGCTTAAGTATTTAAAGAAGAGCATCGTGAGAACGTAATCCTTGTAAACACCCGCATCGACGGACGTGCGTGATGAGTCCGCGGCCGACCAAAGGACTTTATTGAGGTCGTCTTGTGAAAATGGCTTGTTGGTCATACGAGTTATTCGGATTTTTTGATGACGATTGAAGAAATGAGTTCGTTGAGAAGGGAGTCGCGTTGATGGAGTAACTTTTGTTGGGAAGCAATGTTACGAACAAGTTCAACGATAGCTTGTTGCGTCTCGATTGGGGGAATGGGTATCTCTAGTAATGAAAGGCTTTTCGTGAGAAGTGTTCGGATCGTTGACCCTGATGCGATGCGTTGGAGCTGTTGCTGTCCTTTTGGGGTGTTGAGGTATGCGCAGATGAACTCAGGAAGAACGTCGTCTCTATTCACCCGTAGGATATGAAGCGAGGATGACGCGATAAGCGGGAAGCGCGTCCCGGTCACGAATGCGGCCTTAAACCCTCCGCTTAACGTGCCGCGCGAGACAAGCAGGACATCGCCCTTTGATACGGTGACCGAGTCCGCACGACCAATCACTTTGATTCGCTTAAGTTCGCTTTCGTCAGCGATCGATCCATCACCCAGAAGGTTTGCCGCTTGCACGACCCTCGTTTCTCCATTCGGGTATTGCGGGATCGATCCTCGGAAGCTGAATCCTGTGGAAATAGTTGAAATTTCTCCTAGTGTTTTGTTCACAGGTAAGTCGTTACTGTTTGATAAAACGACAATACTCCCCCTTGTTCAGCAAGTCAAGTTTCTTTATGCACACGTCCTTCTACTGCGTTTATAATACCATATATTTCGCGGTTTTTCTCAAGCAATCGCCATTCTCCAACAAAAAATCCATAAAAACCTAAAATGCCCAGGGTATAAGGAAGGGCTGAAAACCCAACAAAATCGCTTTACTTTTGGGGTTTGTATGCTATGATTTCAATGCTTCACTACTCAACCTAAACAGGCCATTATTTTGGCTATTTCCGGATCGCGCGTAAAAAGCGGCATCCGGTTAAAACAATCCATGCACGATCCGTGCTTGGGTTGGGTAGTGAAGCACCACCGGGTGTCGCTTTTTAATTTTGCGAACGCCCATTAATTCTTCACAGCCATATGTCCACACTCTTTGGCCTCATCGCGTTCGGTGCGTTCGTCTGCGCCTGCGTCAGTCTCGTTAAGCCGAGTTTATTCAATCGCTTCTCAAAGAAGCCAATGACCCGCAAACGGTCACTCACTCTTTTTAGTTCAGCGTTCGTTGTTGCGCTTATTATTTCTGCAGCCACGTCACCATCCAAACCCGGCACGGACAACACGGTTGCGGATAACGCAGCGCCCGCTGCCACTGTCGCCTACATCACCGACGAAGGAACTTCGGAACGGGATATTGAAACTGTCGTTGTCTCTGTTCTCAAGGAGAAAACAAACATGGGAGAAGATCGAATGCGCAACGTCGACGACGTAGATGGTACCGTTCTCATTGAATACAATGCGGACTCGAACCTAACCAACGGGTTAACGCGCGGAGCGATTTGGACGGATATCATCGATATCGTGAAGAAACTTTCCACCAACGAAGGAATCGAAAGCATTACCGTCAACGCTTATCTTCCTCTCGTCGACCAATACGGCAACGAAGCTCCCGGCAAGGTCATGACCGTAAACCTCACGCGAGAAACGTGGTCGAAGATCAATTGGGACAACTTCAACGAAGACAACCTTCCGAAGATCGCGGACTTCTACTTCGTCCATCCCGCCATCAACAACTAAAACTTCTTGTATCGAAGCCCCGCGGTAATCATCTTGCCTCCACCTGTCGGTCCAAATGCAGATCGCGGCGGGCGCTCCTCAATCACCTTGTTGACCATCATCGCAAAGGCGTCGGCAAGATCGTCATGGCGCTCCAAGCCAAATCCCACAAGTTGCGCGATGAGCAGTTCTGCTCCCTCACGCGGGAAAAGAACGACGCCAGATCGAATTGCTTCTGACGTGAACGCAATACGCATCCGCTTGTCGTACCCACCAGGATTCACGCCTTTGACGGGAACGCGATCCCGCTCCAGCGCTTGCACCGCGTAATTCTGCGCCTGCACGTCCTCGACGTATATCCTCTGGTATTGCACTCGCAGCTTAAAGTTCTCATGCAACTTCTTCACGGTCGCTAAGATATCCGGAAACGTCAGGTGTGCGTTTATGGGGTTGGGCAGAATGTATATCTTCATGTCCTTTCCGTAGCCGTGTACCTCAGCCGAAACCATCGAAGTGAAATCCGATGTTTCTTTGTCCTTCACGGCCAAGTCAACGCCCGTGGCGATGAGCGGATTTGTGTTCTTAATCGGCTGAGGAATGGAATCATAAAACTGAATCCATTCAGGAAAAATGACACGCGTTGCATCCGAAACGATACGAAGTAAATATTCCTGCTGCCACGCAAGCTCGTTCGCGACGCTCTTACGCAAGTCTTCAATCTTCTCTTCGTTATCGAACTTACCCGGCCATAGGCACTGTCCGTCTTCGTCAATCAAGGGATACCAGCGGAATATTCCACGGATCTCTTTTGCCTCGATCTTCGCCTTCAAGCGCATTAAGAGCGAATCCTCATGAAGCAGGTTGCCGACAATAATCGTGCGTGTGCCAATATCGCCAAGGGGAATGACCTCGCGCGTAAACCAGTCAAACGTCTTCTCGCGTCCCTCGCGGGTTTTGCAGGAATTCATATCCTCGACGTCATCGAGGATGAGCACGTCAGGACGGTGTTCATAGTGACGGAGACCGCGAATACTCTGCTCGACGGAGGCTACCGTAATCCGCGCATTCGTGTTCGTGAAAACAAGTGAGGACATCGCCCACTCGCCGCCCGTATCTTCCTTGAAGGGTCCCATGTCGCTCTTGAGGAGCTTGTTATTCTCAAGCTCACGACGAATATTCACCATGTGTTGTCGCGCCTGTGTCTGCGTCTGACAAATGATAACTATGAACTTCTTTTGATGAGAACCGAGAATCGCCCACAGAGAATACGACAGCGTCACTATGGTTGATTTGGCGCTACCGCGAAACGCAACGATACACGCCAACTTATTTGACGCGTTCTCCGTGATACGAAAGATGTCCTTCTGGAATTCGGCGAGTTCGTACTTTACGTAGTGCGGAAAATACAAATTGAAAAACATGAAGTGGCTCTCTCGAGCAAGCGTCTGCCGGACAACGCGATCCTTGGCAATAATTTCAAGCGGATTTTCAATTTTCTTCTTCACTGCTTTCTTCATATTCACGCGTAATGCCCGCGAGCTTAAATGCTTGGCGAACAAGTTCTTTTTGCTCATCGGACAATTCGTGAACCGTATTCACGGTCGCCTCTATCTCCATTCGATTCTTGTAATCCGTGTGATGATGTTTGAGCCAGTACATAATCGCCCGCATGTCGCGGTCTTTCACCGCGCCAATCAACTGGCTTTCGGCTAGGTCGTTCACCATCAGGCGACCGTCAAAAATTGCGGCGTCGACCTGCCTTGCAAATTCTGCATCTTCTTCCTTCCAGCGATACAGCGTCGCCCGCCCAATCCCAAGCTTTTCGCAGGCGATCTGCACAATCGGTGTTTTCTTGAGCTGTTCCAGGAACAGCGTCTTGGTTTTATCGTTTTTCTTCATAACAATTTCGCTTTTTGACCAGTCATCTTTTCCCAGTAGGAAATCAACGAGTTGCAATATTCGAGGTCGATCTCTCCGGCGAAGCAACGCCGTTTTGTTTGCTCGCAACAGATCAGCGTTGTGCCCGATCCCGCGAACGGCTCGTACACCACGTCGCCGACTTCCGTCGCGTTCAATACCAAGTGTCGAACGAGCGGAATCGGCTTTTGCGTGGGGTGACGACCGCTCTTGTGCGGCTTGGGATAACAGAGCACGGACTTGTCTTTGCTTCTGCGAAACGCATGCGTTCCGTACCAGCCGAACACGATCAGCTCGTGCTGAGGTAGGTAATCCTTACGCCCGATGACCGCATGATTCTTCACCCAAATGATGAGCTGCGAGAAGTACACGTTCAGCTCGTCGATCGCGTCCTTGAGCGCGAACAGCATCTTGTCGCAGTTGAAGATATAGATGCTGTTTTTCTTGGCGAGATGTGGGAGCACCGGAGACAGCCACGCCTTCGTGAATGCTATGTATTCGTCTTCAGTTGAGATGTCGTCATTCTCAATCTCCTTATTCACCTTCACAGTAGAGAATCCTTCTTTGCTTTGCGTGTAACTTACGCCATAGGGGGGATCAGTAATCACGGCGTTGATGCGCGTATTTCCGAGGAGCTTTTTCACAAGTGATTCATCGAGAGAACTGCCACAAAGCAGCCTATGATCGCCGAGCTGCCAGATCTGTCCCGCCTTAATTGAGTTTCTTCGCTTTTTGTCCTGAGAGTTTTTCATAACGGTTGATAATGACCTCCGCGAATACGGGGCTTTGTTCAATGAGGAATGCGGAACGTTGTAACTGCTCGGCGGTGACCATGAGGCTTCCTGATCCACCAAAGCAATCGAGGATGATGTCTTCGGGTTTACTGCATCGGCGCAGTGCGCGTTCGTGGAGTTTCGGTGGCTTTGCGGTCGGGTGTGGCATGTCCATGCTATTCAGTCGCTTCACGAGCCAAATATCGATCATGTCGAGTACGTCTTCGAGCGTACGGTTTCCAGAACCCACCTCGGCGTTCATTACTTCGGAAACGTTGAGCACCTTGTCCGATAGATATGGCTTGCCGACCGTGCCATAAACGCACGGCTCGAATTGTCGGTTGAACGCCACCTTCGGCGTTGGTGTCGAGTTGTTCTTGAGCCACAAGCACACGCGCTTATTCTCGATCTTCAATTCGCGATACAGCGTTTGCAGAAGCCAAATATATTTCTGATCGCAGTAGGTGAAGACGTGCGCGTCCTTCTCGCAAACCGACAATCCGTTTACGAGTGCCTTCCGCAAAAATTCCTGATACTCGACATCCGTCTTGTTGTCATCCACTTCGCCACCGAAGTGACGTTTGCCGCCGATACCTTTATCGTAAGAAAGCCCGATATTGTAAGGAGGATCTTGCAGGATAAGGTTCGCCTTCTTGCCACCCATGAGCACCTGCACCGATTTTGGGTCAGTACTATCCGCGCATAACAACCGATGTCGTCCCAGCTGATACAGGTCGCCCGTCTTCACCTTCGGCTTTTTGATCTTCTCAACTTCCTTGTCCACGTCGAATTCATCGTCCTCGACGTCGACGTCATCAAATAAGTGCGACATGTCCGTGTCATCGAAACCGCTCGCAAGAAGCACATCGATATCAAAGTTTTCCGCGAGCTTGTCCCAATCCCATTCGCCGTGAATCCTGTTGCTCCCGAGCAAATACTGGTCGTACTCCTGCTTCGTGAGCTTGCGGTTCGGAACGCGCACCTCGATCCGTTCCTCGCCACGATCAAGAAGTTTCAAAACCATAAGCCGCTGGTGCCCGGCGATGACCTTGTTGTCCGTGTCGATAACAGGGATCTCGACGAGGTTGAATTTCTTCAAACTCTTCTTGAGATCCGCAACCTGTTTCGGACTCATCGTCCGAGGATTCTTCTCGTTTGGAACGAGGTCGGAAACCCGCCGCCGTTCCGTCTTCCATGCAAGTTTTTGCATATGAAAATGTTAATAATCTTCATTCCATGATCCCATTTCTTACTCTTTGGATCGACGGAGGACTTCGGAGCGACAAATCAAAAAGACCTGTAATTACAGGCCTCTTTGTAGAGTTTTCCACTCGCGTAGTGGTGTGGTCAGTTATTTTGCAATAATGACGTTGTATGTTGGAGCAATGTAGTATCCCGCACTCCCGTCATGGAGGATGAACTTTTTCTGCTTTGGTAATTGTAAACTATTTTTGAGTTCCGCGCATATTTCTCCAACCGCTTTTATCACCGCATTCTTGCTGGATGACTTTACCGCCTGTCGCAAATCTTCTGCCGAGAGATATTCCTCCTTTCTAAGTTCCCGTACAATTTTACACTTCATGCCGTTTCGCTCGAACTGATGTTCGAGAACCCCACTGTGATGTTTGCGCGTCATTAGACCGTCTTTTGAAAGATCAAGAACGATAATCTCCGCCGTATTTTCGTACTCGTCGATCTTCGAGTGTAAGAGATTAATGAGCTCAAGCCAGGGAACCTTTGAATCAACTTTCGTAATGCCTCCGTACCCGCCCGTAAACTTCGTACCTTCAAGCCACAATCCAATCAAATCCATTGCGCCGCTCACGAGGTTGTCATCAAATCGGGTACTCAAAAACTCATGCCCCAAACGAGGCGCTTTGTCATAATCCTTCATCGTTGCCCGCTCGGTTTCCATCGACGCCAAAAACGCTTGGATAACAGGAAGGTATTCTGTGATGGTAATTCGTGAAATCCCTTCGACCATACGAGAACCATATTACCAAACATATCGATAAAAATCCCTTCCTGCGGTTAAATTTCAATATACCTAAATCTTCATCGCTTTTATATGACGATCCGTACTCTCGTCGTCGGTTATGAACCGCCGTCAGACCTCTCCACTCTTAAGCCTCGCGATCGACGTAACGCGGAATACTTCAACTCCATCCTCCAGGAGTACGACATAGGCGAAATACATTTCGCCTCGTATCAGGATTACCGTGAGAAGCTCGAGGTACTAAATCCAATGATCGCCGTCACTTTTGATGAAACTACGGCAGGCAACGTCAGGGGACACAAGAACGATATCTTCATCTACGTCGTCGATGCACCAAGCTCCATTTTCTACCGAAAGGCGGAGATCGAATCCCGCCAAGAAAAGCATCGAAAGATTTTTAAGGAAATGGCTGGACTGATTCAAAAGATCGCCGAGGATGGAGAAGAGAAAGCGGAATCGGCACGTAAGTATGCAGCCATGACGTTTCAAGACAAGTACGACATGGTCGTCAAAATGCTTATCAGCGACGACGAAAAACTTAGCAACATGGCACGCGAGTTCATCAACCGAAACGACATCGACAAGGACTTCATTTGGATTCGCGCGAAGTTGCTCATCGACGTATGGCAATCTATGGATGCGAAGGGTCGTCAGGAATTCATGGAAGCCGCCATGCAAGGTCATCTCAATAGTGGATTCGCACACCAAATGGAAGACTTCATCGATGATGACGGGCAAGTCTATAAGCAGTACATGTTTCACGATGCGCACGGTGAGGGCGTAAACGAAATTCACCTCATTCCCGTGGCGACGCCCGGCATGGGCAAATACGACTACGAGACCCTCGCCAATAAGTACCGAAATCTGGTCGGCTCCCGCGCGGATCTGGAAGCCGGACTTTGGAAAGAGCGACCGAGTGTAACAATACCTAACGAAAAAGATCGTTAAAAGATCCTTTTCATTTCTTCAAAATATACACAAATGCCATTGGTGCAGCCGGATCGTAATAACGTTCGTGCGTTGATCGGAACTGCGGCGAGATGGGAGCGCACGGAATCTTTTTGACGATCTCAAAATCATTCATCACCGACTCGTATTGCTCGGGAGTTTTGTAGAAATGATAGAACGTTCCGTATTCGCCGTTTTGTCCGTGCGCAAATTCGTAGCGTTCACCGTTTTTCAAATCACGATTCACCTTCACGCATTCGTACGCAGGGTTGAGAGTTGCGAAAATGTAATATCCACCATCTTTTAAAATGGAGTGCACATTGCGCATGTGCTTTTCGTAATCAGCAACAGGCAAATGCATCAAAAAGTTTCTCGAAAGACAGAGGTCAACACTTTTAGCATCAAAAAAGGTCTCATCGACTGCGCCAATATGCGCCTGAGTGGTTGCGATGTTTGCGGGATTTCCGAGATCTTTTAAATACGAACGTGATCGCTTCACCAACTCCTCCTGTCCCTCAAGTCCCAAATAGAGCATCGTGTTAAAACGCGCATGATCTAATTGATCGACATTTTTTAATGCCGCAATTGAGTTCGCATAACCATACAACAACTGGATTCCCATGAGGTTCGTACCACAACCAAAATCAACAACCAATGCTTTTGGCATTTGCGCTAAGGCATGAACAGCTTCTGGGTAAAGATACGGGTTAATGACGTAATCAAGCCCGACGTTTCCTTCTTGTTCAAGCTTTTCCCATAAGGCGTCCCAATGTTCCTTTCCGTATTCGTACGCCATACGTTACGAATTCCGCTCGGGCAAGGACGTCCAAAGCATGTCGAACATGTCGCGGAATACATCGATAAGCGTATCGCTTTCAATAACGAGACCGAGCACCGACATGTGCGGATTCATGACGAGAATTTTGTCGTCGAGAATGTCGATACTGCTTCGGAACGTGTAGGAGTCGGGAATGGTCTTTACGGAGCGGTGTTGCAAGCCTGTTGGTTCGAACTGAAGACCGCTCGACTTCATGATGACGCGAGTATCGATCTTTCGTTCGTCGAGCTTTAGACGAAAATCCTGAAGGAACTCTCGATCAACCGGAAGCCAATCGTCGATACTCGCGAGTGCCCGCCACTCGGTGTATTTGTCCAGACTCGAAAGGTAGAAATCCTTCAATTGGTCTGGGGTGTTTAAAAACGTGACACCCTTAGCCTGAGTCTCCGCTTTTTTGATGAGATTTTGTATTGCTGTATCCATAGGAAAGGTTGCCCCAATGGTACACGATTCATTGATTTTATGCTTGATCCCCATGAAAGCAACAGAAAAGTGAGACAGTCCAAAAACCGTAAAAAGTGTCTCGTTTGTCTCATTTTCACCTTCTGAAATGAGCGCGTTTTTCCCTTTGAAAAGCCCCTTCAAATCACCGTACCTGCGTGCCAGCGTCACGTTCGCGAAACCCTTTGAAAGCCTCTGAAAATTGAGTTCAGTAGTCATGTGCCCTGCCATGAAAAAAGCACAGTTGATGAAGCTGTGGTTTTTTCTTTTACCACGCCATTTTCATCGACAATTATCTGAGTTAGATCCTTGAATAACTGCTCGGAGTGGGTCGTTTTGGGTCGGTCCAGGCGGAATCAATCA
>SXGR01338563.1_pt1 | contig 20038 bp, 14 predicted proteins | sample 3174711 | NCBI WGS metagenome assembly SXGR01 (sample SAMN11356860, study PRJNA531348) | freshwater metagenome | isolation source: freshwater sample F1-60 | place: China: Fuxian Lake, Yuxi | collected 2017-12-25
ATCGCCAGATGACCCAACTCATCCGGGATGGGTACGTGTACATCGCCCAACCGCCGCTCTATTCGATCACCCGTAAAAAGCGGACCGACTACGTCGACGACGACAATCAACTCAACCGGATCCTCCTCCAGAATGGTACCGAGGAAGTCCGCCTGAAGAATTTGGCGGATGGCAAGGAAGTGCCTGCCAAACAATTGGAAGAGATTCTCAGCTTGCTCGAGACCCTCGACAAGCACGCCACGTTCATTCGACGTCAGGGCGGTGATTTTGCCGACTATGTCGCCCGTCGTGCGCCCGATGGAGCCTTGCCTCAGCACTTGGTGAAGGTTCGCGAGGGCAACCGCGAGACCGTGCACTACTTCATGTCCAACGAAGAACAGGAAGCCTTCAAGGTGGCCAATCCTGATCTCTTTGGAGATATCGAAGCCAAGGAGCGTCTGGAGAAGGCGAAGGGACAGAGTCGCCGAGCAACCCTCGTTCACTTGCATCAGGAGGCGCGCGCCGTTGGTGACTTGTTGGCGCGCCTGTCCAAAAAAGGGTTGGACGTCGACCACTATGCCGCCCAAGCCAAGCCTCTCTTTGAGTTAATTGAAGGCGAGGGCGAGAAAGCCACCGTCACGCCGATCTTCTCCATCCCGGAAATCCTCAACGGGGTGAAGGCGGTGGGTAAGAAGGGCATCCAGATTTACCGCTTCAAGGGATTGGGTGAAATGGACGCCAAGGAACTCTTCGAGACCACGATGAATCCGCCGAAGCGCAAGCTTCTGCGAATCGAACTGACCGATGCGGTCGAGGCCGAGGAGATGTTCACCCGGCTCATGGGCGATGTGGTCGAACCGCGACGCCAATTCATCGAGGACAACGCGCTCAACGTCCGCAATCTGGATGTCTGAGCTGAAGCGACGAAACCGACACCGATCCTGCTCCATCCCTCACTTTCCGCCCCATGCCTGAAGAGATCCAACCGAAAGAACCGCAAGCCAGTGGTGGTGCCTACACGGGCAACGAGAAGATCCACACGATCAACGTCGCCGACGAGATCAAGGCCTCGTTTCTGGACTACTCGATGTCCGTCATCATTTCGCGCGCTCTGCCCGATGTGCGTGACGGACTGAAGCCCTCCCAACGACGCATCCTCTTCGCCATGGAGGGGCTGTCTCTGGTCCCAGGTCGCAAGCACATGAAGTGCGCCAAGATCTGCGGTCAGACCTCGGGCGATTACCATCCCCATGGTGAGGCAGTCATTTACCCTACCTTGGTTCACATGGCTCAGCCGTGGGCCATGCGGGAGAGACTCGTGGACGGCAAGGGAAACTTCGGATCGGTCGAAAACGACCCTCCGGCGGCCATGCGTTATACTGAGGCCCGCCTCACTCATCTGGGCGCGGCCTTGATGACCGACATGGATCGGGACACGGTGGACTTCGTTCCCAACTACGACGAGCGACTCATGGAGCCGTCGGTCTTGCCGGCCGCGTTCCCGAACTTGCTGGTCAATGGCGGTACCGGTATCGCCGTCGGCATGGCCACAAACATGGCGCCGCACAACCTCGGTGAGGTGATTGACGGTGTTTGTGCCCAGATCGACAACCCCTCGATCACCATTCCAGAACTGACGAAGTTTATCAAAGGGCCGGACTTCCCGACCGGAGGTTTCATTTGCGGCATCGAGGGTATCCACAATTACTTCAGGTGCGGTCGGGGTAGCATTAAGCTGCGAGGCCGAATCGGGGTGGAGGAGCTCAAGGGCAATCGGGAGCAGTTGGTCATCACTGAGATCCCCTACAATGTGAACCGGGCCGGGTTGGAGGAGCAAATCGCCAACTTGGTCCAAGAGAAAATTATCACCGAGATCTCGGCGATGCGGAACGAGTCGGATGAGAACTGCCGACTGGTCATTGAGCTCAAGCGCGATGCCAGTCCGAGGGTGGTCATCAACAATCTCTTCAAGTACACCCAGCTCGAGACCAGCTTCAGTGTTAATGCCCTGGCCATCGACCACGGCAAGCCCAAGACGCTCAACCTGAAGGAGATCATTCAGTGCTACATTGAGCACCGGCGCGAAGTGGTGCTGCGTCGGACCCGTTTCGAATTGCGAAAGGCCGAAGAGCGGGCCGAGCTGCTGGAGGGTTACATTTGTGCCCTCAACAACTTAGATGAGTTCATTCGCATCATCCGCAGTTCCAAGACCCGCGATGAGGCTCGTATCAAGTTGATGGCCTTCGAATGGACCCGCGCCCAGGTGGAGCGTTGGAACATCCTGATCCGCAGCGAGGACCGATTGAACGCGGCCGGTCGCTACGCGCTGACCGAGCGTCAGGTGGACGCCATTTTGGAGCTTCGTCTGTACCAGCTCACCGGTCTCGAAATTGACAAGGTCACGGCCGAGTACTACGAGCTCGTTGAACGGATCAAGGACTTGCTAGACATTCTCGCCAAGGAGTCCCGAGTGCTTTCTATCATCAAGAAGGAGCTTCGGGATCTTAAGGACAAGCATGCTTCGCCGCGCATGTCCGAGATCGTTCCCGACGAGGGGGAGATGGCCATCGAAGACCTCATCGCCAATGAGGGGGTTATCGTGACATTGACCCACAACGGGCTCATCAAACGGACGAACGTCTCCAGCTACAGGGCTCAAAAGCGCGGTGGCAAGGGGGTCATCGGTATGACCACGCGGGAGACGGACAAGTTGGAAGATAGCGATTTCATCGAGCATCTCTTCACGTGCAGCACCCACGATTACCTCATGTTCTTTACGAACTTGGGCCGCGTGTACGTGGAGCGCGTGCACGAGATTCCGGATATGGGACGCGCGGCCAAGGGACGCAGCATTGCCAATCTTCTGGAGCTCCGCGGCGAAGAGAAGATTCAGACGCTGGTCCGGGTAATTTCCAAGTATGGCGCCAACAAGGAAGATTTGACCTGGAAGCAGGCCAACGAGCTCTTCTTCGTGACCCGACTGGGAACCGTCAAGCGGACCGAGCTTTCCGATTTCCAGAATGTCCGCAAGGGAGGGATCATCGCCATCACTCTCGATAAGGGCGACGACTTGGTGGAGGTTCGCCTCACCAACGGAAATAACGAGATCGTTCTCATTACCAAACAGGGAATGAGCATCCGCTTTCAGGAAGATCAGGTGCGTTCGATGGGTCGCAACGCCGGTGGCGTGAAGGGCATCGAGCTGGAGAAGGGGGACGCTGTGGTCGCCTTGGCCCTCGTGGATCCAGAATCTACGCTGTTGGTTGCCGGCGGAAATGGTATCGGCAAACGGACCGACTTCGAGGAGTACCGTCAGCAGAGCCGCGGCGGCAAGGGCATCATCACCATGAAGACCGGTGACAAGACCGGCAATGTGGTGGGTGCACTGACTGTCCGTGATTCCGATGAGCTAATGCTCATCACTTCCGGTGGCCAAATGGTCCGAATCCCGGTGAAGGGGATCCGCGAAGCCGGCCGCAACACCATGGGCGTCAAGCTCATCAACCTGGCCGAGAAGGACAAGTTGCAAGCCATCGCTCCGGTGATCAGCGAATCGCAGGAAGAAGACGCTGTCGCCACCGAGGAGAAGTAAGTGTTCGGGTTTCACCGCACGGGGGCTCTAAAAGGGCCCCGTGCGGCCCTCCGGGTTGCTTCAGACCGGGTTGCTTCAGATCAGAAGAGCCCAGGGCTTGTCGGTTGGGCAAAAGGCATACTCCGGCCCGAGACTCTCGGTGAGGCTCGATACTCGAGCGGAGAGGCTAGCGGTGAGGCTATTGACCACCTTACCGAGTCATTAGTTCGAGCGAGGCACATCTGTTGGCGCCACCTTTGGTTCTCCGCCTTGTTTTGGGGCCCTGATTGCTCTAGAGCCTGCCGCACCCTCGGCGGTCGCACGTTCTCCTAGCCGGGCAGATGCACCGTCCCACGTAAAACCCCTGGTACGGGCGGGCGGGTCAACCGATGCGCCAAACAATCCGGGCTTTGTTGAGGTCATAAGGCGACATTTTCATCTTCACCCGATCGCCGGGCGTCAAACGGACAAAGCGTTTGCGCATTTTGCCGGAGATCGTCGCCAAGACGATGTGTTTATTGTCGAGTTCGACGCGGAACATCGTTCCAGCCAGAACAGCGATCACTTTTCCCTCAACCTCGATGTGGTCTTCCATGAGATACCGTATTTCATGAGCTGGCCCGAAAAAGGGGTCCCTTTTGGGCCGGCTGAGGTCGGGAAATTGACAATTCAATTCGCCCTGACAAGTCACTTTTCGCAGGAACCTGCCGGGATCACTGAGGCCGACGGATCTGAACCGAGACGTGGCGGGCTTCCGGGATAATGAATTTCTTAATTTCGACGTGGACCCGACGGGCACCAAACTCGCGGAGAACCAATTCAGAAATATCGATGGCCAACGTTTCCAGCAGCTTCCACGACCTGCCCTGGCCGAGGCTGAGCAACCGTTGGCTGACGGCGTAATAATTGATGGTGTGACTCAGGTCATCACCCGCAGCGGCCAAGGTGAAGTCGGTTTCCATTTTTACGCTGATGAGCAGGCGCTGAGGATGGACTCGCTCTTCGTCCGGAACGCCGATGTGGTAAAAGACCTCCAGGTCTTCAAGTGTGATGATGTCCATAAAAAGAGGTGTACTCAGAGAGCCCGAACCATTTCCAGCAACCGCCGGGTCGGAGTGTTGAGCGGGAGTTCGAAGGCCTGTTCCCAATGGACCCAGGCGAATTCTTGAGCCTCTTCATTCAAGGTCACCGACTGGCCAGGCAGGGCCAGGCAGGTGTAGTTGAGTAGGATGAAATGGGCCTCTCGATAAAACTCAGGGGAGGCGATGGAGTCTTGCACCATCACGAACTGGATTTGATCGATTTCCAAGCCAGTCTCTTCGCGAACCTCCCGTCGGAGAGCCTCTTCAGAGGGTTCACCCCACTCGATCTTTCCGCCGGGAATTCCCCACATGCCGGACCACTTGGCCGTCTTGCACACGAGCATGCGGCCCGAATCGTCCCGAATCAGGGCCCCGACGGTCGGAATAGGAAAGGCCGAACGCGGCGCGGGACCGGGTTTCAAGCACAATTGATTGGCTTCCAAGTGCCGGCGGAGTTCAGACAGATGTTCGACAATGAGGTGGGGCTTGGATTTGCGCAGTTTATCGAGGCTATCGTACCCGGTCAGGACTGCGACTGACTTCACTCCTCCGTGGTGAGCGGTTTCGATGTCGTGCTGCATGTCGCCAATGAACACGGTTTGAGTTGGGTCCAGTTCATTGTCCCGAAGGATTTGTCCGATGAGGTCTTTTTTGTCGTGGGCACCGAGGTAGGTCTTGTCGAAGAACGGACCAAAGCCTGAGATCTTTTCTTGCTGAGCAAACAAGGACGGATGCACCGCACTGAGGAGAAAGGTGCGTAGCCCGTGCTGACGGCAAAACTCCAGAAATTCCCGAGCATGCGGCAAGGGTGTGACCGTGTCTTGGGCCCGCTTGAATCCCTCCAAGAACCAACCCTCCAATTCGGGAAGCGATTCCTTCGGTACCCGTTCCATGTAGAAGCCCCGAGCAGGGAGACGGAAGTCCCGCCGAAAATCCTCCAGAGACATCTCCGGCACTCCCGCCTGTTGCAGCGCATGGTTCGACGCCCGCCAGACGGCCGGAAGATCATCCACCAGCGTCCCAGACCAATCGAAGATCACATTGCGAATCACCGAGCTAAGCTATCCCTGGTGGCCCTACTCGCAAACGCAGGATTTACCCGTTGAGCCGATCCGAAGAACTGGGGCTGAGGGAGTCCTCTCCATCGCCCGGGGGCTTACTGATTTTTGCATCGGCTTCAAGCCAGGCCTGCCAGGCGGCCCGCATCGACTGAAAAGCCAGCGCCTCACCTTGCAGAGTATTGGCCGGATGCCATTCCACGGCATGAACCTCTTCCGGATTGCAAGGGCCCTCGGTCTCCAGAGGTTGAGCTGTGAAAAAGAGGTCTAGTACCGGATAGGTGATACCACTGAAACGGTATTCATTGGGCTGAGAACAAAGGAACCGCACTTCCGAAAGTCGGATGCCCACTTCCTCCAAAATCTCTCGATGCACCGCGGACTCGGCGCACTCGCCAATATTAATAAACCCGCCGGGAGGGGCCAGGAGCCCCGCTCCTGGATCGTTCGCACGCCGGATTAACAAGATGCTCCCATCGTCCCGTTGGATGAAGACGGCAACCGCCACCGCAGGATTGAAGTACAATTGGAATTTGCAGGCGGCGCACTTCAACGGAGCCCCGTTTTCTGGCGGGGTGATGGGTTTTCCGCAGCGCGGGCAATGATGGAACTGTCGGGAGGGATGCATGGTTCGAAGCGGTCGGGATATTCCGGTCCATCGATTGGATTCCAAGAATACGGGTTCGGCAGGGCCGCTGAAAATTAAATCAACCCGGGATCTTGGACGGCGCGCGCTTTGCAGCATTAGCTCTGCAAGGCATAGTCCTCCAATACATGAGCGTTCGATCGCGATCCGAAGCCCTGTTTGCTGAAGCCCTCAAGCACATACCTGGCGGCGTAAACTCTCCGGTCCGCGGTTTCCGGGCGGTGGGCGGCACCCCCTTCTTTGCAGCTTCGGCTTCCGGAGCGCGGGTCACCGACGTGGACGGCAACACCTACATCGATTACGTCGGAACATGGGGGCCAGCGATCCTCGGGCATGCCGCTTTGCCGATTATTCGGGCGATCCAGAGCACTGCCGAGCGCGGCACCAGCTTTGGCATTCCTCACGCTCAAGAGGTGACGATGGCTCAACGCGTCAAATCCCTGGTGCCATCGGTGGAGAAGGTGCGGTTTTGCAACAGCGGTACTGAGGCGACCATGTCGGCCATCCGCTTGGCGCGTGGATTCACCGGGCGGGATTTAATTGTCAAATTCGCCGGCTGCTATCACGGGCACTCAGATGGGTTGCTCGTGAAGGCAGGTTCCGGTGCGCTCACTCTGGGATATCCAGACAGTGCGGGGGTGCCTGCGGAGGTCGCGCGGCAAACCCTTGTTCTCCCGTTTAATGATCCGGAGGCGCTGCGGAGGGTCTTCGAGCTGCATGACGGCCAATTGGCGGCGGTGATTCTCGAATTGGTGCCGGCCAATGCTGGCCTTTACCTGCCTAGGCCCGGCTATTTGGAACTGCTCCGGCAATTGACCCGAGATCACGGGAGCGTGCTCATCGCCGACGAGGTGATGACCGGATTTCGACTGGGTCCGGCCGGTGCCCAAGGCGTGTTCGGACTCACTCCGGACTTGAGCTGCTTCGGCAAAATTATTGGCGGTGGTCTTCCGGTTGGAGCCTTCGGCGGGCGGGCTGAGATCATGGATCAACTGGCGCCCCTGGGTCCGGTTTATCAGGCGGGAACCCTGAGCGGAAACCCGTTAGCGATGGCGGCCGGCTTGGCTGCGTTGGATGCCTTGCAATCCTCCGATGCCTGGAATCGATTGGAGGCTGTGGGGAGTGAGTTGGAGCAGGGAATGGTTGCCGTCGCGAAGGCTACCCAGATCCCCATGCAGTTTCAGCGGATCGGATCCATGTTCTGCGGCTACTTCACCGAAGAACCGGTTTGGAACTTGGCCGACGCGATGCGCAGCGACCGCACGCGCTTTGCACGATTCTTTCATGGAATGCTGGATCGAGGAATTTACCTGGCACCCTCTCAATTCGAAGCCGGTTTTATTTCTACGGCGCATACCTCGGCGGAGATCGAAGCGACGATCCAAGCGGCCGAAGCGGTGCTAAAGACCCTGTGAGGGAGAGGGCTGCGTCGTCGGTGCCGTCGGTGCCTACCGATGGCTGCCATGATTCTGGGGGTTGTCTCTGGCTGGCGGCCCGTTAGCCTCGGGCTCATGTCCCCGCTGCGCGTTCTCACACTTGTTGCCATTGCCTGGTCCTGGAACTTCAGCATGGCCGCCGACGGACCCCGTGCGTTGGCCGTCGGGCAACGCCCCGAGGACCAGCGGCTCCAGGCACCCAAGGATCTGGACGGATATTTTCCCTTTCAGCCCCCCGCGAGTTCGGAGGCTTGGCAACGTCGTGCAACTCAGGTGCGTCAGCGAATTTTGGTGTCGCAAGGATTGTGGCCTATGCCGACCAAGTCGGACCTCAAGGCTCAAATCTACGGGCGAATCGATCGCGGTGATTACACCGTGGAGAAGGTGCAGTTCGAGAGCGCGCCGGGTTTCTTTGTGACCGGTAACTTGTACCGGCCGAAGAAGATTCAGGGCGGCAAGGCTCCCGCCGTGTTGTTTGCGCATGGCCACTGGGCCGATGCGCGACTGTCCCAGGCCACCGACGCGGAATTGCGCAATGAAATCGCCACGGGTCAGGAGCGCTTTCTTGAAGGAGGCAAAAGCCGCTTTCAGTCCATGTGTGTCCAACTGGCTCGCATGGGCTGTGTGGTGTGGCAGTGGGACATGTTGGGCGACTCCGATTCCAAACAGCTTTCCCACCAACTGGTCCATGGCTTCGCTAAGCAACGGCCCGAGATGAACACCACCGAGAACTGGGGGCTTTATAGTCCGCAGGCCGAGGCGCATCTCCAGAGCATCATGGGTCTCCAGACCTGGAATGCGGTGCGGTCTCTCGACTTCCTGCTGGAGTTGCCCGAGGTGGACCCTCAGCGCGTGGCCATCACCGGAGCCAGTGGTGGCGGAACCCAGACCATGTTGCTGGCGGGTATTGATCCTCGCATCGCGCTTTCCTTTCCGGCGGTCATGGTGAGCACGGCCATGCAAGGGGGCTGCACCTGCGAGAATGCGAGCTTACTGCGGGTGGGCACAGGCAATGTCGAGTTTGCCGGTTTGTTTGCGCCCAAACCGCAAGGCATGACTACCGCCGATGATTGGACCAAGGAGATGTCCACCAAAGGCTTCCCTGAGCTCAAACGCCTCTACGGGCTCCTCGGTGGCGCGGACCGGGTGATGCTGCAGCGCGGTGAGCACTTTCCTCACAACTACAACGCGGTGTCCCGAACGGCCTTCTACAACTGGCTGAATAGACACTTCCACCTGGGTCAGGCAGAGCCGGTCTTGGAGCGCGACTACACGGTTTCGTCTCGATTGGAACTGAGTGTCTGGGATGACGGACATCCGGCGCCGATGGCGGCAGATCCCCAGTTTGAGCGAGGCCTTCTCAAACTGTGGACTGCAGATTCGAATCGTCAGCTCGAGAGCATGGCCTCGGCCTCCCCCGAGCAATACCGGCAGGTCTTGAAGGTGGGTTGGGATGTGGTCTTGGATGCCCGCGATCCGGCTCCGGCGAGCTCGCTCACTTGGGTTCTCAAGGACAAGCACGATCGCGGAGCCTGGATCCAGATGGCGGGCTTGATACGGAATACGTCCCGTCGGGAAGAGATCCCAGTGATTTTCTGTCATCCGAAGCAGTGGAACGGCAAGACCGTCGTCTGGCTCACGGCCGAAGGGAAATCAGGGTTGTATACCACTGCGGGTTCGCTCGTGCCAGCGGTCCAGAAGTTGGTGGACAGTGGAGTCACGGTGCTCGGGTTGGATTTGCTGCATCAAGGTGAGTCTTCCCTCGATGGCCCACCGCTCACGCGCACACCGCGCGTCAAAAACCCACGGGAGGCCGCGGCGTACACCTTTGGCTACAATCCGGCGGTGTTCACGCACCGAGTCCACGACGTCCTCACGGCAGTGCAGTACATCCGCGGGCATGAGAAGCCCTCGAGCCAGGTCGCGTTAATTGCCTTGGATGCGACGGCTCCGATTGCCGCCGCTGCTCGGGCGCAGTCTGGCCCAGCGCTAAATCGGGTGGCCTTGCATCTTGGAGAGTTTCGATTCGGCCGGGTGCTGGATATCCACTCGCCGGACTTCCTCCCGGGCGGCGCCAAGTATGGCGACGTAGACGGGTTGATCACTTTGGGTCAGTCCGAATTAAATTCCATGAACACCAGCGATCCCATCGCCGCTGCGACTTGGGTGATGCGTTGATTGGATCGCTCAGCCCCTCTCTGAACCCACGCCATTTCCCAGATTCCGTTGAAGTTTATTTCCCGCGAATTTTTTAACATCACAGCGTCCCAGCCAGCGATTTGAGATGTGATTTTCAGGCGGCGGCCTAGAGCCTGTCTAAACGGTGAGGAGAGCCAACCGTCGGTCAGGAGAGTGGCGGCGTGAGTACGCGGCGCCGATCCCTGCAATGCAAACTCTCGAAGGTGCCACCGGTCCGGTAGCCAGCGGGCTATAAAAAGACCGAGGTCACCCCACGACGGTCCTGTCTCCGGATCGTTAGGGGCGATTTTCTAGGGCTTTTAGGGCGTCGCGGATGCGCACCTCCTGAGGGCCCGTCGGCACGGTTTCAAGAACCGCCCGGAGGTCGGCCGCGGCGCCCTCACGATCTCCGATTTGGGATTTGAGCCGGGCGCGATCGACCCGCTCTGCGGCCGCGCTGCGTGCATCCGGGGCCAGTGCGACCAGTAGGTCGGAATAGGGGAGGGCCGCTTCGATGCCCGAGCGCTCCATCGTGAAGCTTCGCAAATTGTTGATCATGCGGATGAGGATGGATCGAGGGCTGGCTGCTTCGAGAAATTCGCTGCGGATGGGCACCCCGGCACTTTCTGTACCCAGTTCGTCGGCCTCGGAAAAGGTGATGGGGATGCCGCCATTGAAGGGGTCATAGAGTCGGGCGGGTTCTCCCGGCGGTGCATGGCGCACCAGAAAGTGACCGGGCAGAGGGAGGCCCTCCAGGTGCTCAATGCCGGCTGCGTTGCCCACCTCTAGGAACACAATACTCAGGGTGATGGGAATGCCTTCGCGGTCTTCGAGCACGCTTTGCAGGTGGCTATTGGCCGGATTGCGGAAGTCGCCCCGACTGCCATGGAAGCCTTGCTCTTCGAACAAGAATCGGCGGAGGGCCGCGATTCGGTCCGACCCGGTTTTGGCCTGACTGACCAGCAACCGAGCCTCCGTGCCTAGTTCTGCCAATTGACGTTCGGTGTCGGTGATATTGAGTCTGGGATGATCGTGCCAGGCCAGCAGCAGTGTGGCGTGGGTCAGACGGATCTCAGAGGCCGCGCGTGACAGCTCCGATACCAAGGCTTCACGGGCAATTTCGCGGTGCAGATCCTTCGCCAGTTTGCGCAAACGGGTTGCCTCGCTCTCCAGTCGCTGAGCACGTTCTTGGAGGAATCGATCGGCGGCCCTCGGGTGGGTTTTGAGTGCTTCCCGTGGTTCGCGTCCCGCCGTGAAGCTGGCCACCACATCCGGCGGCAACTCTGCCTCTGCCTCGGCATTGCCCACACGAAAGTCGCGGAACTCCGCGGCGGTGTTGCGGAATTTGGCCAAGCCCACCCGAGAGCCACTGAGGGCGCTGTCTTTGCTTCGGAAAACCACCTCGCCATTGACGGAGCATTCCCAGACACCGTCGGTTCGCCGCACTCGGAGGCTGTTCCAGTCGCCACTGCGATACGCGGCCGAAGGCACCGTGCCCAGGATTCTCCACGAAAAGATATCCGGTCCCTCGAAGGCGGTCAGACGCAGTTCCCCACCGGTTGGGTAGAAGCCGTAATGCCGACCCTTTTCGTCGCCAGCAAAGATCAATCCGGCGGCCCCAGAATTGTCGTCGAGACGAACGGAGACCTGAAGTTCGGTGCCTTCTGGAGCGGCTTCGCGTTGTAAGAGATAAGCACGACCACCAAAACCTGCGCCTGTGCCCTCCACTAGAATGCGGCCGCCTTTCTGGCGCCAATAGGAACCGAGGAAGGATTCCCACTGGTTGGTGTTGAGAGCCCCCTGACGCAACCAGCGATCCATGGCCATGGGGTTGGGTTGCTTGAGTAGAGCCTTGAGGTGATTGGCGGGCGTGGCAAAACCGAGGTTTTGGGTTAGCAGGCTCTTGGCATTGACGATGCCGTGGACGTGGCCCGATCGATCGAGCAAGGGGCCTCCGCTGTTACCGGGTTCGATCGGCATGGCCAATTGCAGCATGGGGCGCCCTTCGAGATCCCGACGGGCAGAGAGCACTCCTTCTACGACGCTCTGGTTGAGACCCAAGGGATGGCCTAAGGCGATGACCGATGCTCCCTGAGGCAAGGTATCGCTGTCCCCCAATGGCAAGGCGTTCAGCCCAGCGGCCCGAACCCTGAGGATGGCCAGATCATGCGGCCGATCCCAGGCGTGGATACCGATCACCTCCGGAGTGCTGCCGTCGGCCAGGCGTACCTGCACCGATCTCCCTTCGCCGATGACGTGCAAGCTGGTGGCAATGAGTCCCTCCGCATCGATGATAAACCCGGTGCCGACGCCCTCTTGGGTGCCGTCACGGCCCCGGCCGTCAATCCGGACAATGGCCGTGCGGGTTTTGTCCACCAATTGGGCCGTAGTGCGGGCCGTTGGTTCCGCAGTGGTCTTGGTGCTTCGAGCGGTCGATTTACCAACAGGCTTCTGCGGCTGCGACTTGGGGTTCAGCGACGCAGCCTCTGCCGAGGCCAGTCCCAGAAGGCAGAGGAAGAGCAGGGTGGAGCGCACGCGCGCAGTTTACTGCTTTTCGGGACGGATGCGAGCGCTTGAGAGAAACCGCTGAAACCCACCGCCCAGGAGTTCGGTGACGTCGCGTTGGACTTCCGGATCAGTGACTTCCCAGCCCGCCGCAGCGGTTGCTGTGTATTTTTCAGCCAAAACCTCGGCGAGGATTGCCCGAGAGTGTTGCCACTTGTAGAGCACCTGATCGAGGACGCGGGCGTCGGAATGCTGCGGCGTGAAGGAGGTTCCCAATAGCTCTAGGCGCATCGTGGTGATTTCGCGAATGAGCTGAGGGGTGTTGGTAAACCACCAGCAGCCAAAGGGATGAAGGTTTGAAAATTTACGGGCCAAGACGACGAGCTCGTGCTGGTTCTCTCGCGCGAGGCAGGTCACTACGAAGCGGTTTTCAGGATGCGCGGCACAGAGGGCCTGAAGGGCATTTAAATCGGCCAGACCCACTCCATCTCCGGCCATTCGAAGACGGGAGTTCACCGCTCGTTTCACTCCCATCATTAAAGCAAAGGCCTGTCCCTGATCGCGGCAATGCGGCAGTACGGCTCCTTCAATTAATCGGGCGATTTCGGTGTCGGCGGGCCAGGCAAAGGACGGAGGTAGCGACACCATGCAATAGCGGCTGTCGATTCGCTGGGTCCAGTCGCCGAGAAATCGGCGGACTTCGCCGAGGGTCTGAGGGGTGAGTTCGCGTGAAACGGAGTAGCCTTGTTCTCGCAGCCAAACGGAGGTTTCGGGCCAGGCGACGAGGAGCGGGTCGATGCGTAGGGCAGCGACGAAGCGGGGATCCCGGGCGAAACCTCGGTCCCAGGTCGGGCGTTCGATGGGATCGAACGGAGAGTTCGTCATGCAAACCGAGGCCAGATTGGCGGTCTCCAGGACTCGGTTCATAAACTGGTCGGGCTTTTGGGCAGCATACCAACTGCGCAAGCTCGTCAGGTCTTTCTTGCGGGCGTCGATACCGAGCAAGTGGAGTGTGGTGAGGACTCCGCGGCAGGCTTCCGAGATGGGGGAATGTTCGGTGAAGAGCGCCTCCCAGACGTAGGCTGCCTGTTCTTGTTTGGAAGCACTCCAGAAACGTTCGAGTGGGACCGTCATCTGGCGAGAGGCCTCGCTCACGAGGTAGTGGTAGACTAGCAATTCGTCGATGCCCCACAGCAGCATCTCTCCCTGCGCGGGGTCGTAGAGATGAGTATGGATGTCATGGACCGGGGTGGCCTGGACGATGCGGGATACCCGCGTTTGGAGCGATTCAGCCATGGACGTGGGACGATCAAAGTGTAGGCGGCTGGGTTATGGCAACCTCGGATCCGACTTGGGGTGAGCGAGCGATGGAAGGGAGGTTCGGGGTGTTTGGGTTGTGGGTCGTGGATCAGGGGGGCAGGAGGGCTGAGGAGGTTGGGTGTGGGTTGTCGTGGGTTGGACGGTGATTTGGCGGGTGGGCTTCGCGGATCGAGCCTGCACTCGCAGGGAAACTCAGGGGAGGATAGGGCTTTCGCGCTGTGCGCGAGGGGGGTGGTGTTCGCTTCCTACGCTCGTTCCGGCTCGATCCGCTGACGCTCGGTCAGTTTTAGGTCGAGGATCAGGGGCCAATGGCTGGGGGGGGTTGCGTTGGTTCGGGGGTTGGTTCGTGGGGGCGTGGGGAAGAATAATTGTCGTTGAACAGATTCGCGGTGTTTGGCTGTGGGTTGTCGTGGGTTAAATGGTGTGTTGGCGGTGAGCTCTGCGGATCGAGCCTGCACTCGCAGGGAAACTCAGGGGGAGAATAGGGCTTTCGCGCTGTGCGCGAGGGGTGGTGGTGTTCGCTTCCAATGCTCGTTCCGGCTCGATCCGCTGACGCTTGGTCAGTCGTCCCTCATTTGCTCCGATTTGACGGACAAACAGTGCCGGCGGAGACTGAGAGGCACTTGCGGATCCGACCGCTGCGACGCAGAGTTATGTCAATGAACGCGACATTCACCTTGGATGATGCTGGGCAGATCCATCTGCCAGACACGCTCAAGCGGGTTTTCGGAGCCAAGCCCGGCATTCGCGTCCGGGCGGAGGTCACTGCGGATCGTATTGAGATCGTGAAAGTTCTTCCTGAGGTGACCGAAGGGATGCTGGAGGACGGAGTGCTCGTGCTGCCGAGATTCGGCATCAAAATGGACGCCGCAGCGGCCGTTCAGGCTGATCGTGAGGAGCAGGCCGAGCACGCCCTGCGTCGATGAGTGTGCTGCTCGACAGTTCGGTGCTGATTGCGGCGCTGGCACCAGATGAGGTCAGGCACTCGGAATGTCTCGCGCTCCTGAAGCAGGGCGGCAACGTGGTGTATGCCCACGCGATTTTGGAGACGTTCTCGACCCTTACTGGAGGAAGGCTGGGGGTCAGAGCGGATGCTGATTTGGCCGCGCAACTCCTGAACGAAACAATTCTCCCCCGCGTCCGGGTCATCGAACTCAACACCTCGGAACTCTTGGCTGCGCTCCAGCAGGCTAAGCGGCGGGGTGTTCGAGGCGGGGCGATCTATGACTTCATGCACCTTGTAGCAGCCCGCAAGGCTGGCGTGGAGAAGCTCTACACCCTTAATTTCAGCGACTTTCAGCATTTGAGCATTGATGGCGACCCTGAATTGCGGTGTCCGTGACGCGCATTGATGGCGCAGGCACTGTGGTGGTGGAATGGCGCAGGGTTTTGACCTGTCGTCGTCATGGTCAGCCAATGCTTTTCAAGGCGGTGCCAATTGGGCGCCAACACCCGGTAACACGGGTCACCAACCAGCATCAGGGGACGGATTTCATCACCTGTCCGGTTCGTGTCTCGTAGAGCCGGATGCACGGAGACGTGCTCGTCCGGTTCGAGAGATGCTTTTGGCAGTAATCCCGGGAATCGCAGTGGGTTCGGAGTCATCGCCAGTTTCTATCTTTGGGCCGAAAACGGCCTGGTTCGCGGCCGACTGTACCCCCCTGCTACGCCACCGGCACATCCGTGGGAAAGAGGGATGTTGGGGGGCTGTCTGTGGATTGGAGGGATCAGTGGTCTTGTGGCAATGGGTTTCAATGTTTCCGGATTTGGTTTTGAAACTTGGAAGGTGAGAGGATTGGGATTTCAGTGGGTGGATGAGCATGTGGTCGCGTAGAGAATTTTTGGGCACTTCGACTTTGGCGATGGCTGGGGTGGCGCTGGGGGCGGCTGAGACGAAGACTGCTGGGGTGGTGGGAAGTCAGCTCTATGGCTGGGGGCAATATTACCAGCGTGAGGGCAAGGATATGAATGCCCACCTCGATGAGGTGTTTTCGGGTCTGCGGGATGCCGGCTATGATTATGCCGAGGGGAATCTCGATGCGGTGCACCCCGAAAAGAACGCCGAGTTTGCGTCCAAACTCCGGGCCAAGGGGTTGCGTCCTGTGAGCTTGTACACGGGAGGCGCTCTTCACACAGACGGGGCAGACGGCGTTGTTGAACGTTTGGTGGCGGGAGCCAAGGTGGCCGCTCAGTCAGGGTTCGAGGTGATCGTGTGCAATGTGGACCCCATCGGGCGTGAAAAAACCGATGCGGAGTTGGCCACTCAGGGGCGGGCACTCGGCCGGCTGGGGCGTGAGTTGAAGACCTTGAAATTGCGACTCGGCGTGCATCATCACACTCCGGAGTTGGGCCGTCAGGGTCGCGAGTATCATCACAATTTTGCGGTGACCCGGGCCGGTGAGGTGGACTTTTGCATTGATACCCATTGGATGTACCGAGGCGGGATCGTGCCGATGGATGCGCTGCGACAGTACGGGGAGCGAGTGGTGTCTTGGCATTTACGGCAGAGTCGGGGGCAGGTCTGGTGGGAAGACCTCGATCAAGGCGATATCGACTATTCCGAGATCGCCGCCTTTGCCAAATCCCGGAACCTGCCTCGGCGTTTTTCCGTGGAACTGGCGCTGGAAGGGGGGACTAAGGTCACTCGGAATGCTGTTGAAAATCATCGCCGCAGCCGCGAATTCGTCCGGCGCGTGTTTGGGGTGTAACAACGGTTTTGGAATGTCTGAGCGACGGCGTGAAAACCGGCGGAACCTGCCAGTTTGAAAACCACCGTCCATAAAAGTTCAACGGCCCATCGACCCGCCCTCTGCACGGTTGTTGCTCAAACAAATCCTGATCAGGTCTGTTGGGTCTTGAACGCATTGGGTCACTCTTCCAAGAAGTAAGAAACGCGGGCGCGCACCCTTGAAGAAAACGCCCGTGAATCTCGTAAAAACCGTGGATTTCAAACCGACAAAATTCGGTGGATTCCGGAGTGTCGCAGACAGGAACACTCAGGTTCATGGCTTATCCTTTCATGGCTTGTCCTTAAGCCGTACCTGAGGCCTTTGACCGGGTTCGGTTCGGTTCGGGAGTGTAGGGCGGGAAGGGGATGATCCGCACCCGCGTGGGTCGAGAGATGCCGCGAGCCAGGGCCTACAGAAGGATGGGATGAGGCGTTTAGAGAAAACGCTCAATTAGCAACTGCCACTCGGTGCGCCCGATGCTCCGGGGCTTACTTGTCGGCTTTGCGGGCGGCTTTCTCGGCCTTGGCGTTTTCTTCCAAGATGCGGGTGAGGCTTTCCGAGGGTTTGAGACCCAAGGCCGTGGCCGCGTTCTTCACTGCGTCCGGTCCGAACTCTTTAGATTTTTTGGACACGGCCAGGCGCACCGGCCAGTTCCGCGACCCATCTTGCTTTCGGGCGAGCCAGAAGAACCCCTCCACTCCATTAGGCCAAGGTTCGCCGATGGACATCCACAATCGAACGGGCGTGTTGGCGCCGATTTGGGTTCCCAATGGGGGTAATTGCCCGGCGGTGAGTGGTAGTTGCAACAATTGGCAGCGCAACGCCGTCGGGTCGCGCGGCGAGACGCCGGCTGCCACAAAGGATTCAGATTCGCTCAGCAGCGCGGTGAGCGCATTGCCGCTGGAGTCGGTGGGCCAAGTGAAGCGCACCACGTCGATGATGTTGGTTTCGAAGTCTCGTCCATCGCCGGGCAGGGTGACTTGAAGCGGAGAGCCTTTGAGCGGTATTTGAGGCAGGCCAGCCACTTCCGGGGCGGTGGGGCTTACCGAGGAGAAGGATTCGGGATGGTTCTCCAATTGAGAACGCATCAGGGCCACGGCGTCATCCAACGAGAGCACGTGGTGGACACGGCCGGTCACTGGGGTAGCCGGGTAATTGCGACGGGCAGGGGATGCTCCAAAGAATTGGTCGGCCGTGCTGCTGCGCGAGGCTCCTCCGGCCAGACGAATGGCGTGATTGAGGGCTTTGGCGAGGGCTTGAGCTTGGGCCTCGTCATCGACAGCGATCCAGCCTGAGGAAACCGAGCGGGCGGGCATCTCTTCATTGGCATCTTGCCATCGGCGTACCCCGCTGACGCGACCGGCATCGGTCATCCACACGGCGAAGGCCTGACGTTCGCCGGCAAACCACAACCGCACATGGGTGGCATCGGGATCCAAATCGGCCAGGGAGAATTCGGTCGACTCGCTGCGGTCGAGACTGCCCGGGATTCCATCGGTGGCGATGGTCCTGAAGCGCAAACGACGCCCCAGGACTTGGGCCAGTTTGACCCGGATGCGGCCGCCCCCGGCGATGTTTCGGAACTGACCGTGCTCTTCGACCGTGCGGCGGATGAAGTCGATGGTTTCGTCGAACGTCGGTTCAGCCTGAGTGGTCGGGAGGCTGGCCAGCACCGCCAGCATCGCCAGCAACCAAGCCCCGATGGACGACCGAACGCCGGTGCGGGATGGATGCATGGGATGCTATTACGGTGTGTGGTGCGAACGCAGCCTCAGCGCTTGAAGGCCAACGGAGCAGATTGAGGAGCAGCGGATCCTGAGGCGCCGGGCATTTCGTGGGCGCAGGGTTGATTGATGGGCACTTCGGGGATCCGACTGTTGGCACCCACGACACCATTCTGAAGCAACCAGGCTTCCACCTCTTCGCCGGAAACGTCGGCCAGCATCTGGCCATTGATCTCGATGGTGGGCTGCTTGGTTTGGCCCGTTTTTTGGACCATTTCTTCGAAGAATTCAGAGCGATTGATGATGTCGCGCTCTTCGAAAGCGAGGTCGTACTTCTTGAAGACGGCGCGGACACCCGCACTCCATCCGCACGAGGGTTTCAAATAGGCAGTAATCGTAGGCTTTGACATAAAAATTCTTCGGGAACTTGGCAGTTATACTCGCAGGCGCAATCTGGGAAACGCTGGCTCAAGATCCTCGAGACGAATCGTAGGCGAGCCAGGGTCCCAGCCAACGTTCCATCTCGGTCACGGGAACAGACTTCCGGCGAGCCAGATCGGCGACTTGATCGCGCCCGAGCTTGCCCACTCCAAAGTACTTAGACTGGAGGTGAGCAAAATAAAGTCCACTGACGCTGCTGCCGGGCCACATGGCGCAGCTCTCCGTGAGTCGGATGCCAGTACGCTCCTCCACATCGAGGAGTGACCACAGCGTTTGTTTCTCGGTGTGGTCGGGGCTGGCCGGATAGCCTCCGGCGGGCCGGATCCCTCGGTAGCGTTCTTCGAGAAGGTCTTCGGCGCTGAGTTGTTCTTGAGCACCGAAGCCCCACTCCTTGCGGACCCGTTGGTGCAAGTACTCGGCAAAGGCCTCGGCAAGGCGATCCGCCAAGGCCTCGGCCATGATGGCGTTGTAATCGTCGTGCGCGGCTTTGTAAGCGGCGACCACTTCGTCCAGTCCGAAGCCCGTGCTGACCGCGAAGCCGCCGACATGGTCTTGGGATCCCTTGGGAGCCACAAAGTCGGCCAACGACCACTGGGGTGTTCCGTCTTCTTTGACCACTTGCTGACGCAGCATGTGGAAGGTGGTTTGAACGCTGGAGCGAGATTCGTCGGTGAAGACGTTCACGGAGTCTCCGTCGCGATTGGCCGGGAAAATCCCATACACTCCGCAGGCTCGGATGCGCTTTCGGGCGATCAAGTCATCGAGCAGCGCTTGCGCATCGGCGAAGAGTTTTTGGGCCTCTTCGCCATACTTCTCATGCGTCAAAATGGCCGGGTAGCGCCCGCGCAGTTCCCAGGTGTGGAAGAACGGAGACCAGTCGATGTAGGGCCGGAGCGTTTCGAGCGGAACGTCTTCCAAGACGCGGATTCCGGTGAATTCTGGGTGAGGCAGGTCCGAGAAGTCGAATCGGGCGGCTTGACTGCGGGCCTGTTCCAAACTGAGCAGCGGCGTATTGGTCGCTGCATGGTTGTCACGGAGGCGTTGGTATTCGTCGCGGATTTGAGCCACGTAGGCGGGCTTCAGGTCCGGGTTGATGAGGTTACTCACCACCGGCACGGCGCGGCTGGCATCCAAGACGTGAATGACGGGCTGCGAATATCCCTGCGCAAGCTTGATGGCGGTGTGCGCTTTGCTGGTTGTGGCACCACCGATGAGGAGGGGTTGGCGCATGCCCAGGCGTTCCATTTCGCGGGCGACGTGGGCCATTTCATCGAGCGATGGAGTGATTAAGCCGCTGAGACCGATGACGTCCACCTGATGCTCCTGAGCCGCCTTGAGGATGGTCTCGCAGGACACCATGACGCCCATG